>ERZ1740052.315-NODE-315-length-17007-cov-19.166824_pt1 | contig 17007 bp, 10 predicted proteins | sample MGYA00581750_ERZ1740052 | MGnify/ENA primary metagenome ERZ1740052 (study PRJEB43018, sample SAMN04849743) | marine metagenome | isolation source: floating plastic debris | place: Pacific Ocean | collected 2008-08-30 | study: EMG produced TPA metagenomics...
CCAAAGTAGAACAGTAGAGAAATAAAGGAAATCAGTATTAAATTGAAACTCCTAATTCTTAACTCTTAACTCCTAACTCCTAACTCCTAACTCCTAACTCCTAACTTCTTACATCCATTCTTCAACTTCTTCCCAGCCTAATCCCTGACGCACAACTGTTGGCTGTTCTTCAGTCAAATCCAAAATAGTGGAGACTTTATAGCCAGGTTCTACGCCAGTATCTATGATTACATCCACTAAGCCTTCCATCCGGTCAAATAGCTCTACACGGGATAAAGGTTTTTCTTCTACCCATTTGTCGTCATCGTCATTATCGTTTGGTATGTGGGCTGAAGTTGAAATAATCGGGTTTCCTAAAGCTTCCAACAAAGATAAGCAAACAGCGTTATCCGGGACTCGAATTCCGGTGGTTTTACGTTTCGGGTTTTGTACTAATTTCGGTACTAACTTGGTTGCAGGTAGTAAAAAAGTATAAGTTCCCGGAATCAGATGCTTCATAATCCGATAAGCTGCATTATTGACAAAAGCATAGGTAGCAACGTTTGAAAGAGAAGGACATAAAAATGTCAGTGGCTTTTCATTTGCTAACTGTTTTATTTGTCGTACCCGCTGTAACGCTGACTTAGCATTCAGGTCACAACCTATTGCGTAGACTGTATCGGTAGGGTAAAGCATAACTGCGCCACTTTTTAGCGCTCCTTTAATCTCTTCTATTCGACGATTTTGTGGATTATCAGGATGGAGAGTAAAAATTTTTGCCATGGGAGAAAAATTGATAAATGTAATAAATTAATTCAACTTGTTTTTAAATCTAGAGAGAGTATAAAGAAGCATTAGAAGAAATAATATTAATCTATAAGGAAATGTTTCTGATACAACATACATATATATTTTTTAATATAAATAGTTCTTCAAGTTATCACCGAAACTTTTTTGTCTACAACAGTTATCTAAGAAAAAATTAATTTATGATTGCTGACCAATAATAACTTTTCACTGCTAACTGCTAACTGTTCACTGTTCACTGTCAAATCGTAATCATGAGTAAAATTGTTTATTTTCAATGTCCAACAGGTATTTCTGGTGATATGTGTTTGGGGGCTTTGGTAAGTCTGGGAGTAAGTATTGAATACTTGATTGAAAATCTGAATAAGTTAGGAATTGAGCAAGAATATAAATTGTGGAATGAACTTGTTAGCCGTAATTCACAGCAAGCTAATAAAATTCATGTAGATTTGATTCAGAATCACCACCATCACCATCACGGTCGAAATTTACCAGAAATCGAGCAAGTTATTCAAAAAGCAGGTTTACCTCCAAGAGTGGAAGCTTGGAGTTTGGCAATATTCCAACAGTTGGCAGTCGCAGAAGGAGCGGTACATGGTATTGCTCCTGAAAAAGTTCATTTTCATGAAGTAGGTGCTGTAGATGCCATTGTAGATATTGTGGGTACTTGTTTGGGTTTAGATTGGTTGGGTATTGATAGTAATAATGAGGGATTACCTTTACTATACTGCTCTAAGCTACCGACTGGTGGAGGAAATGTACGCGCTGCACATGGAATAATGGCTGTACCCGTACCAGCAGTATTAAAATTGTGGGAAATGCGGAAATGTCCCGTTTATAGTAACGGTATTGAAAAAGAATTAGTTACACCTACTGGTGCAGCTATTGTGACAACTCTGGCAGCAAAGTTCGGCTCTCCACCTGAAATGACTATTGAAAAAGTTGGTATGGGTGCGGGTAATTTAAATTTAGAAATACCAAATATTTTACAAATTTGGTTGGGTGAAACGACAAATATAGAAAATATCAAAAATCATCAGAAACAATTAAATAATCATAATTATAATCACAATCATTCAGACCATAAGTCTAAAAAGATTAGTCCTTATTTAGAAAATATTTCAGTTTTAGAGACGCAAATAGATGACATTAGTCCTCAAGCGATAGGCTATTTATTTGAAGAGTTATTTACAGTTGGTGCGGTAGATGTTTTTACCCAAGCCATAGGAATGAAAAAATCTCGACCGGGAATTTTATTAACTGTAATTTGTCATTCGCAAGATTTAGTGAAATGTGAAACAGTTTTATTTCGAGAAACTACTACGTTAGGAATTCGACGTTTAACTCAACAGCGTTCTGTTTTACAAAGAGAAATTCAACAATTAGAAACTGAATATGGCAAAGTTAGAGTAAAAGTAGCTTGGAGGGGAACTGAAGCAGATAAAGTGATTGCAAACGTCCACCCCGAATATGCAGACTGTGCGGAATTAGCAAGAAAACACAGTGTTCCCTGGCAAGAAATTCATCGATTAGCATTACAAAATTGGTATTTGAAAAAAGAAGTAGAGAGTAAGGGACAGAAACAAATACATCACCATAATTAAAATCACTTATAGAACCAAAAAACCCGCTTCTTCAAAAAACGGGTTTATCAACAATTAAAATTTATTTAAAGCCGACCTAATTAATTATTGTTGTTTCCTACTTGATTAATTAACAGCGTCTCTCAATGTTCTTTCTACTGCATTACTAGCATCTTCAGCAGCACGTTGAGTACTTAACTTCGCATCCCTAGCAGCACGCTTAGTACTTAACTTTGCATCTTCTGCTACATCACCCACGTTGTTGGTGAGACTATCAACCGCATCTGAGGTATTCTCCTTAATATTTCTAAATCCTCGCTTGGTACCTTCAGCGAAGTCTTCAGCACTTTCTTGTACTTTATCTCCCGCATCTCGCGCATTTTCTTTAACGTTCTTACCCAAATCTTCCAGGTTCTCTGCTTTCTTATCCAAATTGCGCTGAGTATTACCTATTAAACTATCAGATTGGTCAAGAACGTTGACTTCAGCATTATCTTTCAAACCCTTAGCTTTGATTTTTGCTGCTGCTTCAGCATCTTTACTTCTAGGGTCTACATCGCTGTACGTATTCATCCCTCCTTCATAACTAGAATCAGGAGCTTTCGCATCAACAGAACTACAAGCTTGGGTTACAAACAGTAGCATTCCTAATACACAAGCAGTTAAAATTTGCTTGATTTGAATTTTTCTCAATGTAGACAATATTTTATTCATTATTTACTCCTTTTTTACTGATTAATTAAGTGATAGCTTGAATAATAATCAAATGAGAATTTAATTAGGTTTTGACCAAAATTTAATTACATTTTAATTAGAACTAATAACTAGCTGATAAGCAAATTTTATTCTTTTAGATTAACTTCGGAATTATTCTACAGTCATTCAATAACAAACGTTAGCTACACTTATTTAGTAGATAATTTATAGATGTTCGAGTTAATCAATAATTTGCGTATTAATCATCAATAATACAGGAAAAAAAACTAGCATTTCCTCTAGCAAAAGTCTTAATATTGAACCTAATTTAACAATCTATTTCTCTTACTTTCGAGAGATACAATAAATCCAGCTTAAGAACTGGGAACTGAGACCTAGGGTGAAAAACTAGAAGAAAAGCTAGAAATGGAGAGCAGCAGTCTATAACTATCGTCTCGCTGAGCTAACGGAGCTTGTCCGAAACTATATGTCGTTCCGAACGGACTGAAGGACATAAATTGCTGACTTGTGGTCAAACCTCAAGAGCAAATTTTAAATCCTAACAAATCACAAAAACTAAACTCAAATTTATATCAAAATTTTGTAAAAAGTTACCAAATGACTTGGGTCTACGGTCGATTTAACATATTATTTGTTGTGTTTGCCTTCGCAGAAAACTCTATCAACAACATTACAGTAATGATTAAGCAAGTTTTACGCTGGCTACTTGTGGGTGGAACGCTGTTTTTCTTGGCAAGTGCTTTAAAAAATAATTGGGAAGAAGTCGCAGCTATTCGTATTGATGGGGTTGGGTGGGCAATTTTAGCCACTGCTACTGGAGTAACCTTATTAGCGCATATTTGGGCTGGATGGGTATGGACTTGGATTCTTAAAGATTTTAATCAATCCACAAGCTCTGTAAGACTCATCCAAGCTTACCTTAAAACAAATATTGCTAAGTATTTACCGGGTAATGTTGGTCACTATATCGGAAGAATCATGGCTGCAAAAGACTTAAGAGTTAGTACCAGCGCAGCTACTATAAGCGTACTACTCGAACCATTATTAATGGCAGCAGCAGCTTTAATTATTGTGCTTTTATGCAGCCAGTTTACTTTGAATGAAAGTTCTATTCTTTTGTTAATAGGACAAATACTAGGTTTAATAGTAGCTTTGTGTTTGCTTCATCCTTTGTTTCTTAATCCGGTAATTCGTCTCGTACACCGTCTAAAAAATAAGAAATCAAAAACAGGTTCTTTTAGCAATATTTCCTTAAGTTTAACTCGCTACCCATCAATATCTTTGCTTGGGGAATTGGGTTTTTTAATGCTCCGTGCATCGGGTTTCATTTTAACTTTATACGCGATATCTTCAATCAACTTCAGTCAACTTCCCTTAATAGTGGGTGCATTTAGTTTTGCCTGGATGCTAGGTTTAGTAATTCCCGGTGCCCCCGGTGGTTTAGGAGTATTTGAAGCAACTGTAATAGGTCTTTTACAACAGTTTTTTCCCATAGCGCTAATTATTAGTGCTAGTGTTTTATATAGGTTAATTAGTATCGTCGCCGAAGCTGTTGCTGCTAGCCTTGCTTGGTTTGACGAACGGCTTCTCTAATCTCAAATGGTTACAAGTTAATGTAATTATTTGTGTCTTTATATCATCGTATTAGAAAGACAAATTAATCAATCAAAATGATGTTTTATTAATAACATTATTCTGTAAAAAAAATATTCAAACTAATTTATAATTATTCCTTCCTACGTAATTTCAATTGAGAAAATATTCGATACGTATCCAAATTTGCTTGTGATTCAGCTTGAGGTGATTTTCCTTTCATTTGAATTAAATTATATTCAACATTCTCTGCATAAATTGCAAAAGTTATATTAAATACTTCGATAAAATTAATTATCCAATCACACTCGTTTTCATTATACTGTTCGTAATAATTAATTATATTCGCGATACGCATTTCTAAATGACGGCGCGAATTTTTGCTAATTAAAATAATTTTGAGGAGTACAATTACCAAAGTCAATGGATTACCTTGAGAAAGCAGTAAAATAAATAATTGAGAGGGTTCTTTTCCATTTTCAGAAATTAGACAATCAATTACTTTATTACAAATTCTCAACGATAAATTTTTGTCAATTATTTTTTGATTATATTCTTCTTTCCAAGCTAAAATTTGTTCGGATAATTGTTGCTCTAATGTTTCAACAAACTCTTGCTGACCCACTGAATAAATCAAATACTTTAATAAGCTTTCCTTGAATTCTTTTAAGCTTTGATTTCGGGTCTGTTTAACAAAAATATTGGCAATATTTTCATAGCTAAACACACCTTTTCTGACAACAATTACTTTAATTAAACGTAATACTTCATCGCCTAAAATGCTGGGATTCTGATAACGATTAATATTAGAAGCTGTAGATTGAGAACGAGCAATATACATTGCTAACTCAAACTTAAATTTATCTTTTAACTGTTTAGAAAGACGCTTTGCAGCTTCTTGTTGCTCTTTTGGATTGTTTTTATTCGTAGACTGAGCTAATAACAAATAGGAGCTATAGCGTTTTGTCCAATGTAAATTATTTTTGTCTTCATATTTTATCGCAAATAATTTAAGCTCTTGATAATCCTTACTATTAATAAAATTTGCTAACCAAGCTCTAAAAATATTGATTTTTCTAGAGCAAAGCGAAGTATTTTTAGGCTTATACTCCGAAAATACATCAATTAACTTTTGAATATATTTGTATTTACGGCGATTTTCCCAATTGTTTATAAGTATATAACAAGTACGTTTGAGGGTATTACGAAATAATGGTTCGTTACTACCCACAAAAATTTGGTATATTCCTAGCTCAGAATTTGAATTAGCAGAATCTAAACAATTTATAAATAAATCTTTAAACTCTTGTAAAACATCTTCTGGTTCTTGGTTTTGAACAATTTCTAGAAAAAAGTTGTAAACTTTCTCTTGTGCAGCCTGCACATCTAATCCTCTATCATTCAAATCAAGAAGATGCTTTTTACCCCGTATACAACAATCGCTATCAACAATCATGTTATGGTTTTCAAGACCCAGAAGTCTCCTGCTTATATTGTTACTAGCTTATCCTTCACAAACAGCAGCATCAATCGATTGTTCAAAATAACGGTGTTTTTTTACATAAATTTGATGAATTTATGATGACTGGATAAAATTAATGCATCTAATTGTGTAATTACCGAAGTATATATAATAAAAATTATACTGGGTTCGACCCCACCCTTAATTAGTTAATTCTTTTCAAATTATTTAAATCAGGAAATTATAGGTTTTGCTAGTACTCCACCACATTAATTCTACAGGTTCGTTTTTTCCGCAATTGTCAGGAACCTAAAATTTTACGTCTCTACAAACGGTCAAAATTAACGGGACAAAGTAATAGTACTCCTTAATCCCTCACAAAAATTTTGTCCCGGACGCAATCACATCCAGGACATTAATCAAACAATTAATTTTTAGTGGGGGTGGAGGGACTTGAACCCTCACGACTTTATAAGGTCAACGGATTTTCATTCTCCCGCAACTTTCGCTGCTGCCTTAATAATCAAGGCTTTGAGAATTGGACTCTCCCTTTACCCTCGACTTAACAAACAGTTAAATAACCATTTATTATTACGTTAGGGTCGCTCCCGTCGAGTCTCTGCACCTTCCGAATCGTTAAATGCAATTGCTTTAACTTGATGATTCGGCTTGGCTCAGGATTGCCTTGTCTCTACTGAGATTTAGGTTTCCCTGAGTTTGAGAGCATCCACTTGAAGAATTTCTTCAACAAGGCTCAACTTTTTAAGTCCGTAGCGTCTACCATTCCGCCACACCCCCATTTACTTGGGGAATTCGGTAGATATCAGCAGGTGCTGTAAATATCTCCTCATCTATTTGACCATCAATTACGTTATTTGTCCAACATTTTCTAAAATTTTTTTTAATCTTGCTTTTTTTGGTGTTGTTTAGCCCAATATTCTCTAATCTGACAGCGTTGATGATTCACTTGGGAAGCTTTTAAATTTAGTTGTGGGTGAAGTGTTTCTATATTTCAAAGACTACACCCACTAAAACCCGTTTCTTCGAGGCACTCCACCTGTGGGAGTATGTTAATCATATGGTGATGCAATAAGAAGGTAAGGCTATACTTCCTCAATACAAAGCGATTGTCTTATTATGGAATTTATTGGCGTTTCGTCAGTAAATCAAAAATCCCTCGCATTTGGTGCGTAGGGAATGTCAATCAACCATTTAGTGACTCACTCCTGACAGATGCTACAGAATCTACTCGATTATTTGCAGAATTTGCAGCCCGAGACTGCTATAGTCCCTTTAACTTATTTGGCTTTAGCCGTTTCTTACTTATTGGTAATTCCGGTTATTGTTTTGACCTACATGAAATTTCGCTGGTATTCGGTCAGTTCATTTGAGCGCTGTTTCATGTATTTTTTAGTATTCTTGTTCTTTCCAGGCTTATTATTACTGTCCCCATTTGTGAATCTCCGACCCCGACGAAGACAAATTGAGGTCTAGTTGAAGTTTAATTAAGTTTTAGATTTATTGGCAGGGCATATTAAATAATGCGACGCATTGACGCTATAGGAATTGTATTTGGCGTTTTTGTTTTTGGTGGTTTAGCCTATGTCGGTCTGACTTTGGCTGGCTTAAATAACTTTAGCGCTGGTATCTGGAGCCAAGTTTTGTTGGTTGCAGGATTAATTGGATGGTTGTTCACTTATGTTTTCCGTGCAGTAGGAAACAAAATGACCTACCATCAACAGCGAGAAGAATACGAAAAAGCATTTTTGCAAAAACAGCTAGATCAACTTTCCCCAGAACAAAGAGATAAACTTTTAGCCGAAGTGGAAGGGGAAGAAGCTAGCTAGAGCTTAACAAAACTTTGGAATAGCTAATGAAGGGTAACAAGCGAATCCTTTTCGCTCAACTACTGTTCGGTTTGTAGATTTGTTCACAAGTCAAGTTTATTCTCCAACCGAACAGTCTTATTCAATTTTTATAATCGAATCTTGGTAATCGTCAATTTATCCTCAAAACAACGATTCACTTGAGCTTCTTGTCATCTGCTCTTGAAGTTCCATAATCATATCCACTGATATATATAAATATCTTTGAAAACTTAATTGTTTTTTCTTACATATATTAGAATTTTAAAAACTTATAGTCATGGCTTTACCTGCGATGAAACATTGAATGAGTCAAAGATTATATTAAATAGACCATTAACGTTGTTTTACGCCCAAATCATTATATAGTTTATACTTGAGCGTTTTATTGCTCGGAATTCAATTAGTCCTAGATATGAAACCACCCAAATTATTTCCTTTACAGTTGGTTAAGTATTCTCGACATAATATTCCTATTTGCTAAGTTTTTATTCAATTGTAATATTTTTATGTTAACTATAAGTATTTTTACTGCGAAGATATATTTTATGGAATACTGCTATTTTTGAAATAAGTATAAGATATTTACCCAACATTATCCCTCTCAGCAGAAGAATTACAGCGTAATTATTGTTATACAAAAACAGATTACTAATATTGATAACAAGAAAAAACTATATAAAAGATGTATAACAATAATGTTTGATTCAAGCGTCTGTAGTAGACAATTTCACCGATATGATCTTGAATATATTAAGCTATTGCCAGCAGTAAACTGTACAAACTGGCGCTAAATTTTTCTGTTTTCGTTACACAACTCAAGTTCAGTAAGGTATAAATGATGAGTGTGAGAGAGTGTAGGTTATCAATGATTTTAATTTTGTCGCGTTATAGGGGCAAAGGATATGAGTGAAAGCATGGCGTTTATCGGTGGAGTTGCAGTAGCTGGACTGGCGGCTCTTTTATTGCTGAAGGGGTCTGGTAATTCCTTACCAGCAAATTTTAATGCTACCCCACAGGTACAACCTCCCGTAGTTGCACAACCTTATATGGCTCAACCAGGTACTTATCCTGGTGTACCAGCTTACCCCAATCAATTTCCCCCGAGTCCAGATACATCAGAGTTACGCACGCAGTTAGAACGTCAAAAAACCCAGCTTGATGTCCTTCAACGGGAAAATGACCAATTAAAGAATCAAAATCAGCAGTTTCAGTCTCAGGTACAAAGCTACTACCACCAATCGCAGCTAAGTGCCCAGCAAAATCAAAGTTCAACGCAGCAAGCTTTAGCGCAATCTCAAGAACCTTGGTGGTCTTCAGGAATACTTTGGGCTGTAGGTGGTATGGCGCTTACAGTTGGCGGTGGTATTGTAGTAGCTGGAGTTTCTGCTTTGTTTTCCCAGAAACAACGTCCTACTCGAACAGTACAGGTTATTCATCCCTATAATGGTTCGAGCAGTACAATATCTCCTCCGGTACGTCGCGCTGAGTTCTTACCTCCTCGCTCGGAAAGACGAATGGAAGCACCTGAATACGACGATACTTATTAAGTAAGAGTTATGTCATTTCTATAGCGCTGTCATCGGAACAGATACAGCGCAAGTTTTTTTGTAAAATTAATTATATTTAGTAAGTATCTAGGTTAGTCAATATCTAAGCGGTGAAAGTTAGTAATTTTAGGGCGTTGCTTAATCAAAATATGAATTAAAATTTTAGGTTATTTTGAGAAGTTGAGTTTAACGTTTTAATTAGGGCTTCGATGATAATACAAAACTACATACAAACATAATTCATTACCAAATTCAGCAACGCCAATTTTAGTATTTATCACTTTTAGCACTCCCTCAACTAATTTGAGGGATTTTAATTTGAAAGAAAATTCCTTCGGAAGTTTTATCTACTTTTTCTACAACTAAATAAAAATCAGAATATAGTATTTTTTAGTTGAATAGACTACACCAATCTCCTTGATAAGGCTACGGTGCATACACATCTCCCAAATTCCCCCTAGCCTTTTAAGGGGAGAATTTCTCAAAGTCCCCCTTTTTTGAGGGGGATATAGGGGGATCTAAACGCTGTGAAAGCAATTTAGATTATTTGTATGTACACCGTAGCCTTGATAAGGAGAGGGGCGTTTTTGCTTGATTCCTAGCAACGTTAGCAATTTTTATCAAAACTGATTGTGACACTACACGATTAACCTAATTATTTCGGATTGTCTTCAGTGATAAAGAGAAAAAAGAAGCAAAAAAATACATAATTTCTCTTATTCTTATAGACGCTTCATTAACTGTCTATGCTACTTAATTACACTCAATAGTTAGTATTATTACTGTTGACAAGTATATAATTTTTCTCTGGCAAGCTTAGCAAACAGGAAATAAACGATAAAAAAGACTGGATTAGTGTATTTTAAGCAACATTACAGTTGTAATCTGTTTTTAGGAACACTGTAGATTAAGCAGCTTCTTAAAGTCAATATTAGCTATTAACACTTTTACTATTTGACTATAAATAATTTATTATTCAATACGCATATTTTGGCTTCAGTATAATTCAGTTGATTTTTTAATTAATTTAATTGCTGGAGATCAGAAAAAAAATACAGAAATAAATATGTATTTAATACCACTAACCTCATTTTATTATAGTATTTGTACCCTCAGAAATAATACTTAGGTATTATTGCGTGTCTTTTTACTCTCATATATTTCTGTAATCCCTGATTACTTAATTTTAAAATCTCTGTAATATTACTTAAGTGTGGTTATTAGATAAAGATTCGGCAAAGTCAGGTTTTAGGTAGTTACCTAGATTGTAAATTGGAAACATAATGGTTTATATGGCAGTTCTTGAATACTAAGGCTCGGAGAACCCTGGATATAGTTAGTTACTACAAGGGTAGTTCTCTGAAATACAAGTACATTGTAGACCTCAGTTTTCTAAATATATATTGCGGGCTTGTGTTTAAAAGTTTAGTAACACGGTAATAAGTTATTAACGTGGAAACTTTTTATTATTGTCTGCACGTAATTATTGACTCAAAAAGAACCCATACGTGGGATACTCAATTTTAAGCAAGAGAAACGTTAGTGGTGTGAAGGTTATGGAGATGAGCATGAATATCTTTTATCTAATATTCAAGAGGAGTCAACGTATATTATTTTCCTCTACTAATAGCAGTTGCTATCACAGAAATAAGAAACTAAATTCATTTCAGTTAACAAAAATTTAGACGTAATACCTTTAATAAGAAAGTTGTACGTTGTATCTAAGAGCATCAAATAGCTGCAATTGTATATAAACCAGGTAGTCTAATTAGTTCTATATTCACGAAAGTAAAGCCGGTATATGGTTAATTCCTGTCTGCTAATAGTCCAGACTTCGCATTCCTCTTTACTAATGTGCATTTACTTAACTAGACAAAACTAGAGGTATTTATAAGTTTTTCACGCATTAATCGTGTGGAATTTTTTGTCCTAACAGTTTTAGTTTAATTTAGGGATAAATTGATAAATCTATCTCTAAATACCAAGATATCTAATTGGCTAGTTTTTGAAATGCAGGAATTTATAACTGTATCCCTTGGTTTTAATATTGACAAGCTATCAATAATATGCTCTGATTGCAAAAAAATATACATTTTGCATCGTAGGAGAAATTAGAAGTTAAGCAAAAACAAAATTTCCTTTGATACTAGGTATAACTTAGCGAGGTTTAGTGATACTATTCTTTGCTACTGGTTAATAAGACAGAAAATTGAAAAACAATAGGTTTTGTAGTTAAAACCTATACCGAATTAAAACTTTTGCTATTTATTGCATTGATGCCTTCCAATGACATTTTTAATTTCATGGCTAAGGCGTAAAAGCCTCTTTTTGACAGTTAGTTCTTTAAGTGTTATTGCTTACGGAATTATACCTACTGTTGCCCAAACAGTAATTAACAATACCGCAACTGGCGGTGCAGACAATTTCGATAGAGTTGACTCCAACGAAGTCACTCTCAGTGCATCTCCAGCAGATTTACGTTTAACTAAAACTGGCGATCGCGCTGCTGCGGAACCTGGAGATACGGTAATTTATCGGTTGTTTATTGAAAATGTTGGTCAGTCACCAGCTACGAATGTAAGTTTTACCGATAGATTGCCTTTAGGTTTGCGATTAGTTCCTAACTCGGTGAAAGGTTCTATTGGTGATACAGAGGTAGAATTTAGTACTCCGAATATAAACGCTTCTAGTCGAGGAACAAATTTTACTGCAAGTTCGACTGCTACCTTGCAGCCAGGACAAAGCATGGTTGTTAACTATGCGGTAGAAGTAACTCCAGATTCTATCCGTGGAGACGGTAGAAACCTAGCTCAAGCAACAGCTGGAGGCTTGCGGAGTAATCAATCGAGCCATAGATTGCGGATTAGGTCGGGAATTTTATCTGACTGCGGTACTTTGATTGGAAGGGTGTTTGTCGATAAAAACTTTGACGGCGAACAGCAGCCAAATGAACCAGGAGTACCGAATGCGGTGATTTATATGGATGATGGTAACCGCATTGTCACTGATGCTAATGGTTTGTACTCCTTAGCAAATGTTATCTCTGGATATCGCTCTGCGGCTTTAGACTTAACAAGCTTACCAGGCTACTCCCTGGCTCCGAATAAATACTTTATTGAGACAAATAGCCCGTCACGTTTGGTGAAATTAGCACCTGGAAGTATGGTGCGGGTGAATTTTGGAGTGACACCTGCGTTTTCGGAGGGTAAGAATGACTAATAAAAAATCTCATACACAATTTTGCAATGGTAATGACCATCGCAACCAAAAACAATTTTTCCATACAATGCTACCCGCACTAATGAAGTTTAGTAGTGCAAGCATTTTCCCTGTAGTTATAGCAGTTCTGGGTCTTTCTACAATTTGCTCTTCTTCAGCTTTAGCTAACTCCTCAGATGAAAAGGCTCCATCATCTATAGGTTCTAGACTCAAAGAAACAAAAAAGACAGCAAATACAGTACTAGAGGTAAAAGAACAAAAGCCTACTACTGCTTTATCTTCTGAGAACTCCAAGACTTCACTCCCTGTGGATACAGGAAAAGAGGTTAAAGGTCAAGAGCAATCACCCTCTTCAATCTCAGAGTCTTCCAAAATTTCTACACTTCTAGAGGAACCAGTCAAACTAGCAGAAATAGGGGACGGTGAGGTTCCTTCAACCTCTCCCGGAAATTCCGGTTCAGGCTCTTTGTTTGACCAACAAGGGGGGTCTTTATTCGACCGTCAACAGCAGCCTCAGCAGCAACAGCGGCAACAGCAGCAGCCCCAGAAAGAGATTCTGCCACAACAGCCACGACAGAACAATCCTCAAGACCGGCAAACTCAAGGAGAACCCCTAAATCCTCTACAAGAGAATTCTACTCCTCCCTCAAGACCAAGAAGTCGTAGCAAGGTGCAACTGGAAATTACTCCTGTAGGAGACCCAGTAGTACAGGCTGATGGACGTTCGACAATTCAGATACGAGGACAGATTATCAACCCGGAAGGGGAAGTGATTCCTCGCGATGTGTTGGTAACTCTGACGAGTAGCGCTGGTAAGTTTATTGGTTCCGACCAAAGCAAAGATGCGCCAGGATTCCAGGCACGTGCAATCAATGGGGAATTCATTGCCACCTTGCAATCAGGACTGAAGCCTCAGCCCGTTCGCATCAGAGCGGCAGTCCATAAAATCAAAAAGCCTGCATCTACCCTAAGACAGAGAGAGAGGGCAATTGATGGAGAAGAGATATTAGAAAACGGGAGAGATACAAGACTATTCAATAATGAACTTGTCTCTCAACCTATAGAAGCCTATACCCAAGTAGAATTTACCACCTACTTGCGTCCTTCTTTAGTCACGGGTATTATCAATCTCCGTATTGGTGCTAGAGGTACTAATTTCTGGGGTAGTCGTAGAGAATTTCTCGACCCAGATGCGGATGATGGAACCGAGTTTGACCTAGATTCTCAGGTGTTTGCGACGGGTAAAGTTGGAGAATGGCTGTTTACTGGTGCTTTCAACAGCGAGCGACCAATTAACCAAGATTGCGAAGGTAGAAACAGATTATTCGGTGGGGTTCAGTTTTGCGAAAAGCAATATCCCGTATATGGTGATAGTTCTACCGTGACTCCGACCACACCTTCAACGGATAGTTTTTACGCTCGTTTTGAACGCAGTTCTAAGGTTCCTGGTGGAGACCCCGATTATATAATGTGGGGGGATTACAGAACTGAGGAATTCTCTCGACCTTCGCAACTTTACGGTGGTACTTCTCGTCAACTCCATGGTTTCAAAGGTAATTATAGTTTGGGACCTTTGCAGATAACGGGTTTATTTGCAAATGACGTGGAAGGTTTCCAGCGAGATACTTTCGTTCCTCAAGGTATCAGCGGTAATTATTTCTTATCAAGAAGGTTGTTGGTTCCTGGAAGTGAGAACGTTTATTTAGAAGCCGAAGAAATCAACCGTCCGGGTACTATTGTTAAGAGACAGCAACTATATCGCGGTCGAGATTATGACATAGATTACGACCGAGGCACGATTAGGCTTTTAAGTCCAATATTGGCAACAGAACTTAATCCTTTCGGAGCAACTCTGCAAAGACAGATTGTTGTTACTTATCAGCCAGAGTTTGGTGATGAATCAGATATTTATGCTGCAAGAGCGCAGTTTAATATCTCGCAGAATTTTGATAATAAATCTTTTATTGCTGGTTCTTATTTAAGAGAAGACCAGGGGGACAGAGATTTTGAACTGTATGGAGCGGATTTTCTGTTATCCTTCGGTCGCTTTGGTAAGATTCTGGGTGAATATGCGAGGTCGGAAAGCAATATTACAGGTGGTGACGATTTAACCGGAAACGCTTACCGTCTGGAAGCCATTGGTAATTTAAACGACCGCATAAACTTAAATGCTTATTACCGTTCGGTGGAGGAGAATTTTAATAACAACGCTACATTCAGCTTTTCTCCCGGACAAACTCGATACGGTGCGGGGTTACTGGGTAAGTTAACCGATACCACTACTTTGGGTGTGTCCTACGATGTGGAAGAAAACTTCGGTCGAGCTTCTACAGGTTTGGTAAATTTCTTTGATTTATTCGACCCCCAACCCCAAGCACGTCCCGGTCAAGTTTTGGATAATGAATTAAGAACTTTCCGAGCGGGAATTTTACAAAAGCTTGGTTTTGCTGACGTTAGTGTGGAATATGTTAACCGTCAGCGGGATGATGATGTCAATAATGGTCAAAACGGAACCGATGATTTGAATGGGGATGCAGAGCAAATTGTTTCCCGGTTGAAGGTACCTTTAACCCAATCTTTGACTTTCCAAGCTCAGAATGAAGCTAATATTAGCGGTTCCGACCCACTTTATCCCAATAGAACTACTTTAGGACTCGATTGGCAAGCATTTGAAGGAGTTACTTTTAGATTAGCTCATCAATGGTACGACGATACCAGCTTGTTAGAAGGAAATTCTTTAACTACTTTAGATACTTTGGTTGATTACAATTTAGCCAAAGATACTACCTTCAACGGACGCTATTCAGTACTATCTGGCTTTAGTGGTTTGCAAGGACAAGGTGCGTTAGGAGTTAACCACGGAATGCCAATTGCACCGGGATTGCGGATGAGTTTGGGTTATCAATATGTATTCAAAAATATCTTTAACTCTACTGCTGCTGGAGATAGGATACCGCAATATTACGCTGTGGGACAAACGGCATCTTCTCTAGGATTATTTTCCGGTTCGGTGTATAGCGTTGGTTTGGAATATAGCGACAATCCAGATTTTAAAGCTAGCGGTCGTTTTGAATTCCGCGATGGTGACGAAACCGATACTACCTTTATTTCTGTAGGTGCAGCGGGTAAGATTTCTCCAGCATTAACAGCACTAGCACGCTATCAACAAGCGGGTGAAGCCAATGTATTTTTACCTTCTTCGGTGAATAACTTTGGTGCGACTGAAGGAGTAAGATTTGAAGAATTGGGAGATACCGCTAATTTAAAAATTGGTTTAGCTTATCGCGACCCGACCAACGATAAATTTAACGGTTTACTTAAATACGAATGGCGACAAAACTTTGACTCCATACCTGAAAACCAGTTTACCGGAAGTAGTACGGCCACAGGACATGTATTTTCAGCAGAAGGTATCTATGCACCTTCGTGGAGATGGGAATTTTTCGGTAAATATGCTTTGCGTAACGGTGTAACTTATTTTGATGGGGACCGGTACGATGGAACGGTGAATTTAGCTCAAGCAAGAGCTACCTATAAATTAGGATTCCGTACCGATTTAGCTGTAGAAGGACGCTGGATTGGACAAAGTTCTAACAATAATCCGGACTTCGATGAATTTGGAATTGCGGTAGAAGGTGGATATTACTTAACTCCGGATTTACGTTTGGGAGTAGGATATGCATTTGGTAGCGTTGATGACCGCGACTTTACCGGATTTCGTTCCACGGGTGGATTGTATCTCAATGTCAGCTTGAAGCTTAACGAATTGTTTGGTGGATTTGGATTGCAGAAACCAGTTCCGAAACAAGAGCAAGAATCGGAAATTTCACCTTTAGTAAGAGACGGTTCTCAACGACAGTCCGAGAAACCTAAAAGCAAGTTAGCCGAACGCTTGAAGAAAAATCAATCGGACAAATTGGTTAATCGTTTAAAGAAACAGCAGGGAATGAGGAACGGTGGAGAGAGAACAGAGAATTTACCAGCAAATACAAGTAATACTCAATCCCGAATTCTGGAAAACCAAAATAAATCTTCTCAAACCAAGCTGATAAATAACCTGAAAAAGTAATTATCTTAATTCCTAAGATACTAATTACTTCGGTCACTCACGGATTAGGATTCAAGGATTTTGACTTACTCAATCCAAAATCCAAAATCTAAAATCTAAAATTCGTACAAATGTGGTGTCACAGGATGTGAGCAATGTCAAAAAAAAGGTCAAAGGTCAAAGG
>ERZ1740052.317-NODE-317-length-16855-cov-4.626964_pt1 | contig 16855 bp, 17 predicted proteins | sample MGYA00581750_ERZ1740052 | MGnify/ENA primary metagenome ERZ1740052 (study PRJEB43018, sample SAMN04849743) | marine metagenome | isolation source: floating plastic debris | place: Pacific Ocean | collected 2008-08-30 | study: EMG produced TPA metagenomics assembly...
TTTAACTCCTCCCCCCCTTGCTTTGCGATCCCGCTCCCTTTCCGCCCTCACCCCCCAAAACTGGGTTACTGAATTTGGTCAATTTATTTAAATTAAATAAAAAAGCATGTTTGTTAAAAATTAAAAAATTGTTAAAAATTGTGTAATTGTACTGTGTCTTTTCCTGTTTTTGAGTTGTATGAGTTGGAAAAATAAAATTTGAGGAGTTTTGTTTTCTCTTATAGTAACATAGTAACAGACATTGAGCGCACACCGATCATTCGAAGATTTTTTTTTGTTCAGTCATATTTCAACCTTTGAGATGAGAACTTATACGCTTTGCTATAATCCTTATGCACCAAGACGAGAATTAATACAGTGTTTTGAAGATCAAGAAAAAAAGTATACAAAAAGGTTTTTAACCGCTGTAGCAAACTTGTGGATGAAAAATGATTTTCAAGATATAAAAAATCTAACAAAGAAAGATCATGAAGATATTCTTAGTGAAATGATATTGACTCTTTTGTGTGAAAATGGAAGTTACATACCTTATAAAATTTTACAACCAAGAAAAGTACTTATAAAGAATGAAACAGATGATTCAAACACGTTTGGGATAGTCATTACATTTGGTGTAGATGGGTCAGGAAATGATATTGTTGAAACATCAATATTTCACACGACCAGAGACAGACCTAAATTTACCGATGAGCGATATTTTTATTCTGAGGATGTCTCAGCCCTGGAGGAAAAATGGTCTGAAAAGGTTTTAGAACATGCAAATTCGTAGGTAAGACTTTCTTTTTATTACGTCATTCTTGATTTTGTTCAGATGAAATTTTTTTCAGTTGAGTTTTGATCATCATCCCAGACGTTTGATATAAGTAAAGTGTTCTAACTCAAGATGGAAAGTTTTTCTTCGCAGTCAAGAAATCTGTACGATGGGAGAATTGCTTTCCCTTTTCGTCTCATCGCAGCAGGAGGAAGTGGCTGTGGGAAAACTACTTTCTGTATGAAATTATTACAAATGAGAGATATTGTTACATCTAATGCAAATTGTAATAATGTTATCTACTATTATAATCAGCATCAACCGCAATTTGATGCGCTTGAAGATGGTGTTGTGACAAAATTTATTCGTGGACTACCAACATTAGAAGAAATCCAAAATGAAACACACCCATTCAAGGACAGTGGTGGTTCAATTGTTGTAATTGATGATTTTGCTCACCTTATAAATAAAGACATTCTCGAACTCTTCTCAGTCTGGTCTCATCACGGGAACTGTTCAGTTGTTCTTTTATCTCAATTTTTATACGACTCCAGAAATCCTTTAGTGCGACAAATTTCAATGAACTCTACTTGTATTGTAATTTTCAAAAATCCTCGAGACAAGTCGCAAATTACAACATTTGCAAAACAGTTCAGTCCAGAAAATACAAAGTGGATTATCGAGTGTTTTCGAAAAGCTACTACCTATCCATATAGTTACTTACTTTTTGACAATCATCAAGAAACACCTGACGAGATTAGAGTTCGGAGTAAAATTTTCCCTAATGAAAGTCCAGTTGTTGTTTATCAACCCAAAGAATAATGGCTAAAGGAATAGAGAAAAAGAAAGCTGTTAGACTTCTAGAGTTGTCACGTCTAATCTAGAAATTGGATGAGGAAGATTTGAAAACTTTCTTTGAACATTTAAGTGAAGATTCTTTGCTATCTTTGTGTGACGCAGTGTTTAATTGTATTTCTGGAAGTGAAGGTATTGTTCCTGTGTCAGAACAAGAAAAAGTTAGACCAGATCTTATTCAACATAAGTGTGCTCTACGATTTATTACAAACTATAGAAAACCTATCGAAAAGCGAAGGCAAAAGTTTATTCAAGTTGGTGGTGGTATTGCTACAATTGCAGCTCTACTAATTCCTTTAATTACCGGATTGTTAAATTCATAAAAATGACTTCATATCGAGCAATGTATCTCATTCCACAAATGGAATATGATTCTTATGTTATGAGAGCAACAGATAAATTTCGTCAATATAATAATGTTGATGTAAATGATGGAGGAAAAGTTGTTATTCGAAACGATGATCATATTAAACAGTGTGATGGAAGAAATCATAAAAACAACAACAATGGAAATAACCCAGGTTCTCATGGACATGGTGGAAATTCAAACAGTTCTGGAGATTCAGGAACTGGTGATGATTCTTTGGGAGGAGATCCTGGAAATCCAAAAGTATCAAATAAAAATGTTGGAACTGTTCAGAAAAATATTTCTGTACAAACAAATCCAACACAAAGAAATGAAAAAATGAATGAACTAGTTGGAAATATCTTAAATCGTTTTAAAGAAATAGATAAGAATAAACAAACTAAAGTTTCAAACAGTTCAATTCAAACTGATAACAACATTCGAGCACCTAGTAGTACAGGTGTAGAAGTTCAAACACAATTTAATTCAAGTCAAGCAGATGCTTCAAATCAGTTTAATTCTAGTCAAGTAGATGCCTCAAATCAAACTCAGTCCAGTCAAGTAGATGCTTCAAATCAATTTCGATCAAGTCAAGTAGACGCTTCAAATCAGATAAACCCACAAAATACAAATCAATCAACTCAAGTTTATCCGCAAAGTAAAAGTAAAATAATTCAAGTAAGTCCTGGTCAAGAAGAAAAAATTATTCAAGTTAGTCCAAGTACTAATGAAAAAACTAGCCAAACAAACACCACTTCAACCGTCGATTCTGGAATTCAAACTGAAAATTTTCAATCTCCTACAATAGTTCAAGTTCCAGTATCTTCTGTTTCAGTTGATACACAAACAGAGTTAACTAATGATCTTGTACAACGTATTCAAGATATTTTATTTGGACCAAATTCAAGACATGAACCAGATGATACTGAAATGAATTCAGAGAGAATTTCCGATGTTACAGATATGTTTCATTCGCAACGTTCACAATCTACTGATAGAAAAAGTAAATCAAAGTTTAAAGATCGCGACAGTTCCTTTCATCCATATAAGAGAAAGCAATTGAAAAATTCAGACTCTGATTCAAAAAATGTTAAAGAACTGTTAGATGAAATTTTAATCAGAGTTCAAGAAAAAATTAAAGCAGGAGATTCACAATCTGTTGTTCCAGAAAATAATGTTTTACCTATTGAAACTGTTGATCCTTCAACTATTTCATTGCCGCAGGAAGAAAAAGTTGAAGTAACAAATCCTTCACAAAATGAGGAAAATGTAGAAGAAAGCACTAAAGAAAAAGAGAAAGGAAAGGGTAAAGGGAAAAAATCCAAAAAAGCACTCACGCAACCTCTCAAAAAAGGAACTTGGGTGGAATTAAAACGTTCGCCTGTAGTCACGAGATCTCGAACAAAAGAAATTTCTTCAAAAGATGATATTAATGGTCTTCAAGTTTTATCGGGAAGAATTAAGAAACAAAAAACAAAGAAATATAAGCAAGCTCAAAATAAAAATGATAACAAACAAGATGTCACATCTACGGAAGATAACAATGTTACTCAGTCTAGTGAAAATACCCAAAAGTTAGAAAATGAGAAAAAATCTAATAATCGCAAGCGCAAAGCCATTTCAGTTCAACTTTCAAAAACTGTTTCAAAGAAAAAAAGCAAAGAATAATAATTGTTGACAATACATGTTTATTATTTCTTAAAATGTTTAATAATAATGTTTAAGTAAATAGACTTGTCTTCATTTATTTTTACTGTTTCATCATATTCATTTTGAATTTTGAACAAAATTGTTTTCATCGCTGATGGAGAAATGTCATGGAATTCCAAGTTCTTTGGTTCAAAGTGAATATAACTTTGTTCAGAATTGTCTATTGGAATTATTCTCAAAATCCTCTTGAAGCGATCATTTACAATAGTGTGTTGTAAAATATCACACTTTATAAAAACGGTGTCCATTGGTCTTCTTCCCATTGAGATGGAGCTTGGAAATCTTGCCATTTGATAGGGTTCAAAAGTATAAGGTCCACCAGCTTTCAAATATCCTTTGTCAGTATCACCCATTACGTAAGCAAGACTTTTGGACATTGAAAATTCAAAGGGAACCCAAGATTTCATTGTAACTTTTTGATTTAGCTCTTCAATCTTCACATCTGATGATTGTAAACCACATTCTGAAAAAATATTGCGAAACTTTTCAATTATTGCTCTACTTTTGAGATCGTTCAGTTCTTCGTATCGATCAAAAGTTGGAGATAAGTATTCTAAAAGGTTGAAAGTTGATGTCACTTCTTGTTCTCGGTATTTAATTCTTATCCAAACTTGATGATCTTCTAATTTCGGATTTGGAAGAAAGATAGAGCTTAAAGCCATTCTCCACGTTCCATCTTCTTTTAAATTGATGTAATATGGAAATTGAGATATTAGTCCGTCTATATAAGAAACTTGTTGTGGGTTTCCAGACACTTTTAAGTGATACTCGTTGATATCTTCCGGGTTCATAATTTTGATGTTAATTACTAAAAAACTTGCTCTTCCTTTGACCAGGTCAATTGCTTGATTTTTAGCATCTAGAATTCTTAAGGTAATATGTGAAAAATCACTGGTTCTTATTCGATAGTAGTTTAATTTTCCACTTTCAAAATGTAGGGAATCACAATTGTTGCTTGTTTTTGGTATATGTAAAATTATTTTTCTCTCATGAGAAGGACAGAAATCATCTTCTACGTTATCAATTTCAATTTTGAAAAAGGGTGTATCAGTTTCGTTTTGAAATAAAACATTTCCACTCACTGCAGCAATAGAGTATAATTTAGTTGGAAGTGAATTTATTTGATAAGGTAGGTTTATAATACATTTTTTATTTAAATGTTCAATTTGATCTTCACCGGAAAACTTTAGCATGAAAGTATACACTTGATCTTTCATTATTGATGATCCACAACTTGTGCTAATGGAATCCACTCATTAAAGCTTTTATGATATCCTTTCCACTTTACTCTCACTTGACGTTCTCCTCTGTAAGTTCTCTTCTTAAGTTGCTTTTCAATTTCGAAAACTTGATCATTGATAAGAGTTAATTCGTTAGCATAAAATGCTCCTTCAATAAATTCTAAATCCTTAAACGCTTGTAAATAGTATCTAGGTATTGGCATTGATGTATCTATTCTTACAATCCTGTACAAGTCGTTTGCTTGTTGCTCGTTATATGATCGATGAAACTTGTTTTTCCAAGCTGCTATTTTTACTGTATCACCAATATTAAACTTTTTCTTTTGTCTTTTTTCTAGTATTTCTTGATATTTTCTCATGTGACAATCTCGAACCCAAAGTTGATTTTCAGGCTTTTCAGCATCATTTGGACTTATACCAAGAAATGAATGGATTGATCTGTTGTAACCAATAACAATATTTTGAAGATCATCAATATATTCATCAGTTTTGCGATCTGTTAAATATTGGTATATTCTTCTTTGAATTGTTTTATTGACTCGTTCTATTATAGGACATTTTAGGTCTGATCCGGGAATAAAATGAGTGATATTTTGTCTTTCAAAGAGGTTTTTTATTCTTTGATTTTTAAATTCAGTTCCTGCATCGCTCATTATTTTTTTAACTTCCTTTGTTTCTTCAAACTTATCTATTAGCTTTATCATTGCCTTCTCGGTTTCTATCGCATTTTTTGATTTCATCGGCACAACTACGAGGTATTTTGAAAACACATCTATTCCAGTCAGCAAAAATGTTATTCTTCTGTTAGAATTTGCAAGATTTCGAACGTCTACTAGATCAATTTGAATTTGATCTCGTAGTTTGTAAACATAAAATGGATTTCGATATTTTGGTTTTTTTGTTTCTCTGTGTGTTGTATAGGATCGAATTCCACTCAATACTCTTTTAGTTTCACGATTTGATAAATTAAAATGTCTTCCAACTTTGTCAATCCCACCAAAGGAAGCAGGATGTCTTGGATTTCTATATAGTTGTTTTATTACTCTAATAGGAGGCATTATGAAAACATATCTTTTTTCTTTTTATTAGGAACTTGTTTTTCACTTGAACTAGTTGCTGATCGTTTTCTGTTATTTGTAGCTTTGTCTATGGCTTTTTCAATTTTTTCGGATGCATTAGATACAATCGAATCAACTGCAGGAATTAGGTTTTTCTCTACACTTTTTGATAAATTTTCACCTTTGATGATATCTTTGGCAACGTTTACCCCAGCTGTCAATCCATCCTTTGCAGCTGATTTAATGATTTCCTTTGTTGTATTGCTTTTAACAGCTTTCTTCCCAAGACCAAAGAGAGATTGACCAATAGTTTTTGCTAATGGACCGAATCCTCTGATAAGGCCTGAGAGTATTGACCCAATTCCTCGGCCCACTTGAACGTTTCGACGCCGCCTTAAGAACATGATGATACTACTATAGTAAGTGTGTGTTGACTTGTGTTCTTAAGGTGTTTCAAAATGAGTGAGGAAGACATTGGTCTCGAGCTTGAACTTTTCAAGGGAAGTGAACGTGAAACGTCAATTTTAGGTGGACGTCAAGTTTGTTTTAGACCACTTTCCGACAATGTTGAAGGACCTTTTCAATTTCAAATTGAACCACAAGGAGATGACTGTTATTTACAATTGAATTCAGTGAGATTAGCAGGAAGATGTCGAATTTACTATACAGACAAAGTTCCTATGGAATCCGAAGCAGATGCAAGCATAGTAAATATGTTTCCAGCAAGTTTATTCAAATCTACAGAAGTGGAATTCAACAATGTTTTAGTATCAGAGTTATCAACTGCTATGGCTGGATATCAAGCATATATTCAAACAACTCTGTCTTATAACAATAACGCTCAAAAAACTCATCTGCAAGGACAATTATATGTTCCCGATGATGCAGCAAAATTTGATGTTCTTACATATGATTCAAATAAGGTTGCAGTTGAAGATTATTTGAATTCATTAAAATCAGGGGAAGATCAATTCAGAAATGACGATGTTATTATCTCAGCATTTGCATCGAACAAAGACACTTTAACAGCTTTAGCTAACGACAGTAATGAATTGTCAGTTAAAGCATTGGAAGACAACTATGCAATTCCAAATAATTATGATTCAATTGATGATGCTCAATTTAAAACTGAGTTCAAAAAATATGTTTTAAATAACACAGTGGTCAGAGGAAAGGATAAAGCAGCGGCTGAAGCAAAAGCAAAGGAAGTTGCATTGCAAGTTACTAAAGACTATGTTGCTACTATGGTCAACAAAAGCAAAGTTAACAACGGATATGTTCAACGTCGGAAAATCATTTTGCGTTCTCGGGAATTTGACTTTTATATTCCCGTTTGCAGCGACATTTTTCAAAGTGACCGCTTGCTTCATCCTTCAATTAGCATGAAATTGAAGTTAACACGAATGGACGACGCTTTTTCTCTTTTACACAATGGAGACAACAAGTTTGAGATTGATTTGAATAATCTTAGACTCTATGGAAGATAAAATCAAGTATCTGCAAACTTGGTTAACCAGCATAAAGCATTGTTGAATCAAAAGAAGCCCTTAAAATATCCGATCAAAAGAACTATTATGAGATCATATAACATTCCTTCAGGGGAGAGATCAATATATGTGTCAAATATGTTTTTCGGAGGATCATTACCGAAAAGTCTTATCATTGGATTTGTGGAAACTGAAGCTTTTCACGGATCTTATACAAAAAATCCTAGGAACTTTAAACATTTTAATCTTCACTCTGCTGTTATTCGAGTGAACGGAGAAAATTTCCCGTCTGATCCAATTCGACCAGATTTCAAGAAAAATTTGTTTATGAGGGAATACCTCGAATTTTATAGAAATATTGGAATTGATATGAACGATGACGCTGGAAATTTGATTACACCAGATCTCTATCGAGGAGGATCATTTTTTATGAGCTTTGATTTAACAGGTGATCAATGTAATATGCACCATCATCATAAATCAATCTCCGGAGCAATTGATTTTAACGCTGTATTTAATGAAGAATTACCTGTTTCGGTGACTATGATCGTTCATGCTTCTGGGGAGGCTGATATTGAAATCGGTGAAAAAGGACCAGTAGTTCGGAACACTTAAAGAAGGTATCATGTCATCTTCTTTTAATGGAGTTCTTTGCAATGCTTTCATTGATAAAGTTCTTGAACACTATTGTAAATACTTTCATGGTGTTTATTCATCAAACACTATCCCTCAAGATTTAAAAAAGAAGACATTTTTTTGTGTTGTAGTAAATTTATCAAGAGATGATGAACCTGGATCTCATTTTGTCACAGTGATCAAGAATAAAGAAACCTTGTTTTATCTCGATTCTTTACAACTCGACGCGAAGAAAGAAATTCTACACTCTGTAATTTCTGAAGATATTATTTCGATCAAAATGTTATCAGAGAGAATTCAAAGTGTACAATCAAATTTTTGCGGCTTTTATAGTATCCTTTTTAGTCTTCTTTATGAAGAAATTGTAAAATATTCAAGACTACCAAATTTTTATGTTGATGAATATAATCTAACAAAAAACGATAAACTCTGTCTTCAATATATTGTAAACTGTATGAAATTATCGGAATAAACAACACTACCTTTAATTTGTCAATCCATACAAGGCTGTGATTTATTTCATATAAGCAAGCAGTATTTTATTCATGCGCATGAATATTAGAATGGCAGTGATATCATTTATGTACAAGCGTTAGTTTTTCTCATGTCGTGCAAGATAAGATGAATTAATGATTGAGTGATGTTGATGTTGATTCCTCATGTATAAGAATTGATTGAAATTGACTCCCCGGTAAGCTGTAGACTCATGTTGAAGTTGTTAATCTTGATTTTCCCCGATAACTTCGGTTGAAGTTTTAGAGGTGTAGGTAGCATTAGCCACCATGTCTTTCAGAGCATCCAAAAGTGGAATAACACACAAAGTGCTCAAGTTGAAAAAATAAGGTTTTTGATCCTTAATGACTCGGCGAATATGAATAGCATCATATTCATAAGGATGAGATACCACTTTAGATCTCCGAACTTTTACATGTTGAATACCGATGGTGACTCCTGGCTTGAGTGTGTAAGTTTTGAACGGAAACTTCATCACCTTGGTGGACAAATCGGTAATGTCATTGGAAGTTGACACCTCCACAATTGGTTTGACCGACTCTGAAGCTTCCTTTTTTGCAGACTCATCTTTTTCTTTATTTTCTTTTGAAGAAGATTTAACTTCGTGAGAAGTTTTATTGGAATCGTTATTGTTGATTTCACGATTCTCCTCTTGTTCGGATTTCCTCTTTTCATGCTCATCTTCTTTTCTAGTCTAAGACATAGATGGTGATTGACGTGAGGGGGATGACCGAGATGTAGAGCGCCTAGAGCGGTGATGAGTTCGTTCACTATCGTGATGTCTTTGCCTCGACGTTGATCTGTTTCGTTTTGATGAAGATCTCCCAGGAGATGTTGATTTCCTCCTTTTTCTTGATGATGATCGGTGTCGACGATGGGATGAAGAACGATGTCGTCCACGAGATGAGGAACGGTGTCGACCGCGAGATGAAGATCTTTTCCTCTTTTTACGAGAATGTTCATGTCTCTTAGGACTTTTTGACCTGGACCTAGATCTTTTCCTCTTTGAAGACCTAGTCATTGAAGTTGATCGAGACCTGGACCTTTTCCTCTTTGAAGATTTGGCATAAGACTTCCTCTTACTCGATTCAGTCCTAGTTTTTCTTTCTTTTGGTGGGAAATCATAAAAGTAAGGTTGAGTATCGTGGAGATCCCTTACTTCAGCCTCAACTTCAGATTGATCATCGATAAACTCTACCGAATCATCTGAATACTCAGATTCTGATGATGAGGAGGAAGATGAAGTTTGAGAATCATCCTCACGATTCTTGTAAGTAAGTTGTTGTTGAGCCATGACATTCAGGACCCATGTCCTCAATGATGACTTTCTTCTTCACTTACCCCCTTTTATAGACGTCTTAGAAAAAAGAAAAACTTTCTTCTAGTTCAGTCAGAAAGAAAGTTTCCATGCAGATGGACGAGATTGAACTTGAAGTATCCAATATAAAAATTGCTTTTACATGTGACTCACAAGGACTTCAAGACTTTAAAAACTCTTGTACAATTGCCAAAAATTACTCGAATTTTTCTGTCCTGAAATTAACCTTCACATATATTATCTTTTGGAGTGCTGGGTATATAAATGTGACAAAAATAAAAAAGAAAGAGGACATTGAAAAAGCGAGAAAAGAATTTGAAACCGTGTCTCAAATTTCTTTACATCCCAAAGCAACCATACATAATATTTTTGCACATACAAAAATAGAACTTAAGTCTAAATCGTTAAAATGGATTTATGACAACATAGAGTTTGAAAACTCGCAAGTCTATTTTAACACAAGCTTCTATCCTGGATTAAGGATTAAAAGTAAAAACGGAACTTTGATAATATTTCAAAGTGGTAAAGTTACAAGTTTAGGATCGAATAGTTTTTCAAGTCTTGAACAATTACGGAGAAAATGTGTCTTCATTCTGCAACAATTATAACCGCTGAGGATGAGATCGTGTGTGAAGAGTGTGGTTTAGTTCTCGAAAAAAACTATGCTGTAGTGCCATCTCAATATCCAATCGATGAATACAAGGATTTCGCAATGCGAGAAAAATTAATGGATGTGTGTTATAACGCTCATATTCCCGTTGTATTGGTGGACTCAACTCTTCAGTTTTATGATACCATTCGTCAAGATTTGAAGCTTAAGAGTTTTAGTTGTCAAACATTACTAGCTTTTGCTCTTTACAAATCATTAATCCATGAAAAAATAAGCCGTCCTCCTACCGAGATTTGTGGATATTTTGGAACAAGTGCAAAGAACTTAAGCTCTATCGATCAACTGTTGAATGAAGATAGTTTTACTACATCTGGAGAGCTCATGGAACGATATGCATCTGAGCTTAGAATTCCATGGAAGTATCACCAAGAAATTCGAAATTATATCCTGAAGCTTGAAAACATCTCCTGTGCAAGACCAGAAACGGTTATTGGATGCGCTTTTATGCTTGCTCATGAAAAGTTCTTCTTTCAAGATCGGCTTACTTTCTCCAAAGTTTCGTTGACTTGTGGAATCTCAATTTCGGCAATCAAAAGTCTGCGAAAAAAATATCTTGAAAATGAAGAAAATGAAAACAAAACCGAAAATCAAGAAGAAATTAAAAAAGAAACGAACAGAAAAGTGGCAAAAAACTACGTTGATGGTGGGCTTAACAAATATGAAAAATGTCTTGCCGTACTCTTTTCAAGCTTGTAATTTCAAATAAAATTAACAATTATCGACAAGATTAATTACAGTGTGGGTTTAACAATCAACTAACTATTTACATTCTTTTTCAGAATTTATGAGGCAGCAACCAGATCTAACTTCAAGATCAAAGGTCAGAAAAGAATGAGAAAAATCTGTTCCTCACAATTAAGTGAAATACCAAGCATTTTTTGATCAAGTAAATATTCGAAACACATTTTTCATTGGAACCTTGAGCAATTTGTCTTTCCAACTTGGAACATTGTCAAGATGAGGAATCCATACAGCGCTCACCCCGATAATGACGTTATCCGAGAACTTCCTTTGTTTGAATGGCCGTGGGCTGATCGCAACTGCTATATATGTCTTCATCCCATCGAGTTGTGCGAAAGAGTCCAACTTCTTCCATGTGGACATCTGAACTACTGTGCAGAATGTGTTTTGGAATGGCTTGAAATGAATCAAACTTGTCCATACTGTTGGGCTAGAGTGACTTCATCCAGCTACGTTTTATTAGTCCATAATAGACGATATTATTGAAATAAACAATAAAAATGGTTCGAGTGGCTTGTAATCTTTGCAACGCAACTTTTGCACAAAAGTCCTCTCTCATGAGGCATGTTCGAAGACTTCATTCTGGTCAAGCTCCTGTTCTTGATTGCCAAGTTTGTGGATTGATTTTTAGAAGTCGACAGCAATTTCTACTTCATTATCGAAATCATGCAAGAGATAGCACATTTCGCGTATCTAGAAACGCTTTTCGAGGTGTTGCAAAAACTTTTTCAAAGTATCATCAGGATAAAGATAATCTATCAGTGCTTTTCAACGAAATTAGAAATGAAATTATCGAAGTGATTCAAAATGAGCAAAATTTCGGAACAGTCATAAAAATTAGTATTGTCATGATGATCCAATGTGTGCAACTCGATCCAATGGGAGAAATTGTTGATATGGACACCATGCCATTTCGCTCATCAATCTATGAAATAACAAGGTATGAAGATTTAGAACCAGTTATTGACAATTCATTTTCGCAAATTGAAAGAACATTTGAAGAATTCTTAAGAAATGGATCAAACTGGGTAATGGACACAATCCTAGAAACTCGATTGGAATTTGCTCAATGTGGAAGTTTAAATGGAATGAATGGACTGTTAACTGAAATCAATTATTTTAAAGATATCCAAAATATCAAAGAACAAGTTGAAAAAAGTAACGATACAATTGGAGACTGTTTTTATTTGTGCGTCGCATATTACTTTACAAAGTGTTCCAATATTGAAAAGCTGAGAAAATACATCGAAAAAAATATAACAAAAATTAAATCTCAAGATTCATGGAACAATATGGACGTAAAACGAATACAATATTTCGTTAGAAAAAATCCTAACTTAGACATTCGGATAAATGTTATCTTTCAAGACGGAAAATCTCTTTATCCAATTTTGTGTACCAAAAATACTAAAGCTACAAATACCATCAACCTTGTTCTTCACAAGTTGATAAAAAAAGAAAAAATATATTATCACTACTCTTTTGTGAATGATTTAAACAAGCTGTTGAGGAAATCCTATTCTACTTCAACATATATCTCATATGAAAAAACTTTTCCGTGTCCAAATTGTCTTCATAAATTCTCATCATCCTGGACACTTGCTCAACACGAAGAAGAATGTTTAAAAAATAATTCGAAAAAATATATGTTTTTCCCTGAAGAAACAATTAAATTTGACAAACACTTGGCTCAATTTCCAATCCCCTTTGTTGGATTCTTTGACTTTGAATCTACAGTTCAAAACATTAAACCTCAAGAACAGTGCAAATTATGTCAAGAAATTAAATGCATTCATAACACACGAACAGAAAGTAGTCAAGTCCCATGTGGATACTCGTATGTAATTGTTTTTCGAGATGGTACTGTTGTTGCTAGCAACAGTTATTTAGGGGAAGATCCAGTGAATCATTTTATTTCATCCCTGATAAAAGATTATGAAACAAAAATTAAACCAAAATATCAAGCTTATCCAACTCCATTTTTAACTGAAGAAGAAGAAGAATAGTTTCAATCTTCAACAACTTGTCACATATGCAAAGAAGACTTGAAAGATGAAAGCCTCTTTTCAATGTATGACCGCGTACGTGATCATTGTCATCTCACGGGCGTCTATTATGGTGCTGCTCATCAGGCTTGCAATTTAGGGAGACAAGATAAGAAACATATCCCAATGTACTGCCATAACTTTTCCGGTTATGACAGTCATCTAATAATGAAATACTTAAATCCTGCCAAACTTCCAAAAATTAATGAAAAAGAAATTTGCATCAAGGGACTCCCATACAACACTGAAAAGGTTCGCACTCTTGAAATTGGAAAATTTCGACTTTTGGACAGCTTAGGATTTCTTCAAGCATCTTTAAGCGATTTAACAAGAAATTTGCAAGATTCCAATGGAAAATTCAAAATTTTGAAACAGATGAAACTTGCTGAATCATCAAGACAGGAGAAACTTCTATTGAGAAAAGGTGATATCATATTTCTTTTCATTTGACACTCGTTAAATTTTACTTTTTCTTTCTAGGAGTATTCCCATATGATTATGCAACCTCTTTGGATCGTCTTCGCAACTGTCAAACATACCCAACAAAAGACACGTTTTTTAACAAACTAAGTAACAAAGTCATCAGTGATGAAGATTATCAACATGGACAAAAAGTGTTTGAAGAGTTTCAGTGCAAAAATATGCTTGAATATTTAAATTTGTATATGAAACTTGACACTTACCTTTTGGCTGATATTTTTCTTACATTTCGATCAGTAATGATGAGACAATTTGAACTTGATCCAGCTCATTTTATTAGTCTGCCGAGCTATTCATATTTTTGTATGTTAAAATATACAAAAGCAGATATTGAAGCAGTGGGGGATATTGAAACTTTCAATTTCTTAGCTTCAAATATCCGAGGTGGATTTTCATTTATTAGCCAAAGATTAGCTGAAAATATTGAAACCCCTGGAATGTTATCGTCAAAATTATTATATGTTGACGCTAATAACTTATATGGACTCAGTCAATCTAAGAGACTACCTACAAAGGATTTTAAATTTCTTGATAAGGATCAAATTAATCAACGTTTTTGGAAAATGTTAAAATCCTATGATTTGGAAAGTGATGATGATGAGTGCTCAGGATTTATCGCTGAAGTTGACCTAGAATACCCCAGTGAATTACACAAAGATCATCGTTCTTTTCCTCTAGCTCCAGAAAAAAGAGTAATTGAGGAGAGTGATTTATCATCTTATCAAAACAGTTGTCATAGAGAACTTGGAACCAAACATTTGAAAACTGAAAAGCTAATAGGATCTTTTCGTAAAAAAATCAAATACGTCGCTCACGCGGCAACGCTCAAACTTTACACAGAATTAGGATTGAAAATCACCCATGTTCATAGAGTTTTAACCTTCACTGAAACAAAATTCCTGAAACCATACATTGATTTTTGTACCTCTAAAAGAAAAAAAGCCCTTAACGATTTTGAGAAAAACTTGTACAAATTAATGTGTAATGCTGTTTTTGGCAAGTTCATAGAAAATGTATCAAGATACATTGATATGAAAGTAGCAAAAAACGAGGCTGAATTTCTAAAAATGAGCTCAGACCCCAGATTTGATGGGTTTATGATTGTCTCGGATGACATAACTCTAGTATTTTTTAAAAGAGTTTCAATTAAAGTAAAACAAGCCTATGCAGTTGGATTTTCAATTCTCGAATTTGCGAAAGAATTCATGTACCGATCATATTACCAAAAGATTAAACCGATTCTCGGTGATTTAACTAAAGTTTTGATGTCTGACACTGATTCTCTTTTCATAGCAACAAATAATCCAACCCCTCTTGATGATTTGTGTGAACTATTAGATACAAGTAACTTTCCATCAAGTCACTATTTATTTTCAACTGAGAGGAAATCCGAACTTGGATATTTCAAGTCTGAAACTAGCACTGATAAAATTTTCAAGTTCATTGGTCTACGAGCAAAATGTTACTCATTCTCTACTGAAAAATCAGAGGAAATGAAATGTAAAGGATTAGCAAAATCTTATAGAAAAAATTTGGGTATTCAAATTTTTGAAAAATGTATCAATGAAATTACAGCAGTCAGACGAACCCAAAGAATTCTCAGCTCGAGCGCTCATAAAATTCAAGTGATAAAACAAAATAAATTAGTTTTTTCAAGTTGTGACGATAAATTTTTCTTACTACCATGTGGAATTCATGGAATTCCATATGGTTCAATTGAAATTGAATCAAACAAGAAAGAGTGTTCATTTTGTCATGATGACTTTTGTATTAAGAAATGAAATAAAAATATCATAGTTCTTCGAACCTCGAAAAAAATAAGTTTTCAAGTTCTTATTCCATCTTCACTTCTTCTTCCTGAACGTACCAGACGACTTTCTTCTTTTTCTTGTCGTCGCCAGTCTCGACGTCGTTGGCTTGTTGACGACGAGTGTGGAGGCAGACCGCAAAAAGAACGATGCAGGCGAAGAGGAACATTCCGGCGAGTACGGAAATCGTCACAATCTCAGCGATAGAGAGAGTCATCGCGTCGGAGGTGTCGGCTTTCTTGTCGAAGATAATCTCGTTCTCAAATGACTGAAAAATGAAAAAATGCGAAACCAGACTTTTTTCTTTTTACATTTCTTACCCCCAACTTTTCGTCCATTTGCTCAGCGAAACCGTCCCAATCCTGGCTGTCTTCAGTCTTGTTTCTCAAGATGTTGTCTTGACCGACGACCTCTTTCTGCTCTTGTTCAACCGAAGATTCCTCGAAAGACTAAAATAAAAGGTTTTTTTATTTTCAAAATAACTTACATTTTATAACTTACCCCCAATTTTGTAGTCATGAATCTCACAAAGGCCTTCCACTCATCAACCGGCCAGATAGAACCAAAAAATGGATCGTCAGAGAGAGTCAAAAAAGGTCCTGAATTGTCAGTCGAAAGAATGACGCTGGGAACAGCCTGAGTTGTTGTTTCGGCGGGAACCTCAACGATGGCTGGAACTCCGTCAGCGTCTTCAAAGTCAAAATCCAAGTCTGAGCCAATTGCGAACTTCTTGATGTCACGAATGAGGTTGGGATCATCAGAGTCGTCCAACTCGAGATCAAAATCAGGGTAGTCAATAGAATCCTGAGTTTCGTTACTCTAGAATATGTGTACAAATAAAAAAAGGAAAAAATCAAGAATGCAAATTCTTACCTCAGAAAAGCTGCTCATTTCCAGAGCTGCGACACAGACAATGAAACTCAAAAGGAAGAGGATGAGTCGACTCATCTTGAACTCGTAAATTATTCGTTTCACACACGTGTTGGTCCCCTTAAGAGGACTAAAATTGTTCCAAGTCAAAAATTACGAGCGCTCGAGAAAAAGGAGTGGTCGTAAATCAAAGATATATTTAATCCGTTGTCAGAGAACTTCCATTTTTGGCGTGATACATTTCGGAAAGAAATTTGATCTGATTGGAAATTTCTTCATCTGTGAGCAGATCCTTGACAATAATGTATGAATACAACAAAAAAGCC
>ERZ1740052.318-NODE-318-length-16851-cov-4.884318_pt1 | contig 16851 bp, 12 predicted proteins | sample MGYA00581750_ERZ1740052 | MGnify/ENA primary metagenome ERZ1740052 (study PRJEB43018, sample SAMN04849743) | marine metagenome | isolation source: floating plastic debris | place: Pacific Ocean | collected 2008-08-30 | study: EMG produced TPA metagenomics assembly...
CTAATGAATTGGTCTTCCCTATTCTACCACAACAAATTTTAGGACAAGGAAAAAAAGAGGAAACCCTCTATGAAAGTCGCCGTGATGAGTTTAATAATAACCTAAAGAAAGTTGCCTCATTAGCTGAAATTGACACCAATTTAACTTCTTATGTTTTAAGACATTCTTTCGCTACTGCTTTAAAACACTCAGGAACAAACATTTCATATATCTCCGAAGCTTTGGGACATGACTCTTCTAAAACTACTCAAGTGTATTTAGACAGCTTTGAAACTGAAGACAATGATAATATTACTAGGTCTATTGCTTTTTAGAGTTTTTGTTAATTAATTAATCAGTTATTATTATTTTTTCGCAAATAGTTACAGTATTTTTGTGAGTCATAAATTCATCACATATACTTATGGATAATAAATTAATTTTTTCTGGCCATGAAACTTTCCATTGTAAAGGCTTTTGGTTAAAAAAAGGGTATGATTATGTAAGACAAGGAGGAAAATTCACAGATGAATCATGTATTAGCTTAGGTGTAGGTAGAAATATGGTCTCTTCAATTAGATTTTGGTTAAAAGCTTTCAATATTATAGATCATCTAACTGAAGAAATTACACCATTAGGAGATTTTATCTTTGATGAAAATAATGGAGTCGATAAATACTTAGAAAATGAAACTACCATATGGTTATTACATTTTTCACTAATCCGAACTAACTTCTCTTCAATTTATTCAATAGTCTTCAATGAAATAAGAAAAACTAAACCTGAATTTAATAAATCAAATTTAGCAGTTTTTCTCAACGAACATAACATATCGTTTAATGAAAACACCGTTAACAAGGACTTTTCCGTGTTAACGAGAACATATTATTCTAAAAGTAATGATAAAGAAGATAGTTTTTCTGGTATTCTTTCAAGTTTAGAACTCTTAGAAGAAATAAAACATAAAGATTCTAATAAATACATTATACACAATAAAAAAACAAACAGTATTCCTGTAGAACTGTTACTATTTTGTATTTTAGAAAACGACAAATATGGTCTATCCATTAGCCATAAATCACTATCAAGTGATACTAATAGCATAGGAAACATTTTTGCTATGAACAACGACCAACTAGATGAAAAGCTAACAGAGCTTTCTAGTTTTTATAAAGAAATTAATTATACCAGTAATTCTGGTGTGAAAGAATTACAGTTTAAAAATAAAAGTTTAAACTCATATTCTATTTTAAGAGATTATTATGAAAATCAAGCATAGCCCATCTATTAATATACTTAGAGATGAAAACAATATAGTAGATTATATTTCATCAAATAATACTAAAAAGATAGCTAATCAAATTTTAAATGAGTTTGATTCAGGTATCCACAGCTTTAATATCATTGGTTCATATGGTACTGGAAAATCATCATTTTTATGGGCTCTTAATCAAAGTTTATCAAAAGATAGTAAACATGATTTTTTTGATTTAAATCAAAAAAGAGATGTTAAGACTTTAAATATAGTTGGAGAATATTCTTCTCTATATAAATATTTTATTAATTACTTTTCTCTCAAAGAAAGTAATAATAGCTACAAGCAAATTTTTGATTTTATATATCAAGAATATGAATCAATAAAAGGCAATAATGGTTTATTAATTATTTGTATCGATGAGTTTGGTAAGTTTTTAGAATATGCAGCTAAAAACAATCCAGAAAAGGAAATGTACTTTATTCAGCAATTATCTGAATTTGTTAATGATCCTAAGAGAAATATATTATTGATTACATCTGTACATCAAGCAATTGACTCCTATGCTTTTTCTTTAAACGATACTCAAAAAAGTGAATGGAAAAAAGTAAAGGGAAGATTAAAAGAGATTCCTTTTAATGAACCTGTTGAACACTTATTATTTTTAGCATCTCAGTTTTTTAAATCTAATTATAGTGAAGAAAACAAAGATTTAAACTATACAAAGGGGTTAGTAGATTTAAATTATAAAAATTATTGTTTTAATATTTCAGAAGACAATCTTGAAAAACTAAGTCTTGATTTATATCCTTTAGATTTATTTGCGGGAATAACTTTAACTAAAGCTCTTCAAAGGTATGGGCAAAACGAGAGATCGCTTTTTACCTTTTTAACTTCCTCAGATAATTTAGGTATAGATAGTTTAAGAGAAAACGCTTTATTCACAATAGCTAAAGTTTACGATTATTTATTTGTTAATCTTTATGCTGTAATAAAGGATAAATATAATCCTGACTACTCTAGTTGGAGTTTAATTTCAGATAAATTAAATGAAATAGAAAGTAAATTTGATGCAAACATAAATACTGCAAGTGATATCGTTAAAACTATTGGTTTATTAAACATCTTTTCTAATAAAGGAGCTTCAATTAATGAACAACTATTAATACAATATTTAAGTTTTAAATACAGTTCTGATAAGATAGAGAAAGTAGTAAATCAATTAGTTGGTTTCAAAATGATTCGCTTTAGCTCTTATTATAATTCCTTCAAGCTAACAGGAGGAATGGATATGGATATCGAGCAAGAAATAATTAGAGTTAGTAACCATATCGACATCTCTTTTGATATTGTACCTAAGCTTAAAAAGTATTTTTCTTTTCCTATTTTAACTGCCAACGAATTTTCTTTTAAAACAGGAACTCCTAGATTATTTGAATTTAAAATAAGTGAGAATCTACTATTTGAAACACCAGAAGATGAAATAGATGGTTTTATTAATCTTGTTTTTAATGAAACTTATGATGCTTCTTTCTTTATAGAAAAAACGAAACAAAAAGAGTTTCCTACTTTATATGCTCATTATACAAACACAGATAAAATAAGAGAAACACTTATTGAAATAACTAAAACAGAAAAAGTTTTAAAAGAAGCTGACACCGAAGATAAAGTGGCTCGTAAAGAGCTTAAATCTATTATAAACAGTCAAGAAAAACTCTTAAATCATTATGTTTTAGATAATCTTTTTGGAAAATATACTAGATGGTACTTTAATGGGAAAGAAATTACTATTAGCAGTAGAAATACATTAAACAAGTTCCTTTCTAAAATTTGTTACACTATCTATCCTTTAACTCCCACAATAAATATGGAGTTAATAAATAAACATAAAGTATCAGGAGCTATTAATTCAGCAAGGAAACAATATTTTAAAAAATTAGTTCATCAATGGCATGAAAAAGATTTAGGGTATCCCAAAGACAAATTTCCAGCTGATAAAACTATTTATTCTTGTTTAGTTAAAAATACAGGAATACACCGACAAAACGGAGACACTTACATATTAGGTCAACCTGAATTAAGAAATGATAATTTCGTTCAGGTTTGGAATGCTTGTGAAGATTTTTTAAAAGAGGCTAGAAAAGAAGAAAAAAATATAGTTGATCTTATAAACAGGTTAAAACAAAAACCTTACAAATTAAAACAGGGAGTCATAGATTTTTTAGTACCAACTTTCTTATTTACCAAAAGAGGAGACTTTGCATTATACAATGGAAAATCTGGTTATGTCCCATATATAGATGAGTCAATACTTTATTTATTTACAAGACAACCTAAAGATTACTCTATTAAAACTTTTGAACTCTCTAATTTACATATTGATTTATTCAACAAATATCGAGAGTATCTAAATCAAAGTCCAAAAGATTCTTTATCTAATGATTCTTTTATAGAAAGCATTAGACCTTTTTTAATTTTATACAAAAACTTAGAGCCCTACTCTCAAAAAACTAAACGTTTAACTAAAGAGGCTATTCAATTACGTCAAGCTATTGCCAATGCGGTAGATCCTGAAAAAGTGTTTTTTGAAAACTTCCCTAAAGCATTAAATTATCATTTAAAATCTTTAGTAGAATCTGAAAAATTATTCGATAATTATATTCATGATTTACAAAAGCATATATCCGAAATTAAAAATTCATTTGAAGAATTAATAAATCGTTTTGAAACATATTTAGTAAAAAATGTTTTAGGTGTTAATTTAAAATTCCCTGACTATAAGAATATTATTCAAGAACGCTTTTCTTCTGTAGAAGAGCATCAACTATTACCAAATCAAAAGAAGTTTTTAATTAGAGTTAATTCAAATTTAGATGATAGAAATAGCTGGTTAAATTCTATTGCTTTTGCTTTATTAACAAAACCTTTGAAAGACATAAATGATAAAGATGAAGATATTTTAAAGGATCGTTTAAGTTCTGCTGTAAAAGAATTAGACAACTTATGTGATATTTATAAATTGAAAGCCCAAAGTAATGAAGAGGTTTATAAAATTGACATCACTTCTAAACAAGAAGGTTTAAAACAACAACTAATACGCATATCCAAGGATAAGAAAAAAGAAGTAGAAAAAAACATATCTTTGGTTAGAGAGAATTTAGGTAGCGATAAACAAGTTCGTTTAGCTATCTTAACTGAACTTTTAAAAAGAGAATTAAATGAGTAAGATACAACATGTTTTAGGCATTTCTGGAGGAAAAGACAGTGCTGCTCTTGCAATATATTTAAAAGACAAATATCCTCAATTTAATTTCACTTATTACTTTACTGACACCGGTAAAGAGTTAGATGAAACATATACTCTTATTGAAAATTTAGAAGGGTATTTGGGAGCTAAAATCAATAAACTAGAAGATGACGGTATAAAAAACTCTGGAGAAGATCCTTTTGATTTTTTCTTTAAATCTTATAGGGGTTATTTACCCTCTCCTCAAGCTAGGTGGTGTACTGCGATGATGAAACTTAAACCCTTCGAAAAATTTGTAGGAGAAAAACCTACAATGTCATATGTAGGTATTCGTGGAGATGAACAAAGAGAAGGATATATTTCAAGACAGGATAATATACAATCTATTTTTCCTTTCAGAAAGAACATTTGGAGTCAAGATGTTTTAAGAAAAATATTCGACCCAAAAAATCAAGAACAATTATTAGGTTATTATAGTGATGTTTATTCTGGTAATAAACTAGACAAAATTGTTAATGAGTTTAGCAAACCGATTTCATTCAATTTAAACTATAAATTACAAACCGAAAGAATTATTAATGAGAAATTAGAAGGTTTATTAAATGTTGGTATTATTGAATTTAATAAATCTGTTTTCAAATTCCTTAAAACTACAAACTATCCTATCTCATTTGAAGAAGATTATCCTCTGTTAGAAAATGAAGATAATCTAGTTAGAGCTGATATCTTTAGACTTCTGGAAGAGAGTGGAGTTGGTATACCTGCCTACTACAATAAGGTAGCATATGAAGTAGATGGACAAAAAGGAGAGTATGCTCGAAGTAGATCTGGTTGCTATTTCTGCTTTTTTCAACAAAAAATTGAATGGATTTGGTTGTACGAACAACATACTGAATTATTTAAAAAAGCAATGACTTATGAAAATGAAGATGAGTTATTTACTTGGATTCAAAATGAATCATTAAAAGAATTAATAAACCCCGAAAGAATTAAACAAATAAAGTTAGATCATATAAAACGTACAGGCAGAGAAAAATCTAAAGGCTCTAAATTGCTTTTAGATAAACTTATTGATGCTGAAGAAGGAGCTTGTACTGCTTGTTTTATATAAAAACTAGACATAGGAGTAATGAGTTTACCTGAAAATAACGAAACAGATAAAGATAATTTAAGCTTCTCCGTAGATGCAGGTATTATTAATCGATTAGGGTTAGAACTAGTAGGTCGATCAGAAACGGCAGTTTCTGAATTAATTAAAAATTCATATGATGCAGATGCTACAAAAGTTAATTTATTTTTTAAAAATACACAAAAAAAAGGTGGGACTTTAACTATTGAGGATAATGGAGAAGGAATGGATTTTAAAAATTTGAAGAATGGTTTTATGAGACTATCTTCAACCGATAAAGTTCATAATCCTATTTCTAAAAAATTTAAAAGGAAAAAGGCAGGTAAAAAAGGTATTGGTAGATTCTCTACTCAACGGTTAGGGTCAAAATTGACAATAATAACTAAAAGAGAAGAAATGTCTTTAGCTCTTAAAATTGTCATCGATTGGAATTCTTATAAAATTGACACTGAATTAAATAAAATCAAAAACGAAGTCACTTACATTCCTGTAAATATAAAATTTAAGCATGGTACAAAAATTATCATTGAAGGATTAAGAGAAGTATGGGAAAATGTTGAAATAAGAAGGGTTTACAGATACATTTCTAACTTATTACAACCTGATTTTCTATCTGACAGGAGTAAAAACTTGAATATTGCAACCGAAGATAGTAAGGATAATTCATTTGTTGTAAATTGTTATAAGGTTCATGAAGATAATAACACTCCTATAAAAGTAGCTGCACCAGAAAAGATGGTTTTTAATAAAGCCATAGCTGAAATAGAAGGTTGGGTCGACATTAATAAAAATGGCTTTTGCTTCATTAAAAGCACAAAATTTGGATTAGATGAAAATGAGATTATACCAATAGGAGCTGGTAATAAAAAAAATGAAGTAGAAAAATTCACACAATTAAAAAACATACATTTTAAAGCCTATTATTTTATTTATAACAGACCTGAATATTATGATTTTGATAATGATTTCACCAATTTAGAGCTCAATAGTATACAAAAAATAGCAGGTGAATCAAGTGGAGTTAAATTATATAGAAATGGTTTTCGAGTATATCCATACGGAGAAAAAGGGAACGACTGGTTAAGTATTGATAGAAAACTTGCTAAGTTAAGAGGAGATAATAATATTAATATCCCATTTGGAAACAACAACTTATTTGGATTTATTGAAATTATTGAAAATGTAGATGATAAACCTGTTTTTGAAGAAACAGCAAGTAGGGAAGGTTTAATAGAAGACAATATTGTTTTTAAAGAATTACAAGAATTTGTATATAAAACACTGCACATTGCTATGTTACGTGTAGCTAGTGCTGATAAGTTTATAGAAATAAAAAGAAGGAGAGAAAAAGAATTAAGTGAAGAAAAAAAGTTTGTAGGATATAAAAAAGAACAGTTTGATGATATCAAAAAATCTGTTGCAGAACTTCAAGAAAAAATTAAACATGATGATCCTGATAAAGATGAATATTTAGCTTCTTTCTTAAAAGAACTGCCTAAACAAATAGATGCTACTAAATATGAATTTGAAGAGCATATTAAAGAAAATGGAATGCTTAGAGTTCTAGCTGGAATTGGTCTAGTAATTGGAGAGTTTGTTCACGAAATTGAGCAGTTTGACACTATTTTTAAAAGTCGAATCAAATTTTTAAAAAAGAAAATAATAGATGCTTTAATACTCGGAAAAATCAATGATTTAGAAGATGCTTTCCTAGCTTATCAGTCGTACACTGCATACTTTAGGGCTTCTGTATCTCAAAATGCGAAAAGAGAAATAGCTCCTATAAATCTAAAAATGACTATAAATTCGTTTTTTAAACAAATCGAAAACAATATCAATAAAGCTAATATTGAAATAAATAAAAAATACTTAAATCAATACTTGATTACCTGCCCTATGCATCCCTCTGAATGGCTATCTATTCTTTTTAACTTATATACTAATTCTAAAAAGGCTATAAGAAGGAATAAAAGTATTGATAAAGGGAAAATACTCATAAAAATAGAAAAAATTGAAAATGAAATACATATGGAATTTTCTGACAACGGAGATGGTATATCCAATGATATAAAAGAAAAGATATTTTTACCTTTTTATACAACCTCGAACCCTATTAATTCTGAAGAATTGGATGTTAAGGACAATTCTGGTACAGGTCTAGGCTTATATATCGTACAAAAAATTATTAACTCTTACAAAGGAGATATTAGTGTTTCTTTACCTTCAGAAAAAGAGTATAATACTAGTTTCAAAATAATACTCCCAACGAATGAATAAAAAAGTAACTTATCTCTATTTCGATGATTTAGAAGGAGCTGCAAATGCTGTAAAAGATAACTTAGAAAGCGATTTATTAACTGTAACAATAAAAAGAGAATTACCGTGGAATGATATGATTACCTATCTACTCGATAACCAATCTCTATTTGATGGTTTAATTTTAGATTGGAAGTTAGACGGGGAAGACGATTCAAATGCAAATTTTTCTTCTGAAGCCTTAGCTCAACAATGTAGAAGATTACAAGTAGATAAGATTAACGGCAGGGGATTTAGTAAAAGTTTTCCAATTATTCTTTGTTCTGCCCAACCTGGTTTTAAAACTATTCACGAAAGGGATACTACAAGCGAGGATTTATTTGATGGAGTTTTTGAAAAAAGCGATTTAGAAGATCAAGAAGAATTTCTAATATCTTTAATTAACGCATATGATATATTAAGCGATACCGATAAATCAATAGATGATATTATAGGCTTATCTAAAGAAAAACAAAAGGTAATAGATAATACACTTATTCGCAAAATAAATGAAATAAGAAATAGACAACCACACGAAATGGTGCAATTCTTATTGAAAGAAGTTTTAAATAAAAAAGGAGCATTAATAAACGTTGAAAATCTTGCTGCAAAATTAGGAGTAAATATTAATTCAAAAGGTTGGGAAGAACTTAAAAATGAAATGGATCATTTTAAATACAAAGGTATTTTATTAAATGGAGAAAGGTGGTGGGCTGATTTAATAAATGAATTTTGGGTTAATAATTTTGAAGGTACTACTTTAAAATTTCTCACAGCTAAAGAAAGAATTAGCTTCTTAGAAACTAAATATAATAATTTAAAAGATCGATTAGATGAGCCTAATCTTAGTCTAGGTGCTGAAAGTAAAGAATTTTGGACTGTATGCTATGTATCTAATATGCCTATAGCTGAAATGGATGGTTTTATAATAGATCAGCACATACATTATCCATGGCAAGATAGAGAATATGTTTGCTTAGATGTTGCGATGAATGAAACATCTAGAGGAGAGTTATGGTATTCATTACTACCTTATGAAGAAGAAAGGTTAAAATCTTATTTTGAGAATACAGAAAAATAAAACCTATGGCTAAATTAGAATATAGAGCTGCTGACGTCTTTGCAGATATATCAAGATTAATAGGTTTTTTAAAAGATTTAAAAAAAGCTAAAGTCCAAATTGAAGGGTTAGAGTCTTTAGAAACAGAATTAAACAAGGAATCTAATCAGCAAGATTTATGGAAGTTAAAAACCAAATTAATATTTAAGAATATTAATAAAACAGATTTAAAAATCCCAACTGATATTTTAAAAGATGTTAAGGAAATTATTCTAGAATTAAAAATATCTATAGTAGAAAGATCTTATAAAAAAGGAACTATATGTGATTCAATAGATCAAAATAACGGACTTCAATATGGTGTCCAATTAATCACTTATGGAAAAAGCTTAGCAAATAAAGCTAATTATAAAATGTCTTGGCATTTAGATAAACATATTAGATCTAAAGAAGGAAATGATGGTATAGGGAAAGGGTTTATTCATCCTGAATATCATTTTAATATGGGAGGTTTTGCTTTAACAAAAGAGAGTGATTTTAATTTTGGAAATATATTATTAATAGATACTCCAAGGATTATGCATCCACCATTAGATATTATATTATCGATAGACTTTGTCTTAAAAAATTTTTATGGAATTAGAGTAAAAAATTTAACTGATTCAAACCCATATAAAAAAATTATTTCCAGATCAAAAAATAGATTATGGAGACCTTATTTTATTTCTTTAGCTCATTTTTGGGAAAACACAAGATTCAATGATCTAGATATTGAAGAGAAATATTCTTATAAAATCTTGGGGGAAAATTAAAATTATTTAATCCCCCAAATTCAACATCATTTCTTCCATCCCACCAAAATTTAAGATAAATGTAGAGTAGTAATTATCAAATAAATCTTTTAAATACTGTCCCACATCTACATCTTCTAAATTTTCATTTCCTTCTACTTTTTGCTTAATTTCATAACCTTTATTCTTTGTTATTGTATATAAAAAGAGAGTATGAAAATATACAGATGTATAATATTTTCTGTTAGCCAATTCTATTTGTTCCTCGTTCGGATTTCTATATTTTGACTTAAAATTCATTAAAACTGAACTATCCATATTGATAAAAATACTCTTTAAAGTACTGCCTTCAGCTTCAGGAATCATAACCGTCTTAATATCAACATCTAGCCCTGTAGCTTCTTCTACTCCCTCCCATGAAACAGCATTAGGAACATCTTCACTTGGTTTTTCATAGGCAAAAATCATTTGAGGTAAACCTAACGGTTCTTCATCTCCAACTTTTTGAGCAACTTTTTCTTTAGGATTTTATGGTTCAGCAACATATGCCCTAAAAAATTCTTCAAAATCTCCCCCTGGTGCTGTAAGTGAAACTTTCATTTGTACTGAATCACCTATATTAATTTTATCCATTTTAGGATTCAAGTTAATTTTGATAGTCCCTTTATTTGGACTACTTGTATTTACATTAAATATTTCCTCAATATCTTTCGGCTCTCCTTTTTTATCTCCTCCTTCGGAAACATCAGATTTCACTGTTAAAATTGCAATTTTTAATTCTCCAGGCTCTTCGACTCTATCAAAATAAGAATCCTCGCAATCCGAACTAAAGCGAATTGCCTTTTCTCCATTTAAAGGTATTTTTGCTACTTCAGTATCTCCTTTAACTTTTGAATTTATTTTGAAGAAAGAAGGAAACCTCTTCGGACTGAATGGCAATGACTCTTCTTTTAATTTGTTCTTTTTTTTATCCTTGCTGTCTTTCTTATTCTCCTTCTTTAAATCTAACTTAAAGGTATCTCCTAATAATTTCATTAAATCAGAATTTAAAGGTAAAGACTTAGTAAAGTTTTTAATTAATTGATTTGTATTTGTTGAAGTATCAATATTTACAGCTTGTTTTCTTAATTTTTGAATTTCAGATAACCTTCCATCTTTATCACTAAGCTTACTAGCTAAATAACGTCTTAAATCGCGTGTTTCATCCCCCTCTTTAAGTCTATCTCTTGAAGCCATAAACAGCTCTTTCCTAAATTCATATTTCATGTTGGTACAATCTACATGAATTAAAAGGTGATTTTTAAGTAAATTTAGCTTTAATGATCTTGTAATAAACTCAGATGTATATGATCCATGAACCTGACCATTCATTGAGAACATTACACTCATATTATTTTTAAAGTACCTTCTTTGTATTTCGGCTTTTGATTTTTTTAAATCAAAACTCCCTACTTTTAGATTAAATACAAAACAAGACACTTTCATTTCTCCAAACAAATCATCTTTAAATACTTGTGAGAAAGAATCAGAAATATATTTATCTTTTTCTTTTTCCAAACGCCTTTTTAATCCAAATAAATCATTAACTAAGACTTTATCATTTGGATATCTTTCTTCAGAATCTGCTGTTAAAACGGGTAAAGCAGGCTTAAACAAAAACTCATTTATACTTTGGTTTAAATCGTGACTGATTGCTGAGGAATAACCTCTCCCCAATTGATAGGAATACAATTTTACAACTGAACCAGTTTTAAACATTCTATTTTTAAGCCCTAAATCCAGTGTATCAATTTTGAATGAAGGAATTTTATCATCTAACACCAAGTATTCGTACCAAGTCTCTTTGGCTTGGTCAGATTCTCGTTTAGGAATCTCTCTTATCAATGTACAACCAAAACCTCCTGTATTATCAAATCTTTTAGAAGCAATAAGTTGGTTACGTTTTTTACCGCAAAAAACTATTGCTCCACTTCCTCCCATATTATATTTTCCTTGAACGAAATGAACTTTATTCTTATTACCTCTAACTAATGAGAGAAATGTACCTTCAAAATCTTTAGGATGTTGTCCTTCTCCATTATCATAAATTAGTAGAGATGTTTTATAGCCATTTCGATTAGGATATGGTCCTTTACTATCTGCTATTATCTGAATCTCTTCAGCTTGTTTCCTAGCGAAAGACTGAACATCCCAATTATTTTTAGGATAAAAGCGTTCGATAGCTTCTTCCATTGACTTAGGAGCTTCTTCTGAATCAGGACTTACCCCACTTTCTATACACTTCTTTGTCAATAATGCATCTACAGAGTTTGTTACTTTTTCTATAAGAGCAGCAATTGGGTTAGATTGCTGATTTTTCACAATTCCATAGTTACTTTTGTTACCTCCTAAAGGTTTCCAATTGGAATCTTTAAAAACCTCTATATTTTCTTTTATTACTTCTTCTAACTCTAATTCATCTTTAGCTTCAAAAAGAGTTTGAAATAATTTCTTATAATTACTTTCCAAAACTCTATCTTATTTTTCAGCTAACAATCTTAACTTTTTTTCTCTAATAAAATTTATTGCAATTTTACTTCTATCTATTTCTCTCATAAAAAGTAAACTTTATATTTAATTGATTTCGGGAAGATAAATGTAAGAAAAATAGAATATAAGTTTTACGACTTTCCTTATTTTAGATTTAATAATTATTTTCATGAATCATAATTAAAAAACAATGTCAAAAACTTCTAGTATAAGTAGTATTATCTATGAAATTGAAAGCTACATAAAACATTCTAAAAAAGAATCTTTTACTTTTAAATTAAATGAATTGCCTTTTCATGATAATTATTCAATGGATATTAGGAAGCATAATCAATTCATACCTCTTTTTCAATCTCTTAACTCTAAAAAACACCATTGTTTATATTGGTTTTCAACTTCTACTGAAAAAGATGCCTTACATTTAAAAAAATTAATAGAAAATAAAAGATACCAATTATTAAATCAACAAGACAAAAGAGTAATACCTGCAAAAAACGATAATCGAAGTAATGTTATATATCTTGGAGTTCGTAAAAAAGGAGGTAGAAAATATACTATGATAAATAGAAAAAGAATTAATGATGAATTAAGCAATATTTCTGGTAGAATCATTCAACATCTAGGATACTATAGAAAAGGATCAACACAAGGTTTACAATTAGCACATTGGTCTAATGAAGAAGAAATTGATATTACTCTAAATATTATCGAGTTTCCAAATTTATCAGATGCTTATTTATATATCATAGAAAAATTATATGCTATAGAGCTAAAACCTATTTTAGGGAAACATTAAATTAATAAAGTTATTTCAATTTTTAAACTTATATTTGTGGTGTTATTTGTTTCTAAAATTTCACCCTTTGAGGTAATTATAAATTTTAGTTATGAGTAAAAATCTCAAATTACTTGAAGAGTTCAATTTTCTTAATGAAGTTGAACATGGAGAAAATATTTCTAAAGAAAGATTAACTATTTTCTTAAAAGGCTTGTTAAAAAACAAGAAACTTTTAAAAGATTTTTTCTGTTCTAATATACCTTTAAATCACATAGACATACTTACTAAATGTGATGTATGGCAAGTGCTATTGTCTAACTATTTTTCTTCCGATAGGTATTGCAATGATTGCTTTTTAAAAATCGTTTTAAAACATGGGAACACTAACACTGTAATTAAGACTATTAAATTAAAACAAGCTTTCAATTACCCTAAGCATTGGAAATCTTTTCATTTATTACAACATAGTAAAGCAACAATTTATAAAAGTTCTTACAAAGAGTTTGAGTTTATCAAAAAAACTGAAAAGTATTGGTTGAATCTAGAAAAACAATACTTTAATAAACTTGTTAAATATAATTTAGAAGATATTTTAATCCAATTTACTTCGTATTATCAAAAGTTCAAAAACTATTCTAAAAAAACTCCAGATAACCAAGCAATAATAACAAGTCGAGAAGCTATTTTAATTGAGCTGTTAGACTACTTATTAATTAAAGTGAGCAATTATAAAACGTCTAATAATAAAACAACTAACTTTTATTCTAAAAACAAATTTTCTGAAAAGTTAAAAAAAGAACTGCCCCCCATAAAACCTGATTTACATACCTTTCCTGAGGAATCCATATCTAAAGAAAAGAAAGAGCTAAGAGGAATTATTGAATTTTATTTTAGTAAGTACGATGAAAAATATCAATTGAACAAATATTTATCTGGATATGCAGAATTTGAATATATAGATGAATTGGAAGCTGAAATAACAACTAATAAGGAGCACCAATATTACAGACAGTCTTTAGAAAAAGGAGATTATGAAGAAAATTATATTACCAATAGTTTCATTGGTAACTCTTCAATTATAACAGAAATACAATCTAAATCAGATTTTTGGGATAAGGAAATTGAATTAAAAGTTCAATCATCATTACATCACTTCAAATTTTACAATGTTCCTAACATAATTGATTATAAAGAAACCAAAATAGAATTATATAAAGTCTTATATGTATTACATACTTTCTCTTCTATGCTATTTCCTCAAGGTAGAATATTCACACCCTCAGGGATTCTTAAACGAGAAATAAAGAAAAGTTTTATAAATATATTTACTCCTAAATACGTTGTACCTTTTACCAAACAGGAATTAATAGAAAATATTATAACTTACTTTAAGTATCCCTTAAAAGAAGTAGAAATAATCATCGATTTTTTATTAGTAGATCTTGATAATTCTAAAACTAAAAAAGTAAATATAAAAACACACCCTTTTATTAAAATTGGAGATACTATATATTGGATGTCTTCTTTTTTAAGAGATATTAAATGGGGAACAACATTGTACAGAAGGTTATGGTTGGATAAAGATATAGATGATAAAATTGTTTCTGCTAATACAGAAAAGTCTTTATCGAATTCTTTTAAAGAAGCTCAGTTCAACACAACTTTTAGTTTTAAATATAATATTCAAAACCAAAAAGGAGAAATAGATGTTATTGCTTTCAAAAACAACACTTTATTCATTGTTGAATTAAAAAACACAATCATTGTTGAGGATATGTTAAAGACAAAAAACTATGAAAATGAAAAATTTAGTCAAAAAGCTTCTAGTCAATTATATCTAGCTGAGGAATATATTATTAATAATTTTGATGAGTTTTCTGAAAACACAAACTTAAACATTGATATCTCTTTAGAGAAATTAACCATACATAAATTAATCGTTTCTAATTCTTTTCAAGCAGATAACCTTACATTTAATAACGACATTTTAAAAGTAAGTTTATTTGAATTAACTGTTATTTTAAAAAATGATTTATATAATGTACTGATTAGCAAAATAGGAAAAACTTTACTACCTAATATGGTAGAAACACCTTTGGACTGGATGATGAATTTGACCAATAGAAATTCACTAAATAGTAAACAAACCCCAAAAGAAGTAACCAAAGAGTCTACTGAATTATGGAAAAATAAAAACGAATGTACTCCTAATGACATTATAGAAGCTATTCTCAATAATAAAGTTTTTAAAAATTTAGAAGAAAACAACCACTATCATATTGAAACAATTGAATTAAAAGGATTTGATCCTGATTTGAAATATTTGAATTGATTATTCTATCAATAAACCACCATTCATCAATATAAATACTTATAGAACTATCAATTTTTTCTAAATATTATTTAGAGAGTATGGGTGAAAACTAAAGGCTTTTGACTTTATAATAATATCCCCTTCCCTTTTTTATAAATTCTATCTTACCTTCTTGACGAAGATGCATTAACTTACAAGAAGAAATTTTCAATTTCTTCTTGGTTTCTTCACTACTTAAAAATGAATCTTTCATATATGAATAGTCTTAAAATGTAGCTTAAACTTACTCAAAAAAAAGCAAAAAGTATATTTATAATGATTAAACAGAATCACTTTAACAACTTTTTTCCTATTTGAATCGTTCTATATTTATTTAACACGTTTTAGGAGAGTTAAATTAATGTTTCTTTATGAAGTTTTAATTCTATCAGGTCCAAATATAGAATTATTTCAATCTACTTTTTAATAACCTTAATCCCTTGTTTCTTCCTCTCAGAATAAATAACAAGATTATACAACCCCACAGGTAACTTAGAAATATCTACGGACGTGGTATTTTGATTGTTTTTATATTCACCTATTACTTTTCCCAACATATCAGAAATAACCACTTTATCTATAATAGTTTTTGCTGTAATAAATACTTTATCTGGTGTAGGGTTCGGGTATAGTTTTAACCCTACAATTTGCTCTTCAGAAACCGACAATGTAACTGTTACACTTTCTTGTGTTCTATTACCTAATTCATCATAAATATAAACAACTGTATTTGTACCATCTGATGACTCTATAAGACGATTAAAATTGTCGTATTTTTTGGAATGGACTGTTTGGGAATAAAAATTTAAACTAAAACAAAATAATGTTATTAAAATTATTTTAAATCTCATGACTTAACTATTTTTTTAAATTTAATTTTCTTACCTATTGTTTTATCTAACATAATCTTATCTCCCACTTTAAATTCACTTATAACACATTTAAAATCAATCAAAAAACCTAACAACTCTTTTTGATTTACCTTTGATAATTGACTTTTATCAACTAGAGAGAATAAATCATTAACACTCACTCCTCCTCCTACTAAAACAACCATACCGTAACTATATTTTTTTGAATCCTCACTATTTATTAATACAAATTCTTTGGTAATTTCATTATAAGATGGATATAAATAACCTAGTATATTTTTTTTAGGTTTTGCTAAATCTATTGGAATTAATATTTTTCTACTCATTTTTTAGGATAGTAATATCTAGGTCTATAATATCTATGTCTATTTATGTGGGTATCATAATTTTTCAAACGCATATTACCCTCTACATCAAGCCCTCCATCAAAAAGTGCTTTTTGATGATCAACTTGATAAAAAGGAGGCACCTTGCCTTTTTTTAACCACTGATTCATCCATTTAGGATATTTACCAGATTCAGCTGCATTTTTTAAAAATCGAGATCTAACAGATGAACTTCTT
>ERZ1740052.319-NODE-319-length-16797-cov-4.572572_pt1 | contig 16797 bp, 9 predicted proteins | sample MGYA00581750_ERZ1740052 | MGnify/ENA primary metagenome ERZ1740052 (study PRJEB43018, sample SAMN04849743) | marine metagenome | isolation source: floating plastic debris | place: Pacific Ocean | collected 2008-08-30 | study: EMG produced TPA metagenomics assembly...
AGCCTCACGCGATTTTGTCCTAGCGTGACCCTAGCAATCATTGATGCAGGCTGCATCACCTCTTCTGCGGACGTTCGCTCTGTTCAAGTTAGGCGAGAAGGAAGACTCGAACCAATTGAGGTCAATCTTTGGGCTCTAGCGGAAAGCGGTGACTTGCGTCAAGACGTTCTGCTTCGCGACGGCGACCAAATTACCATTCCTACAGCTCAAATCATCAATAACGAGGAAGTCATTACCCTCGCAAACACCACATTTGCACCTGAGAGCATCAAGGTGAATATTGTGGGCGAAGTTGATATTCCTGGAAGCCTTGAGGTCCCACCCGATACGCTTTTAAACCAAGCTGTTTTAACTGCGGGCGGGTTCAATAGCAGAGCAAGAACCAGCACGGTAGAGCTTATTCGTCTCAATGCTGGTGGAAATGTGACTCAGCAGACAGTTGAAGTTGACTTGGCCCAGAGTGTTAACAATCAGCAGAACCCTATTCTCCAAGATGGAGATACCATCATCGTTGGCCGCTCAGGCCGTGCCGCAACTTCAGACACGGCTGGCCTGATATTCTCCCCCTTAACCGGATTGTTTCTAAGTATTTTTGGGGTCAATTGAGCAGCAGAATGACCAGCTTGTGTTGCCAAGCTCAATGCCATTTTATTTATTCCTTTACTAGTTCTCTGAATACGCACTACTCGCTATGACTCTCTTAATTCGTAAGGCTATTGATCTAAACTTTCAATATTTAGTGGCTGCAGCCCGTCGCGGAATAGTGCCAGCCGCGACGGCATTTACACTAACAGTATTGGCTGCCGCCGCAGTTGCAAAGCTTACGAAGCCCACTTACTTAGCCGAAGGGAAACTCTTATTCAAGCCAGATAGAGCCGCTACACTCACTGGTGTTAATAGGCCAGAAGAGGTCGGACCGTTACAAACTATCAGCTACGGAACTCAGATCAACTCTGAAATTCAGGTCATTACGTCTAAACCACTGTTACAAAAGACTATTGATACTCTCCAGCTAAAGGACGATGACGGGGAAGTCTTGAAGATCGAAGACATGCTGGAGAATCTTCAAGTAAACGTTCTGTTTCAAACGGATGTTTTGTCGTTTACCTATTTAGATCCAGATCCTGTCAAGGCGGCTAACATTATTAACGCGCTTATGGAGCTATATCGGGAGGAAAAACTCTCTAGTACACAGGTAGACACTGAAAGTGCAGGAAATTTTTTAGACCGTCAGATTCCTATAACTGCTGAACAGGTGACAGAGGCAGAAAACGAACTGCGTATTTTTCGTGAAAACTATGACGTCGTTGACTTGAGCGGGGAGCAGAAAATTTTAGTTGCGGCTCTCAACGATTTCCGTCAAGAAAGAGACAAAATTAGAGCGAATCTGACGTCACTGTACGCGGTACAAGACAATTTGCGCGGTGAACTTGGGCTTACCGTATCTGACGCGATTAGGACCAATACGCTGAGTCAGTCTGGTCAGATTCAAGATGTCTTGGCAGAACTTAACGAAGTTCGTCGTCAAATAGTAATACAGAGAGTAGAGTTTACAGAAGAAAGCCCACCTCTTCGACGGTTGCTGGCACAGGAAGCGGCGCTTGAGAGCTTCTTAAATGAGAATGTGAGGGCTTTTGGCGGTGGGCCTGTTCGAGAATCGCTACTGCAAGTAGGCAGTGCAGCGAGCCCTGTCCAGATAGATAGAGAGTCTGTGCTGCAAGCAAGTTCTATTAGAGATCTGCTCGTCGAAGAGTATGTCGTTAACGAGCTTGAAATTATTTCTCTCGAGGGAGGTTTCAACGCTGTTGAGTCGAACGCCCAGATATATCAAGAGCGTGTAGATATCTTTCCAGAGCTAGAACAGCGTCAGCGCGACTTAGTGCGGAATCTAGAGACAGCCCAAGAAACCTATCAGGAGCTGTTGAATAAACGTCAAGATGTGGGTGTTCGAGAGAACCAGCTGACTAACTTCATCCGATTTATTGAACCTGCTATCCCACCTGACAAGCCTTCTTCGAAAACAGCTAAGAAGATTTTGGCATTGGGAATTGTTGCTGGGCTTGCTTTTGCACTCACTATTATCGTTGCTGTTGACTTTATTGTTATAGATGTTAAAGGGACAAGCAAAGCCTACGGACTTGATAGCAAAAAAATCCCTGCAGGACTCCAATAGAGAGACATTTCAAAGACATCTCAAAGACATTTCAAAGACATCTTAAAAACTTTTTGAACATCTCCTCGGCGGTAGTTGTCGTGACAGGTAGAGTCTATCTACCTGGTCTTAAAGCTCTACAAACATTCAGGATCCTATGGCCTTTCAAAGTAATTCGGCAGTCGAGCTAGCCGCTGGAAAAGCGGCAGCCAGAGGAATACGACGAAACGCCTTCATCAATAAAGCTTTTTTGAAGGAAGTTTTTGATAAAGCTGAGTTTGTTTTTGCCTTTATCTCACTGTTTTTCTTTACAGATGCGATCACGATGGTTGTGCTCACTCAGGGGGTCAGTGAGGGCGAGGTGTTTAGCTACGACACCATGAATTTTGCCCCTGTCCAGCTATATTATCTCAATAACTAAGGCATTACCCTTTATCTCTTAGCCTGCCGATATAAACGGACAATCTATATTCTTCTAAGCAATCCGTTTCTTATTGCGTCTATCGTTCTTATTGCTTCATCCGTTTTCTGGTCCTTTTCACCTAGGGAATCACTGAATGGAGGCATATTTGCGACGCTTAATATGCTGTTTGCGGTTTATTTGGCAGGGCGATACAGCTTAAAACAGCAGGTCACCATGCTGGGCTATGTGCTCTTTATGATAGCGGTGCTGAACTTTGTTTTTGTCTACGCATTTCCGCACTATGGCATTATGGGAGGCCCGGTTCATCCAGGGGCCTGGCGAGGTGTATTCACCCATAAGAACGGAGCCGGCAGAATCATGGTATTGGCTTGCGGTGTGATGCTTACAATGTTCAACGAGGTCAAAGATAAGCGTCTTAAGTGGATGTATCTGGTTGGGTTGCTTCTTTCACTGATCATGATCGACAAAAGCGGCTCTGGAGGTGCACTGGTTAATTCTGTTTTTATCTTGCTGATCGTTGTCATCGTTCAGGTTTTTAAATCGGAATCTCGGAAGCTATTTCTAGCGCTTGTATTTTTAGCGTCAGCAGCCATATTCATCACGGCTGCATATGTTCCTATTATGACGTTTGCCCTAGGGCTCATCGGTAAGGATCCGTCTCTTACAGGGCGCACAGATATTTGGGAGTATATCTATACGATGATTGGTAACCGCCCCGCGCTTGGGTATGGGGTAGGTGGATTTTGGCATGGTGAAGCAGGAGCCTCTCTGTATGTTATTCAGCGGGCGGGTTGGCTTGTGCCAGATGCACATCAGGGCTTTTTGGATTTGACGCTGCAAATTGGAATCATCGGAGCGTCTATGGTGGTGCTGGTGATGTGGCAAACGCTTCTTAGAGGTCTTGCCAGAGTTCGCTTGGTTAAGTCGTGGGTAAGCAGCTGGCCGGCTGTGTATATTCTTTATATTTCACTTGTCAACTTGTCAGAGTCGTCGTTGCTAGCGCCCAACAGTATTTTTTGGATTTTAGTGTGTTCGATGAGTATGACGATGTCCTATGAAGCTAAGTATCTGGTAGATTTTGAGCGGTTTGGCCTGATAGACAATCACGAGCACGTGGGTGGTAACGACCCTGGCAAAGTGACCCTCTCAGGCAGCGCTCAAACGAGTCCTTAATCGAGTCCTTAATCTCTGATTCTTGAATTTGTCCTGCACCGTTTAATATATTGCGTGAAAAAAATTATTGATAAGGGCAAGAAAGTCTTTAATGACTCTCTGGTTAAAGACAGTCTGTGGATGCTGTCTTCTCAAGTGATTGGCATTATTACTCAAGGCGCATCTTTCTTTATTGTAGCTAGGGTACTAGGGGCCGAAGCATACGGCATATTCATCGGTATTGCTGCATTTGTAAAGCTGTTCTTTCCATTTGTTGGACTGGGTAGTTCTGACATTTTTCTCAAGCGTGTTGCGAGGGACCCGGCCGTCTTTAGAGGCTACTGGGGAACTGTACTACTCACCTCTTTTATCTTCGTTTTAGGGATAGTCCCTGTAGTACTGGGTTTGATAAGCGTAATTTATGCGCCAAATACGCCGCTGCTGCTGGTTCTATTTATACTGCTAGCAGATTTGCTGGGTGGAAAGATGTCGATCTTAGCGGAGGCGGCTTTCCTAGCTTGTGATCGGGTGAAGTTAAACGCTCAGCATCGACTGCTCTACGGTGTAGGAAAACTCATTGCAGCGGTTGGTCTGCTCTTGTTTTTTGAGGATGGGAATGTTGTCGCCTGGGGCGGCTTGTACTGTTTGGGTTCTATCGTGCCTGCGACGGTCTCGATTTTAACCGTTAATAAGCTATTCGGTAGCCCTATATTCAATATCAAGAAGTATCCTCCTGAACTTTCTGAGGGGTTTTTCTTTGCGATCGCACAGTCAGCAGAAACGGTAAATGGCCAGATTGATAGAACCATGCTGGTTAGCCTGGCATCGGCCGATGCCGCTGGTATCTATGCGGCAGGGTACCGATTCATCGATGTGGGAAACATCGTAATCATCGCGGTCATGAGTGCTACCTACACTCGGTTTTTACGACATGGTGCGTCTGGGATCAAGGCGGGCTTGAAGTTTGCCTTTCGATTAGTCCCTGTTGCCGTAGGCTACGGCATTATTTCTGCGGTTGCACTGCTCAGCATTGCGCCATTTGTTCCCAATATTTTGGGCGAGCAATATGCTGAGTCTAGCAGCGTATTGCTCTGGCTAGCGCCGATTCATTTGATTGCGGCGTTGCAGTTTATCGCGGCAGATACGCTGACTGGAGCAGGCTTTCACAAAGCGAGAAGTGGCTTACAGGTCACGGCTGCTTTTATTAATTTTGGCGCGAACTTGTATTTGATTCCTCGTTTCTCTTGGCAAGGCGCAGCCTGGGCTACCCTAGCATCTGAAACCTTCAAGCTGGTAACACTGTGGCTGTTAGTCATTTACTACAACAACCGAGCGACTGTTCAAGAGCAGTTAGTCAACGCTGCCACTGACTCTAGATACGAGGAAAAGTGACGATAGTATTAAAAGCCGATAAAGTTCACGATTTCTTGCCAAAAAAAACGGTTACTTTCCAAAGAATCGACGATAGAGGAACTCTTTCTCATCTACACTCTCTATATAAGTAGTTAAATACAATCGATAGGTAGTTGAATAAAATCAGTGACAATATAGCGTGAGTAGACTTCTTTAGTAAGCCATCTCCAATGCTAAAATCTCTACGGTTTTGACGGCTCAGGTACTCAAATAAAGTTGGAAAACTCAATGCGAAATAAAACCGTAGACGTTATTCGTGGCCTGCTGATGCTGTACATCGTAGGAATAGTGCACGGTGTTTTTTGGTTGGAGTTAATTCCAAGGCCGTTTTCATCGATTTTACTGTTTGAGATGCCGCTCATCTTTTTAGTTTCGGGATACTCATTCGCACTCTTCTCCAGTAATACAGGTTTTCAGCTGAGCTTTCCGGGCTATTTCAAATATTTAGTCAGCCGGTTAATCAGAGTGCTTGTTCCATACTACGGCTATGCCACGGTATGCGTGATCGCTATTATCGCCTACACGCGAGGTGCTAATTACATGGCCGTAATTAGCGACTGGATGAATCCATTCATCTTTCAAAAACTAGATCCGTTCGGTCTATTAACGTCGCATCTTTGGTTTGTCCCGCCATTTATTATCGTCACCCTAGCGCTACCCTTTATCTCTTCAGTAAAGCTGACTATCTGGTCTACTGTTGTTCCCGTATGAATTGTGATAGTTACACTCAAAAGCTATTCCTATGGTCGCCTCTTAACGCCTTTCTTCTATCTGTATTGGACCTGGATTGGCTATAGGCTTGCACTTGATGTAAAAATCAACTACAAAATTTTAATCGCTATTATTTTAACCGGTACCATATCGCTGCTTGGGCTAGCATATTTTCCCAGTATAACAATGGACATGCAGACTAATAAGTTCCCGCCCAACTTATTATTTTTTGCGTTTAGCGCTGTGTGGGTGTCTTTCTTCTTGTTGCTTACTACAGTCGTTAAAGCAAGCAGGCTAAAATTCTTAGAAGAATCAAAGCTGTTGAGGCCGTTCATTAACAAAGGCTATTCAATCTACCTATGGCAAGGCGCTGGTTACCTTATCTCTATTAAGATATGTGAGCTCTTGGGATTATCGAAATACTTTCAGTGGGGTATGGCTGTTGCTCTAGCTGCTTTAATTGGGATTATGTTCAGTCCTTTAGAGAAGATAAGATGGCGGTTTAAGAAGGCAGAATCCCTGCCTAAGCCTATAGAACGTAAAACGTTAGTATCGGTCGGTAGCCGAAGTGGTGCTGAAGAGAGGCACAAAAATTAGGTTGAAGGTTCCCACTACTTCAAGGTCATGAAAGTCAACTGAGCAGCTATTGCGCTAGTGTTCTTTGGTCTAGTGAGTGAAGGCTATGCCTCTACAAGCTTGATTCACAATCTCGAGTCAAGAACTTCTGACGAACTTCTTCATCTTGTTACTGGGCGAATAGCAAAAATTTATAAGTATCTATCTCGAAGAATCTTAAACGGCCTTGAATACCATAGCCTCGCTCGTGTTCTTTAGAGCGCTCTGCTTTTTCTTCTTTGCGTTGAGACGCTGTATATCAATCTGATTACACGAAATCCCCAGCATTGGTTGTGCTGTGTACGTTCAACATAGCTCAGCAAAACCAGCCGATTCTTAATTACTGCTAAAAAGATTTTAGGGAGTCCCTGAGTGCGGCCAAGGTTTTGCCAAAATGCAGCGGATTGAAAAACTCAGGTATCGTAACAGGAAGAAGCCAAAGAAAAAACAGTTCTCATGCGCCGACCCTACGTTTTACTGAGTGCGATCGCCGTCCTTTTCTTCCTGGTGATCCTTCTCAGTGCGGCGGGGTCACTAGCACAGCTTTATGGCGCGATCGCAGCCATCTCCCCTCTCCTCGCTCAAATCGCGTTAGCCATAGTGCTGGTTGCGCTAGTAGGCGCGCTGATCGTCCTTTTTCGCTTCGGGCTCCTTTTTTTCCGACCGAAGCGAAAAAGGACGAGCACGTTACCGACTAAGCCCGATGAAGTGGCAGCGGTAAGCTTACAGGCGACGCAGCAGCAGGTGAGCCAAATCAAAGATGAGATTGCGCGGCAGGCGTTGGAGGTGCGATCGCAAGCGCTATCCCAGCGAATGGTGCAACAAACCTTTCAAATCGTAGTATTTGGGCTGGGCTCTACCGGTAAGACAGCGCTGGTCAATGCAATGGTCGGAGAAATGGCAGGAGAGGTAGCCGCTACGATTGGGACCACTCAAGGAGAGAAAACGTATCGAATAGTGTTAGAAGGTAGCAACTCAATAGCAGAAAGAGACATTCTGATTACAGATACGCCAGGTTTGCTAGAAGCGGGTGTGTTTGGTGAAGCGAGGGCGCAAGAGGCCAAGGCGCTGGCAGCGAAAGCGGATTTGTTGTTGTTTGTAATCGACAATGATTTGCATCGGGCGGAGTATGAGCCCTTGCAGATGTTGATGGGGATGGGGAAACGATCGCTACTGGTGTTTAATAAGTGCGATCGCTACCTATCCGCAGAAAAAGAACAGATATTACAGCGAATTCGAGAGAGGACTCAGCACCTAATCAATCCAGAAGAGGTCATTGCAACATCGGCGCTTCCTGCAACTGTCCAGCTAGCAGACGGCACTTGGGTACAGCCAGATCCTGATATTGCTAGCTTAGTAGACCGAATAACCACCCTCTTGCAGCAAGAGAGTAGTGCCCTCATTGCAAGTAATGTTCTTTTGCAGTCTCAACAGCTCAGCGAAGCGGCTCAAAATTTGCTAAGTGCGCAGCGGCAGCAACAGGCCGAAGCCATTATCGACCGCTATCAGTGGATCGGTGCTGGTGTACTTGCCGCAACACCGCTACCGGTGGTAGATATGTTGGCAACTGCAGCCGTGAATGCGCAAATGGTCATTGAGCTAGGCCGGGTATACGGCGTAGAGGTCAGTATTGAAGAGGCGAAGGCCCTGGCGGTGTCTTTAGCAAAAACAATGGCAGGGCTGAGTGTGGCAAAAGGAGCAATGAAGATGCTAGCCGTAGGTCTTCAGGTAAATGTGGCAACTGCAGTAGCCAGTAAATTAGTCCAGGGTGCCAGCGCAGCCTACCTCACTCGGATTGCAGGAAAGAGCTTTGTAACTTACTTTCAAGAGAATCAAGACTGGGGGGACGGCGGTATTCAGTCGGTGGTAGCCCAGCAGTATCAGCTAAATCGCCGAGATGAGTTTGTCAAGCAGTTTTTGCGCAGCGCAGTCGAAAAATTGGCCTAATATTTGGTGATAGGCATTCAGCCCAATCATTCACACCACTGACAATGTCGGCGTGATTACCACTCAGCAACAACAGCACTCTGGACGACAGATACAGATACTGGCATTCCACCACTCTCAAAAAGCAGCGCTGCTTCAAACGGTTCTTTCAGCAGCGTTGCAGCCTCTGGACTAGCCAACTCCACTACCCAACGGTGCATGGTTTGGCCTCCATCGGTCGTGATCATGGCAAACGTATCGGCAATATAGCTTTCTGTGAGGGTAGGCAGCTGAGCGCGGGTGTTGGGATTAGCCGCATATAGCCACTGAACCTCATACTCACCGCGTATTTGCTGTGCTTGCAATTTCTCACCTGCTTGCAAAGGCACTTCAATCGGCTCGGCCTTTCTTTCTCCAGCGATGTAGCGCTCCGGGGTCAAAATTAGCGCTGTTGACTGCGGCGGGTCTTGAAAGGCCTGACTAACCGCTTCCCAACCACCCTCGTCTCTGATGGCCTGAATAAACCGCAGCCCTTCACCGTACAAAAAGATATTCTGAAAAAGGTCTTCGCTGATGGGTCCGGTTTCTGGCAGGCGAGCATGGGCCAAAAAATCGTAGTTCATCAGCTCACTGACCGCTAGCATTGCTTCACCTTCAATGAGAGCAGAGACGGCTTTGTCGTAGTCAGGATCGTCCATACTCTGTATATGCAGAGTGTATAGGTCAAACTGTTGATCTTGCAGGGCGTGAAAGATTTCGTGTAGGAGTACGCCTTGGCCTAGCTGCTCGGAAGCATCTGTAGTGACGGAGAGCTGTTTTGTTTCTGAGTTGTACCAACCGTTGAGTCCGGGGTCTGATTGGGTTTCAAAGGTGACCTGAACATCTTCGGTGAAGGGGAGGCCGCGCCAGTCTTCTAGCTGACGCATAACGGTGGTCGCTGTTTCAGCCCAAGCGGGCGGATTACCTTCAAAGGAAACGCTGGGAGAAGCAGAGGGTGCTGATTGCGCTTTGGCAGAAAGAGAGGGGGCGCTGCTGTTGGAATTTGGCAGGCAGGCAGATAGGCTAAGCCCACAGGCGATAGCAACTATGCCGAAAATAATGCGCGATCCAATGCTCATCCAGAAATTTCTCATCAGAGGTTTGTCTGCCCTATCGTTGCGCGTCGCCTGGCGTATTATCTGTCATCTAGATGACGGTTTGTCACCGACGAGTGAATAGACTAGGGCATAATTGATGCAGTTCGCTGGTGGCGCACTGTGAAAGTGGATATTCAGCGGTCGGCAGATGCGGCTAGAGGGCAAGTTGCGATCGCAGCTTGGTGGCTCTTCATCGCGCTGGTCTCCTCCGGCAGTGCCGCCGCTGGCGCGGGTTACCTAGCTGCGACTTATTAGTGACATTATCAGCACGATATACCCCCTGTGGGTACTGAATAGGGCCTGAGACTATTTGTAGGATGTTTTCAACAAAAAGCTTCCCTCGAATGATTTTTTGGAGAGTCCTATGCAGATTATCGATAACAGTAAAGTTGTAAACGGCGAGAAAGTGCCGGTAAATGGCACCGTGGTCTTTGATGAAGCCACCTACGCCTTCCAAGAAGTCACCCAAGGCGATGCTGAGCAATTGTTCACTCGCTCAGCGTCACCCGAATTCACCGCAATCAAACGTGGAGAGACTTTCAAGATTCTCTTTGAAACCGGTCAGTATGCTCCTAACCATGTGGTGACGCTACGAAATGAAGCGGACGGCTGGGGAAAAGACCTCTACGGCGTATATGCTTTCGGCGCTTGGATTTTTGATTTAGAACGCTCTAGCTATCCTGAAAATCTCAAATTCAAATTTTTCCTCTACTTTCAATATCTGATGGAGTGCGAACCGTTCACCGTCGGCAACAGCGGAGAAGATCGATTTACCGAGAGTTCTCAAGCAGGTCAGGGTGTTACTTTCCCAGCTGAGGCCGCTGCTGAAAGCCGGTTTATCCATAATTACGACAATCTGCCTGCCTACGAAAGCCCACAGCAGCAGAAGCGCTTTCCCGGCAACCGCTCAGAAACAAAAGAATACGACGTTATTGTCATTGGCTCGGGTATGGGTGGCGGCATTGTTGCTGACGCAGTTTCAGATGGTGGGCTAGATACGCTCATACTCGAAATTGGCGGTGTGCAAACACCGACCCACGTTGGCAATGTGTACGCCGATTGGGATGAAGTCGTCTCCGAGCATCAGGTGGGGCATTACGATCGCAAAGAGGGCACTAACTTTCTCTTTGGTGCGCAGATGGCGCTGGGCGGGCGCTCTGCCTATTGGTCTGGCATCATTCTGCGGATGCAAGAGTGGGAGTACAGCTATTGGCCTACGGCTATTCGTGACTTTTTGAGAGACAAGGCTCAAGGGGGTGACGATGGCTATACCCGTGCCGAGACTTTGATGCGCAAGCGTAAGACTCTAGGTAAGTTTCAAGACCGAGTGGTACAACGTCTGCGGCAGCAAATGCCAGATTTGAGCATTGAAGATTTGCCGCGATCGCGCCACCAGCCAAACACAGACGAACAAAATATGACTGATAGCGTTCTGTTCTCTTCTACCGGCGTTTTCTCCACAACCGATCTCCTATCAGACTCCAAAGCTTTCACGAACGACCTTGGCGCACGCCATCTCACCATTAACCTCAACCATCTCGTCACACATATTCGGCCCGATCCTAACGACCCTACTCGCGTTAGTGAAGTTGTCTGTCAAGACCTAGTGGGTAACAAAGAGCGCGTTTATCGGGGCAAAGCCATCGTACTGGCGGCAGGCTCTATCGAAAGTCCTAAAATTTTCCGACAGAGCAACCTCGCCGACCCGTCTAACAAAGCAGGTCGCGGGTTGACAGATCATCCTTATGTGTTCTCCAGCAACTACATCATCCCTCAAGACAACGACTTCGCGGGCGATCTTAACCATGCCAAAGTCTTACTGTCAGCGGGGGATGCTCGCCGTGACCATTATCCTTTCTACGCTGAACTGCTGATCAACCCCTGGTACTGGCACGTGCGCCGCGCTGACGATGACCTGTGGGAGCGTCAGCCGCCCGAGAACAGACGCACCGAAATCACCATGAAGTTTGGCTTCTCCAAGGAGCTGATTGATCGCAATACCGTTGAGCCGCAAGGGCTTGGGGAGAAAGCAGCCATTCGGGTAGAAAATCTCACGTTAGACGGTTACTTTATCGATCAGGCGCGTCAGTTTCGCAACCGCATTCTGGGCGCATTGAACATTCCTCACGACCCCAATGAAGGCATGGGGTTGGCGGCGCATGGCGGCACGGTAAACCACTCAGGCGGTACGCTGCGAATGAGTGAAGACACTGCCCAAGGTGTTGTCGATGAGAACCTCAAATGCCATAGCTACGAGAATCTCTATATTGCCGATGTTTCTATCTTTCCCTACATTCCTACTGCGAATCCGTCACTTACCCTAGGCGCACTGGCTATCCGCCTTGGCGACCACCTGAAAGCTCGTTTCGGGAAAGCATGAGTCCACTGCTGAATAAACCTATACTCCCTTTTTGTACAATGATGAAATCTTCTCTTAAAGCCAGACGCCTATTCCTCGCGGGCGTAGCTGTATTTGGCAGTTTCGTGATGAGCCCCGCCTTTGCGCAGCTCTCCCAACCAAGCCTTTCTCTGCGCGGCATCGTTCAGTTCTACGATGGGTTGCCTCATCAGGATAGGGCCATATCGCTGCTGCAACAGCAAATTGATAGGGCTAATCCTGACCTGTTGCAGGCCGATTCTATTGCGGCTAACGTGTGGCGTAATTCGGCGACTTTGGCAGGGCATGAGGATATTTTGGGCGGGATTGCTGAGAGCGATCGCACCGGCACAGACCCTCTCGACATCGCAATGACTGTTGCTGCTGTTCGCACTGGCGCACCTGTTGACATTGAAGTGCTCTACGGTCCAGGCGTAGAATCGCCTAATCAAGCTATGGTCACCATTACCGAAGGCGGCCTGCTAGACGATTCTCTCGCGGGCTTGCGCTATCGATTTGACATCATTAATCAAAACGGTCAGTGGACCATTACTCGGGCGGGACGGCAGTTTCGCTGCCAGCAGGGGCGCGGCCATCAAGACTGGTCAGCAGAACTTTGTCTTTAAGAACTTTAAGAACGTGCGCCTAAATAATTTCCTCATTGCTAGGTAGCCTGTCGCCCTTCTCTCCAGGGAAAACTCATTAACGCAGTCAAGGGATTCCTACGCTGCGTCTTTAAAGGATTCAGGATGAGGGGCTATCGGTTGTTATTGGCTAGCAAGTCCCTTATCTTTGAGAACTTTGTCTTAAGCAGATAGCAATGACGTTGTTGGTAAGTCCTTATTATCGCGATTCTGTGGGAGAGATTCAATGGCTCACTGTGCCGCCCGAGTACAACGACTCAGCAGGCGTTGAAAGTACGCGTCTATCCTTTTGGGGGTCGGCCGCCGTCAAAAAACTAGGGCTAACGCTTGTGACTACCTTGGCACACAGCGATATTTATGCAGAAGGTGCGGATCTCTCTCGGCTCGCTCAGGAAATAGAAATCCTGACAGGCTATGTTTCTTTTCTATCCCGCAAAGAGAAAACCTATTGGATATATAGACTCTCGAATGTGCTAGCGGCGATTCGCATTGCTGAGTCTTGTGAGGGGGGTGTCTATATTGGCTGAAGCGGTTTTCAATACAGTCTGAGACGGCAAGCACGTTGAACAGCACGACTCCCAGCATGATTATCTAAGACGCAGGATATAACTTTCATCGTAACTTTATATACGTGTCAGACCGTATGTATAGAGGAATTAACCCATTACTAGTTTTTTCCCAGAAAATTTGCTGATTTTACTCATAGTTTCCTCACATTTGGCAATTAGGCTCTGGTTATAAATGCTTAATTGACTTCGTATCAATTAGTCCGTCAACACAGCCTGTCAACACAGTCTGTCAACACGGTGCTCAGTTCCTTCGTTAAAGCTCTATTGAAAGTATAGATTTGAGTAAACGCAAATCTCGTAAGCGTAGATCTTGACGTCATGGTTGTGAAATCGTGATGTCCATATGGTGCTGCCAATAGTGTCATGTCAGTAGTGTCAATGGAGAGACGATGTCATTACATCTATGTGTTGCTAAAGATTTTTTTTGCACAGCAGACCATTTGTATCGTTAACTCAGAAAAGTCATGGTTGAGACAGCCGTCGGTATCAATTCGGTAATGCAGCCTCTGCAATTACAGTTGCCACCTCGGACATTCACGTTACTCTCACAGCACGACCATCCATCCTACGCAACAGTTTTTCAGTCAATAGAGTTTGTTGATTGTGTTTTAGGCGACCAAGTTCTCGACTATCGCCCCCCAAGTAGCTCTGAGAGCGGTACTGGCTCAGATACGATTTGGGTGGTTTGCAAAGGACGCGTGCGACTACTGATCGACAATGGCTTTAAAGAGATTACAGCTGAGCGCTTAGAAGTCGATCAGTGTTTTGGTGGCGACCATCGGTTTGTAGCGCGACCTTTTGCTTATCGCGCGGTGGCTTCGAGCGCAGTTGTGCGCGTAGCCAAGATTCCGCTTGCAAAAATGGTGACAGCCTGTGAGGTCAATCCGCAGCTCAAGCAGTGCTGGCTCGAACAAATACAAACGAGGGAACGCCTGTGCTTTTTTAGAACAATGACACAGTTGCGATGGCGGAGCCCTGCCGAGGGGCGATCACGCCTAGTGAGCGCTCTGCCATCGCGCATAGCGGGGGCTCCGCCATCGCACCCGAGTCGTCAGCTCAGCCAGTGGCTTCCCTACTTGCAAGAATTATCACTGCCGCGTGGTACACAGCTAGCCTCAGCCACGCCAACAAAAGCAGGCCGCTACTGGCTCCGCTCGGGAGTGGTCACAGGCGAGCGCGCCGTTCCCAGTGTGGGCGATAGCTGGGGCTATGCTTCAGACAAACCCGCAGACGAAACTCACAGCAGCTGGATAGTACAGGAAGACGCGGTTGTTTACCAGCTGCCCAGAGAGGCCTGGATGATTGCTAAGGCCATTTCGCCCGACCTAGATATGGCCGAAGATACGGCCCCAATCGCCGAAGATGCAGACACTACCGAAGCTCCGCTAAGCGCATTAGCTTCTAAAGCCGTATCACTCACAGCACCGAGCAGGCAATCTTTGGCGCAGCGGCGATTGTCTCACTCACGATTGTCGCCTTCAATGGAGGCATTGCCGCCCAAACTCTCTAAACTCTCTGGCCCCGCCGAAAGTGAAAAGATCTCTCCTAAGATTAGCTTCCCAAAGCCACCTCAGCGATTGGTTTTAGATGCCTTGCGGCAGTACCCGTGGGTAGAGCAACAAAGCTCATCAGACTGCGGCGCAGCCTGTTTATCGATGGTGGCTCGCTACTGGGGAAAACGGTTCCCGCTAAACGTCCTGCGAGAGAAAGCGCAGATAGGTCGAGAAGGGACATCGCTCAAGGGACTCGCTAGAGCCGCAGAGGGACTTGGGTTCCAGGCCCGGCCCGTGCGCGCGAGTTTGGGCGCACTCGTGGATCAAAAAAGGCCTTGGATTGCGCATTGGGAAGGGGCTCACTATGTTGTTGTTTATAAAATGAGTGCCCAAAAGGTATTGATTGCCGACCCTGCAATGGGACGTAAGTTTATCTCGCGTGAAGCGTTTAGCCAAAAATGGACAGGCTATGGCGTCCTCCTCGAACCCACCCTTCAGCTCAAAAAAACAGAAATTAAGCAGGGCTCGCTTGGCCGCTATGTCCCGGCGCTAATGCCCTATCGCGGATTGATCGCACAGATTATTGTGGTTTCTCTATTGATTCAATGCTTCGGGCTGCTTTCGCCCTTGTTCACTCAGGTGATTTTGGACCGGGTGGTGGTGCAAAAGAGTATTTCTACGCTTAATGTTTTTGTGGTGGGACTGTTGATCTTTGGGCTGTGGGGGCTGGTGATGGGAGCCGCGCGTACTTATTTGCTCAGCTACCTATCCAATCGGTTGGATTTGACCCTAGTGAGTGGTTTTATTCGGCACACTATGTCACTGCCTATGCGATTTTTTGAATCGAGGCGAGTGGGCGATATTCTGACGCGGGTTCAAGAGAACCAGAAGATTCAAGAGTTTTTGATTGGGCAGGTGGTACTCGCCTGGCTTGGTTTTTTGACTGGGTTTGTATATCTGGGGCTGATGCTGTACTACAACTGGCAGCTGACGCTGATTGTGCTGCTGATTATCCCGCCGATTGTAATCGTTACGCTCGGCGCGACGCCTTTTTTACGAAAGATCTCTCGTGAGGTTTTTAAAGAAGCCGCCGATCAAAACTCAGCGCTTGTGGAGATGATTGGTGGGATTGGCACCATTAAGTCGACGGCGACTGAACACGAGCTGCGCTGGCGCTGGGAAAACAACCTGACGCGTTTGCTGAACGCTCGCTTTCGCGGGCAAAAGTTTGGCATTGGCTTACAGAGTATCAGCGGTGTGATTAACTCTTTTGGGAGCACGCTGCTGCTTTGGTATGGCGCTTCTCTGGTGATTAAAGGCGAGCTGACGATTGGTCAGTTTGTTGCGTTCAATATGATGATTGGCTATGTGATTAGTCCGGTGCTGGCACTGGCCGATCTCTGGGATGAATTGCAAGAAATATTTATCTCGATTGAACGGCTCAATGATATTTTTGAAGCGAAGCCAGAAGAAGCCAATGGCGATGACCAGATGGTGATGCCTTCCATTGAGGGCAGCGTTACTTTTGAGTCTGTGACGTTTCGCTATGGCGAAGATAGCGATCGCAATACGTTAGAGAATATCTCTTTTGAGGTGGCTGCCGGTGACACCGTTGCCATTGTAGGACGCAGCGGTTCTGGCAAAAGCACGCTGATAAAGCTATTAGAAGGCCTCTACACGCCGAACACTGGCCGGGTACTTGTCGATGGTCACGACATTCAGCATGTGGTGCCCTCTTCCTTGCGATCACAGCTAGGCGTAGTCCCTCAAGACTGTATTTTATTTTCAGGGACCATTCTAGAAAACATTAGCTTTTCTAGGGAAGACACTTCCTTTGACTCGGTCGTCAAAGCGGCCAAACTGGCAGAGGCTCATGCTTTTATTCAAGGCATGCCCCTAGGCTACAGTACCGAAGTAGGTGAAAGAGGGGCCACGCTATCGGGCGGGCAAAGGCAGCGGATTGCGATCGCCCGTGCCCTACTGCGACGGCCTCGGCTACTGCTGCTAGACGAAGCCACCAGCTCGCTAGACACCGAGTCTGAGCGGCATTTTCAGCAAAACCTAGCGCAAATCAGCGGTGAGTGTACAACTTTTATCATTGCCCATCGTCTCTCTACCGTCCGCAGTGCCGATCGCATCCTGGTTTTAGACCGTGGCATCTTGGTCGATCAGGGAACCCATGCTG
>ERZ1740052.320-NODE-320-length-16789-cov-6.571232_pt1 | contig 16789 bp, 13 predicted proteins | sample MGYA00581750_ERZ1740052 | MGnify/ENA primary metagenome ERZ1740052 (study PRJEB43018, sample SAMN04849743) | marine metagenome | isolation source: floating plastic debris | place: Pacific Ocean | collected 2008-08-30 | study: EMG produced TPA metagenomics assembly...
GCTTCGCTACACAAATGTTCACGAATAGAAGAACGAAGTACAGCCAAACCGTCTGCTGTTCTAGAGTATGGAGTTTCACCGGCACCTTTTAATTGTAATGCCCAATGTTCATTATTATGATCAATTTCAAAAAGGTTAATCGCTCTACCGTCACCTAATTGTCCAGCCCAATTCCCGAATTGATGTCCACCATAACACATGGCATACGGATGTGTGTTTTCTAAAACTTGATTTCCAGTAAAAATTGACAAAAACTCATCTGATGTTGTGTCTTCTTTGGTCAAACCTAAATGTTTAAGTAAAGTTTCAGAAACATGTAAAAGTTCTGGTTTTGCCGTTTTTTTAGGTGTAACATAAGAAAAGCAAGCATCAACAACTTGCCTTCTTGTGTTTTCTAAAGTTTTATCTGCTGGAAGCGAATCGCTAAATGTATTGTTAATATTAAAAATCATAGATTTTTATTGAAATAATACATAAAGATACTTCTTTAATCTATTAAACTAGATTCAAAATATGCTTTGTTTTCTAAAGTTTTATGAACCGGACATTTCGCAGCGATTTCTAATAAACGTGCTCTTTGTTTTTCGTTTAAATCACCAACCAGTTTTATTTTTTTTGTAAAATGATCGTGTCTGTTAATTCCTTCTGAAGTTATTCCTAATTCTTCACTAGATTTTTTTACACGAGTAACATATACAAATACTTCTTGTAAATCCCATTGTTTTCTATTGGCATACATTTTAAGTGTCATCGTAGTACAAGCAATTAAAGCAGCATTAAGATAATCGAAAGGAGACGGACCAAAATCGTCTCCACCAACGCTAGCAGGTTCATCAGCAATTAAACTGTGGTTGCTGGTTTGAATTTTTGTTGTGAAATTATCTTCAATTAAATTCAAATACCCAATAGCTTGTTCTTGAGCTGAATCTAAGTTTGCTTTTACTTTTTTAGGGAAATAACGTTGTACCCAAGCTCCAATCACATTACCCGCATATTTACTATCTTCTGTATTGGTTAATAAATGATCTGCGCTATCTAACGTTACAAAACTTTTTGGATGATGTGCATTATGATATATTTTCTCAGCATTTTTAATACCTACAACGGTATCTATTGGAGAATGAAGAATCAAAATTGGTTTTCTTAATTCTTTTACAATGCTTGGTAAATCTGTTTTTGTGAAATTATCAACAAACTCTTTATTAATTTTAAAAGGTCTTCCTCCAATATTCACATTTACTTCTCCCTTTTGCTCTACTTCGTGAATTCCGTGAGAGAATAAATGCGTTACATGTTCTACATCCGCTGGCGCGCCAATAGTTGCTATAGCTTTCACTGAAGTTAATTTTGCTGCTGCAGTAAGCACAGCCGCACCACCAAGAGAATGCCCAACTAATAAAGAAGGAGCTTCAAAATTAGTGCTCATATATTCACTTACCGCAATAAGATCAGCAACATTTGCTGAAAAATGGCTTTCATGAAATTCACCTTCACTTTTACCTAAACCTGTAAAATCGAAACGAACAACTCCAAAACCATAATTCGTAAGTGTTCTGCTAATATTTTTTACAGCACTTAAAGAACTAGTACATGTAAAACAATGTGCGAAAATGGCAAAGAAATCAGGTTTTTGATTTGCTGGTAATTCTAAAAAAGCATTTAAAATTTGTCCTTTACTGTTAGGTATTTTCAGTTTAGATCTTTTCATGAAGTAATATTTTATTTACAGGTTTTATGTCGAGTTGAATAATGATTACTTACTAAAAAGAAAACTAGCATTTACTTCAGCTTATCAGCATATAATTTTCTAAGCTTTGAAATCTTAGGAGTAATCACAAAATTGCAATATCCTTGTTCTTTGTTATTTTCGTAATAGTTTTGATGATAATCTTCTGCTGCGTAGAAAATTGGTAATTCACTTACTTCAGTAACTATTGGATTTTCAAAGTAAGGTTGTACTTGTTTTACCACTTCTTCGGTAATGTTTTTTTCTTCTTCATTCTGATAGTAAATAACAGAACGATATTGCGTACCAACATCTGCTCCTTGACGATTTAGCGTTGTAGGATCGTGAGTGGTCATAAAAATGATTAAAATTTCTTGAAAAGAAATTACATCAGGATGATAAGTAATCTGAATTACTTCAGCATGTCCTGTTAAACCAGAACAAATTTCTCTGTATGTCGGATGCCCAGGAGCGTTTCCACCTGCATAACCAGAAACTACTTTTTCAACACCTTTTATTTGATTAAAAATGGCTTCAGTACACCAAAAACATCCACCACCAACTGTTGCTATTTTAGTTTTCATCGTCTAGTTGAATTGATAAAGAATTAACACAATAACGTAAACCGCTAGGTTCTGGTCCGTCTGGAAAAACATGACCTAAATGAGAATCACAAGTATTACAAACAATCTCAACACGAATCATTCCATGTGAAGAATCTTTATGATACTTAATAGCATTTTCCTGTATTGGCTGTGTAAAACTAGGCCAACCAGAACTAGAATCAAATTTTATTGAAGAATCGAATAATGGAGTGTCACAGCAAGCACAGTTATATTTCCCTTCAGTAAACGAAGTACAGTGTTCTCCACTAAAAGGCCTTTCAGTTCCTTTTAATCGAGTAATCATAAATTGTTCAGAAGAAAGGATTTCTTTCCATTCTTCATCAGTTTTTTCAACTCTCTTGTCAGGAGTTGGATTACCATTAACGGTAAAGTGTATAATGTTTTTCCAAGTAAGCATAATTATATGTCGAAATAATACAAGAATCCTTGCGTTATAAAAATTGCTAAAGTTTAGTTACTTTTACTAAACTAAATTACGGATTTATGAGCACTCTTCTAGAAAAAGCAGAAAGTTTTGTGATGAATACTTTAAATGAAAAACTAGACAAGAAATTAGTTTATCATAGCTTATCGCATACACTTCGAGTAGTAGAAAAATCTTCTGAATTAGCAGAAGAAGCGAAATTATCAGAAAATGATAAAGAGTGTTTAGTTTTAGCAGCTTGGTTTCACGATACGGGTTTTACTGTAGATCCTAATAATCATGAAGAGGAAAGTACAATTATTGTATCTGATTTTTTATCTAAAGAAGGAGTAGAAGAGGAGAAAATTAACGCTATTAAAGGAACTATTTTAGCAACTAAAATGGATGCTGAACCTGTTTCTGAATTAGAAAAACTACTAAAAGATGCCGATTGTTCTCATTTAGGAAGTAAAAATTATAATGAGTTTTCTCAATTGCTTCATAAAGAAATGGAGTTGTTATCTGATTCAAAAATTAAAGATACAGATTGGATAAAAAAGAATATTGATTTTTTAACTAACGGACATCGTTTTTATACAGATATTGCTGTAAGAAAATGGGAAAAGCAAAAATCGAAAAATTTAGCACAGCTTTTAAAAACTGAGAAAAAAATCAAGCAAGAACAAAAGAAATTATCTCAGAAAAAAGAAGAACTTCAGTTCAAAAAAGATAAAGTTGAGTTACCTGAAAGAGGAATTGAAACAATGTTTCGTGTTGCATTGAGAAACCATATCACATTAAGTGATATTGCTGATACGAAAGCCAATATTTTACTTTCTGTAAATGCAATTATTATTTCTATGGCATTATCTACATTAATTCCAAAATTAGATAATCCTTCTAACGGGTATTTAATAGTACCAACAATTATTTTCGTTGTTTTTACTGTAATCTCTATAATTCTTTCCATATTAGCAACACGACCTAATGTTACTCAAGGAAAGTTTACAAAGGAAGATATTGCAAACAAGAAAGTAAATCTGATTTTCTTTGGTAACTTTCATAAAATGAGTTTGCAAGAGTTTGAATGGGGTATGAGTGAAATGATGAAAGATCGTGATTATTTATACGGATCTTTAACGAAAGATTTATATTTCTTAGGGCTGGTTTTAAACAGAAAATATAGCTTATTACGCACTACTTACACCGTATTTATGATAGGAATTATTGTAAGTGTTATTGCTTTTGCAGTAGCTTTTTATAATCAAAGTACGGGGGTTGTTCCAGCTGCTTGATTCCTTGCTAATAGATAGTTTAAAGGAAAACTTTCTTTTAAGCTAAAAATATTTTGAAAAATGATAGGGTAAGTTTCTATTGAATTGTATTACATGAGTAATAATTAAAAAAATAATTCTCATGAAATTTATCAAAAATCTATTAGTAATTAATTTAGCATTAATCTTATTTATTTCTTGTAATGATGACGATTCTGATGTTGTAAATCCAGACAATGGTTCTGCAACTTGTGAAAAAGTTGACTTTACAATTTCTGAAAATGTTGGATTAGATTTAAAATTCGAAGCAGAAAAGAAAGATGGATATGCATATACTTTTCAGGTAAATCAAAAAGATGCAACAGGTAAAACTGAAGAGTCAAAAGATACAAGTAAAGGAGAAAATTCATTTGTTTGGGGAATTGGAGAAGGAGAGTATACTGTTTGTTTAACTGTAGCAATTGCAAACAACGATTGTACTCCAGATAAAACGTGTAAAACATTAATTGTAACTGCGAAAAATGTAACTGATTTTAATAAGCCAGAAACTGAGAAAACAGTTGTTTTTAAAGATAATGATGGTAATTATAAATTAAGATTCTTGGATAAAGACGGAAAAGAAGTAAACTAAAAATAAAAAGAGCCTCAATATTGAGGCTCTTTTTATTTTTTATATAGTTGTTAATTATATTTTTTTAATCAATTCATCAATAGATAAAGAAGATTTTAAGTTTACTTCTTCATTATATTTAACTTCTACTCGAATAGCTTTCAATCCAGAAACTCCTTGTAAGTCTTCTAATTCTAAAATCTCTACTTCTCCTAATTGGTTTTTAGATTGTAAATACTTTATATATTTTAAGTACTCTTGTGCATCTTTATCTTGAGAATAAACAATGGCTATTTTCCCAGGAGTTGTTAAACGTTCTGTAGTACCTTTAATGTGTGCTTTATCGATTCTCTTTTTTATGATTTCATAACGAATGTTGTAAGCACCATCTACATCAAATTGCTTTTCATCCATTCTAAATTCAATAGCTAAAGGATTGCTATGAACTAAAATTAATGATGCAACACGTAAGTCATGATCCAAATCTTTTCTCAAGTTATAAGCAACATTTTCCATTTCGTAAGTGGTTTGTAATTGCCATAATCTTAAATTATAAAGATATAAAGGATCGTACTTTTTTTCTTTTGTAATCGATTGTCCGATATATAAATTATATTCTACACCATCTGTTTTGTAACGTTCAAAATAATGTGGAAATATCTTTTGAGCTTCCTCTTGTTTCTTATCAATAAACTTAGCTAGTTTGTCATTAAGTTTAGTAACACTATTTTCATAGTCTTTTCTCTTTTCGTAAACAACTTGAAGATTATTGTCTAATAATCCTAAGTAATCATTTACAACCTGAGTAAGTTCATCGTTGATATCTTTGATATGATTAAAAACAGGATAAATATCACGTTTCAAAAAGTCTAAAAAAGCAACTTCATCGCCAGCCTTCATTCCTTTTTCAACTTCAACTAAATAATCTTCTACACGATACATTAATTCATCATATATCGGTAAGTTTTCTTTTAAACAAGCTTCTCTTAAAACATGAATTGCAGATTTTAACTGCTTTGTTAAATCTTGTTTAATAGCTAAATTTCTCGCATGTGAAGAACCTTTAATGTCTGATTGTCCGTACAAAGGATAAACATCGTTAAAAGTGATCTTTTCGATTTTAGCATCTTCTTCCTGATCTAAAAGTGCATTTTGATAGTTTTCAGCAGCTTCGTAAAAACGCCATTTAACAGCAGGATGGATAGAAGTATAGTATTCTTGAATGGTTGCTTCAAGAATATTCATGTATTCTTCTGAATTACGTTCTGCAGCAGCTTGAAAAACAGGAATAATATCTTTAAGTTTCTGTTTATTAACAGAGTTTAATTCATAAGCTCTAGGTGAAGCAATTTCTATAAGAACTAAATCTTGATTGGTACTGTTCTTAATTGGGATAAGAATGATACTACCAATTTCTCGCTTTTCTAAGTTTTTTGAGAATTTATTTCCACCTGATAAATCGTGATAATTCTTAGCATCAGAAATCACGATACTCTCATTTTCTCTGAAAATTTTACTAATTAAATGATTGCAAAAATATTCATTACAAGTAATTTGAGTTTCTTGATTAAGAAGTATGCTTTCCGATCTTTTTACTTTTACTTTTCCTTCGGAAATATTACTGATGTCAAAAACAGAATATCCAACTTTTAAGTCTTTAATGGTATAAAAATCTCGTAAGTTATCTCTTAATTTTTCTATCATGCTTTGATCTTCTCTTCTAACAAGATTGTCACGAATAGAAGTGATCGTTTCATCTGCAGTAACATCAAAAAGATTCATAATACCAAATCCTTTAAAAATATAGGAGTTTGGCGGGAATTTTTCTTTCCAAATTTCAATATTATCAAAATTATCTAATAATAATTTAATATCGTCTTCAGTAATCTTTGGAGCATTTTCAGTAGGAGTAATATCCATAAAATCACCATTAAATGCTACTCTATAATGTTTAGTAAAATCGCTAGTTTTATCTGGAATATCAAAATAAAACGGACGTTTTAAATCTACATGATAATTGTATATGTATGATAAAATTAAAGTACAAGCATAAATATACATAGCATCTTGCTCGAAATTACGAACCACAAATTCATAGTCGTCACCAGCATTGGTTAAAATATTTTCAAAACGCTCTGTGAATTTAAAACAAGTAAATGAAAATGGAACTGTAGCTGCTTTTATTTCGTTTGTACTTAATATTTCAGGAAATAAAGGATCTAAAACTAAGTTGATAATATCTTCATATTTCTGAAGTAAAGAGAAATCAGAAAACCCGTTAATAAGCTCAGGAATTTTGTCAATTTCCTCAACCATATGTTTTGCCGCTTCATGAAAAGGATGTGTTTTGTATTGACTATCAGTGTACTTTTCAAAAAGGTCGTATACCATTTTAAAACTGATATTAATATGTAGCGGTAATTCTAAATCAACGTTATCGTGAAAGCTTCTAATGGTCATCTTCATCTCTTTTTTGTAATTGCAAAATTACGAAATGTATTTTTTAGTCGTATTGATCTATGACAACTTGCAGATTTAACATAAAAAAAGCCATCTTTTAAGATGACTTTTTTTATGTTTTAATTGAATCCGTAATCTCGAACTTCTCCCTTTTTTCCTAAGCTATTAAACTTCCAGCTAAATCCAAGCATAAAATATTGTTGTAGTACAGTACTTTCTGAGTCTTCAACATAATTTCCAACAACAGTTCTTCTGGCATTTGTATTCTGATTTAATACATCATAAGCTTTTAAAGTAATTGTACCTTTATCTTTTAAAATTGAATACGATAGAGTAGAGTTCCAGAACCAAGCTGATCTATTAAATCCAATAACATTTGGGTTAAAAGTGTAACGCACATCATTTCTCCATTCTAATTTTTTTGGTACACTAGTTCTTGTTCTTATACGAAGTGAATGTCTAGTAAAATTCTGATCTGCAATATTACTAGCATTAAAACGAGTATTAGTGAAAGCAATTTCATAGTTAGGTTCTATAACTATCTTTTTCTTCCAATTGAATTCGAAACCTAATCGAGGAGTAATAGCGTTAGTTTTTGTTGTGTTTTCTATTTCATTTAAAATATTTAAACTTTTAGAAGCATTAAATCTTAATCCAGTTCTAATATTAAATGTTGATACAGAATCTAATTTAATTCCTCTATTGTAACTACCTCCTCCATAAAAACTGTAAACTCCATCTGCGTTTTCATATGTAGTTGTTCTTACTAAGTCGTCTCCAATTGTTGTTTTACTTACAATTTGATTGTTTGTAATATCTCCACCTCCCCAGAAGAAGAATCCAGTTCTTTTTTGCCAGTTGTACTTATTAAAGTTTGCAAAAATTCTGTGATTTTGACTTGGTCTAAGGTTTGGATTACCAGTTACAATATTAGATGGATTAGATACATCTGTAAAAGGTTGTAATTGTGTTATTCCTGGAGCATTATTATCTAAATTATATCCGATATAAACTCTAGCTTTAGAAGGAAATCTATAACGCATACTAGCATCAATAGTAACGTTGTTAAAGTCTTTATTTAAACTTAAATTAGGTCTTAAAACATCTTGATTTTCTAAAGTTCTCATTGTTTGACCGATATCGAAATCTAAATTAAATGATTTTGTGTCGTATGTAATTCCAACTAATGGAGTTTTAGTAATATCATTAAATGTAAAGTTGGTACTTAAATCAGTGTTGAAATTTGTAAAATCTTGTGTTGCATTATCAAAATCAAAAGTACTTTCAACTCTAGTCCTTTCATCTATTCTATAACGGTAATTTAAATTAATGAATAACTTTTTAGCGATAATTGGTTGACGATACGATAAACGAGTTCTAAATCCGTTTAAATCACTTGTAATATCAGTTTTCTGATCTCGTATTTCAGTGTTAGCATTAGTTCCAAAAGTCTCAATTGTTGAGTTATTAAAATCTTCTCCTTCAGTTTGATCAATTTGATTTGTAATAGAGGCTTTAATAAAACCACCTTTGTTACCAAACTTTTTAGTAATGTCGATTCTGTTTTGAAAGTTTTTAGCTTCTGAATTAGAAAATGAATTACTAGAAAACCTGTTTGTAAGTGCTCTGTTTTCATCTAATGTTTCATCAGATTGAGTGAAGTTTGAACTTCTATCATTAAATGTAAAACGAGGTGTAACATTAATTAAAAACGTAGAATCTATTTCAATATCTAAATCAGCATCGAAGTTATGATTGTCATTTTCTGTAGTGCTGCTAGAATTTGAATTTGTAAAATAACGAAGTTCTCTAGTTTGAGTAGGATCATTTTCATCTTGTACTTGAACAGTATATTCTCTATTACTTCTATTTATATTCTCTGAATCACTGCCAGAATAAAAGTAATTAGCATTAAAATCAACTCCTTTTCCATATTCATCGGCATAAGTTGCTCCACCAGTTCTAGAGGTTATAATACCTTGTCCGCCTCCAAAATTTCTACCTCCAACTGAAAATTGTCCGTTTCCAAAGAAGCTTACATTATTAGAATTACCAAACATTTTGGTGATTTCACCAAAACTAAATCCAGGAGAGTTAATATTATTGGTTCCAGCTAAAACACTAAAACGAGTATTATTGTCGAATCTATTTACAATAGTAGCAGCTTCATAACGTTCGTCTGTTCCACCACCAGCTGCAACTCTACCAAACCAACCTTTGTTATTTTCTTCTTTAATAGTAAGATTTATGGTTTTATTATTAGCATCTCCTTTTTCACCAGAAAAAGCTTCAGACTTAGATTTAGTATCTGTGATTTGAACTTTTTCAATAATTTCTTTAGATAAATTCTTAGTAGCAATTGTAGGATCGTTTCCAAAGAAAGGTTTACCATTTACTAAGATTTTATTTACAGGTTTTCCATTAACTGTAATTTGACCTTCTTCGTTAACCTCAACTCCTGGTAGTTTCTTTAATAAATCTTCCACATTAGCATCTTTCTTTGTCTTAAAAGATTTTACATTAAACTCTAATGTGTCTTTTTTTATGGTAATTGGAGCTCTTGATTTTACAACGACTTCATTTAGTAGATTAGATTCTTCCTTTAATAAAATTGCACCTAAGTTAATATTAGATTCCTTGTCTAATACAATCGCCTTTTTGTATTCATCCATTCCAATGAATGAAATGAATAACTTCACCTTTTTATTATATACTTTTCCTTCTAGTGAAAAATTACCTTTACTATCAGAAATTGTATACGATAAAACGGTGCTATCTTTTTCTTTTTCTAAATGAATTGTTGCCGCTTCTATAGCTGTTTTTTCCTTTTCAGATTTAATAGTACCTGATATTTTAAATTTGTATGATTGAGCATACATACTACAGGATAGTATTAAAGCAATAATTAACAATGTTTTTTTCATATGTCCCCTTTTATTTTAAAGTCGCCAAAAATATTAGACTCTTTTTAGATGGAAAAACGAAATGTAGTGAAGTGTATATTTTATGTGGTTAATTGTAATGTTTCTCAATTTCAAAAATTATAAACGCTGATTTTGAATACATTGAAAAACAATTTTTTCATAACATTTTATTCTTACCAATAAATTCTCGACAAAAAAACGAAAAAAACTAACGATATAAAGTTAATATAAGTTAACAATGGTTAAGAAGTGTTAATTTTTGAAAAATCAACACTTAAAATTTTATATATTTAAAAATAGTGTTAAAAAAAAGGTGTTTTCCTGAATTTTTACAGCTTTTTTACTGTTTTTGTTGAAAATATTTTGAATAGATGGTGTAAGACACTATATTTATATTCTGAATTTTTAATAACAAAATATCCCCCCCCTATGAAGATTTTGTTTATTTCTTTATTGACTTTATTTTTATCTACTTCGGTTTTTTCTCAATCTGAAAAAGATTATACGACCACATTAGAGTTAATTAAAAAAGCTCTTAATGAGAAAAAATCATCGTTAATTCACGAAAAACTTGACGCTAAACTGAAAGGAAAATGGAATCCTGATAAGTTTGGAAAAATGATAGATAGTTTACATAATGACAAAGGTAAAATGTCAACTTATGAGTTGATTATGGAAGATGAAAAAGAGAAAAACTTTCTAGTTGAATTTGAAAATGGTTCAATGTTGGTTTTACTCTATTTATCCAAAGATGGAAAAATTACAACCTTCCAAATTAAAGACTATTAATACTTAAGTACAAACACAACATCATGAGAAAAATATTTAAAAATATAACTCTTTCTGTTTTTTTAATGTTAACCGTTAATTTAAGCTATAGTCAGAGTGAAAAATATGGAGCGCTTAGTTACAATAAAGCAGTTAATATTTCTGGAAAACAAAGAATGCTAACACAGCGAATGGGTAAAATTTATCTATACCTTTTAAGTAATCCAAATGATTTTAAAGCAAAAAAAGATTTAAAAATAACTAAGATAATTTTTGAGAAACAAAATAATATTCTTAATAAAAATACTGAAGCTCCTTTAACAAAAGAACGTATTAAAGAAGTGAAAGATACTTGGGAAAAGTATAAGAAATTCTTAGCATCTGAACCAAATAAAGATGATGCAGTTAAGATTATAAACACTAACTCTACAATTTTAAAGTATGCTAATAATGTTGTAAATGCTATTATTTTAGAGTCTAAAGGGAAAACAAATTCGAATGATTCTTTTGTGAAAGAAGAAGATTCTGAATTAAAACAGATTATAAACAAAGCAGGAAGACAACGTATGCTTTCGCAACGATTAGCTTTGTATTACTTTGCTAATAAGCCAGAGTTAAAAACACCTAAAAGTGAAAGAAACTTAAAAAGTATATATACAGAGTTAGATAATGCTTTAAATGATTTACTAATTTCTAGTTTTAATAATGATAGAATAGATGAAGCTTTAGGAGATGTTTCAGCATTATGGGAAAGTATTACTACGAATTCTGATAGATTATTTAAGCAAGGTTATGAAGATGCTGAAATGTATAAGTTAAGTAATCAATTAACTAAAACTTTTAACAAAATAACCAATTTGTATGAAAAAGTACGAATTGAATAAAGTATAAACTGAGAACATTAATTAAATATGTATGGAACTTTAAAGACGATTAAGTGAATAACTAAAAGTCTTATGGATTTGGTAGTTTTTTTAAAATACCATTTTACTAGTTTAAAAATCATACCCCCCAATATTATGAAACTTAAGAACTATTTAGCTATTTGTTTTGTTTTTGTTTACACGATGGCAAATGCACAAAACAATGTTTGTACTTCTCCAGAAAATCAAATAGAAGATTTAAACAGTATAGGGAAATGCGCTATAGAAAAGTTTAAAAAATCAAACGAGAAAGAGTATTTAACAGTTTCTACTCGAAGTAGAGTGGTACGAAGAAGAAATACTCCAAATATTCTGAAAATTAAGAAGAATTTAAAGGCTATTTCTAAACAGAAAACTATCGTAGAAAAAAAGGGAACCTTAAAGGATAACTCTAAAGATGATATTTTAAAAGGGAAAAATTCAGAAGAAGCCTTACTTAAAAATTATATCAGGTTCGATCAAGTTACAGATAAACCTGTATTTATTACTTGTTCTGATAGTGATACTTATAATAAAGAAGAGTGTATTAAAGAAACTATTTTAAACAATATCTTAGAAAATCTTATTTATCCATTTGATGCAGCTTCAGAAGGGATTGAAGGTAGGATTTGGGTACGATTTATCGTAGATAAAGAAGGTTATGTAAAAAATATAACGACTTCTGGTCCTGATAATGCTGAATTATTAGAAAAAGAAGCCGAAAGATTAGTTACTTTATTACCTAAGTTTATTCCTGGTAAACAAAATGATGATTTTGTTAATGTAGAATATTTTATACCAATTGATTTTGAGTTAGAAGACTAAAAGTTAATTAGTAATGTTATATTATTTCTGTCTGAAATAAATACTTATAGGCACACCGTTAAAATTATAATGTTCACGTAATTGATTTTCAACAAATCTACGATACGGATCTTTTATATACTGTGGCAGATTCGCAAAAAACGCAAATTGAGGCGTATGCGTTGGTAACTGCATACAGTATTTAATCTTAATAAACTTACCTTTTGTAGCTGGAGGAGGAGTTTGTTGCATAATCTCCAACATGGTTTCGTTAAGTTTACTCGTTTGTATTTTACGTTTTCTGTTTTCATGAACTTCAACAGCCGTTTCTATAGCTTTAAAAATTCTTTGCTTCGTTAAAGCAGAGATAAATACAATCGGAACATCTGTAAAAGGTTCTATTGTTTTGCGTATTTTATTTTCGAAATCACGCATAGTATTGGTTTCTTTATCAACCAAATCCCATTTGTTGACTAAAATAACAACACCTTTTCTGTTTTTTTCAGCAAGCCAAAATATCTTTTCATCTTGTCCTTCAAAACCACGAGTTGCATCTACCATAACAATCGCGATATCACAATATTCAATGGCTCTTACAGCACGCATTACCGAATAGAATTCTAAATCTTCTTTAACTTTCGATTTTTTACGAATTCCAGCAGTGTCAACTAAATTGAATTCAAAACCGAAACGGTTGTATTTTGTATCAATAGAATCTCTAGTAGTTCCAGCAATATTTGTTACAATATTTCTGTCTTCACCAATTAATGCGTTTATAAAAGAAGATTTACCTGCATTTGGTCTACCTACTACAGCAAAACGCGGTAATTCATTTTCTGTTTGTTCTTCTTCTACAGGTTCAGGAATTTCTTCAACAATTGCATCTAATAAATCACCAGTTCCACTTCCGTTAACAGATGAAATAGTGTGATAGTCACCTAAACCTAAGTTGTAAAATTCAACAGCATCAGCAGCACGCATGGCGTTATCTACTTTGTTTACTGCGATAAATAAAGGTTTATCTACTTGGCGTAAAATTTTAGCAACAGCATCATCCATTGGAGTAATACCTTGTTCTACATCTACAACAAATAAAATAATATCAGCTTCATCGATAGCCAATTGTACTTGTTTTCTTATTTCTCCTTCAAAAATATCATCTGATCCTACGATGTTTCCACCAGTATCAATTACAGAGAACTCTTTTCCATTCCATTCAGATTTTCCATAATGCCGGTCTCTAGTGACACCGCTTACAGAATCTACAATGGCTTCTCTTCTTTTAATTAATCTGTTGAATAATGTAGATTTACCTACATTAGGTCTTCCTACAATGGCTACAATACTATTCATGCTGCAAAGGTAGCGTTTCTATAAAATAAAACAACTATTGAAGGGCATCAATAGATGTTTTTTATGAATACGTAAATTAGTTCTTATTTTACATTCTGATAGATACTTACAGTTCCACTATCTTCATTTGAAACAAGTACTAAGTCTTTTCCATTAGGACTGTCTGTTGAAGGAATAACTAACAGACCTTCTGGTGCTTCGTCGCCATCGTGAGATAAAATTGATAAAAATGTTGGTGCACTAGGTGTTGTAATATCATAAACTAATACCTGATCAGTTCTTTCTAGACCAACAAAAAGAATATATCTTTCATTACCAATGTTTAATACTTCTACCGCTTCTGGTTCTGCACCTTTGTCATCACTTCTTTTATCTTCATCATTAAATCTAGCAGGAGTTAATTCTAGAGTTTTACTAGCAATACTGTTACCACTATCGTAAACTAAAGTTCCGTTTTCAGACCAAATACTGAAAGAACGAGCACCGTAAGAATATAACTTGTCATAATCGCCATCACCATCGGTATCACCTAAATCTAATGCAATTTTTAATCTACCTAAATCTTCTTCTTTTTGTAAATCAGCAGCGTTAGGAAAAGCTGTTGGATCTAAATCAATTTTCTTGATTCTTTTTTCGTTTACAAAAGCATCTTCGTCATCGTCTTCAGTATCTGTTCCTTTATCATCAATGTATTCTCTAGCATCACCTTCGTTAGCTGAGATAATATATCCAACTCCATTTATATTTACGTAAGTAATCGCATCTGGTTGATACATTCCGTAAACCGGAATACTTCTTAATTCAGTTTTACCATCTTCATTACTAGGATCGATTTCGTTTCCTGCTTGGCTATAATCTTTAAAACCTAAAGGGTAAATTGCTTCAATAGATTTTGAAACTAAATTTATTTTAGCAATACCATTATTTTCCTGTAAAGAAACCCAAGCAGTTTTAGAATCATCTGAAATAGCAATGTATTCAGGTTCAACATCTGTAGCTAAATTCGCATTGGGACCGAATACTCTAAATCCATTGGCTTCTAAAGAAGCTTCTTGTCCATTAAATGCATTAAAATCTAATGTAGTTACTTGGCTGTTTTCAATATCAATAATACTCACACTACCTTCAGGGTCATTTGTATACAAAGCATTTGGTTCTCCTTCATTAGCACAAACTAATAATTTACCATCTTTAGAAAAAGTAACCATGTCTGGTAATGCTCCAACTGTGTAAGCATTAATTAAAGTATTATTTTCTGCATTATATAAAGCAATTTTCCCATTGTTTTGTTTTACTTCATCTTCTAAAGCAATAGCAATTTTACCGTCATAGGCAGAAATACTATTTGGAGCACCACTCATTACAGGAATAGAAGAAACTTGTTGAGGTGCAACTAAATTTTCAATATTATAAACAGAAATTTCTTTTGATTCAGCATTTACAACAAATAACTTTTTTGTTTTTTTATCGTATGCTGAAATTTCAGCAGCTCCTTCACCACCTACACTAATGGAACTTAAATATTGAAAATTCACAGTTGTATCTACTGGAGTAGGAACTGGATCTGTAGTTTTATCATCGTCACAACTCACTAAATTTAAAGCAAGCATTAACAATAAAGTTTTAAATAAATTTTTCATGGTTGATAATTTTGACAAAACTTATTTTAAAACTTTACTTAAAAGTTATGCGAAGTAAAAGACTTTGTTAGATTAAACGTAAGAATGTTAAATTATTCTTTATAACCAAACCTTCTTAATTGTTTATCGTTTGAACGCCAGTTTTTATTCACCTTAACATAAAGATCTAAGAATATCTTTTTATCAAAGAAGTGTTGTAAGCTTTTTCGAGCTTCTGTACCAACACGTTTAATTGCTGTTCCTCTATGACCAATAATAATTCCTTTTTGTGTTTCTCTTTCTACCATAATTACAGCTCTAATTTTTATGATATTAGGTTCTTCCACAAAACTCTCAGTTTCTACTTCTACAGCATAAGGAATTTCTTTCTTGTAATGTTGTAAGATTTTTTCTCGAATAGTTTCGTTAACAAAGAAACGTTCGGGTTTATCTGTTAATTGATCTTTAGGATAAAAAGGAGGAGAGTCTGGTAATAACTCTATAATTTTATAAAAAACAGTTTCTACATTAAATTTTTCTAAAGCAGAAATCACATATACAAATGAGTTTGGAACTTTCTTTTTCCAGTATTCGATTTTCTCTTCAACTTGTTCTTGGCTAGAAGTATCAATCTTATTTAATAATAAAATGACAGGAATTTTGCTGTTAATTATTTTATTAAAAAAGGCTTCATTTTTTAACTCTTTCTCACCAACTTCAACCATGTAAATTAATACATCTGCATCATCAAAAGCAGCTTTAACAAAATCCATCATTGAATCTTGCAATTCATATGCTGGTTTTATAATTCCAGGTGTATCAGAAAAAACAATTTGATAATCTTCTCCATTTACAATTCCTAAGATACGATGTCTTGTAGTTTGAGCTTTAGATGTGATAATAGATAACTTTTCACCAACTAAAGCATTCATTAAGGTTGATTTTCCAACATTAGGGTTTCCAATAATGTTTACAAATCCTGCTTTATGTGTCATAGGTGCAAAGGTAAGTGTTTTTTATAGTGTTAATTATAAAATGCTCTTATAGTTTTTTGAAAAAAAGTTAAAATAAATTTGGTAAAGTACTTTAAATGTCTGTATCTTTGCCGTCCAATATCGCGGGATAGAGCAGTAGGCAGCTCGTCGGGCTCATAACCCGAAGGTCACAGGTTCGAGTCCTGTTCCCGCTACTAAAGTTAAAAGCTTCACATTTTTGTGAAGCTTTTTTTGTTTTTTAAAGTTTTTAAATTAACTATTTTTAAAATCATTAGAATAATAAAAAATTGGTAATAAAATGAAAGAAAAAAGATATATACTAGAT
>ERZ1740052.321-NODE-321-length-16783-cov-4.573290_pt1 | contig 16783 bp, 18 predicted proteins | sample MGYA00581750_ERZ1740052 | MGnify/ENA primary metagenome ERZ1740052 (study PRJEB43018, sample SAMN04849743) | marine metagenome | isolation source: floating plastic debris | place: Pacific Ocean | collected 2008-08-30 | study: EMG produced TPA metagenomics assembly...
CAGCGCTTGCTGAGCAGCGGCTTCGAGCACTTCCACATTCGGGAACTCCGTCAGCCACCGCTCGTAATACGGAATCACCGTTTTCACCTGTGTCTGCTGAAGCATGATCTCCGAAATCCAAATGGCATACGGATCTTGGGTTTGTCTCCAGGGCAAGTCGCGACCTTGTGCACCGTACCAGCTCAGTAGCGATCTCCTTAGGTCTACAACGACCTCCTCAGATAGCACAAAGCTCGGTAGAGAATTCCCTACCGAGCTTTGTGCAGATGTTTTTTTAGTCTTTGATGCTTTCTTCTTCGTACGGCTTACCATCTTTGGCCTGTGCTACTGGCCTTTCAATGGTACTAGCCTCCCAGTAACGCTGAGATAGATGCTCTTGCAAACTAGCCTTCTTCCGAAGCTTCGTCATCAAAAAAGTTAGTGCTAAATCGCTCTTCAAACGCCAGACGCTGCTCAGCGCCTCTCAAAAAATAGCCGCTCATCATCGCAGATGCCAACAGGCGACCTAAGTTTTCACGATTGGTGGTGACAGAGACATCAAACTGGCCAGAGGGTAAGCCGCCCAAGAGCCCGACGACATTGTGCTCCATGACCTGCATGACGTCAGAAGAATCAGGCCGAGATAGCTGAGTAATCGTGTCTGGGTCCATAGTTTTTACGTACTTGAGCAATGAGTTGTCTGTCATAGGTTTTGAGTCCGTAAATTCTGGGATTTGCCCGGTTACATCATCCATGCTGATACCTTCTTGCGAAAAACTAGAACGCGATTCTATGGAGTGTTCGCTCTTTATTTGTTGAGTTCAGTGTAACAAGGCCATCCTTGTCCAGGCATTGGCAGAAACCGAATGGAAAACCGAACATGCCCAAAACATACCCGCTCTTCGTTGATCTCATATCAAGACATCTCTCATATCAAGACATCTCTCGTATCAAGACATCACACTAAGCTGTTCAGCAGAACCATGACATTCAGATATTCAAGAGATCCATGACGTTCAATAAACCCATGACCTTCACCAGGTCGGATCGGCCATCAGGTTTATCTCTATGTGTTCTACTCCTTTTGGAACTGCTGTCAGGCAGGCGAGTACGGCATCTTCAGACTCAGCCGTTATGCCTGGGCTAGTTATGTCTACCTCACAGGCGTGGCAGCTACCCATCAGGCACCCTGTAGAAATATGCACACCCGCGCGGGCGGCAACTTCGAGTAAGGGTTCACCAGCTTTTGCACTAGTGACAACATTGTCGGGTAAAAAGCGAATGCTTACAGTCACAGAACACACAGTTTGAATACTACTTTTACGCCTTCTTGTATGCTTTCAATTGATTATGCTTTCAACATTGCCACTAGCGTGGTGTGCGCGTCAGCGGCATCTTTCAGCTCGTGGTCAAAAGAAACGCGCACCGGTAGGGTTTCGCCGTCTACCTCGGCGGCTAGGTCCATGCCTTTGTGGTCAATGGCCTGGAGCGTGGCAGCCGTTGCACTGGTTTGGTTACCATAGCGCTGAGCGTAGGTAAGCACAGCAGCGGCATGGTCTTTGTTCATGTGCTTGCAAATGCGATCGCTCACTTTGTTATCGATGACTTCAGCTTTTTTTTCTGACATATCAATTTCTTAGGCGTTTCTCTCAGGTGTTTCTTTGGGGTGTTTCTCTGGGGTGTTTTGCTCAAATGTTTTTTGAGGTGTTTTTCTTGACGCATCTATGGCCGTATAGTTGGCAATATTCGGCTTGTCGGCTCAGGCGTTACTTCCTAAATAATACGTCATTTCTACGAAGGCCTCTTTCTCATGACTTCTCGTTCTCACCACTTACACCATCCACCAGGGCTTTCACCCAAGCTTTCAATAGAGCACTCCCCCTTTCCGCTACAGGCACATCCCTGGCCCACCGGACATATCTTTGAGAGCCCTGGTGCACATCTCACCTACCGAGGCGCTGGGCCCTGCTGTCGTCTGTACGATCGCGAGCAGCTCCCTTGGCCGTGCTGCCGTGTTCAATGGCGCAGCAAAGAACCTAGCTGGCGACGAATCGGCAAACGGTTTATTGTCGATCTTTCCACCCGAAAGCATCCTTCTTATTGCGTCGAAATCGTCGGCCAAAGCTATCGAAGCGAGCCTATCGTTATGACGATGTACACTTTCAATCTCTCCGCGCCCCAGCAAGACTGGTGGCACACAAAGCGACTACTAAAAACGCTTTCCACCGCAGAGGAAAGCGTCAGTATAAAGTAATGATTGCTTGGCTATCAGCCCCAGGCATTGAGGACGTTAGTCGCAGATCTCATCAATTTGCGTTGGCACCGACACATAGCAGCCCCGGCGATATTCAATTCCAGACCAGGTCAGCACCCCGCACAGACTCGCATCGGAAAAATCCACGTTAAATACGAGCGTATCTCTTAAGTCAGACCCGTTCAGAATGGTTTTAGTCAGATCTGTTCCGTCTAGGTAGGACTCGCGCAGGTCGGTTTCAATCATCGAAGTACCGCTCAAATCGGTATGGTCAAAAATTGCATAGCGCAAATCTGAACCATCTAAAAAGGCCCCTCGAACGCTGGCGTAGCCCAAATTAACATCGATTAAGTTGGCGTTCTGTAGCTGGGCACCGTCCAAATTGGCATAGTAAAAGTTAGCCCCTTCTAAGTCGGCTCCTACTAGGTCGGCCCCAGAGAGATCGAGCCGTCGAAGGTCTGCTTCGTGAAGGTCGCAGCCTCGACACTCATTGGTTTCTATCAGTTTTTGAATATCGGCTTCTTCGGCGGCCCAAGCGTTTTGTGGCAGCATCGCAACGCTGGCAAGAAGTGTGCCGACCGCGAAAGCGACCCTCTGGTGATCGCACTTACGAATTAAATCCATTATTCCTATAGACATGAGACAGGACATGACGTTAGGCGACCTCGCAGGTTAATTCTCTTAGCTGTTTTCTATAGTGTCAGATGCTGTAGAAGCGTGACAAGAGCGCGTCACGTATATCCACTCATTATTCATAAACTGCCCAAAAAACTTGATGCAGTTTTGGCCCCCTGTAAATAAGCAGGTCAATAAAAGTTGGTCGACGACAGTTGCAAGTCCTTCAAAAACGCTACTCACACAGTCGTTTTACGGACGCATTCAACAACGTTACATCTGAGGTGATTTAGCTAATTTCACGGGTATCCTGTGAACTAGATAAATCAAGAAAATTCCATATGTTAGTCCACCTCCTGAACTAACATTTTCTGGAACGCCTCCTACTTGTCAGGTGCGTAATGCATTAGGTGCGCAATGCCAACCCTGTCACCAACCACGTGAAATCTACTATAAGGACATGCAGAAGATGAAATCACTCCGTTTTACTCTCGCCGCACTAGCAACTGCCGCAATTACCATCAGTGCGCCTGTTGCCATGGCTCAAACCAGTGTTCAACCCGGAACAAAAGCCGCTCAAACTACAAGCGTTCAAAACAAGCAGAACGTCATCGGCGCTCAAGAAGTCGACCAAAGCAGCTTCATTCTTTCCACCAACCCCACAAGCAATTTTGGCGGCAATCAGCGCTACGGCCTGATGATCATTGAGCAAAAATCAGATTCTCAGCTTTGCTACAGCACGACGGGATCTGCTCCTACGCAGGTAAACCCGCTGCTCAGTACCTTTGACTTCAGCGGTATCTGTGGTCGCTCTACCGATACAAACGGATATGCCATCCGCGCAGCCGGTGAGCAAATTCGCTACAACCCCGTCATCGAGAACGAAGATGGTGTTTTGGTGCTCTATGCCAAGCCTAGTGCGTTCGCAGGTGGCGGCGAGAAGTTCATTATTGGCCAAACAGACGGTATCGCAGCAACTGGCTACACTCAGATTTTCCTCAAGCCCGGCTGGCGCTTGACGCGTAAAACGGTAGACGGCGCAGCAAAAGGTCTGATGTATCTTACAAATGACCTGACTGTTGCTGAAATCACCGGTCAAGACGTCGCTATTGAGCCTGGCGGTGGCGATCAGTCTGGTGGAGATCCCACTGACGGTGGCGATGTTGTTGTAGCGCCTCCAAGCTTCCCCGACGCGCAGGGCGATACCTATGCTAGCGAAATCAACCGTGCGGTTCAGCTCGGATTTATCTCTGGCTTTGCTGAAGATAACACCTTCCGCCCACAGGCCTCACTCACCCGTGAGCAGCTCGTCTCTATCGTGATTGAAGGCTTGGACGCTGTGCCACAGGGTATTGTGAGCAGCAATCCTTTCGCAGACGTTCCTGCTGACCGCTGGAGCGCTGCCAAGATCAAGCAGGCTCAGGATTTGGGTATTGTCAGTGGCTACGGTAACGGCACCTTCCGCCCCACACAAGAAGTCACTCGCGCTGAGCTGATTGCAATCATGCGCCGGGCTGCTGAGTACAAGAACAACACCACAACGCTGGTGGCTAACCAGCCAGGCGATACCTTCAACGATACCGACGGACACTGGGCAAAGGATGTCATTTCTGATCTATCTGGCTTCTGCGGTGTAGCGACACCACTCAACGAAGTGGGCAGCTCGTTCTATCCCAATCAGGCGGCTAAGCGTAACTACGCGGCAGCGGCGATGGTTCGTCTTCTAGATTGTTCTCAGACCACTACTGAGCAGTAAGCTGATGAGCAGTAAGCTGAGCAGTCTAAATCCTGCGTCTCTGTGAGTAAGTAAATGAATGAAAGCCTCCGCTAGCGTTTATGCTCGGAGGCTTTTTCTTTGGCGTTGTTTTCGGGGCTGCTAGGGGCTACTTGGTGCCGCGTAGGATGCCGTAGCGGATGAGGCCTCGGTTGAATCCGGTGGTCATCAGTGCGATCGCAGCTGTTCCTCTCACTGTCTCCATCCCTGCCTCAAAAATACCCGCAATCACATTCACATCCAGTGCCGAACGCACGACATCCTGCCAAAAGAACTCCACCTGCCGAGACCAGTCTGCCAGCTGAATATCACCAAAGCCAATGCCCTTCGCCAAGCTGCCATACTCATCTAGCGAAATCACGTAAGGCAAGTGATATAGGTCGTACAGCAAATCCAAATGGCTTTGCTCGTTGTCTGTCAGTGTTCCAGCCAAGGTATCTGTTGGCCGGTGACACCAAGTCGCCATCAAAAACGTACCGCCTGGCTTCAGCACTCGGTAGCACTCCCGCAAAAAGCACTCCTTATTTGGCATATGCTCACCGCTCTCCATAGACCAAATAAAGTCGAAAGAACTATCAGGAAAGGGCGTAGAGAGCGCATCTGTCACCTGAAACTGCACAGCGGGCGCGGTGGCCTCACCAAAATTTTCCCAGGCTCGCAGTTCAATCCCTTGCTCAGCGGCGCGTTCTCCTGCTCGCTGTGCCTGTACTGGGCTTAGCGTAATGCCCACCGCCTGCGCATCAAATTTGCGAGCCAAGTACAAGGTGCTACCCCCAATCCCACAGCCCACATCCAAAATGGTGTGTGCCGAAGACACCCCAGCCCAATTCAGCAACTCTTCCATCAGGTCGATCTGAGCCTGTCTGCGGTCTTTGCGATGCTGACCGTTGACGCCGTAGTAGCCGTGGTGCATGTGCTCGCCCCAGGTGCGCTCCCACAGCGGTGACGACGTATCGTAAAAGTTCTGAATTCGCTGGGCTAATGTTGGAGCCAGTGGTTGAGTCGCTGTCATGTCGAGATTGCCTGTATTCGTCTTGTCTGTCCACAAAAAACTGCCTGGAAAACCATAGCTAGCTGATAGGGATATATCTTAACGCCGAACATTCAGCCAGACAGTCCAGCGAAATATTTGCATAGGTTTCACGCACATATCTAGACAACGGCAGTTGGCAGATAGCTACACACGATGGAAGGATACTATAGCTAGCCTAATTGTCTTCACACCCATGATGACCGTCCCCAGAACCATTTGCATCGGCTTTCTTGCACTGATTGCCATTGGTACGCTATTGCTGATGCTGCCTTTTGCCACCGCTAGCGGCGAGTGGACCAACCCACTCGTGGCAATCTTTACTGCAACCTCAGCGGTGTGTGTGACGGGGCTGATTGTAGTCGATACCGGCAGCTATTTTTCTTCGTTTGGCCAGGGTATTGTGCTCATGCTGATCCAGCTAGGCGGACTAGGCTACATGACGGCCACCACCCTATTACTGCTACTCATCGGTCGCAAGTTGTGTCTGAAGGATCGCTTGGCGATTCAGCAGGCAATGGATACCGCTGAGCTAGCAAATGTGAATGCGCTAGTCGTCTCGATTATCTCGATGACGTTCATTTTTGAGCTCACCGGAGCCTTTTGCCTGATGCCGACATTTACACCGGAGTTTGGTACGGGCAGAGCGCTATGGCTTTCCATTTTTCATAGCATCAGCGCATTTAACAATGCGGGCTTTAGTCTGTTTTCAGACAGTTTGGTGCAGTACGCCGAGAATGCTTGGCCAATGGCAGTGATATCGGCGCTGATTATCATTGGCGGCATTGGCTACCAGGTCATTATGGAGGCCTTCATGTGGGCAAAAGCGCGCATAACGCGGAAAAAGGAACACACGATTTTTTCGCTGCATTTTAAGATTGTGACGAGCACCACACTGATTTTGCTCGTGCTAGGAACAATTGCCTTCCTCTTTATTGAATTCGACAATCCGGCCACATTAGCAGGCAAAAGCTTCGGCGCAAAAGCGCTACTGGCAGGATTTCAGTCGGTGGTGATGCGCACAGCAGGTTTTAATTCGATTGATATTGGAGCGATGGAGACAAGTGCGCTGTTTGTTGCGATCGCACTTATGTTTGTCGGCGCGAGCCCAGGCAGCACAGGCGGCGGCATCAAAACCACAACTGTCCGCATCTTGCTTATGAGTACAAAAGCCGCCCTGCAAGGCAAAGAAGAAGTCAACTGCTATCAAAGACAAATCCCCGTCTCTCGCATTCTCAAAGCCCTTTCCGTCGTCGTTGCCTCAGCCGTCAGCGTCGTCATCATCACCACCTGCATCTCGCTCAGTGACCCAGAGCTCACCTTTATCAGCATCCTGTTCGAGTCAGTCTCTGCCTTTGCTACCGTCGGCCTCTCAACCGGCATCACAGCCGATCTATCCACCTGGGGTCAGATATTCATTATTGTTACCATGTACATTGGGCGTGTAGGCATTTTGCTGCTAATGTCAGCCCTACTAGGCGATCCTAGCCCCAGCGTCATCCGCTACCCCGAGGAAGATTTACTGACAGGCTGAAGATCGTCGTCGGACCAGTAGCCTGGCAGCAAGATTGATTTTTTTACAGAACGAACAAAACATGGAAACGATACAGGTCCAAGGAATAGATACGCCGCATGTCAAAGAAGCAAGTTTGAAAGAACAGCTCCAAAGCCATATTAATAGTCTCTCTGCAGAAAGACTTAAAGTAGCTCTGGATTTTCTTGCTTATCTAAACAGTCAAGAGTCAGAAGAAGCAACGCAGGAGCTTCTGGCCATGCCTAACCTTGAGCGTGAGTTGGCAGAAGCCGAACAGTCAATAAAAGAGGAAGGTACTGTCAATTGGAGAAGTGTTAGAGATGACGTTTGGGAATAGCTTCTTTGACTATTAATTGCTGAGGGTAGCCCAGAGCGCAGCCTAATCAAATCCATGCCATACAAAGTAGAACTTAGCAAACCTGCCAGAAAATTCTATCGATCCGCCAACAAAGCATTAGCAAAGAAGATCGCTCGTGCTTTTGAAGTACTAGAACAGAATCCTTATCAACATCGCAATATTAAGCCGCTATCAGGAAATCTCTGCGGACAGTATCGATATCGGGCTGGTGACTACCGTATCATCTACAGAATCAACGATGAAAGAGTTGAAGTAACTCTGAAGATCAAACACCGTAGCGATGCCTACTGACAAGTATCAGTCGATATTGGACAAAAATCAAAAAGAGACTACCCGATAGGATAGTCTCTTTTCAAAGGCCCACCAGTGCTCTTCAGCCTTGGCGCAGTTCTGGATTAGAAAGTTCTAAACCTTTACCCTTCCTGGCCTCCTAGCCTTCAGTCGCTAGCTCAGTACTACCACGACGACGGCCACCGGTCAGACTGTTAAACAGCATTACGCCCACTGCCTTAATCAAGTTGCCTTCCAGCTCTTGAAATAGCTCCATGTTAATACCGAAAGCATCGTTTGCTTCTTCTACAATCGCGTTAGCTATTGCATCATCTACAGGTGCTTCGCCCAAAGACTCGCGGTACTCATTCTTAAAGGCTTTCTCATCTTCGATGGTCGGGAACTCGTAGAAGGCAACGCCATCGCTACCGTTTAAGTTCATTGCTCGCTGAGAGATTGTCTTTAGGATTTGGCCACCAGACAAGTCGCCCAAGTATCGAGTGTAGGAGTGACCAATCAGTAGCTCAGGCTGGTTGGCAGAAATCTCGCGGATACGGTCGACGTACTTCTTACCCGCTTTAGAAAGCTTGATCTCTTCGCGCCAGTTGGCACCGTAGTAGAAGGCTAAGTCTTGCTCCAGGCTCTGCTTGCGGTTGAGCTCAGGGAAGTAAATCTTAGAAACAACAGGATGGTCCTTGTGCTTTTCGAGTTCTTCTTCCATGGCGCAGTAGACGAAGTAGAAGTTCCCTACTAGCTTGCGGTAGGACTTTTTCTCCACCACACCACGCAAAAAGCATCGAACGAATCCGACGTTCTCGGCCATAGTGTGAGCCTTTTTAGTGCCCTCACGGAGCTGGGTCGCTAAATTGTTGCTCATGTTTTAAAAGTACTTAATGTGTTCCTAAGTTTAAAGCTTAGAGGGGTGCTCTATCTAAGGAAAGATTTCGCAACATTATTTCATGTGACGAGAGAAACACACTCTAATACCAAGGAAGAGTGTGTTTCCGTCTCTGTTCATCAAATGTCCAGATCGGTCATGTTCAATCTAGGTCCATAGGTTTCGATGAATTCGCGGCGAGGGGCAACGCGATCTCCCATCAACACCGTAAAGATCCGATCCGCTTCAGCCGCATCTTCAATCTCTACCCGCTTCAGGGTCCGAGTCTCCGGGTTCATAGTGGTATCCCACAGCTGCTGCGGCATCATTTCACCCAATCCCTTAAAGCGCTGAATGTTGTATTTAGCGTTATCAGGCAGTGCAGCGATGCCATCTGCCAGCTCTTTTTCGCTGTAGCAGTAGGTATGGTTTTTACCCCGCTCCAGCTTGTACAGCGGCGGGCAAGCAATGTAAATGTGGTCTACCAGGTCGCGCTGATAGCGATAGAAGAACGTTAGCAGCAGCGTGCGAATGTGTGCGCCGTCTACGTCTGCATCTGTCATCAGGCAAATGCGGTGGTAGCGCAGGCTATCAGCAGCGAAGTCTTCGCCTTTGATCCCCAATCCCAGTGCGGTGATGAGGGATTGAACTTCGTTGTTCTTGTAGATCTTGGAGTCGTCGGTTTTCTCAATGTTGAGGATTTTGCCTCGCTAAGGAAGAATGGCTTGGAATCGGCGATCGCGTCCTTGCTTCGCACTACCACCCGCAGAGTCCCCCTCCACAATGAAGATCTCCGATTCGCTCGGGTCACGAGACGCACAATCCGACAGCTTACCGGGTAGCGTAGAAGACTCCAATACAGACTTACGTCGTACAAGGTCACGTGCTTTCTTTGCAGCTTCAGCAGCGTTGAAAGCCTGAATCGCTTTTTCCAAAATGGCGTCTGCCACGTTGGGGTTAAAGTCCAAATACTCAGAGAGCGCCTCACCGACCAAAGAATCAACAATGCCGCGAACTTCGGTGTTACCCAGCTTGGTTTTGGTCTGTCCCTCAAACTCGGGCTCAGGCACTTTCACCGACACCACAGCTGTCAAGCCTTCGCGGATGTTCTCGCCCGCCATGTTCGATTCGCCGTCTTTACGCTTTTTGCGCTTACGGGCAATCACGTTCATGGTGCGCGTTAGCACCGCTTTGAGTCCTTCTAGGTGCGTGCCGCCATCAATCGTACGAATGTTGTTGGCAAAGCCCATAAGGTTGTCTGAAAAGGCATCGCCACACCATTGCAGCGCTGCTTCTACCTGCACACCGTTTTTATCCGAATTTACATAGATAACGTCGGGGTGCAGTGGCTCTTTGCCATCGTTGATATATTCTACATACTCTTTGATGCCGCCTTCGTAGCAATAGTGAGCTACCCGTGGCTGGTCTTCTTTTATCAGCTCTAGGCGGTAGTCCGTAAAGGTAATATCAACGCCCGCATTGAGATAAGCTAGCTCCTTCAAACGGCGTGCCAGCGTATCGTAGTCAAATTCTACGGTGTGGGTTAAGATAGTGGCATCAGGCTTAAAGACAACCTGAGTACCCGTTTTGCTATTGCCTTTTTCGGTTTTGAGCGTACCGATAGGGTTTCCCCGCTCAAAGCGCTGCGTGTGTACCTTGCCGTCGCGCCGTACGGTCACTTCCACCCATTCAGACAGCGCGTTTACTACCGAAACACCTACCCCGTGTAAACCACCTGAAACCTTGTAGCCGCTATCACCTCCAAATTTCCCCCCAGCGTGAAGTACGGTAAGTACGGTCTCTAGTGCCGATTTGCCCGTTGTAGGGTGAATATCGGTCGGGATGCCACGGCCGTCGTCTGTCACGGTGACCGAACCGTCTATATTCAAGGCGGCAGTGATGAAATTACAGTGGCCAGCCAACGCCTCGTCGACGGCGTTATCGACGACTTCATAGACGAGGTGATGCAATCCTCTAGGGCCTGTACTACCGATGTACATTCCCGGACGCTTACGTACAGGCTCAAGCCCTTCTAAAACTTGAATTTGCTGAGCGCCGTAGTTATTCGCCATACAATTTTCTCCTGAGATCGGTTCGGTGATTACTTTGAACCCTTTGCGGGGCAGGCAAAAGAGCGATTTATCTTATATGTTTTCTGAGCGGATCTTTAATAAGAAACCACTCGCCAGCAATTTATGGGATATGTCTTTGGAGGTTTGGTGGAGTCTTTATGATTTTCTTGGACTTCTTTTTTTGAGCTTCTGAGGCCGTTCAACGACATCGAAATGATAATGTGTCTACGGATTCTAACACAAAGCCGTTAAAAGCGATTTTAGAGCTATTTCAGCGCGCATCTAAAGCCAGGGGCATAGTCCTCTTTTTTGTAGCAATCCTTACAGTGCCCTCATCACCCTAGAAATAAGTTCTCTTGTACTATAAAAAGCCTGGTTTGATTATAGTGGTTGGCCCGACTGCTTCTGGGAAGTCGGGCTTGGCGATGGCTCTGGCCCAAAAAGCAAAGGAACAGCAGTCCAAAAGCCTAATATCTAAGGGATTGCACGGTGGTGCGGCCTCTCCTATGGCGATTCTTAGCGCTGACTCGCGGCAAGTGTACCGCGAATTTGATATTGGAACGGCAAAACCTTCTGTGGCAGATCAGCAGGCAGTACCGCATTACTTTATAGATAGCTGCGAGCCGACTACAACTTTGACTGTGGCCAACTACCAATCACAGGCCCAGTCATTGATTGCCGCTATGCATTCGAAGGGTGGGCAGATGCCGATGCTGGTAGGAGGAACGGGTCTGTATGTAAATGCGATCGCAAAAGGCCTAAAAATTCCTCGCGTGCCACCCAATGCCGAACTGCGATCGCAGCTCACATCCCTCGGTCAACCACAGTGCTATGCCTTTTTGCAGCAGGTGGATGCTGAGGCGTGCGATCGCATTCACCCGAACGATCAGGTCAGAACCTTACGAGCCCTCGAAGTCTTCTACGTGACGGGGCGAAGTATTTCGAGCCAGCAGGGTGAAGACCCGCCGAGCTACCCGATCCTATATATAGGCCTTGCTTGCGAGCCGGATGTGTTGCGATCGCGCATCACAACCCGTACCCACCAAATGATAGAAATGGGCTTCGCCGATGAAGTCTCGTCTCTGATTGATAAGTACGGCGCAGACTTACCTCTGCTGAAAACGCTGGGCTATGCAGAAATGATGCAGCATCTCGCTGGAGACATTTCTTTAGAGCAAACTATTGAACTTATTGCGGCGCACACCGCTCAGTTCGCAAAGCGTCAGCGCACGTGGTTTCAAAAGGAACCGCGTATCGAATGGTTTACCGCAGGCGATCCTGACTTAATAGAGAAAGTGGCAGCGAGGGTGGATGAATTTATGATGCCGCTGCTATAGCTCTTCTGTACTGAGTTCGGGAATAACGACAGACTGCCGCTTCAGCGGTTCTAGCTCTTCGTTCTTTGCCGGAACCAGTTCCTTCTGACGTTCTTCCTGCTGCTCTTCTGGCTTCTGGCGTTCTTCTAGCTTCAGCGGCAAGCGCACGGGCTCTTGAACTTTCGCCTTTTGCGTTTTCGGTAGGCTGCGCTCCAAGTCACCTAGCGGACGAGGAATCACCATGACTGAATTAAGTTCGCCGATGCGTTCGGCTTCGTTCATACCGGCTTCGACTGCGATCGCCACATTAGACAGTGACCCCTGAATAATAATCGTACAGAGCCCTCCCCCAATCGTCTCGTGGGAAAGCAGCGTAATCTCCGCCGACTTCGTCATGGCATCTGCCGCGCCCACCATCGCTGGGAAGCCGCGAGTTTCCAATAGGCCAATTGCACTGCCACCCATCATTTCGCCAGCGCCTTCCAACTCTTCCATCCGCGCCGTAATGGGTAGAACCGCTTCCAAATTCTCAGGCGGTCTGGGAATCAAAGATGACGATACAAATTGACCAAACTGCTGCGCGGTTTTTTCGCCAGCATGAACGGCCATGCGAACATCGGCTACACCACCACGAACAATTGCGGTGCAGTGCCCACCGCCCGTTTTCTCGTAGCCCACCAAGAAGACATTTGATGCATACTACATGGCGTCAGCCGTGCCAATAATCGCTGGGAAACTTGTCGTAGAAACCATGCCCAGCGCCGTATCGCGCAGCCAGTTGCGTCTCTTGGCCTTCATTCTGGCCGCTTGGTTGGGTCGAACTGGAGTCGCGTCTGAGTGCATAAGGAGCCTCTACGTTTGCCGATGAGGAAACAGCGTCGAAAGCAGCTGACTCACCTGATCCTTGCCATAAACTCGGTCGTTAGATTGCACGCTCAATGCTGAGCTATTAGGGCCCGAGCTATTAGGTGCTGGGCTATTTGCAGTACTACCATTGCTGCTTGCAATGCTATTCATAGATTGTACGCCATCATTCTGAGATGCAGGGTCTACATATTGACCATTCTGATCGCTGAGGCTAGGCGTCTCAATTGCTCTAGGGCCAACGGGCGGCGGCTCGACGTAAGTGCTGCGTTGCGTATCGACGTAGCTGCCAGACGTAAAACCGTTGCCAGCAGAAAAGCGGTTACTACCGTTAGAAGACGCACCGTTTTGAGTATTGTTTTGATGCGTGTTGTTTTGCTGAGAATTGTTGCTGACAGAACGGATGGCAGGGAATTTCTCGGAAGTGAACTGGTTAGAAGCTGATGACTCAGAAGCCACCAAAGAGCCAGGTGAAACCAGCGCATTGGCACCAATCTGGGGGTTCATTACAGTGCTACCAGGACTGAGGCAAGCGTTCTCGCCCACGGTGCCATGCCCCACTACCAGCACGTTTGCGCCCAAGCTAGCACCCGCGCCAATAGTCAGCAAGCCCTGCCTGGACTGAATGCAAACACCTCCTGCTAAGCAAGCCCCCTCTGCGACAATAATTCGACTACCTGGAGAGGCCTGCAAAACTACGCCAGGTGCGATCGCCGCGCTATTTGCCACTGTGACATCACCCACCACGCAGTAGTGGGTATGGCTCACAAGCTTCGGTGCCCTATTTCCATCAAGCGTCGGCGATTGCATACACGTCTCAAATCAGACCTTTCAAATCAGTCCTCCAAAGGACTTTTACCCAGAACCTACGGGCGCTGAATTGTCGCTTCTAGTACACGGCGCTTGGCATTGGTGTCTGTTCCTACTAGGCGAACGTATTCACCCTGATGCTGTGCAAGTTGCTTGCCTAGTTCAGAGATGGCTTCGGCAGGGCGGCGAGCGGCGATCGCACTCCCTGTCTTCCAGATGCCACTGCGGTAGCGGCGCTTGTCCGCGTACTCCAGCGAAATTTTGTGGCCCTGATTGACGAGTTGAGTCACCTGATCCATCACCTGGGATTCCATACCGCCACTGTTGCTGGTGCCACCGCCACCGTAGGCACTGCTGGAATAAGACTGGCTGGAAGAGCGCCCACCACTGCTAGAGGATGCACCATTGGCGCTAGCACCATTCTGGCTTGGCTTCTGGCCCGGTCTTTGAATCGTGACTTCTGCCACCCGGCGCTTAGCAGTCGTATCGGTCGCAATCAGGCGGACATACTCGCCCTGATGCTGCGCAATTTGCTTGCCTAGCTCAGCAATGGCCTCAGCAGGACGGCGAGCATTCATAGAAGGGCCCGTTTTCCAAATGCCACTGCGGTAGCGACGCTTATCGGCAAATTCAATCGAAATTTTGAGACCCTGGTTAACCAGCTGCGTAATCTGATCGAGCGTGGCGTTGTCCATGCTGCCAGCCTGGCCGCCTGAACGATTTGAGTAGGCGGGGTCATCGTAGTGAGGTGGGTTTTCGTTGATGGGCGATCGCGCAGCCTCTCTACCATTGGTCGTCACGTCACTGCTGCTAGCCTTTTGACAGGAGCTTTGGCCCGGCTTCTGGATCGTTGTTGCCGCGCCGCGTGTCTTCAGCTGACCGTTGACACTAAAGATCCGTACATATTTGTCAGCGTTCTGACTCAAGAAGCCCTGTAGCTGCTTGATTGCTGCCGCCTCATTCGTAGCGCTGATGGAAGGCGCTGTCTGCCAAATGCCGCTGCGATAGCGTCGCTTGTCTGCTGCTTCAATGCCAATTTTGTTACCGCCGCGAATAATCTGGCTTACCGTCTGCGCAATCTCATCGCCGCCAGCACCGGATGAATAGCTTTGCGAATAGCTTGGGCTGCTGTATCCCCCAGAGGCTTGGCTGCCACCACTTGCAGCCTGCACTGGGCGGGAATCTATTTCCACAGGCTTACCGTCAGCTCTCTGGATGGTGGTAGTGGCGCTGCGCGTCTTGGCCTGTGAATCGATGCCAAACATTCGCACATACTCGCCACTGTGCTCATCCAAGCAGTGCTCTAGCCGGGAGAAGACTTCTCTTTCATCGCGAGACTCAATCGGTGAACACACCTTCCATACATTGCTGCGGTAGTGACGAGGACTGGCGTGTTCTGTGCCGATAGCGTAGCCAGCATTTAGCAGATTGCGAACTTCTTGAGCCACACCAGATGCAAGGGCTCCAGCTTGAGACCCGCCGCCGTTACTGCTGTAAGACGACTGGCTACTGTAACCGCCACCGTATGCTCCGCTATTCGAGCTGCTAGCGCTTGCTGTTGGCGGCTTGTCACCGGGGCGCTGTACGGTTACCATTCCAACCCGCTGCTTCACCGCAGAATCAATGCCGAACATCCGCACATATTCACCTGCGTGCTCTGCCAAGCATCTTTCCAGCGCTTCAAATACAGCCTGCTCCCGAGTGTCTTTAATTGGCGTGCAGGTTTCCCAAACACCGCTGCGATAGCGACGCTTGTCGGCGTGCTCCATGCCAATGCGATAGCCTTGGCCAAGGTGCTGACGCACCTGCTGGACGATTTCAGGCGAGAGTCTCTGGGCTTGCATGGTGTTTCCTTGAGTATCGTGTGAGCGTTGACGTAATTCTTTTTTTACTGAGGATCGACCAGTATGACTGGCCTGGGATTGGCTACGGACAGAAACAAGACGAGAAGCGGAACCGTAGCCAGAACCGTTTTCAATCTGACGGGGAGAGGATGCTGTCGATAACAGCGGACCCATCACCTCTTTGGCAAATTCAAGATCTTCGGGGCGAACTTTAGGGAGTTGATCGGCTTGGTGTTGAGAGGTGATGACGGCCCCCGACGGTACGCAGCGCCCTGGTGGAACTTCTACGTCTTGCACCAGGGCGTGCATCATCACAACACAGCCTTCACCCAAGCGAGCGTTGAACAAGGTAGAGCGAAAACCCACAAAACAGCCCTTACCTATAAAGGTAGGACTGTGAATGAGTGATTTGTGAGCGATAATGCTGCGATCGCCAAGGTAAACCGAATAAGCCTCGTGGCCTGAGTGATTGGCCATCACCTTTGGGCCCGCAACCGCCTCAACAATGACGCCGGGCAACAGGCTGCACCCGCTACCCACAAAAATCGAAGCGCTTTGCTGAGCCGTGACAGCACTTCCCGGTGAGATTAACGCCTGCGCTTCCACACGAACATCGCCCTCTATCAAAGAGAACTCATGTACATTGGCGGACGAACTTACCTGCGGTTTTGCAGACAGGCTCAACCGAGGCTGGGCTAAACTCTGGGCGACCATTTGACCCTCTTGTTTCACCTAAAAACGCCTCAATATCATCTAAAGAGGCACTACCTAAAATCTTCCCGTTTGTCATAGAGCAGACCGGAGTCCAAGCTCACCGTATCGATAATGGCAATAATCGCCGCATCCACCGGTTTCTCAAGGTATCTTTGCTGCTGCCTGGCAGCGCTACCTCGACTCACTAGCACCCACTCGCCCACACCTGCGCCCACTACATCAGCGGCCACTTCGTACTCATCTTGGAGGCCACCCGATTCATCAATCAGCTGCACAACGAGCAGTTTGACCCCCATTAAGCTTTCATCTTTAACGGTACTAACCACCGTTCCTCTGACTTTGGCTAAGCGCATAGAGCGTTTCTATTCTCTACAGGGTTTATCCAAAGCACCTATCTACCGTAAGGGCGGATGCCACTCACGCTTTCACGAAACTGCTCAACTGCCTCGGTGTAGCGAATCGGCAGCACAAA
>ERZ1740052.323-NODE-323-length-16672-cov-10.550099_pt1 | contig 16672 bp, 13 predicted proteins | sample MGYA00581750_ERZ1740052 | MGnify/ENA primary metagenome ERZ1740052 (study PRJEB43018, sample SAMN04849743) | marine metagenome | isolation source: floating plastic debris | place: Pacific Ocean | collected 2008-08-30 | study: EMG produced TPA metagenomics...
GAATATTCCGCTTTTCTTCAGCAGTACGAAAACGATTTAGTAAACCCACATTTATGGGATAGGGAGCAAATCTTTCTTTTAAAGTATGGTAGTGCTGCTGAGTAAGAATAGTTGTCGGAGCCAGTAAAGCAACTTGTTTTCCAGAAGTTACAGCTTTAAATATAGCTCTTATGGCAACTTCAGTTTTACCAAAACCCACATCACCGCAAACCAAACGATCCATCGGGCGATCGCTTTCCATATCCCGTTTGACATCTTGAGTAGCTTTCAACTGGTCAATTGTAGGTTGATATGGGAAAGAATCCTCCATTTCTTCCTGCCAAGGGGAATCCTGGGGATAGGTAAAACCAGTTTGTTGGGAACGTTGAGAATACAATTTTAATAAATCAACCGCCAATTTCTTAACAGTTTTGCGAACCTTATTCTTAGTATTTTCCCAAGCCTTACCCGTCATTTTATTTAACTGCGGGGACTTATTAGTAGTTGTCCGAAAACGAGATAAAGCACCAACTTGATCGGCAGCTACTCGTAATAACCCATCTGCATACTTAACAACTAAATAATCGCGAGTTTCATAATTTAACGTCAGACTTTCCAACTTAATAAATTGTCCCAAACCGTGATTGCGGTGAATTACATAATCACCAGGGCGCAACTTATTCGGATCGACTTTTTTAGAACTAGCTTGACGACGCTTGCGGACATAACCGGGAGTCGCTAAAGTATGCTGACCGTAAAATTCCTTATCAGTGACAACAACTATTCTGAAGGTGGGTAAAATAAAACCTTCTAACTCAGCCAACCCAGAATATTTTACAGCAACCGGAACGTGACTAACTAACGAGCGATCGATAGCTTGATAATCGCGGGGATTGGGAATAAACTGAGCCGGACAATCATGTTCCTGTAAAAGTGAAACCGATCGAGTTGGCTGAGCCGAAACCAACCAAATATTAAAATTGCGATCGCGCTCTTCCCTTAAAGTTTCTGCCAACTTCGCAAAAGCATGAGGAGTCACCGGGATCGAACGAGCCGCTAAATTAACAGCATCGCTACCTTCCTCAGAAATCTCCGACAAATACAAACTTTCAAACTTTTCTAAATCTTCTAAACAATCTTCCCAAAAGCGGTGAATTTTTGGAACTTGAATATTGGTAGTTGGTAGTTGGTAATTGGTAATTGGTAATTGGGAATCGGTAATAGGAGAATTATCTACCCCCTCTACCCCCTCTACCCCCTCTACTCCCTCTCCCCTCCACTGCTCCTCAGCATTCTCCAGCCAAAGCAAACTATGAGCGTAACACTGCTCAACTTCATCAACGGCAACTAAAGTATTTTCAGGTAAATAATCTAATAAAGAAGCGGGTTTTTCATAAGCAACACCCAAGAATCTGCGGGTACCTTCTAATAACTGTCCGGATTCTAACTGTTCTTTTTCTTCTGGCGAGAGATAATCTTCTACAGACGCTGCAAATTGCGTGTCTGCCATTAATATAGGAGCAAAACTAGTAGGAGTAAGAATTATTTGGTCAATTTTATCTAAAGCAGAACGCTGAGTAGACGGATCGAATTCGCGAATTTGCTCGATTTCGTCGCCAAACCAATCCAAACGTACCGGCAACTCCGAAGATACGGGAAACACGTCTACAATATCTCCCCGACGGCTCCAAGTACCTTCCGTTTCTACTAAAGGAACTCTCTCGTATCCCAAAGCAGTCATCTTTTTAGCAAAAGTACCCAGATTAAATTCCATTCCCTTAGCAATATTCAAACAAAAAGGCTTGAATGCTTCCGGGGGAGGTAAATGGGGCTGTAAAGCTGCTTGAGTTGCAATTACAGCAACATTAGAAGAATTCCCGGATTCAGGAGACAGCTTAATTAAATCGGCGAGAACTTGCATTTGTCCCCAAGTCATTTCGGTTTCCGGATCGAAAGGTTCGTAAGGGGAAGCTTCAGAAGTAGGATAAAAATGTATAGTTTTCCATCCCATCGCTTCCAATTGCGTAGTCCAACGTCCAGCTTCTTCCAAAGTAGCGCAGACTACAAATAAGTTCCGCTCCGAACTATTCGCCAATGCCGAAGCAACCAAACCTTTCGGTAAACGTGGAATTCCATTTAACTGTAATTTGGGAAGAGTTTTTAATTTAGAAAGTAGTTCGGTGGTGAGAGGGGAACGCCCCAAAGCACGTACTATGGAAGAAAAAGCCATAACTTAATAATTTGTAATATGTCGCTGTCGCCGTCGGGGGCTACGTCTATACGGTAACTAAATCTAGTTTGACTCAAAAAGAGTAAAGGAAATTGCTATTGTCCGACTTAACTGCCAATCAAGGCTGAAAAATAGACACAATAGACTTATACCTCGAATTATCGAAGTATAAGTGGGGAAATTATCCCTTTTCTAAAATAATTGCTACAAGTCTATGCTTACGAATGCCTCCCTTTACTATTTTAGAAGTGTCAACGCTAAATTTTGCTCATAACTATTTTGAAAGCGTAAAATTACCACACCAGCTTTGGGCTACTATACGGGTATTGTGTTCTGGATTCGGCAATAAATTTCTTTCTCATATTAAATTTTATGTATTTAGAGTCTTTTATTAATGCGCTCTTGATGCTAGATACTTAAAACCATAACTGTGCATAACTAGCCGAAAAAGAACGGCAATTACAAAGATGTCCCTCAATGTTGAGTTACTGATTATTTTTTTATTAATTTTCGCTAATGCCATGTTCGTCATGTCAGAATTAGCGATAGTCTCCGCTCGTAAAGTCCGCTTACAACAGCTTGCTAATCAAGGAAACACCAGAGCTAAAGCCGCTTTTGATTTGGCTTCCTCTCCGACAGAATTTTTAGGTACCGTGCAAGTAGGGATAACCTTAGTTACTATCATCGCTGGTGCTTACGGGGAGCAAATGATTTATAAAAGAATATATCCACTTTTAAATTTTATTCCTTTATATCAAGTTCAGATAGTTCACGTAATATCAGTATTAATAATTACTTTTGTTGCGATAGTTTTAGGCGAACTTGTACCAAAGCGTTTGGCAGTAAATCACCCAGAAACTGTTACTTCTGTAATTGCTTTACCTCTAAACAATTTAGTTAAAATTACTTATCCAGTTGTTTACCTACTCAATTTTTTTACAGACACTATTGTCCGGTTATTAGGAATTAAACCTTCCACAGAACCACAAATTACAGAAGAAGAAATCAAAGTACTAATCGAGCAAGGAACCGAAGAAGGAACCTTTGAAGAAGTAGAGCAGGACATGGTTGAGCGGGTGTTTCGTTTAGGCGATCGCCCGGTAAGTTCTTTCATGACACCACGTCCAGAAGTGATCTGGTTAGATTTGGCAGATAGTATTACTCAAAACCGCGAAAAAATAATTGAAAATGGTTATTCGCGGTATCCGGTATGTCAGGAAGGGATAGATAATATATTAGGAATCATTCCAGTAACAAACTTATTAGCTCGCAGTTTCACCGGAGAGCAGATGGATTTAACGGTAGGATTGCGAGAGCCAATATTTGTACCCGAAAGCACCCGTGGGTTAAAAGTTTTAGAGTTATTCAAGCAAACCGTCAACCATGTAGCCTTAGTCGTAGATGAATATGGAGTAATTCAAGGATTGGTAACTTTAAACGACATATTAATCGAAATAGTCGGTGATGTTCCCAGCGATGAAGAAGAAGAAGAACCCCAAGCAGTAAAAAGAGACGATGGTTCGTGGTTATTAGATGGGATGTTAACAATGGATGAATTTTTTGAACTTTTCGACATGGAAGAAGAAATAGAATCCCATTCCCGCGACAGCTATCAAACATTAGGTGGTTTGGTAATGACTCATTTAGGTCGCATACCCGCAGTTACAGATAGCTTTGAATGGAAAGATATGCGTTTTGAAGTCATGAATATGGATGGAAATCGAGTTGATAAAATTTTGGTCAAAATATTGAATCGGGAATCAATTGATTTGCCTCAGTCGGAATAGGTAATTGATAATTGGTAATTGGTAGTTGGTAATTGGTAATTGGTAATTGATAATTGATAATTGATAATTGATAATTGGTAATTGTCAAGTTTCGTTCGTACAAGATGCAAATTTATTTCGTTTTTTATCCTCTTGTGTTAGTTGCGAGCCAACTGGTTGAACTACGTACCAATATCTAACTTCCAGCCAACGTAAAGGAGTAAAAAGCAATGCCAATTGTCCATTAATCAATAAACCGATGATACCAGAGTCTCCCGGTTCCACATTATGATAATAATAAGTACAGCCAGAAGTTCCGGAACCATGAACAATAATATTAGTTGTTAATCGAATCCCGACATAAGAAAGGATATAAGCAATTACGAAACCAGCAGCAATTTTAGTAATTAGTTTTTTATTCATATTTTGATTCATCTAAGTGAAATATTATGCTTTTGTACTGTACTAAATACTATTTTTACCCTGAAAGCATAAAAACCGTATTTATATCCAGAAATCACTGGGATTATATAAATAAGCTTTGTCAAAATTGTAGCAAGCAGTTTAATTTAGCGATATTCCAACTTCACATTTGTAACTGGTTCCTAGCCGGAGACTAGGAACCCATCCCTTGAGGCTCTGCCTCGCAAGCTTACAGGAGGCAGAGCCTGCAAAACCGACGTTTCCAGCCGGAGACTGGGAACCAGAAAATACAAAAAAACCCGCCATTAACGGGTTTTGATCGAATTAAAATACAGACAAAGGCTAAGTTTTAAATTGCCTTTTATCCTGATAATTATTCGATGTTTTTGCTTGAGTACAACCTGACGAAGACTCTCGATCGTCATCAGGATAAATAAAAGGACAATATTTAGTATTAGCACTAATGCAATCCATATGCGGAGTTTTAGCGCACACGAGTAGTAATACACCCAAAATAATTAATAAACCACAAATAGAAGCTACTTGAATCCAAGAAATTTCCATCGCACCATGAACGATTACTTCTCGTAGCAAAGACACAATCGTTACTTCTACGGCAACTCCAACTGCAATGCTATGCTCTTGTAGATACACCACTAATAGTCGAAATAACTCGACTAGAATTAGAATAAAGAGCATTTTTGCAGTTACTTCTTTGTAATCAACAGAATGCAATATATCGTGAAATATCCCCCATAACTTGACGAACATCACAGAGAACAAACAAAAACACAGAGAAATGACGATTAAGTCACAAAAAGTCTCCATATTAGCTACTATTCTGCGCCTATCTAACCAACGATTCCACAATAGAAATTGGCTTTTGGGACGTTTTTTCACGAACATAAACATGAATTACCAAGTGAACTACAGACCACACCAGCCATTGTTCAACCAATTCTTTATATTGTGACGTGAAGTAGAGCTTATATGCAGCAGTATTAATAACTTTTTACTGAGGAGGAATTTGATAACTAAAATTTTGCGCTTGCTGCATAAGTTGTTCGGCATTACTAGCCCATAGAGTATTATTTTGTGCTAAGAATAAATCCCTAGAGTATTGTAATACGCGCATGGCATCGGGATATTGTTTCATTTGTATAAATGCCAATCCAGCACCGTAATAAGCGCTGGGATATTTGGGGTTTGCTTCGGCGGCTTTTCTAAATGCTTCTAAAGCCTGCTGGTGCTTACCTTGGGTATACAAAATAGAACCGAGGTTGTAATGAGCTTCGGAATATTTAGGATTAATTTTTACCGCATCCTTAAAAGCATTTGTGGCTTTTTTAAACTTACGTTCCTGCATATAGCATAACCCAATTTGATAAGCTGGTTCTGGTGCTTTATTGCTATATTTCATCGCTTTTCTAAAAGACCTGACTGCTTTCCTACAATCTTCTTTTTGCTGCTGCAATAAACCAATATTGTAGTGAGCAACTCCTAATTTTGAATCTAGTTTTAGAGCCTGCTGTAAATAATTTTCAGCTTGAGTGAAATTATTCCCTTCCAATAAAGCACCACCTAAATTTGCATAAGCTAAAGCAAATTTGGGGTCAACTTGAGTAGCTCGATAAAAAGCATCCGCAGCCGGTTGTAACTGTCCTACCTGTCTCAACGCCAGTCCTAAATTATAATGCGCTGGTGCTAAAGATGGATCTAATTGAATCGCTTGATTAAAAGCATTAATTGCATCTTGCGTTCTTCCCGACTGAATCCACTGCAAACCCTGATTTAAATAAGTTGCAGCGCTGTTACGAGCGTACTGTGCCAACTTTTGGGGAACCGGGTCAAAATCATACAAAGAAGCTTCATTGGCTTTAACAGGAGCAATCGTTGCACTCAACAAGATCGCACTTAAGAATGCACTCAGCCGATACTTACAAACTAACTCGTTCATGGATTTTCTCCCTAATAACGCTTTTATTTGATCGAACCAATATTTAATTCAAGATTTAAATTCAAGATTATGGTTTAACATAAAGCGGTTTAGACCGTGAAATCTCGTTAATCGTCAATCTTCCGGATTTATCCCTACTTTATTAATCCAAAATCTACAGACGCTCCCGGTAGCTGCAACCAGACTAGTTTATAAAAATCTAATTTTATATGTAAATGCTGTGTTTTTAATCACTTTCCTGAGATAAATTTTAAAACGGAATGTTTTCCCACACTCTTAGAACCAATTGTCCGCCTACAGGTAAAAGTACCCAACGAATTTACTTCTAAAGTGCTACAACACTTAAACAGTAGACGCAGACAAATTTTAGCTTATGAACCCATTAACAATTGGAAAGCTTGGGATAAAGTCACCGGATACCTACCTCAATCAGAGATGCCAAACTTGATCGTAGAATTACCATCGCAAACTCTGGGAGTAGGTTCTTTCGATTGGAAATACGACTATTTAAGTAAGTCGGCGCAAATTCCGACAGGACATATGAAGCGAGGCTGCGGCTCATCGCAACCGTTAGATTTTGCCATTGCTTCGCTTCATTTTCAGGCCGCTCGCAATGACAAATAATATTTTTACACATTTGGGATGCTGCCAAAGTTTTATGTTTATGTAAGAACAATTTATTAATTACAAATTCTTTTCTCAAGACTAATTAAACCCTAAATTCAAATTCATAAAAACATAAATAGGAAGTGATATTTATGTAGTAGTCCCTAAACTAATTGTACAAAAATATCATGGGTTTCATTGTTTCCCTGCTAACTACCTTAATTGCAACTCTTGTTTATTTAAATTCCAGTAAAGTTTATGATGAAAGGAATCGTTTCGCAGTACAAGCAATTGCTGCATTAATTAGTATTGTTGCCTTAATGGCTTCTATTTCGAGAGCTTTAGTAATCGTTCCTCCTGGTAATATTGGAATTGCAAATCTATTTGGTAGAGTTTCGGATAACAGCCTCAATCCCGGTGTAAATTTGGTTAACCCTTTTGCTAAAGTTCTTAATTTTTCAACTCGCTTAAAGGATATGTTGGAAAACGTTGACGCAAGTTCTCAAGAAGGTTTAAACCTAAATCTTGATGTCAGCTTACAATATAAACTTGACCCACAAAAAGCCGCAAATGTATATAAAACAATTGGAACTAGCGAAAAACAATTGGTAATTTCTCGTTTTCGCTCTACTATTCGCTCCATCATCGCTCAATATCCAGCAAGCGCAGTTTACTCTACTAAACGTCAAGAAGTTGCTCGCAAAATAAACGAACAAATTACCCAGGAATTATTACCTCTAGGTTTTGTAGTTGAGGAAGCTTTGTTACGAAATGTCAAAATGCCTGATACAATCCAAAAAGCAATTCAGGAAAAGCTCAAAGCCGAACAAGAAAACCAACGGATGACGTTCGTCTTAGACAAACAGCGTCAAGAAGCCGAACGCAAACGGATTGAAGCAAGAGGTATCGCAGATTCTCAGAAAATTATATCCGACGGACTCACAAATAAAGTATTACAGTTACGGACAATCGAAGCTACAGAAAAACTAGCTAAATCTCCCAACTCTAAAATTATCATGGTTGGTTCCGGCAAAGGCGGAGTTCCCATTTTATTACAGGAATCCATAAGCACAAAACCTTAAAACGTTAATAATGATAGAGTACTACCGCACCGGAGTAAAACCAGCTTCAGCGATCGCCTTTTGCCCTTCTGAAGTCAGCAACAATTTTGTATAAGTAAGTCGGCACAAATAAAGTATCGCTATATAATATGCAGGTAAATTAGCCTTAAACCCTTATCGTTAATCCCTACTTGCTACTCAAACGTCTTAACTACGATTTTCGACGCCGACTTACTTAAGCATTGTTCAAATTAGCTCGCTTGTGTCACAGGTTTCCCATTAGACATCTCCGAAAAAGAAAAATACCTCTCCCTACAAACAAAATGAACCTGTTGCATAAGTCCTAAATAAGTAGGTGGACAAAAATATTTACCCTAATTGTTCGCTGTGCGTATCCTAGTTTCCAGGTTCAACCTGGGAACCCCCGGCAAGAGTCGGAGGCTCTTCTGGGGTTTCTTTTAAATTTTTCTCGCCGATTTAGAAAAAAAGGATTTACGCTTATTCCCTGTGATTATTTAGCCAGTAAATCTATTTAACGTATTAACGTACTAATGCACTGCTGCTCTTGTTGCTTCAGTATCAATTGGCTTCATCATAAACAGGCGCACCATATGCCCCATGATGGAAAGGAAATGCGGTACCTTTTGCAATAATTTAATTATTTTAGGGCGATCGCTCTTATCAATCTCTATTAACCTAAAATTACTGTCGGAGCATTCTTCTAATCTGCGGAAAAAATCTGGATGTTGGGTATTAAGAATTGCAGGAAATGCTCTTGCGGATGTTTTATTGGTTTCTTCAATAACTCTCTTGTTGTATTCGCGAGCGTCTATACCAAGAGATGTGTAAAAGTTTGCTCGTTCAAATACTGTTAGCGTGTGGGTTACGAATACTGTTAGTAAGAAAAAACGTACCCATAAACGGGCTTTCCAATTATTGAAAAGTGACGGTTGGGATCTTAACAGCGCTTTGAAGAAATCTCCATGTCTGTTTTCATCCTGACACCAACTTTCAAAGTAACGAAATAGTGGATAAAACTGGTTTTCTGGATACAATTCCAAATGACGAAACATAATAATGTAGCGCCAATAACCAATTTTCTCAGATAGGTAAACTGTATAAATAATCCATTCTGGAGGAAAGAAGGTATATGTACGGCTTTTAGTTAAATAACCTAAATCCAAAGAAAGATTGAAATCCGCCATTGCTTTATTTAAAAATCCCGCATGACGCGCTTCATCCCGCGCCATACAGTTAAAAGCTTCCGCTAACATGGGATTACGGGTTTTCAACTTACGCGACAATTCTTTGAATAGCAAGAATCCTGAAAACTCAGAAGTACAACTTCTCTCCAAGAAATCAATGAAAGCTTCGCGCTTTTCACCCTCAATGCTATCCCAAACTTGCTTAAATTCCTCGTCGCGCACGAAGTGATGGCGATTATAGTCAGCTTTCAACTCGTTTACAATCGCTCCTAACTCTTTCTCATGCGCCGAAATATCCATCAATGCTACAGCGTCAAAGTCTGTAGTGTAAAACCGTGGGGTTAACAGCGTTTCCTGTACGGGTGTTTTTACACCTTCTTTAACTATCTGTGGCTGCGGTGTTGGAAGAGACTTTGCCATGAAAATTCTTTAATTTATCCACTTTCAGCTATATATCCATTAATAGAAGAATATTTTAATCCAAGCTCAAAATATTTAAATTGATTTACAAAAACAATTGTTTTCTTGAATTTACTCGATCCGTTTTGAGTATATTTACTTTAAAATAATTTTTATTTACTGACAAAACTATGCAATAGACATCTCCGGAAATCAAAAATACCTCTCTCCATGAACGCGGAGCGTTTTCTCGTAGAGTACCTCTCTCCTACAAGGAGAGAGGCTTAAAAGCCCCACTTCCCTGGTAGGGAAGGGGGGTAGGGGGGTTAGGTTTGCAACTTTGATAAATCTTTTCCGGAGATGTCTAATAGTTTCTCTAAATGGATATTATTAATCGATATCTTGTTAAGGCGACTATTTTTCTACATCTGATTAACTATTTTTGCTATTATATACGTAAATACACTTATCTCTTAGTGAGTAAAAAAAATACATTCTATCAGCTAATCCTTAAGATAGATGTTCTGAGAAATATTAATTCGATATGTTGTAAAAGTTGTAACATTTAAGGTTAATTAAAGGTTAAGGCATCATTAATAGAAGGTAATTAAAAAAACATGGAAGAATCCGATCAAATAGATAAAGAAAATTTTCTTTACCCCCGCAGTCGTTATCACGGTGAATTTAACCCTGAAAACTTAGTCTTTAATGCCAACTTACAAGAATTTGCTCAAAAGGTAGGCTATATAGTCAATTTGCAAACTTCAGGAAAAACAACTTCCGAAGAAGCCTATAGGCAAATTAAAGCATTGTGGAAAAGGTTGAAACACAGCAAGAAGAAACTTAAGATTGATGACGAACCTTCGTCTGAACCTTAGCAAATATATAAGGTTTTCGGTTTTGTTGCTGCGAAGTAATCCGAAAACCTTACACTTATTTTGGTAACAACTCAAACTCTTTTAAGCTCAACGACACCATAATATTTTCCGAATCTATACGGATAATCCAGCGCTTGCTAGCCTCTTCATCTGACAATACTTCTTTAGCATAGACAAAACCAACTTTTCCTGCGATGTGCGACGGACGTAAAATTACAACTTTATCTCCGACTCTTATACCTTGTGAGTTAGCCAATTGCACCCCCAAATTTCAACTTCAGATCAAAAATTATTTTTTAAAAAAGAATATAAGCAATAACCGATGTATAGCTTAACTTTTACTTAACTTGAGATTTATATTAGCCTTTTTTAGGCAGTGGGGATAAATATCATACATATTAATTACTTATAGATATAAGAGAATTAGATTACTAAGGATAATTAGATTTGTATCTATATAGAAAGTATTTGCAATAATCAACTGCTAATTATTTTCGCGAATCTTGATTAAGCAACAAAATTTGAAAATTTGTTCAAGATATAAAGAAATGTTTATAGCTATATAGGGATACAAAAAATAAAAAGTCCGCCGAGTATTCTAGAGATTGCGAGTTTTATAATGGTACGTTCGCGCTCGATGCTCCTTTCAGGATTAAAGTATTGCTTTTAGTCGGAACAGAGTGGATTATAATTAAAACTGCGTAAATCCTGTTGAAGATAGCGTTTCATCAATGCAGGATTAGAAATGAGTAACAATCTAGCTATAAAACTTCGTTCCGGTACGGAGCAGTCTCATGCTGCAACGGAAAATATCGGTTTTATGAAATGTTTCGTCAAAGGAGTTGTCGATAGAAGTTGCTTTGCAAAATTTTTGAGCAACTTATATTTTGTCTACAGTGAATTAGAAGCAGCACTCAAAAATCATCAAAATCATCCTTGTGTTGGTATTGTTTACTTTGGAGAACTTAATCGCAAAGCCAATTTAGAAAAAGATTTACAGTTTTACTATGGTACGGATTGGCAAAATCAGATTGCACCGTTAATCTCTACTCAAAACTACATTTCTCGGATTAGGGAAGTATCACAAAAACAGCCAGAATTATTGATAGGACACGCTTACACTCGCTACATGGGCGACTTATCTGGCGGACAGATGTTGCAAAAAGTAGTCCAGTCTACTTTGAATTTGTCAGGTTATCAAGGTACATCTTTTTATAACTTCGAGCAAATTCCCGACAAAACAGCATTTAAAAACAGATATCGGCAAGCTCTCGATAAAGTACCAGTTGACGACACCGCAGCCGAAAAAATCGTCGCAGAAGCCAACAAATCATTCTCTTTCAATATGCAGATAGCTAAAGAATTGGAAGAAATTTTGATCGAATCAATCGGCGAAGCAAAGTTTCACAAGCTGATTAGTAACTAAACCGCTACAGCTAATTGAGAGGGGGGAGAGGGGGAAGAAGGGGTAGAGAGGGAAGAAGGGGTAGAAATCATAATTCCTAACTTCTAACTCCTAACTCTTAACTCCTAATTCCTAACTCCAAACTCCTAACTCCTAACTCCTAACTCCTAACTCCTAATTGTACAGACGTAGCAGTGCTACGTCTCTACATTCCATGCCCAATGCCCAATTCCTAACAACTATCCACTAACAACTATCAACGAACAAAAATGGTATTTCAATTTCCGGCTGTAAAATTTGACTTAGATATCATTAAAAAATACAATACTGCGACACCGAGATATACTAGCTATCCACCCGCTACAGAATTAAACGAAGCTTTTACAGCGAAGGATTTTGAGTCAGCTATTTCTCTATCAAATAGTAGAAAAACTCCGCTATCTTTATATTTTCATATACCTTTTTGTGAAAGTGCTTGTTATTACTGTGGTTGTAATACTGTAATTTCTGAGAAGAAAGAAATTGCGATTCCTTACGTTAAACATTTAGTTAAAGAAATTCAGCAAACAGCAAGTTTGATTGATTCCGATCGAAAAGTTGTGCAAATGCATTGGGGAGGAGGCACCCCAAATTATTTAAACGTACACCAGGTGAAAAAACTTTGGGGAAATATCAATCAATATTTTAATCTGGATGTTTCTTCAGAAGTTTCTATTGAAATTAATCCTGCATATGTAGATAGAGATTATATTTTGTTTCTGCGGGAAATTGGATTTAATCGGATTAGCTTCGGGATTCAAGATTTTAATTATAAAGTGCAGGTTGCTGTAAATCGCGTTCAGCCTGAAGAAATGCTGTTTAACGTGATGAATTGGATTCGAGAAGCTGGATTTAAAAGTGTAAATGTAGACTTAATTTATGGTTTACCTTTTCAAACTTTGCACGGTTTTTGGAAGACGGTAAAAAAGACTATTGCATTAGATCCCGATCGAATCGCTGTCTTTAACTTTGCTTACGTACCTTGGCTGAAACCATTACAGAAAAAGTTACCAGTAGACGCGCTTCCTCAACCTCAAGAAAAACTGGAAATTTTTCAATTGACAATTGAGGAGCTTACCGCAAATCAGTATCAGTTTATCGGCATGGATCACTTTGCAAAAGCCGACGACGAATTGGCGATCGCCCAAAGCAATGGCAGTTTGGGACGTACTTTCCAAGGTTACACAACTCATGCGGAAACTGAGTTATTTGGTTTTGGTTCGACATCAGTAAGTTTGCTTAGAGATGCTTACGCTCAAAATCACAAAAAACTCAAAGATTATTATCAAGCAGTTGAAGCGGGAATTTTACCGATTAGTAAAGGATTTAAATTAAGTTGGGATGACATTCTTAGAAGAGATGTAATTATGTCCATCATGTCTGGTGGAATTTTACGTTTTTCAGACATTGAAGCTAAATATAAAATTAATTTCCGCGAGTATTTCTGCCGGGAATTAGAATCATTAAAATCGGTAGAAGCAGATGGACTTATTAAGTTATCAACAAATCAAATTGACGTTACAGAAATCGGTAGATTGTTGGTGAGAAATATTGCGGTAATCTTTGATTCACGAAAAACAACCCAACAGAATAAATTTTCCCGCGCAATTTAACAGTTAGCAGTTCCCAAAAAATTATAAACCCGGTTTCTAGTAGGGTGCGTTACGACTTCAGTCTAACGCACCGAAACCTTTATAAAATAATGCGTTGCTACATTTAAAAAATAAATTATGATTCCTATATAACCTTAATTCCTAAGTAATTCATACAATAATTAAATAAAATAAACTTAATAGCACAAATAACGATACAAAATTTTAAATTTAATCCTTTTAGAACATAGAAATTTTACTTTTGACTATTAAAATTATAACTTTAGTATAAAAGAGGTATTGAAGTTTTTAAAACTACTTAAAGCCGGCTACAAATTACCTACAATAGTAGACGATCAAAATTGTTAGCAGAGGATTCCTTGTGTCAAATAAAGCAAAAAGGATAATTCCGTTGATTCGTTTGACCGCATTTACTTCTCACATTGCTGCTAACTTATTATGTTATTTCTTACTATTATTTTTCACTCCAATTAGTTGGGCACAACAACCATCAGATTTGCCAGTAGATCTTTATATTTATACATTTAATAGCATAGATGAAGACGAACGACTCAAAGCAATAGAATCACTACAAAAAATAGGAGAGCCAGCAATACCAGCTTTGGTAAAAGCGCTACAAAATGAAGATATCTGGGTTCGCTCTCTGGCTGCAATCACAATAGCCAGAATCAAGAGAAATACAGAGGTATCTATACCGGCGCTAGTTCAATTGTTAAAGGACAAACAGCCCTTAGTTCGCTACAGTGCCGCACTTGCATTACGCTACATTGGTGGAACTAAAGCAACTTTTGCCACACCAATTTTGATTCAAGCATTACAAGATAAATCGCCATCAGTTCGTCGGCGTGCAATTTTGGCTTTAAGAAATATCGGGAAACCCAAGACTACAATTCCACTATTTATTAAAGCTTTAGGAGATACAGATGAATCTGTTCGTTATAGCGCTGCTTCTAGTTTAAATGGCATCGCTTCAACAAATATTCCTACTTTCAAAAAAATAGTTCCTAGCAGTAGCAATATATCATTTTTAATCAAAGCATTGCAGGATAAACAAGAATTAGTTCGGTATATCGCTACATTTACTTTGAATTACATTGGCAGATCGAAAAGAGCTTCTGCTACACCAACTTTAGTTAAAGCATTGCAAGATGAATCCCCATTAGTTCGACAAAGTGCAGCTTTTGCACTATCGAATACAAAGAAAACTGATTCAACCGTTTCAGCTTTAATAAAGGCTTTGAAAGATGATGATTACGCAGTTCGTAACAGCGCTGCATATGCTTTAAATCGCATGGGAGTAGCAGAAAGAATGCTACGCCAGTTGGATGAATAAATTTTGGATTTCAACAACGGATGCGTTTGTTTTATATTTTAGTATGCAAATCTAAACTCCCTATCTCTCTTCATTTCTTTCCTCCGCGCTCTCCGCGTCTCTGCGGTTTTATCTCCATAATCTTCTAAGAAAGCAAATTAAAAGAAACCCGGTTTTTTCAAAAAACCGGGTTTCTAATTATTTATCAAAAATTCAACTACGAATCAATAAACAAATCACTAACAAAATTCCCATGCAATCCATAGGGAATATGATGCTTAAGATGTAACCTTGCAATTGCTCCCTTATTCAAATCATTGGTATCTAAAATTACCACATACGAACGATGGTGAGTTGAATCATAAACCAAACCTATTAGCCAACCATCATCTTCATCACCGTGGAGAGTACGCGGCACAAAATTCGGCTCGCTAGCGTAACCACTGGGTGCAGCACTCCAAACTTGCTTTTCACCAGTTTCTAAATCTACTTTTTCAAATGCTTGCAATGGTGCATTACCTTGAGGTGAGTGAGTTGCAGCCATGTATAGATAACGACATTTCCGTCCGACTTTCAACGGATGCACGCTAGGAAATTCACAACAACGGCTTTCAGTTAATTCTCGGCGAACTTTATTATCTTTTAGATTGAGATGAAATCGCCATAATTGGCTGGGTGTTAAAGATTCAAAATCAGTTTCTCGAAAATCACTTTCGGGTTCAACTTCTGGTAAAGATTCATAGCAAATAGAATCAAGAACTATTTCATAACCTTTTTCAAAAGCATTAGCATGGTGAAATACAAAACCCGATTGCGTTTCTAAGATTTGTACTTTACCTTTATTACCAGAATTTCCAACATTTGATTTTCGCGGAATTATCAGAACCTTAGTAGGTTTATTTCCTTGAAACTTAATGCATTCTCCAGCACCACGCATTCCTAAAACAAAAGGAATCGGGTTAAAAGAAACGGGATTTTGAAAGAATATGCAGTAATTAGGAGTAATTACAAAATCGTGAATAAAAGCAAAACCTGGAACGCTATGAGCGGTTTTACGGACAATATTACCCGCAGTATCTAATTCAAAAATAGTAATAGTTGTAGATAATCCCGGCTTAATAGAAAAATTTACCAAACAAGGTTCGCCATTATCTTGTTCGCAACTAGGATCGAAACGAGGATGTGCCGCAAAAGCTTCACCTTCAGATAAAACACCATTAAAATGTTCCTTACCCAAAGTTTCTAAAGTTTGTGGATCGAGTTTATGAGGTTCTGCCGCTTCCCACAAAGCTAACAGCTTACCACCCCAATAAATAACATTAGTATTAGCAATATTTTTCAGATTAAAATCAAAAGCATTCGCCAACCAACCACCAGGCTTTTGCGTACCAAATACACCGCGATAAAGAATTTTACCGGCTTTTTGTTCTTCTATATAAGCCTTAGTACGAACAAAACGATTGCGATAATGAGCGCGTCCATTAGTAAAAGTAATCCGGCTAATCATCCCATCACCATCAAAAGGATGATGAATATTTTGACCATTAATATCAAGTAAACCCGGACCATTTCTAAACAGCGTACCACTTAATTCTGGCGGTATTTCTCCTTCAATATCATCAATCCAATAATCAAACTCTTCCGTTACCGATTGATATCCCTCCCGCCAATCTTGACGACTATAAGATTTTTCTGTAGCTAAATCTTGCTTATCAATTTTAAAATTCTGCATTTCTAATAAATAGTTATTTGTTAGTTGTTAGTTGTTAGTTGTTAGTTGTTAGTTGTTAGTTGTTAGT
>ERZ1740052.324-NODE-324-length-16599-cov-10.024903_pt1 | contig 16599 bp, 16 predicted proteins | sample MGYA00581750_ERZ1740052 | MGnify/ENA primary metagenome ERZ1740052 (study PRJEB43018, sample SAMN04849743) | marine metagenome | isolation source: floating plastic debris | place: Pacific Ocean | collected 2008-08-30 | study: EMG produced TPA metagenomics...
TTCCCAGAAGTTCCGGTGTTGGACTTTGAGGTTGAATCGGAGGTTGACGAAATGGTCCTTTTAGTAGACGCGACAGCAGAACAAAAACTGCTGGTACCTGAATAAGTAAAATAAAAAGCGAGATACCGCTTAAAAGCTCCTGCATTATTAACCACTTTATTAAATCGTTACTTTACAGCAACTTTTAGAGAAGCAACTGCAACGTTATTAGCTGCATTTTCCATACCATCATCAGCATAAGAAGTTGGTGGTAATGAACTTTTCAACCATAAAACGAAAGCTGGAATAACACCTAAAATTAAGCCTAAAGAAACCGGGACGATATAACCATCTCCCAAACTTAGTCCAGCAGCGAAAATAAAGTTACTTAAATAAACAATCAGAGGTAAAACCAATTGACTGCGCCATAATTTAATCGGTTTATTTCCCCATATTAAAGCCGCTATACCCATAAATAGGGCGCTAGTACCAAACCAACCAGCATAGTTACGGTAAGGTGTTCCAAAGAAATCTCCCGGAGTTTCCCAGTACCAGAAAGGAAAAGCAGTTTGACTCATAGCAGGTTCAAGAGCAAAATCCCAACTTGTGAAGAGCAAAGCACCAATCGCTATAGCCGCAATATGGCGAATCAAAGTTGGTTTTTCGGCTACCTTTAAACCACTTCTTGCAATCAAGTAAGCTGATAAACCTACATAAAACCAGGATAAAGGAATAGTAAACGGAACCAACCCGCCAATTTTATAACCCAAACCGCTGAGATAACTGTAATCGCCAAAAGGAAAACCAGTACTAGTTCCGAGCAATTCACTTCCTACCGATATCAAAACAGAAGGAACTAGAAAACCCAACCAAGTCTTCCATCCCAAAACTCTACAAGCATAAATAGAGACAGCTATTATTCCGAAAATAATATCCACCACACCACCATTAGCCATACTCAACTGCATGGCTGTTTCTCCAACGTCCCCTAAATTCAAAATCATTGTGGCATTAGGTATAACCAACATAATTCCTATTAGTCCAAAAACCTTAGCCAAAATATGACTTATAAGGCAGACGCGCTCCGCAATAACAGATTGTCTCATGATAATCCCTTAACAAGATGTGATAGACCGCAACCTAGCTGATATCAGTTTACAAATATTTAACAAATTATTGAAATAAATTTTAACAAAATCTTATTTTACCCATAAAGTTGACAAAAAATCAGAACAAGCCTTCTTAAAATATCAAAGATAGATGAAAGTAAAAGCATTGTAGGAAAAAGATTACGGTAAAATAATTTGTCATTCTGGAGCGAGTCAATGTTTCTCTTAAGAGTCTTATTAAACACTTAAATGCTTTTAAGTGCAATTTCTAGCTTAATCACATCTGCTTGCGTACCCTAATTATCAAAGAAATTTTATTATTATTGCAGGTAGTCGGACAATTATGGTATCTATTATTAAAACACTTCCCTGGGTTTCCCTTACACTTGTATTTGTTACATACAGCGTATTTGGGTGGATATTATCTCAAGAAAATTTACCGGAATTTGTATGGTTACTAATTGTAATTAGCGTATTAATTCTAGTTGCAGCTATAACTACCCCTTGGTCAAAAGCCGTTAAATATGTTCGAGTTTTATTTAATACAAAGCTTAAATCTTTTGGGTTTGCGGTTTTAGGTGCTTTCGTATTCTTTCTTATTTTTGCTGAGTTCCGAATATTTCTTGATATTATGCTAATTGTTAGCGCGACTATCTTAGTAAGACTAGATTTTCAATTAGCCGGAGCAAAAGAAATACAAGCCTTTTTCTTTACTTCTGCGTTTTCCATCGCAGGATTGATGTTGGGATTTTTATTGAATCTGTTGATTTGATTCAATGGGGATTGGGGATTGAGCCGAAGGGCATTGGGCATTGGGGATGAAAATCAACACTTTTGGTTCTTCAGTTCCTAGTACTACAGGACTTACGCAATTGTCACAACACTCGGGTGGTGCGTGACACTACAACCCTGATTACTACGTTAAAAATTTAATTAAGTGTCACAGCACCCTACAGCAGAAATGTGCCAGTTGCGTAAGTCCTATACTACTTCACCACATTAATTTTACTAGACTCGTAGCTCCGGAATGGGCGTCCCCCGGAGCGATAAATCGCCAACTACAAACCCTTCAATATATAGTCATTTAAAATAAAAAATAAGACGAGCGATATACCCGTCTTATAATCATTAAAAATCTTGTGGGATTGGCATCCCTGCCAGTCCACCTAAATAATATTTAAGAAGCAACAGCTGCTGGTTCAGCTTCAGTAGCACCAGTGTAAACGCTAACCTTCTTACGGCTCTTGCCCTTTCTTTCAAAAGTCACAATGCCGTCAATTAAAGCAAACAAAGTATCATCTTTACCGATACCAACATTGTTGCCGGGGTGATATTTAGTACCGCGCTGACGCACTAAAATATTTCCAGCGCGAACATTTTGACCACCATAGCGCTTTACGCCAAGGCGCTGAGCATTTGAGTCGCGTCCGTTACGAGTACTACCCGTACCTTTCTTATGAGCCATATTTTTCTCCTTTTAATAATTAGCGATCAAAAATTAGGAGTTAGGAGTTAGGAGTGAGGCAGTGCGTTGCGGAGGTTCCCTCCGTTGTAGCAACTGCCGTTAGCGGAGCGTCTCCCGGAGGGAGATACCCGAAGGGTTAGGAGTTAGGAGTTAGGAATTCTAACCTATGCCCCATGCCCTATGCCCAATCCCCAATTCCCAATTATTAATTATTCTGCGACAACTTCGGCGGTGACAGCTTCAGCAGGTGCATCTTCAGCATCATTGCTAGCAGTATTTTCAGCAGAAGCGACTACAGAACCATTCATGCTGATTGAATCAATCATTAAACGAGTGATTTCTTGACGATGACCGCGCTTTTTACGGGTTTTCTTCTTCGGCTTCATCTTGTATACCAAGACTTTGCGTCCCCTAAAGTGCCGCATCACCGTTCCTTCTACCGTTGCTCCCGACACTAACGGCTGTCCAATACTAACTTCACCGTCGTTCTGCACGAATAAAACTGAATCTATAGTAACTTTCTCATCCGGTTCTTTGTGCAGTAATTCTATATCGTAGAAGCGGCCTGGCTCAACTTTGAGTTGCTTTCCGCCAGTTTCAATAATTGCGTAACTCATTTATTTATCCTTAAAGTTGCCGTACAGGTAGCTGGTTTCAAACTTTTAAAATCGTTATACCCAGCTTTTACAACGTGCCTACCTGATCCGAGCAGGAATTAGACAGCCGACAGACAATCTTACTATCATGGCGGCTTTAAATGCAAGTTTTAGATTGTTGTTATTTTAAAAAAATAGCAATTAAGTAAAAAGAGATTTCATTGCCAGCCTAATATAGTCTAAGAAAGCAATCTTAATATAAAAAGTTAATTTCAAGGTAATTTCGTTATTTGTGCGTAATTTTTGGAGATACTTAAAATCGAAAATGAAGACAGCAAATAATTATCGCAGAAAATATCAAACTTGTATTTAAAAAAGTTTTATCGACTTAATAAAGCATAATCATAAACATTTTCTCTCTTAGAAATACCAAATACCGCATTCGACAAACAACAAGCTTTCCAGTCACCTTTGACTAAACAATTATTTAATAGCCCACAAGTACCACCACGCTGACCTAATGGCATGAAATGTTTACAGCATCTGCAACTCGAACTAGAACCATTTAAAGCATTCATAATTATCTCTTATTTTAAATACATTCAACCATGCACTTTCTGACAAATAGCTTGGGGATAGGATACTATTCGTAAAAGTTTGCAATGCTCGATTGCTGAATGTTGTTTACAATCACTAATGATGGCGAAAAACGGTTAACCATTCCACTATCCTGGGGTTGATATAAATATGGTTTTGTATTCCTTAAGGAGGATAGTAGATAATTACCTACTATAATCGCAATATATCAACTTTTATCGATAAATAATCATCTATAGTCTCAAGGTAATTGTACAAATAATGACTTCAAAACAGATTTAACTATACCAGTCTCAATTAATCTGGATTAAATTATTGCAAGCTAAATAAAAGATAACAAAACTTATCTAAATGTAAATATGCTGGTTTTATAGAGCGCGATCGCAATATTTTATTAATGTATTATTGTCAAATAATCGCCCTTTAGTGAACTTAGAACAAACAAATACTCAGCGACGTATAGCTATGCTTTACCTGTAGCAGCATTTAGGTACAATTATTTCAAACTAATAATAGTCAAAATTAATTATGTCAGTTGTAGTTGCTAAGTCTTATGTAGAGTACCGAAACAATGGTTATTGGTTGGAAGGAACTCGGATTTCCTTGGACTCAATTGTTTATGTTTTCCAACAAGGATTATCTCCTGAAAGCATTGTTCAGTCGGGAGCATCCCGATTTTGCAAAAAGCCCTCAGACTAGAAGTCTGGGGCTAATATTACAAAGCCCACCTGCGTGGGCTTAGAACTCTTAGCCCACGCAGGTGGGCTTTGTTTGGATAGCCGCACCCATAAGCGGGTGCTGGTTAAAATATTTGTTCAAAATTGGGATGCTCCCGTTCAGTCTTTTCCCTTGTTAACTCTCGAACAAGTTTATGGGGCAATTACTTTTTATTTAGCTAATCGTAACGAAATTGATGCTCCTGTCAGCAGCTGAGGCAGCAGCATTTGAAGCAATGCCTCAACCATTACAAAACAGCAATCCGAGTTTGTACGACAAACTTATGAAAGCTAAAGCCGCGAAAGGGCAGGTAGAAACGTGAAGATTAGCTATGAAGCCGACGCTGATTTAAATCAAATAATTGCTAAAATTCCTCTTTAATAGCCCCGCATCTCATAAAGCCCTGAAACAAGAATTAAGAAACCCGGTTTTTTGCAAAAACCGGATTTATGAGCATTTGAAATTCTTACGCTAGCACTTTTACCAGTTTCAGATATATAACAGAAAAACAATTACAAATTACAAGCTATTTTTAGCAATCAAATATGAAAAGAATAGAAGTAGAACAAAGAACAATTTTTGTTGGATTAGCAGGAAGCCACGGTTACGGATTAAATCGTCCCGACTCAGATTACGACTGGAGGGGTGTATTTATTGCACCCAAACAGTATTACCTGGGATTTAACAAAGGTATCGAGCAAAAAGATGCCGGTTGGAACGAACCGGGAATGTATTCTTTTCTAGACAACAGCGAAGATACTGTTATCTATGAATTGAGAAAAATCATCCAATTATTAGCAGGAGCAAATCCTAATGTTTTAGAACTATTATGGTTAAACGAATATCCCGTTTTAACCCCAGTCGGACAGCATTTAATTGATTGCAGAAAACTATTTTTAAGCAAAAAAGTCAAACATACCTATTCCGGTTATGCCTTTGCTCAAATCAAAAAAATAGAAACTCATCGTAAGTGGTTATTAAATCCCCCGCAATCCAAACCATTACCATCTGATTTTGAGATAGAAAACGAAACACCCCTTGTAAAAGAAGAATTAAACGCTTTTCTAGAATATCTATATTTATTAATTAGAGGTAAAATTGAATTTTTAGAAGAAGCAGAACAGCTTTACAAATTATTGACAGCGGATATTGACTTTAAAGGAATGTTGAAACAGCATCCGTTACCCGATGAAACAATAGAAAAAACTCAACAGTTTACTAATAGTCGTAAAGACTTTATTCGTTTGCTACAAAGAAGCCAAAGATATCATAATGCATTGAGAGAATGGCAAGCTTATCAATCATGGAAAAAAAATAGAAATCCTCAAAGAGCAGAAACAGAAAAATTATCCGGTTACGACCTCAAACATGGAATGCACTGTATTAGATTATTACGTAGTGGTTTAGAAATATTACGCACTCAAGAAGTAATTGTAGACAGAAATAAAATCGGCGATGCAGAAGATTTAAAAGCAATTCTTCGTGGCGAATATTCTTACGAACAATTAATGAAAATGGCAGAGGAATTAGTAGCTGAGATGGAAACAGTCTATGAAGAATCAGCCTTACCTCATAAACCAGATTTAGAACAAATCAACGATCTATGTATCGAATTAGTTGAAATGGAAGGGTTTTAATCAGTTATCAATTATCAATTATCAATTATCAGTTTACTTCCGTAGATTTTGAATTTCTGTAAATTATGAATGAAAGGGCATGGGGCGTTGGGCATGGGAGAATAGAGGGGGACATGGGGAGATGAGGAGACAAGGGGAGACAAGGAGAGTAATTAATTAATAACTCTTAACTCCTAACTACTAACTACTAACTCCTAACAACTAACCACTAACCACTAACCACTAACAACTAACTCTTTTAATATGCAAATTACTCAATGTTTGCACGTAGCCATTCTTGTTACTGATTTAAATCGTGCCGAACACTTCTATGGTGAAATTCTAAAGTTACCTAAAACAGAACGTTCGCGGAATTTTCCTGGTAGCTGGTATCAACTTGGTGAATATCAATTACACTTGATCGTTGCATCTCAACTTTCTAACCAAGCCCAAAACGAAAAATGGGGACGCAATCCCCATATTGCCTTTTCAGTTTCCGACTTAGATGCCGCCAAAGAGCGGTTATTAAATTATAACTGCCCAATTCAACCAAGCGCTTCCGGTCGTAGAGCATTATTCACCCAAGATCCAGACGGGAATATTGTTGAGTTAAGCGAAGTTAAGCAAAGTTAGGAGTTAGGAGTTAGGAGTTAAGAGTTACGAGTTAAGAGTTACGAGTTAAGAGTTAGGAGTTAGGAGTTAAGAGTTAAGAGTTATACTATTTCTTTATAAAGATGCGCCGAATTTAGCCACCTAACGGTTGGCTTTGTACCAGTAGCTCCAGCCTTCCAGGCTGTTAGCGGAGCGTGTCCGTAAGGACATGAGCGATTCAGCGCAGCCTCATACAGAATTGGTATTAGTTGATTTGAAATATTTCACACCGATTAATCTAAAGTTGAAATTCTCGAAGGATAAACAGTGTCGGCAATCAATACGGGTTTTTCCTTATACTTTAATTCCATTTCTTTCTTTAATCCTGCATCCCAAGTCAACTTATAATCTCTTTCAAATTCTGTCATTCTAAATGGACGTACAACCCCAGTTACAGCTACTGTTTGTCCATTGTTTACTGCCATTGCTGGAGTAGGATTAAAAACTAATAAATCTTCTTCACCAAGTAAATTGTCTTCATCCAAAGTGAAGATTTTCGGATTTTTTATATTTTCTATTTCTCCAGTTAATGCCAATCTTCGGTTAATATATTTTGTGGGATTTGCAGCAATATCATTTACTTCCGGAGCTAAAGCTATATGTTGAGCCACAATAGCAGTTCCATTCTTATAGTCTTCGTAAACTTTATCTTGCAATCTTAAACTAAATTCTTTTTCAAGTTTGGGTATATCTAATTTACGAACTGAACCTGTTACTTGAACTTCTGTATCTTTATTACTTGGAAGGTCGAATACTTTACCCGATGCGTTTATAATAATAACTGGCTTGCTTTTAATAAAAAAGTTTCTCTTTCTGACAGCAAATGAAGTAGGACCGAGTGTTTCAATATACTTACTTCTAATGGTAACAAATTTACCTATTAAGTCATCTTTTTCTCTAGAAATTTTAGATACTGACATTAATCCTGGAGTCGGAGCAGGTTTGCGCGTAAATATGAAGTAAAGCCCGAACAAAAATCCAAAAAAAGCAATACTAAAAATTATTTTTGGACTCCATTGAAAACGATTTTGTGTTTGATTAGCCATTGTTCTAGAGATAATAGTTGGTAGATATAGATATAGAAAAACAATTAAAAGGCTGAGATGATTCCGATCTCAGCCTTTCAAAGAACGATTTTATATTAATCGGAAATAGCAGAAGGATAAACGCTATCGGCTACAAATACAGGTTTAGTTTTGTACTCAGCTTCCAATTTTTGTTTAAGCTTTAAATCCCAACCTAGTTCGTATTCGCGTTCAAATTCTGCTAGCACAAACGGACGAAGCACTCCGGTAACTGCTACTACTTCATCATCCTTGATAGCTGTTTTAGGTTTGGGGTTAAGAACTAGCAAATCTGTTGCCCCAAATAGCTTTTCTTCATCCAGCGTGAAAGTGTTAGCATCCTGAATATCTTCTACTTCACCCGTCACCGCAAGTCGCTTATTATAATATTTTTCGGGATTTTTAGTAATATCACCTGGATCGGGTGATAATGCAATGGATTGAGCAATAATTGCTGGTTTGTTCTCGTATTCTATGTAGTACTGAGGATCTAATTTTAAATTGTATTCCTTTTCCACATCTGCAAGTACTAGATTGCGAACTTTACCCGTTACCTGAACTTCGATGTCATCATCAGCAGGTAGAGTAAAGGGTTCCCCGGAAGCATTAATAACCACAATAGGCTCGCTACCAAAGAATTTTTCATCACCAACAGTAAAAGAAGTAGGACCAACTTTTCCTTTAGGCTCGCTTCTTACAGTTACAGTTTCACCTGCTAATGCCTGAGCGTTATTGGCGACTTCCTTAGTAGTAACGTTTCCTGCACCAGGAACATTAGCTTCATCGTTACTGCAAGCAGGAAGTATGAAAGCCATCAGAGCTAAAACTAATGCACTCTGAAATCTCCAAAATTTATTCATAAATACACCCTTATTTTTACTGAAATAAACGAATAATTTTTCGCTACGAACTCGAACCATTTTTATCCCCACGTTAAAAATTAATTGCACCCTTTTTGATAATTAGTTCAGAAAGACTTGTCCATCTTCCTGAATTCTTAAAACACCTTGGTTGTTATCAAATTCAGTTTTTTCATCTAAAGTAATTGTTAACATACCGTCTTCTTCGGAAGACATCGGCATTACTCGTAACAGTCCTTTATCTTCTCTTACCATAGTGATGCTTACAGGTGTAGGAATATCGCGTAAAGTTACTTCTTCTCCACCTTCTAAATATCTCACTTGGGTATGTGTAACAGCTTGATAGGAAATGCGAGCATTAGTATCGTTTTTCAACATCACGCTGACTTTACCCATCATTGGCTTGATAGTAGCGATAGCATTAGCGCGATTTTCAGGGATAGGAGGCTGTATGGGCTTTACGCTTGAGTCTGGAGATACGACATTAATAGATTGATCGACAGCTTGTCCGGTTTTCTTCCAACGTGAAGTAGCAGCGTTAGGAGTACATCCTGCTGGTACTAATATCTTATTATTGTAAGGCTCCTCGTAATAAATCTTAGGACAAGGATTGCGTTTGGGATTTGGACGCTTAGGAATTGCAAATGCAGTTAAAGGAAGGAACGGAATCAAAACTGCAAAGCCGCTCACAAGTCTTTTTAGGGTTGAAATATTTTGTCTTTGCTTTAGCATAAATAGCTCTTTAATGCTCAAATTAATTGGTTAATTTAGCAGACGCACTCATATGTTTATTATTATTAGCTTGCCAATAGACAAAATAATATTCACTAACAGTCAATAAAATTGTTAATTTACTTTTTATTGAATATTAATATAGAATATTTTTTTTATTTTTTCTTCTAGCTAAGGCATTACTTGTTATTATTATTAGTGTCTATCTTTAGAAATAAAACTAAATATCCTAAGAAATAGTTAAATTATTTTTTTAGTATTTTTTTAGTTTTTTTTTGAATCAGTTTTTTGATAATTTACCTATTAAATAAAAAATTAGATAAAAATATATAAGTAAAATATTTGCCTACAAAGCTAAAAGTAAAACACTATAAATTACTGCACCTAATCCAAAAGCCCAGAAACGGCTATCTCGTTCTTCAGGTAGTTCTTCTTTTAAGACGTTAAGTACAATTCCTCCTGCTAAAAAAGCAAAAAGAACGGCGATCGCAGCTTCTCCAATCTCAGTACCGCTACCTATTACCCATCCTACAATAATGGCTGCTGCTAATATCCAGCGTCCGATACGATCGTAAATATGCTTATGATTTTCTCTTAAACCGAAATCGTTAACAACAAAATGCAGTGCCATTGCTAAACTATAGAGCAGCAAATTTTCCATATCTGGCTCTTCTCGATGCATTAACAAGTAGCCAATCAAAGCATTGTAAACTGCAAAAGATGCAATGTGTACCCAAAAAACTCCTTGGCTTGTAAAGTCTCCTTTTCCCGCCTTATCTTGAGTTTCACGAGATTCACTAGCCATTCTTTCTAAACCATAAAATACCGTTAGCCCTAATAATGCTAACAAGTAGACGTGGTGTTCCAAATAAGAAACAAAGCCTTTTTCTGCTTCTTCTAAAACCGCTTGATGTTCGCTCAATTCTGGTAGGATATGTACAAAAACATAAGCAACCGAAACTCCACCCGCACCGCTTAACCAGCGACTGCGAGGAAATTTGACAAAGCGCAGTTTAACACTAAATAAGTGAATTAACGCAAACCCTAGGGCAATAACTGCGGTTGAAATAAAATTGAAGGGTATGGATGGTAATGATGCAATCATTAATAAACAATCAACTTCGACAAAAATAATATAATTTTCAATTAATCGGCGGATTAACTGATTTTACTCTATATTTATTGCATTTTTAATATTTTACAAGGCATTGCTATATACATATTGTTTAATAAGCACAAACTTGGTAAAAAATGACTATATAGTTGAATTGTATGAATCTATCAGAGGGATGAATAATATTTATATCTAAAGTATTATTTTAAGTTTAGATAAGCTACAAAATAGGGTGAACTATTTATTATCGTTTAACTGTCTTATTGAAATTGAAATAAACCGTTAACTACTTCCAATTACTTGCCGAAGATAGATAGGACTAAGGGTGCGCGTCACAATAGACATCTCCGGAAAACATTTACTTCATTGCATACCTAACCCCCCTGCCCCCTTCCCAAAAGCGGGAAGTGGGGTTTTAAAGCCTCTCTCCCTATGGGGGAGAGGTACTCTACGAGAAAACGCTCCGCGTTCATGGAGAGGGGTTTTTTCAATTCCTGCGATGTCTAATATGCAAAAACTTTACTTTCCGATCAATTCCCCCGAGCAATTCTTGCTTCTTCCACCCAGCCATCAAACTTTTCTTGATGATTTTTTATCCACTCTTGGGCATGGCGACGGATATCTGCTATTTTATTTTCACCTTCTCTGAGCAGTTCGTTTTGGGCATTAATATCATCAACGGGAATCTCAGCGAGTTCAAAAAAACGTTTAGCAGCGGGGTTATCAGCCAAAAATTCCTTATTAGCTACAACTCGCATACGATCGATCGCAAATCCGTAATTTTTCCCATCAAATAAAGTATCTTTTTGTGTAAATTCTCCCATTTCTTTAGGTAGAGAAGTGAAAGGAACTTCAAGCCAGATGACATCTTTACCGGGTTTTAAGACTACACTCATCCAATAAGGAGTCCAGGTGTAATAAAGTACTGGTTTTCCTTGCTTGTAACGAGTTATAGTGTTTGCAATTAGGGCTGAGTAACTGCCTTGATCTTGCTCAACTGTATTTTGTAATCCGTAAGCCTTAAGGTGATGATCGATGGCAACTTGACAACCCCAACCGGAGTTGCACCCAGTTAAGTTGGCTTTACCATCTCCATCTGAGTCAAAAAGTTTGGCAATTTCTGGATCTTTGAGTTGTTCAACGTTGGTAATATTATATTTATCGGCAGTTTTTTTATCGATTTGATAACCATGCAATAGATTGGGAGTAAGAACTCCTAATCGTTCTAATTTCTGTTCGCCACCAGCTTTCTCAAAGAATGATTGATGACCTGTTTCCCAATGGGCAGCGGTGTAATCTAAGTCACCTTGCCCTAAAGCCAAATGGAATGTGGTGGGTTCTATTTGTTTGGGTTCTGAAGTTTTGTAACCAAGTTTTCTTAAACCTATATTAACTATTTCGGTTTGGAAGCGTTCTTCGAGTAAACTGCTGTGAACAGATTGTACGTTTACACCTTTACCTGGCAAAGATTCACCTGTGGATGATGTAGCAACTTCTTGAGTTTGTTGTCCGGTAATGGAAGCAACCAGTAAAACTAATATAATAGTTGCCCCAAAGGCACCGAAAGCAATTTTTTGTACTTTTGAGCCAGTACTAAAAAGACCGATAGGACCCCGTTCTTTCCAGGAGATTTGACTGTTGCTTGTACCAAAAACATTGGTCATGCGGTCAAGCATAACTGCAATTAGGACAATGCTCAATCCCCCTACAGATGCTAGTCCCACATTTAGCTGGCCTAAACCCTGCAATACCATACCTCCCAATCCCTTCACGCCAATCATGGAGGTGACTACTGACATGGATAAAGCCAGCAGAATAGCTTGATTAACCCCAGCTAATATGGTGGGCATAGCCAAGGGAATTTGTACCTCCCATAGTGTTTGTCTGGGGGTAGAGCCAAAGGCGGTAGCAGCTTCGACTACTTGTTCGGATACTTGCCGAATTCCCAAGTTGGTGAGGCGAATTAAGGGCGGTACGGCGAAAACGAAGGTGGCAATTACTCCGGAAACTTCCCCAATACCAAACAACATTACCACGGGAACAAGGTAGACAAATGAAGGTAAAGTTTGCATGGCATCGAGCACAGGCCGCAGCCATTTCTCTACTCGCTCATTACTAGCGCTAAGAATGCCAATTGTTATACCAACTACCATACAAAAAGCCACAGCAGTTATCACCAAAGATAGCGATACTATTGCTTGCTCCCAAGCCCCAAAAAAGCCAATCAAACTTAGGGCAATAATACTATAAATGGCAATTTTACCGGATGCTAATTGCCAAGCGAGTAAACCAAGTAAAATTAAGAAAATTAACGGCGGAATACCAAGTAAAAACCATTGGATGCTCTCTAGAGTGAAGCTGATGGGAAAGCGAATGGCTTGGAAGAAAGGGCGATAGTTGTCAACTATGTAGTTAACGCTTGAAGTAATCCAATCGTCTAGGGGTATGGTATAGAGCTTGAAGGGGTTGAGAATTGTATCTAAACCTCCTTGGTTACTATTAGCTATGAGGTATAATGATAGATTTTTGATTGTGAACACTGCGTGGGTGTCTCCTATTTTGGCTGAAAATTGTTAATTTAAGCGATAAACTTTAATTCATAATTTTATTGTTTTATAAGTTAACACAAATCATAATATTGTGTTTTTTTTATGGTTATTTAGAAGAAAATAAAAAATATTAAAATAGTATTATATCAAATCTCAAAAAATATTTATATTTTTACTTTCGCGATGAAATTGAGGATTTTCTACATAATATTGATTGTGGATGAATAAAAAATTGTTCGCCGTTAGGTATCACTATTTATGATATTCTGTGTTAACAAACCCGTAAATCAATCAGTAACATGAGATTTCAAAAAGATTTGAAAACACCCGATTCAATCCCTCAAGTTGGTATTGAACGAGCCGTTAAACTCATGGAGACAGGAAGATTATACCGTTATAATTTTAATTCAGAATTTGAAGAAGATAGCGATAAGAGAGTTTGTAATGATGAATTAGCTGGTGAAGTAGCTCAGCTAGAGAGTGAATTCAGTGGCTACACGGGACATAAATACGCGATTGCAGTTAATTCTTGTGGTAGTGCTCTTTTCCTAAGCCTCAAGGCTGCTGGGATTGAATTTCAAGACAAAGTGTTGACCAATGCATTTACGTTTACAGCGGTTCCTAGTAGCATTGTTCACGCCGGAGGTGTTCCCGTTTACGTGGAATGTAATCATCAATATTTGATAGACATCGAAGATTTAGAACGCAAAATACAAGCAAATCCTGATGTTAAGTTTTTTATTATCTCTCATATGCGAGGACACATTTCAGATTTAGATGTCATCGGGGAGATATGTGACAAAGCAGGAATTTATTTAATAGAAGATTGTGCCCATAGTTTAGGGGCAAAATGGTACGATAGCAAGTTAGATAAATACAAACTTGTTGGTCATCATGGGCAGATCTCCTGTTTCAGCTCTCAAAGTTACAAATTAATGAATTCTGGTGAAGGGGGCTTTGTTACCACTGATGACGAAAAAGTCGCGGCTTATTGTATTTTGGCAGCAGGTTGTTATGAGAAATTGTACAAAAAGCATATTTCACGACCTTTTAATAATGATTTGTTTGAGTCTCTTAAGCCCCAAGTACCCAATTTTAGCTTAAGAATGAACAACCTAACTGCGGCGGTACTCAGACCACAAATTCCAACTCTGGAAGGTAAAATATGCCAATACGAGCGCAATTACAATCAATTAGTAAATATTTTGTCGCCCGTTGAAAATATCTCTGTGCCATTGCCCTTGGAACAAGTTAGGCGTGTAGCCGATAGTATCCAATTTAATCTGGTCAATTTCACTCCATCTCAAGCAGAGAAATTTCTGGAACAAACTGCCGAAAGGGGAGTGAAAATGCAGATTTTTGGACGGATGGACAACGCCCGTTACTTTAAGAATTGGGAATACTCATTTGAAGATTTGCCATCTTTGAAAAAAACAGATGATGTGATTTCTTTTGCTTGCGATTTAAGATTATCTTTGTCATTTAATCGTGATGATATTAACTTGATAGGTTATATCATTAAGGATGTTGTTTACAAAATTGTATCTTCAGAGAATAAGATAGATTACAAGGAAGGATTTAGTTATGATTTCCAAGGCATGGTAGATAAAGTTCTCTCTAAATACGACCATTGGGTATCATATTATGACGAAGAACACCATAATAACGGTTGGAAAATTCTGCTGAATCGTGTTGGGTATACGCTAACTTCGTACTTAAAAAGTGACGACAAAATATTAGATGTTGGTTGCGGAACAGGTTTATTGGCTAAAGAATTAAGCTCATACGATTTACGAAATTTGTATGGGATGGATTTTAGCAAACAATCTTTAGTTGTTGCAGAAAAGTTAAAGATTTATCAAGATTTATCTTTCGGAGAATTAGGAAAGAAACTTGATTTTGCAGACAATTCTTTTGATGCTTGGGTATGCTGCGGTGTATTTACTAGAAAGCAAGTACCGCTAAATTCTTTTGAAGAATTAATTCGGATTTTGAAACCTAGTGGTTTAATAATGGTTGGCTTCCTAGTAGAGGACAATGACTATTATTACAATAAAATCAAAGAATACTGTGCCCAAAACGTTCTCGAAGAAGTCTGGAAAACCAGGCTTGGTGTTTTAAAAAGCTGCAATCACGATTTAGTTATTCTAAGAAAAAACGGAATCTAATTATGTGAGTTGCTGATACTAGCCAGAATATTCCCCATTTCTACCAACCCTTGGAATTTTCCTTCCTCATCAACTACAGCTACAGGTAATCCTTGTTGGTAAAGAGGAAAAATATCTTCTAGGTTAGTGTCATCTCTAACTACGGGAAAGTCAGTTTGCATAACTTGGGAGATATTTTCATTTTTGTGTTCGATAGCTGATTCCAAACTTTGTTTATTTACCATACCTACAGGTTTACCGTCACTGTCAACAACGCACATATATTCGACATCTGTTATTTTCTCTAGCGCTATATTTAGTGAATCTTCACCCAAAATCACGTTTTGAGTTTGACTCACAATCGATCCGGTGGTGAGTACTTTCGCGCGGTTAACATCTTCGGTAAAAGCGCGGATATAGTCATTAGCTGGTTTGGCGATAATTTCTTCGGGAGTGCCTATTTGTACAATTGCACCATCTTTCATTACCGCAATGCGATCGCCTATTTTTAATGCTTCTTGAATATCATGACTAATAAATACAATTGTTTTGTGTAGTTCTTTTTGCAATCGTAGTAATTCATCTTGCATTTCCCGGCGAATCAAAGGATCGAGGGCGCTGAATGCTTCATCCATAAGTAAAATATCGGCATCTGTAGCTAAAGCACGGGCTAAACCTACCCTTTGTTGCATTCCACCACTAAGGGAGGAAGGTAAATAATCTGCCCATTGTGCTAAACCTACTGCTTCTAAAGTTTCCAGGGCTTTTTGACGGCGTTTGCCTTTGTCTATGCCCTTCACTTTCAAACCATAGGCTACATTTTCACCTACAGTTTTGTGGGGAAGCAAACCAAATTTCTGAAACACCATCGACACTTTAGAGAGGCGAATTTCTCGCATCCGTTTCTCATCAACATGGGCAATGTCTTCACCATCTATATAAATACTACCGCTAGTGGGCTTAATTAGACGATTGATACAGCGAGCCAAGGTAGATTTACCCGAGCCAGATAATCCCATGATGACAAATAATTCACCTTGATTAATATTAAAAGAGACATCAGCAATCCCTAAAACATTTCCTGTCTTGTCTAAAATAGAATCCCTAGTTCCACCTTCTCGAAACAACTTGAGAGCATGTGCTGGTTTCTCTCCATAAATTTTAATTAGATGTTCAATGACAATTTTAGACTTTGGATTCTTCATTCTTGTGGATTAAACCTCATCTCGATAATGGCATGAGTTACCAGTTTAGTGAAAAACCGGGCTTCTCAAAACCACAAAATTTTATTCTATTTCACAAATTACGAATTTACTCACTTGAAATCAAGTACACCTGAAAGCAAACGGTAAGTAAGTTGGCGTTGAAAATCGTAGTTAAGACGTTTGAGTAGCAAGTAGCAA
>ERZ1740052.325-NODE-325-length-16579-cov-5.037461_pt1 | contig 16579 bp, 19 predicted proteins | sample MGYA00581750_ERZ1740052 | MGnify/ENA primary metagenome ERZ1740052 (study PRJEB43018, sample SAMN04849743) | marine metagenome | isolation source: floating plastic debris | place: Pacific Ocean | collected 2008-08-30 | study: EMG produced TPA metagenomics assembly...
AGCTGCTATTTTAAAAGAAGCTGGTTTTGGAGGAGTTCAAATACACGGAGCTCATGGATATTTGGTAAGTCAGTTTTTATCGCCTTATGCTAATGTTCGTGATGATGATTGGGGAGGAAGTTTAGAAAAAAGAGCTCGATTTGTACTGGAAGTTTATAAAGAAATTAGAAAACAAGTAGGTGCAGATTTTCCGATTGGAATTAAGTTAAACTCTGCTGATTTTCAAAAAGGCGGATTTAGTGAAGAAGATTCTATGAAAGTAATTGAACTACTTTCTGAAGCAGGAATTGATTTAATTGAAATTTCTGGTGGAACCTATGAAGCCCCTGCAATGATGATGGGAAATCGTAAGCAAAGTACTAAAGAAAGAGAAGCTTATTTTATTGATTATATCGAAAAAGCAAAAGCTATAACTAAAACTCCATTAATGTTAACTGGAGGTTTTAGAACGGTTTCTGTAATGCAAGAAGCTATAGCATCTGAAGAACTCGACGTAGTTGGATTAGCACGTCCTTTTACTTTGTTTCCTAATATCGGAAATGAGATTTTAGAAGAAAGTAGAACAAACTTTGGTGTAAACATTAATAAAACTGGTGTGAAAGGTATAGACGGAATGATGAATATTATTTGGTATGAGGCTCAAATAAAACGTTTAGGATTAGGTAAAAAACCGAATTTAAAACTAAGTGCTTGGTCTGTATTCTTTAATTACCTTTTCTTAATTTTTAAGTTTAAACTAGCTAGAAAATAATATATAAAGATGTTATTAAGGTTAAATATTTATCTTGCTATAAATTTATCTACTTTAATAACATCTTCAATTTTTAAATCCCAGAAAGTTGCTTGGATTTTTTTTTCTGCAAATGGTAATGTATAATATTCTACATCAAAATTCATATCGAAAATTTTCTCCCAACTTTTCTGAACCTCTTCTTCTGTATAAACTATTTCTTCTTTATCAACTTTAATTGCTTCTTCTTCTGAACTCGCTATGTAATCTTTATAGCATAAAGGCCAATGCCACAACACAAAATCTGATAATAAAACTTCACTTTCTTCTTTTTCTATTTCTATACGATATCCTATTTCTCCTGAAGGTAAATGTCCTGATTTTCGTAAATCTGGCTTTCTTTTGTTTTCATCGTAATGTTGAAACCAAGCCCAAATTGGAAATTGACTGTTGTATTTGGGTGTACCAATTCTTTGAATCATTTGAGATTTTAACCAAGAATAACCTTCTTTCCATTCTGGAATAATATATTTTTCTTCTGGAATTAAAACTCCTTTTGTTTGAAGTTCATTCCAACCTTTTTCATTTTGAATCGTCCAAAGTTTTACTTTCATACTCTTAATTCACACAAATTATTTTTGAGATAAAAGTAAACAAAAACTCCATCTTGTTTTATAAAAGATGGAGTTTAAGAATTAATATAACTATGCTTCTATTTAATTAGCAACGGTAATTTTTCTATTGATGTTTCTGTTTCAATAATCACTGTATATCTCCCACTTTGTAAACTAGGAATAGTAAAGTTGTAATTCGATACATTTTCAATATTTCCAAAATTAGCTACAATTTGACCTAAAGTATTTACGATTTTTACATTTCCTGAAATACTATTCGTCTTTATTTGAAAAGAATTTATAGTTGGATTTGGATACACTATTACCTCATCTGTATCTAATTCATCAATTACAGGTAAAATATCTTCAGTTGTGGTTACTGACTTGCCTTGTAACTCTTGTCTTATTCTATAAGCTCTTCTTGGATAATTTGTAGCAATACCTTTTTGTCCATTTTGAATTGCTCTTCTAATATCTCTTTCAGAATCTATCGTATAAGAAATGATTTCAATTCCCATAACTCTTGCTTCTCTTATTCTAGATGTAGATACAACACCTCTTGGTCCGAAATATTCTCCACCAATGCTTTGAACTCTTCTTAATGTACTACTTCCCCAGAAAATACTTACTAAATATTTAATTGGAATATTAGAAATCTGTTTTACTCTTTGTAATTCTGAAAAAGTGAATGAAATAATAATTACATCATTTTCCATATTCAGTTCTTTTACTAGAGCCACAACTGCATCTGCTAATCCGCTTTCTTTAATCTCTATCTCAACTTTAGCTCTTCCTTTAGCTTGGACTAAAGCTTCTCTTAATGTTGGTATTCTTTCATTTGAAAATTGATTTCCAAATCTTCTTGAATATCCCGCACTTACATTTGCCAGTTGATTATAATTGAAGTTTCTTAATCTTCCTCTAGTATTTGTAGTTCTGTCTAATGTACTATCGTGCATTAAAACCAAAAGTTCTTCTTACATCACATTCGATGAAATCAGCTTTTGCATCTATTGCAAGTTCATTTGCTATTAATGTATTTTCTGGAGCTTCACTTGAGTTTCCTCTGTGCGCGCTAATTAAGAAGTCTTGACTTTGAACTGTAATTTGAGATAGTACAAGTAATAGTAACGAGCATAATTTTTGTTTCATTTTTATTTAGATTTTAGGTTAATATGTCCGCTAAACTAAATAGATGAAACCGCGATTATATTAGTAAAACATTACTACAATTTCTCTTAAAATAAGTAATGTTTATCTTAACATTAAGATGATTACATTTTAATAATCTAAAAATAATTGATGTTTTTTGCTTTTTAGAAATCAACAGAGAATTTGGAATTTCAGGAAGAAAAATTGTGTTTCTAAAAATTTTATCTATGAAGAGAGATTACAAAGTGCAAGAAATAAAAGTTCATTTATCCCTTGCACTTTAGTAACAGTTTAATGTCTGCTTTTTAAAACAGCTTCAATGTCTTTTAAAGTAAATCCTTTTGCTTTTAATAAAATAATGTAGTGATACATTAAATCTGCAGCTTCATTGGTAAATAACTCGTCGTTATCGTCTTTAGCTTCAATAACTAATTCTACTGCTTCTTCACCTACTTTTTGAGCCACTTTATTAATTCCTCTTTTGTATAACTTGTTTGTATAAGAAGATTCAACATTGTTATCAATTCTATCGTGAATGATTTGTTCTAACTCATATAAGAAACCTTTAGGAGTTTCTTCAGCAAAACAAGAGGTATCACCTTTATGACAAGTTGGTCCTTTAGGATCTGCTTTGATTAATATCGTATCATTATCACAATCGACTTGAATATCTTTTACATATAAAAAATTCCCACTCGATTCTCCTTTGGTCCATAATCTGTTTTTACTTCTACTAAAAAAGGTAACTACTTGCTCTTTTTCAGTTTTTTCAAATGCTTCTTGATTCATGTATCCTAACATTAAAACTTGTAAAGTATTATTGTTTTGAACCACAACAGGTACTAACCCATCACTGCTTTTAGTAAAATCTATTTTCATTTTTATGTTTTATTTGGTCATTGCGAGTTACGAAGCAATCTACTTTTTTATCTAACAGATTACTTCAAATGTTAACTTCGACTTTGCTCAGTAACCATTTTCGTAATGACGTAATATTTTATTTTTTATTTAAAAACTCGATATAATTATTTAATAATCCTCTTATTTGTTCTGCTGCTACTGGATTTGCAGAATGTACTTTATATTTTAATTCTGATAAGTCTAATCCAGATTCATACACTAACCACTTTGCAGCAGCATATCCATCTAGAGCAACTTCACCATTTTTATTTAATCCAAGATCATTATCAAAACTGATAAAATCAGGTAATCCGTTTTCTTTTATGTAAGTAACAAAAGCTTCGTAAGTTCTTACAATGTCATAGTCTTTTTCTTCTGACGCATCGTAAACCATGTCAATGGTTCTAATATCATCTAGAAATAATTTTTTCTTTTTCATTTTTCTATTTTAACTGTCACTTCGAGTGAAATTATTTGTAATGCAATGAAAAATAATTTAATATCGAGAAGTGATTCAAGATTGTTCTCGATACGATTTTTGATGATTTCGACAATACGAAATCATTAAAAATCACTCGAACTGACAAAGTATTATCTTTATTAAATAACAATCATTTACAACCGAACAAGTATGTTTTTATCTCTTAATTCTTGTTTTAACTCAGGAATTGGAATTTCTCCGAAGTGAAAAACACTAGCTGCTAAAGCGGCATCTGATTTTCCTTCTATAAACGTATCTACAAAATGTTGTACTGAACCTGCTCCTCCAGAAGCAATAATTGGAATATTTAACTCTTCTGATAATCTCGCTAAGGCTTTATTAGCAAAACCTGCTTTAGTTCCGTCGTTATCCATAGAAGTAAATAAGATTTCTCCAGCACCTCTTTCTTCTACTTCTTTAGCCCAATCGAAAAGATTTAATTCTGTAGGAATTGTTCCTCCAGCTAAATGTACTTTCCATTCTCCATCAATCTGTTTTGCATCTATGGCTACAACTACACATTGACTTCCGAATTTTTGAGATAATTCATTTACCAATTCTGGTCTTTTTACTGCTGATGAATTGATAGAAACTTTATCTGCTCCGCATTTTAATAATGCATCTACATGTTCTACAGAAGAAATTCCTCCACCAACTGTAAATGGAATATTTACTTGTGCGGCAACTTTTTCCACCATATCTAAAGTAGTTCCTCTATTTTCTAGTGTAGCTGCAATATCTAAAAACACCAATTCGTCGGCTCCTATTTCTGCATATTGTTTAGCTAATACAACCGGATCACCAGCATCTATTAAATTAACGAAATTGACACCTTTTACAGTTCTTCCGTTTTTTATATCTAAACAAGGAATAATTCTTTTTGTTAACATGTTACTGTTTATTTTTTACTGTTAAATCGATATCATCGTAAAATCCAAGATCTTTATTTTTTAATTGCTTAATCCAAAATGCAATTTGACCAGTATGATAAGAATAATGTTCTGTAACATGAATTACTATTCCTATTCCTGAAAAATTAAAACCTTGCACTTCTCTCTTTCTTAAATATTCTTCTTGAGAAGTTTCTAAAATGATACGTTTTGCTTCTTCTACTGTTGCTGAAAGTTTACTTAATAATTCTGCTTTTGTATATCCTTCTTTTGTAGAAAACTCTAAATCTCTATTTCTTTGATCTTCTTTATTCCCTAGAGAAGCAATGGCATACTGAGTTATGTTACCACAAAGGTGTAAAATCAAATTACCAATACTATTTGATGATTGATTAAAACGTTTCCACACATCTTCTTCGGAAATTAAAGCCAGAGATTTCATGTTCATTCTTGAACTTTCGTCTAGTCTAAAAATGATTTGCTCTTTGAATTCATTAAGCAATTCTTCATTCATAACATTAACCATTTGAAACTATAAAATTTTCTAGTTCTTTTAAACTAATTCTATTCTCGTAAATGGCTTTACCAATAATTACTCCTTCACAACCCAACTCATCTAATTTTGGTAGCTCATCGAAATTAGAAATTCCTCCAGAAGCAATTAACTTGATATCTTTTGAGGGCTTCAAAATCTCTTCGTACGTTCCGAAACTTGGACCTTGTAACATTCCATCCTTAGAAATATCTGTACAAATCACATAACTGATTCCTTTTTCTTGATATCCTTGAATGAAAGGTAATAAAGCTAAATTACTTTCTTCTTGCCAACCACTTATTGCTATTTTTCCTCCTGTATCGTCTGGATAAAAATCAGCTCCTAAAATGATCTTATCTGATCCATATTTTTGAATCCAACTTTCAAATACTTCTGGTTTCTTTACGGCAATACTTCCTCCTGTAATTTGATTTGCTCCTGATTCGAAAGCGATATTTAAATCCTCATCAGATTTTAATCCGCCTCCAAAATCAATTTTTAAAGAAGTTTTAGTCGCAATCTGTTCTAAAACTTTGTAGTTTATTATTCTACTGGCTTTAGCGCCATCTAGATCTACTACGTGTAAATATTCGATTCCTGCATCTTGAAATTCCTTAGCAACTTCAACTGGACTTTCATTATATATTTTTTTTGTATCGTAATCGCCTTTTGTTAGACGGACACATTTTCCGTCTATAATATCTATGGCTGGTATGATTCTCATTTTGTTAGTTGTTCTTTGGTTTTAGATTTTTTAGCTTTTGGCAATTAGCTACAAGCTTTTATTTTTTATAATTACGTGTGTTCTCTGAATAATATTAAAAGATAAACGAAGTAAATTAGTTATTACAACTCCTTTATTACTTCTCTAATTTTATCAATTAAAAAATTGGTCTCTTCTAAATGATGTTTTTCTAATCTTTTGTAACGTTCTTCCCAAGATAGAGATTGATCATCTACATATTTTTTAACTTTAATCCATTTATATGTTTCTAAAAAGATTTGTTTCTCTTCTTGTGTCATTTATTTGATTATAAAGGTTATTAAAACGAATAATACTATTAAAATAGGATAACCTGTAATTGAAAAATAATATTGGTAATCTTTCTCTTCTTTATTCTTAATTGATGCAATAGTTAATCCAACACCTGTTAGAAATAGTATATCTGCTATAATTGATAAAACCAAGATATTTAAACTATGCGTAAAAAAAGGTAAAAAAGCCACACATATATTGATAATAATGATGTACAATAACAGTTTAAAAGCCCACTTTTTATAATTCGTTGTATTTTCCATTTTATTTTAAATTATAACGCTAAAAAGTTCTTCAAAATCTTTTCTCCTTCTACTCCACTTTTCTCTGGGTGAAATTGAGTTCCGTAGAAATTATCTTTATGTAAAGCTGTTGCATATTTTACTCCGTATTCTGTAGAAGCTATGGCGTATTCACAATCTTCAGCATAAAAACTATGTACTAAATACATATATTCATCTTCTTTGATGTCTTTGAATAATTCAGATTTTAAATCTGTTACCGTATTCCATCCCATTTGTGGAACTTTAACTTCGTTAGAAAAACGTTTTATATCGACATCGAAAATACCTAGACCTTTTGTATTTCCTTCTTCTGAAGAATTACACATTAACTGCATTCCTAAACAAATTCCTAAAACAGGTTGTTTTAAAGTAGGAATTACTTTGTCTAACCCGCTTTCTCTTAGTTTTTGCATTGCTGAACTTGCTTCTCCTACACCTGGGAAAATCACTTTGTCTGCATTCTGAATTTCTGCTACATTATTAGTTAACACAGCATCAACTCCCAAACGTTTAAAAGCAAATTGGATACTTTTTATATTTCCTGCTCCGTAATCTATGATTACTAGTTTCATGTTTATTAATTTTCTGTTATTATGAATGAAATAGAGTAATTCTTATATGAAGATTTCTTTCTTTTTCCCTTCAACTGAGCTCAGAGAACATTCAGAATAACGTTAACTTATATATTTATAACATTCCTTTTGTAGAAGGTAAAAACATTTTATTTGCATCGCGCTTAACGGCCATTTTCATTGCTTTTGCGAAAGCTTTAAAAATACCTTCTATTTTGTGATGTTCGTTTACACCTTCAGCTTTAATATTTAAATTACATTTCGCTCCGTCTGTAAATGATTTAAATAAGTGGAAAAACATTTCTGTAGGCATATCTCCTATTTTCTCGCGCTTAAACTCTGCATCCCATTCTAACCAATTTCTTCCACCAAAGTCAACAACAACTTGCGCTAAACAATCATCCATTGGTAAACAGAAACCGTAACGCTCTATACCTAATTTATTTCCTAAAGCTTTATTGAACAATTCTCCAAAAGCAATCATCGTATCCTCGATAGTGTGATGTTCATCTACTTCTAAATCTCCATCTACTTTGATCGTTAAATCCATTGCTCCATGACGACCGATTTGATCTAACATGTGATCGAAAAACTTTAATCCTGTATCAATATCATTTTTTCCAGAACCATCTAAATTCAGTTTGATATAAATTTTAGTTTCGTTTGTGTTTCTTGTAATCTCTGTAACACGATCTTCTAGCTTTAAAAACTCATAAATTTCCTTCCAATCTGTACTTGTTAAAGCGATACTATTGAAAATTTCTTGTTTCGAAGCTTCGATTTCTTCTACTCCTAATTCTGGATTCTCAGATAAGTAAATTCCCTTTGCTCCTAAGTTTTTTGCTAACTCCATATCCGTAATACGATCACCTAACACAAAAGAGTTTTCTAGATCATATTCTTCAGAAAAATAATGTGTTAATAATCCGGTTCTTGGCTTACGAGTCGGTGCATTTTCATGAGCGAAAGTTTTGTCTATTACTATTTCAGAAAATACAACTCCTTCTCTTTCAAAAGCTGTAATCACTTTATTTTGTGCAGGCCAAAATGTATCTTCAGGAAAAGAATCTGTTCCTAATCCATCTTGATTTGTTACCATTACCAACTCGTAATCTAACTCTTCAGCTATTTTAGCCATGTAACGAAATACTTTTGGATAAAACTCTAACTTTTCTAAACTATCTAGTTGATAATCGATTGGTGGTTCTATTACTAAAGTTCCGTCTCTATCTATAAATAATACTTTTTTGCTCACTTTATTTTCGTTTTAAAATGTCTGGTCGAGCGGAGTCGAGACCTCAATAACTTCTCGACTCCGCTCGAAGTGACAGCTAACTTAATTCTTTTAATGATTCGATTAATCTCTCGTTTTCTTCAGGTGTTCCTACAGTGATTCTAATACAGTTATTAACTACTTTATTACGGTTTCTTATAATTACCTTTTCTTCTATTAAATAATCGTACGTTTTATCCGCATTATCTACGTTCACTAATAAAAAGTTAGCATCTGTAGGGTAAATTTTATTTACAATCTTTAATGCCGCTAATTTCTCTCTTAAATTTTCTCGTTCTTCTAAGATTGTTTTAATGTTAGCTTGAACTAATTCATAGGCGTTTAATGATTCTAAAACAGCTTCTTGATTTAAAACACTTACATTATACGGAGGTTTTACACGTTTGTATAAATCCATTAATTTTTCATTCATGTAAGCTGCTCCAACACGAACTCCTGCTAATCCCCAAGCTTTACTGAAGGTCTGACTAACAATTAAGTTTTCGTAATCGTTAATTTTACTAACAAATGATGCTTGTTCGCTAAAATCGATATACGCTTCATCTATAATAACAATGCCATCAAAATTATCTAAAATGTATTCTACATCTCCTATATTGAAAGAATTTCCTGTAGGATTGTTCGGTGAACACACAAAAATGATTTTCACTTTCGGATCATCTAAATACGGTTGTAATTGATTTAAATTGATCTGATAATCATTTATTAATGGCTGTTTAATTAATTCTACATTATTGATTCCTGCAGAAACATCATACATTCCGTAAGTTGGTGAGAATGTTAATGCTTTATCAACTCCAGGTTTACAAAAGATTCTGTAAGCTAAATCGATAATTTCATCGCTTCCGTTTCCAATAAAAACTTGACTCGGTTCAACATTTTTGATTTTCGCTAACTTTTGCTTGATTTCTCTTTGGTGTGGATCTGGATAACGATTTAATGTTCCGTAAGGATTTTCATTCGCATCTAAAAATACATCTGCAGCTCCTTTAAATTCGTCTCTTGCTGATGAATATGGCGTTAGATTTAAAATGTTTTCTCTAACTATATTTTCTAAATTGATTGTTTTCATTTCTATTTACGAGATGCTGAACAAGTTCGGCTTTATATATTTAATTTGGTTTGTCAACCTGAACTAGTTTCAGGTTCTCATCATAATTATCATTTTACAGTCAAATGAGATTCCGAAATAAATTCGGAATGACGTGTAATTATATTCTTAACTTAGTTATTTATAGCTTTTAATCGTAACGTTACTGCATTTTTGTGCGCTTGTAAACCCTCTGCTTCCGCCATTAATTCAATCGCATTACCAATGTTATTTATTCCTTCTTTAGATAACTTTTGAAATGTAATTTTCTTTACAAAACTGTCTAACGAAACTCCACTGTAATTCTTTGCATAACCATAAGTTGGTAACGTGTGATTTGTTCCAGAAGCATAATCTCCAGCACTTTCACAACTATAGTTCCCTAAGAAGACAGAACCAGCGTTAGTTATTTTATCAATAAAATCATCTGCTTTTTCTGAAGCAATAATTAAGTGCTCCGGTGCATATTCATTACTAAATTCGATACAAGTATTCATATCAGAGAAATACAATGATCTACTATTTTCTAAAGCTTTTTGAGCAATCTCATTTCTTGGCAATGTTGCTAATTGCTTTTCTACTTCTTTATTCACCTCTGAAATTACAGTCTCTCTGTCTGATAATAAAATCACTTGACTGTCTACTCCGTGTTCTGCTTGCGATAATAAATCTGCCGCAACAAAACTAGGATTACAAGTTTCGTCTGCTATAACCAATACTTCACTTGGCCCGGCTGGCATATCAATAGCAACTCCAGATTGTTGTGCTAATTCTTTCGCCTTAGTAACATATTGATTTCCTGGTCCGAAAATTTTATATACTTGCGGAATAGTTTCTGTTCCGTAAGTCATTGCTCCAACTGCTTGCGCTCCTCCAACTTTAAAAATTTGAGTTACACCAACTAAATTTGCTGTGTATAAAATAGCTGGATTTACCTTTCCTTCTTTATTTGGTGGCGTACATAATATAACCTCTTTACAACCTGCAACTTTAGCAGGAATTGCTAACATTAAAATTGTTGAGAATAAAGGTGCTGTACCTCCAGGAATGTATAAACCAACTTTTTCAATTCCTACAGATTTTCTCCAACATTCTACGCCTTTAGTAGTTTCAATTTTTTGTGGAGCTTCTTTCTGAGATTCGTGAAACTTTTCAATATTGTTTTTCGCTAAAACAATTGCTTGTTTTAAATCTTCAGATACTTCATTTGCTGCAGCTTCAATTTCTTCTTGAGTTACAGTTAAAGAAGTTAACTTTACTCCATCAAAACGTTCGGCATATTTGAATAAAGCTGCGTCTTTATTTTCTTTTACATCTTCCATAATATTAGTAACGGCTTCATCTAATGTAGATTTATCAAACTGTGCTCTTTTACACAAGTCTAGCCATTCTTTCTGATCTGGATTGTTGTATTGTTTCATGATATTACAATTTGTTAAATTATAATTATATATCTACTCTAAATGTCACTTCTAGTGAAATTATTTGTAATCAAATGGAAAATAATTTTTTATCGAGAAGTTTTCGTTAATCGAATTGTTCTCGATACATTTTTTATTACGATAACTCTTCATAAAAAACACTCGAACTGACATCTACTTTTTGTTATTAATATTTTTATTGTACCATGTTTTCGATCGGGCAAACTAGAATTCCTTCAGCTCCTGCTTCACGTAATTCATCAATTACATCCCAGAAATCGTTCTTATTAATTACTGAGTGTACAGAACTCCATCCTTCTTGTGCTAATGGTAAAATAGTAGGACTGCGCATTCCTGGTAAAATCTTAGTAATAGTTTCTAACTTGTCGTTCGGTGCATTTAATAACACGTACTTATTCTCTCTACCTTTTAAAACTGATTGTAATCTGAATTGAATTTTCTTTAAAATTGCTTCATTATCTTCAGATAGTTTTGGCGACTTTACTAAAACAGCTTCAGATTTTAATAAAACTTCAATCCCTTTTAAATTGTTTTTAAATAATGTACTTCCACTCGATACAATATCACAAATTGCATCAGCTAAACCAATATTTGGTGCAATTTCAACAGATCCGTTAATAATGTGTAAATTAGCTGTAATCCCTTCTTTTTCTAGGAACTTTTCTACAGTTTTTGGATATGAAGTAGCAATACGTTTTCCTGCTAATTCTTTTAAACTTGAAATGTTTGATGTTTTTGGAACAGCGATAGAAACTTTACATTTTGAAAAACCTAATTTTTCAACTACTTCGATACTTTCTCCTTTTTCAACGATTAAGTTTTCTCCAATAATAGCAATATCTACAACGCCATCTCTTAAGTACTGTGGAATATCACCATTACGTAAAAAGAAAACCTCTAAAGGGAAATTTCTAGCTGAAGCTTTTAATTGATCTTTTCCATTGTCAATAGAAATACCAATTGCTTTTAAAAGTTTAAGGGATTCTTCGTTTAATCTACCTGATTTTTGAACTGCTAATCTTAATTTACTCATTTTTAAGTTTGTGTTGTTGTTTGAGTAAATCTTTAGATTTTAAATAGTTTATAAAACTAAAAAATCCGCTTGACTTACTCAAACGGATTTAAATTTTATGATTGTTAACTACATACATATCATTATCAATTCGCCTGAGTGCAAATGTGATGATGATGATGATGTAATTGAATAAATGTCATTGTAATTATTTTACGGATGCAAATGTATGAGATATTTTATTATAAATCAAAATTAAATCATTTTTTGTTCGAAAACTTTGTGTTTAGTATATTTAAGTTTAAAGTACCTCTATAATTTAACCTTTAAATAAACGTAGGAATGGATCAGAATACAAAAACACTATTTCATATAGTTTGGAGTACACATGAACAGCATTTATTCAACTTTATAAAAACTAAAATTGAAGATATAACTACTGCAGAAGATATCTTGCAAGAGGTAAGTATAAAATTTTTAAACAACCTAGAAAGAGAAACAGTGATAAAAAATTATAAAACATGGCTTTTTCAAGTTTGTAGAAATACAATTGCTGATTATTACCGAAAACTAAAAAACAACGATCAATTAAATTCATACGAACATTCATTAGAATTTAATACTACCGGGAATTGTGTTTGTGATTTATCTGAATTTGTGATTAAAACATATTTACCAGAAAAATATAGTAAACCTCTTTTTTTAAGCGACATTCAATTAAAACCTCAGAAAGAAATTGCATCAATGCTTAATATCAGTCTATCTGCAACAAAATAAAGAATTCAAAGAGGTCGTAAAAAGTTACGAGCTTTAATTGACGAGTGTATTGACATTTCTATAAATGATAAAGATCAAATATTTGATTTTCGAGTTAAAAACAATTGCGAAATCCCTTCAGAATTAAAAAAAGAAATGGAAAGACTAAAATTATTGATTTAAACTTGCATCTTTTTGAATAGTCTGAACGACTATAGAGGAAAGTTAAACAATGAAACACAAAATTTTACTTTCTTCAGTAGTTCCTAGTTTATTAATTTTAGTTGGACTTTATAGTTATACAACAGTTATTTATCAATGGAATTACGAAATAGCTTCGTACAGTATTTTTCTATTTACATTCATTTACATTTTAATTTTTGAGTAAATTTTACCGCTTAAAACATCATGGAAACCATCTAAAAAACTATTCTGGATAGATATTTACATCTCATATTTTCTGCAGCAATTTTTGATGTTTTTGGAAAAATGTTTTCTTTATGGCTTGTGATCTATTTTCAAAAATCCTTCTTACCAACATTTACTTTTTGGGAAGTCTTACCTTTTGGACTAACTTATGTAATTGCTAATATAATCGGTGAGTTCTTTCCTTATGTATATCATAAAATTATTCATGTAGGAAAACATAATTCATATCTGAGTCAGTTTTTATGGAAAATTCATGCTATTCATCATTTACCTAAAAGTATGAATTGGTTCAAAACCAATTGGGTTCATCCTATTAATATGTTTTTCAATACATTTTTAAAAATGACTCCGATTTTGTTCTTAGGTTTTAGTAAAGAAATTATTTTTTTGGTTGGTGTTACGCATGTAGTGATTGCCTATATCTCTCATGCAAATATAAAGACTCACAAAAGCTTTTTAGATTACATAATTGTTACGCCAAGAATCCATCACTTTCATCATAGTGTAAAAATAGAAGAAGCTAAAAACTTCGGTAATATTGTTCCTTTTTGGGATATTGTTTTTGGAACATTTTATAATAGAAAAGGAACTGTAGAAAACGTAGGAGTTTTTGAAAATGAAAACACAAATTACAGCAAAATCAAAAGCTATTTCATACAGTTATTTTTTCCTTTAACCTTTACCAAACAATGTTGTTCTAAAAAAACATTTCTCTGATGTAGAAATACTATGTAATCCTCAAAATTAGTATTTTCGCGACATTATAAAATAACAGTATGATATCAGTAGATCAATTAACGGTTGAGTTTAACGGAAGTGCCTTATTTAGCGATGTTTCTTTTGTGATTAATGAAAATGATAAAATCGCTTTAATGGGAAAAAATGGAGCAGGAAAATCTACAATGATGAAGATTATCGCAGGATTAACTTCTCCTACAAAAGGTGGAGTTCGTTGTTCTAAAGATACAGTGATTGCTTACCTTCCGCAGCATTTATTGATTGAAGATAATTGTACTGTAAAAGAAGAAGCTTCAAAAGCATTTAAATCAGTTTTTGATATGAAAGCTGAAATGGATGATTTAAATAAGCAATTAGAAACGCGTAACGATTACGAGTCTGAAGCGTATATGAAAATCATAGAACGTGTTTCGGATTTAGGTGAGAAATACTATGCTTTAGAAGAGATTAATTATGAAGCTGAAGTTGAAAAAGCTCTAAAAGGTTTAGGTTTTAAAGCTGAAGATTTCGACAGAGCAACTTCTGAATTTAGTGGTGGTTGGCGTATGCGTATTGAATTGGCTAAAATCTTACTACAAAAACCTGATTTGATTCTGTTAGATGAGCCTACAAACCACGTTGATATTGAGTCTGTAATTTGGTTAGAAAACTTCTTATTAAACAAAGCAAAAGCTGTTGTTGTTATTTCTCACGACAAAGCGTTTATTGATAATATTACTAATCGTACCATAGAAGTTACGATGGGAACAATTCACGATTATAAAGCGAATTATTCACATTATTTAGAATTACGAAAAGAACGTAGAGCACATCAATTAAAGGCGTACGAAGAACAACAAAAATTTATTGCAGAAACCAAAGCGTTTATTGAACGATTTAAAGGAACCTATTCTAAAACCAATCAAGTTGCTTCTCGTGAGCGAATGTTAGAAAAATTAGTTCCTGTAGAGATTGATGAAGTAGATACTTCTGCATTAAAATTACGCTTTCCTCCTTCTCCAAGATCTGGTGATTATCCGGTTAAAGTTAGTGAATTGACAAAAGCTTACGGAGATCATGTCGTTTTTAAAGATGCTAGTTTTGCCATTGCTCGTGGTGAAAAAGTATCGTTTGTGGGTAGAAATGGTGAAGGAAAATCAACCATGATTAAAGCTATTATGGGCGAGATTGATTTTGAAGGTGAAGGTGGATTAGGTCATAATGCCCAAGTTGGATATTTTGCTCAGAATCAAGCTTCGTTATTAGATCCTGAATTGACGATTTTCCAAACGGTTGATGAAGTTGCTGAAGGTGATATTCGTACACAGATTAAAAATATTTTAGGTCGTTTTATGTTTAGTGGAGACGATTTGGAAAAGAAAGTAAAAGTACTTTCTGGTGGTGAAAGAACGCGTTTAGCCATGGTGAAATTATTACTAGAACCAGTAAACTTATTAATTTTAGATGAGCCTACAAATCATTTAGATTTAAAGTCGAAAGATGTGATTAAAGAAGCCTTATTAGATTACGATGGAACTTTAATTTTGGTTTCTCACGATCGTGATTTCTTACAAGGTTTATCACAGAAAGTTTTTGAATTTAAAGATCAACGTGTAATAGAGCATTTTGAAACTATTGATGCTTTCTTAGAGCGTAATAATATCAAGGCGTTAAAAGAGATTGATTTGTAACGTAATAATTGAAAAGGTTTATTCGTTTTTTTGCTTGTCCAAAAAAACGAACCAAAAAAAGGACACTTCTTCAATGTGTTTTTTAGCTTTTAGCTAAAAACCGAATTATAATTCCTAAAATCTTTCCAAGGCTTCAAGATTTTTGACGGAATTAAATTCTACACTGCGAAGAAGATTTAAAAGCGCTGCTTTTAATCGCTTTTGTATTATTCTCAAATAATTAATGTCATTAAATGTGTCTGGTCGAGCGCAGTCTAGACCTTTTTGTTATTTTTATTAGTATAATATAAAAACTAATGCTCATAAGTCTTTATCTAAATATCTTTATCGGAATTTGAAAAATGTTCGATGAAGAAATTTAATTCCCATTTTAAACTTAATAAAATTTAGGGTGTTTTTCCCCTTTCTCATTTCTTTACGGATATCCTTTTGTTTTTATTATAGACTTTCTTTTTATTTGGCAACTAGAAAATGAAAAAGTAATAGACAAACCCTCCTATTCCTTTATTTTTCTGATTTAATTTTTAATAAAAAAAGTAAGTATATAAACTTTAATGGTTGTGTATACTGAATAAGAATGAATATATAAATAGTTGTGCGCAATTAAAACAAAATTATGGCTAGACATCCACTAACTTATACAAAAGAGAATTTAAACAAAATAATGAATAAACCCTTGAGGCTTGGAATTGGAAAACGTAATTCGGATGAAATAACTGAAGTTTTAGAGGGACAAATTGTCAAATGCACTCTTGCAAGCAATCCGCCTCATCTTCCAGCAATTGCGAGATTTGAAACGAATGATGGAGAGCTTAAAAGATTTGATTTTTTCGAAATAAAACAAATAGAAATTTTAGAAAATTAATGGAAATTGATCGAGGATTTGCAACGCTTATTGCAGCGATAATAGCAGCTGTATCATCACTTATAGTGCTTTTTTCAAAAAAGGACGCT
>ERZ1740052.326-NODE-326-length-16545-cov-5.456762_pt1 | contig 16545 bp, 19 predicted proteins | sample MGYA00581750_ERZ1740052 | MGnify/ENA primary metagenome ERZ1740052 (study PRJEB43018, sample SAMN04849743) | marine metagenome | isolation source: floating plastic debris | place: Pacific Ocean | collected 2008-08-30 | study: EMG produced TPA metagenomics assembly...
GTCAGGTTGAAGCCGCCCTCGACCGGTCTCTGCCCGTTGTCTACCCAGAGCAAATTTACGAGGCGATGCGCTACTCGCTGATGGCCGGAGGCAAACGGCTACGCCCGATTTTGTGCCTTGCCACCTGCGAGATGATAGGCGGCCACGCTGATGTCGCTATGCCCACCGCCTGTGCGCTGGAGATGGTGCACACCATGTCGCTCATTCATGACGACTTACCGGCGATGGACGATGACGATTACCGCCGAGGTCAGCTCACAAATCACAAGGTATACGGTGAAGATGTCGCAGTATTAGCGGGCGATGCGCTGCTGACCTATGCCTTTGAATACATCGCCACCCAGACAAAGGGCGCGGAACCAGCGCAGGTACTACAGGTCGTTGCTCAGCTGGGAAAAGCCGTTGGTGCAGCGGGCCTAGTCGGCGGACAAATTGTTGATCTTGCCTCGGAAGGGACCGTTGTAGATGCAAAAACATTGACCTTCATCCACATGCACAAAACAGCGGCCCTACTAGAAGTTTCTGTCACGGCTGGAGCCATACTAGCGGGGGCTAATTCAGCCGTGGTCGAAAGCCTGAGGCGGTATGCTCAGCGCATTGGTTTAGCCTTTCAAATTGTGGACGATGTCCTCGATATCACCTCCACATCCGAAACCCTAGGAAAATCGGTGGGCAAAGATGTCGCTGCGCAAAAGGCCACCTACCCTAGCCTTTGGGGTTTAGAAGAATCGAAGAAAAAAGCCGATCAATTGGTCGCAGAAGCGATCGCAGAACTCACAGACTTTGGAGAGCAGGCACAGCCTTTGATTGCGATCGCACAATACATCACCGCACGAACCCACTAAATCAGTCCACTCTTCGCTAGCTACTTCTCTCCGCTCACTAATCTCCGTTAATTACTCATAGATATCTCAAGCTATTTAATTGCCACCCAAACCCATGCAGGACTTCAGCGAAATCTTTCAAAATCACGTACTGTGGGTGGCGCTAGTAGCCTGCATCAGTGCCCAAGCGCTAAAGCTCGTTTTTGAATTTGCACAGCACCGCTCTATCAATCCCAAAGTTCTCGTCGAAACCGGGGGCATGCCAAGCGCACACTCAGCTCTCGTTACGGCTCTCGCCTGCGGCGTGGGTCAAACCATTGGCTGGGGTACCCCAGCTTTTGCCGTCACCGCTGTATTTGCCGTCATCGTTATGTACGACGCTGCTGGCGTACGTCAAGCCGCTGGCAAACAGGCTAAAATTCTCAATCAAATCCTCGATGAGCTCTTTCAAGAAAACTCAGAATTCAACGAAGACCGACTCAAAGAGCTGCTAGGCCACACCCCTGTACAGGTCATTGTAGGGTCGGCATTAGGCGTCATCATCGCTTGGCTGTCAGCACCCAACGGATTGAATTAATCACTGCTCACGCTGCATCACTCTTTTTATTGAATCGCTGCCTTTTTATTGAGTCGCTGCAGAGGGTAGTTTTACCGAGCGACTTCATTCGAAAGACGGACTACCTGCTGCGCATCGACAATCACCGCAGCCAGCTGAGCATCGCTCAGGCGTTGCAAAATCGCACTGGCAGCGGCACCATCGCTGGTGTAGCCCGCAAGTAAGTAGGCCCGCTGCTGATACACAGCTAACCCTACTGGACGAACGAGCTGTCCTACAGCCGTTGCGACTTCAGGGCGAGTGCCATATTCCACCAGCACCGCATACCCAGACCCCAAAAGATTCGGTTGATAACCCACTGACGCATTGCCATTCACCGCAATGTCGCCATTGTTGGCAGCAGGCTGACTGGCTGGCTGCGAAACGAAGCTTTCAAAACCTTGCTCAGACTCCATATAGGTCGCCCAAGCATTGGCCGTTTCCAAGCTGGTAAAGCCACCGGCTCGCACCAGCACTTCATCGGTGTATTGGCATATCAGCACCGCGCTTTCTATGGGTAAGATGTCGGCGATTTCGGCTCGTTCAGCCTCTGTCTCGCCCCTCACCAGCAGCAAATATTCGTTGCTCGCAGGCGGCGGACAAGCCGGTAAGCCAGACTGAGCCGTTGCAGATTGAGCGGGCACACACACAGCCGCACTCGAAAGGCAGGCAGCTAAGAGTAGACGACGAATAGGAAACATAGCTATTTCGGATCTCATTTCGAGGAAATGGGGGCGAAGGACTGTACCAAGGCTGCGTTAAATCAGACCCTACAGTTGAATTTGGCCTTATGTTAGGCAGCTGTCTCTAGGGAACCCAGTGGGTCAGGAATGCTGCTAGAAGGAGCCTCAAACTCACCAATAGCCACGTACTCTAGGCGCAGTTTCAGCCAGGTTACAAAAACCTTGTCGGTAGAGACAACCGCCGCAGAAGGCTGTGGGCATTTCGCCTTAATATCTGCCAGTTCCGGAGCTTCCAAAAAAGCTGGCTGCTTAATGAGCCAAAAATCAATCTCTCTTTCTTCAGACTGGTATCGGCGATAGCGCTCTTGCAGCACCTCATCAAAGGGCTCTTCTTCTAACAAGAAGCGCTGACTAGCAGCCACAAAGTAATAGGTTGTCATAGTAATCTCAGCGAGCTCGAATAGGTCTCAAAGATGAGTGTCTCGAAGATATCGTCTCCTTTATTGAGCAGACGAATATATCTAAGTCATAGAGCGCTTATCGCTCCTTCTCATAGGGCGCTTGTCGCTCCTTCTCATAGGGCGCTTGTCGCTCCTTGACCAGAGTATCCTATGACGCAAGCTGATGAAAACTCGGTATGACACTCAGCTCTTTTATACTCAAAACACTACTCAAAAAACCAATCTTAGAAGTCAATACGGCCAGAGGTGGAGCTGCGAGTAAATTCGGGCTCACGTGCAAACTCAAAGGGTTCTTCAATCACGTCGGTGTCGGCAGATGCTAGCTGCTCAGCGCTCATGCTAGCGGCATTGACCACAACGCCCAACAGCCTGACATCGTCACCCAGCTCTAGCTCTTCCAAGGCGGCTTCAAGGACGGCTTTTTCGGTAATACCAGGCCTAGAGACTAAGACAATGCCATCGGTTTGTTCTTCGAGCAGGAGAGCATCATCACAGCGGGTGAGAGAAGGCGTATCCAAAATCACCATGTCAAATCGCGATCTGGCGTCTTTTAAGAATCGCTGCATTTCGCTGGATTCGATAATGGCCGCAGGCTGACGCTGAGGACCAGGGGACGGGCACACGTACAAATTCTCTACCTGAGAGACCAACTGCAAGCTATTGCCAACTTGGCCGCTGTAGTAACGCAGAGGTTCTAGTACAGATTGAGGATCGATGCCTAATCCGAGGATTTCAGCCTTACTTCCAGAGCGGAGATCTGCCTCGATTAAAAGGGTGCGACGACCGGCACGGGCAGAGGCGATCGCAACATTGTAAGCGCTAATGCTCTTCCCTTCTTTGGAGGACGTACTCGTCATCACAATCATCCGAGGGCCAATGGAGCTTTCCTCTGTTCCAACCAAACGCAACCGGCTCAGCAGTCGCTCGTAGCTACCGTGATAAACAGAATCAGGCTGCACCAGCACAGGCACAGAACGAGCCGAGCGGGTCTTCATCGCCGGAATCACGCCCAGCAGTGGCATCTCTCGCGCTTGCAAATTGCCTTCCTACTCTTCGGACGTGCGAGCCGTGCCATCCAGCAGATCGAGCAGATATACCACGCCCCCACTCTCCACTAGGCCAAGTAGCGCTCCCGAGAGCAAAACAGCAAGGGGCGGCGCGTGGTCGGCCGTTCTGACCGTCGTAACTGGGGGGCTAGCGACTGACAAGCTACTGACCGTCTCTGCCGCTGCTACCTCAGCATCGATCAGACTGCCCTGCAAGCGACTGTATAGCTCTCTGCGCAGACCCACTTGCGCTGCCAAACGGCCTCGCTCTAGCTGTTTGTTTGGCAGGCTAGAATACTGCTGACGCAAATCTCGGGCCGACGTGCTAATCACCTGCTGCTGACTAATAATCGCATCGCGCTGTGCGTCTAAATTAACCAGCTGGTTAGCCAGCGCTGCCCGTGCTGGGTCCAGGTTCGACTGCGCACCACTCGGAATCGGTGCTACCGTGCCGTCACCGCCGAGTACCTCTGCCGCACGTCGATCTAGCAATTGATTGAAGGCGACCAAGTTTTCACGCAGATCCACCATGACAGGATGATCTCTGCGTAAGCCTTGGCTGCTCTGCAAAGCCATCGTCGTTTCAGCTTCAGAAATCTGTACCCGCAGCTGAGCGACTAGCGGATCCGCGCTCAGTGCAGACGATGCGTAGGCTTGGTCCGGGTTCATCCCCAGCTGATTCTGAATACTGCGCATTTGGGCTTCAATGCCTGCTAGCGCAATCTGATTTGTCCGCAGCTGCTGCTGACTGCCAGAAATAGAACTCAGCAGACTGCCGTCGATTGATGCCTGAATGGCCGGGCCTTCAATTCTGTCGTAGGCCTCTAGTTCTCGCTCAGCTTCGTCAAGCTCTTCTTTAATTGCGGGCAATCGTCCATTGAGTTCATCTGTAATCGCTCGCAGCCGCGCCCGGTTGGTCACCTGGGACAGCTCTACCATGGCCCGGAACATTTCAGTAAGAACAGTCTCCGTAACCTGCGGATCGTCACCGACAAAGCGGACCGTCACCTTAGACCCCACAGCGGCCACGCCCTCTGTCTCTGAGGCCGACACGACAGCAATCCGAGTATTTTCCTTAATCTCTCGAGGCTCGTAGTTGATGTTTTGAGCCGCTAGCTGCGAAGAAAGCTCCTCTAGCAAAATCCCTGAGAGGAGCAGCTCCTCATTGATAATGCCTAAGCCCTGGGTCTGAACCTGAGAAGCCGTGTTTGAGAAGGCCACCAGTGGTGAATTGTCTACCAGCACGCCTTCTGAAGCGTACTCGGTAGGCGGCTCTGGCCGAAAGGCAAACAGGCTTGAGGCCCCTAGGATAAACAGAAATATCACCGCCCCTGGCCACTTATAGCGGTCTAGCGCAAGCAGATAGCGTTTTAAGAAGGGGGATGCCATAGCATTTCGAGGGTTTCAGTAAGCGGAAATAGCAGGAGGAGGAGCGTAGCAGCTAGGACGATTCGTTGAGGACTGTAGGTTCAACAAAAATACAGGATTGAAACTATCGATTAAACAAACCGTCGTTCAAGAAGTCATCAAAGAAGTTTGAGAATCCGATGACGTCCCGGAAAGGCCGGGTGACCGTCTGCAATGCAAATGAGAGACGTCCGATTAGGTTACGGCCTACCACAATCACGTCGCTATCTTGCAATGGCGGGTTTTGAGTGATATCGCCCAATACCGCTGACTTCGCATCCAGGCTGATGGTGACGGCCTCGCCACTTTCAGGGTCGTAGCGGATTAAGGCAACATCGCCAAGGTTGGCATTATCTGGGTTGACACCCAGTAGCGTTACCGCATCCAAGAACGAGCTACCGTTGTTGAGATTGAGCGTACCCAAACCGCCTCGTCCACCTGCGTAGTTCAAAAAGCGCACGTTGATAATCGGCTGAGCCAGCGTTGAGCGAGCCACTAGGTAGCTATCGTATTCGTCTAGCTGACTGGGATCTAGCTCTGGAATAACGATGACGTCGCCATCTTCAAGTCGCACATCGGGCAGCGCACTGCCTTCTTTGAGTGGCGTAAATAAGTCGACGTTTACGCGTTCTTCTACCAGCACACCGTCACGGCGTAGCTGCCTTTGCACCTGAATGGCACGCAAGTCTGAGGTGCGCGTAGCGCCACCGGCTGTGAGTAATGCTGTGGCCACGCTAGGATCGGCCAGCGGATAGAAGCCAGGACGCTGCACAGCGCCGAGGATAGTGACTTCAACGCCCCTACGAGCGACCAGCGTAATCGCTACATCTCGGTTTTCGCGAATCACCACGTACCGGTTATACACCTCTCGCAGACGACCTTCGGCCTCGGCCAGGGTTAGGCCTTCAAAGGGAACACTGCCCTGAAGCGGCACGATAATGTTGCCCTGGAGGTCAAGCGTGGCCTGAAAGCTCAGGTCAGGGTAGCGTTGAACACTTACAAAAATGCTGTCGCCAGGCCCCAAATGATAGTCCTCAAAAGAAGGCTGCAGAACAGACGGACTGACAATGGTATTTGGCAGCGTCAGCTGCTGGTCGTAGCGGGGCGCAGACGATGGGGGGAGGCTCGGTATCTGCTGTACGGTAACTGGAACGCCTCCATCTTCTGATTCTTGGGCGCTAGAAGGCTCAGCAGTAGGTGATAGCACTTCAGGCACTGGAGTCGCTGAAGATTCGCCAGCGGACTCATCGACTGCCCCGCTAGCAGGAAGCGTAGGCAGCTCTTCTTGAGCTGGGGCAGGCTGCGCACTCACGACGAGCCCTACCACCACAAGCAAGGCAATCAAACTACCGAAAGAAGAAGTCGATTGTTTTGACTGTTTTGCCAACGACTGTTTTGTCAACAACTGTTTTGTCAACAACTGTTTTACTAGCCCTAACGCTAGCGGGGCTTTTGTTGCGCTATTGGAACTGGATAAACCGTTATTCATAACCGCTCGCAAAAAAAGAATAGTAAAGACAGTCGTGTAGTCGCTATTTAGTCACTTTAGCCTAAGGGCCTAACTAAAATATAGTGTCAAAAATCGAACAGATAAAACGCTTCATCACATCCTATTGGTCAAACAAGGCCACTGACTTGGTCATCGATATAAAGGAACAATCAACAGGCAAATAGAGTCCATCGGCGGCGCTAAGAAGTCATTTGAGGAGTCGTCAGTTGAGGAGTGGCAACCGTTCTATATTGGGCCTCGTCCCCAGCTGCGTTCTCTGAAAAGACGCCTGAAAATACAGTTTGCAAGAGTTCCTGATGAACGGCTTTGCCTAGGTCAGTTGCGATCGCCTCGTAAGGGTCAATATTGCTCAACGGCTCAATGGGCAACCAGAGGCTAACCGCCACCCAAGGCATTCTTTGGCGGTGCTGCCACTGGGTCTTTTGGTCGGCCCAGAACCACCAAGCAGGAGAAGGGCTACCACCTGTAGGGCAAGCGTACCACTGCAAAACAGCGTACGTTTGCTCTTTACTCCATGCACGAAAGAAGTCAGTGTTGATCCGGATAGTTTCTGACTCACTTGACGCGTTTGTCAGTGAATTTACAGAGACTTTAGATACGGGGACTTCAAATGACAGCGCCTGACGCGAGTCCGTATCCCACTGCTGGGCACCCCGCAGATCGAGCCATTCTACTTCTGGCTGGTCGGCCTCCCACACCTGCGGACGCAGCAGCAGGAAAATCGTAGACGGTGTCGCTGCGGCAAATGCACCCTCATCAGCCGCTGACAGCTGTTGAATAGACCAGGTGTCACCGCCGATTTTGGTCTTTGCCTGCTCATCAGGTAGCCAGCCCGGCAGGGAAATTCCCTCGTCGCGGATCGCCTGCAATGCCGACTGATTGGCCACTTTGAGTGGGCTAGACCACGGCCAGCTAGAGGCATAGCGGGGCAGTGCACTCACGGCTACAAACAGCACCAAAGCAGCGATAACAATTAGCGTTACCGTCGACTTTTTGGTTACGTTTCTAGGAAGCACGGGGGATGACACAGGTTGAAACGTCTGCTTTTCGCAAGACGATGAGGTAAAGAAGAAAAGACGTAAAAAAGAGAACCAGAGATTAGCGACAAACCAGCGACAAATTAAAAATAATCCGGTTTGCGCGGTTTCGACGGTAGTTGAGACGGTGGCGCTGGCGGTTCGGCAGAAGGGTCTGATGATGGTAAGGAAGGCCCTGTCGGGGCACCTCTAGAAGGAGCAGGAGATGAATGGGCCATTTGAGCGATGCCTGAACCGGATCCGCCTACCGACAAAGTAGCTGGGGCGTAGCGCTCTAGTAAACGAATTAGCACAATGAGCAGACCGAGCATGGCCGCCGAGTACAAGTCCCCGCCCCAGCTATCGTGCAACCATTCGAAGGCTTTGGTCATTTGCGCCCCGTGGAAGAAGGTCAATGTAGCGTTGCGAATGATGTTGCCAATGACACTAACGCCGATAATACCGACGAAAAATAGGCTAGTGCGCAAGCGGGACCGATTTAGCCCTGTCCAATAGGTAAGGATAAGACCCATGTAGAGGCTAGTGAACAGCATCTTGAGCCCGGCGCAGTGAGGGGCGACTTCTACCAGCTGATCGTTTACAAATAGATAAATGCCGTCGACATAGACGTTGACATCTAGCTGCTGCAAGATAAATCCGGCAACCGCAGCGATGAAGCTCTGCAAGGGCAATACATATGGCTCAATTAAGTAGGTCAGCTGAGTCGAGGTAGAAAACAGCACCAACACCAGTGGAAACGCGTACAGGCGGAACCCTTTGCCACCTTTAAGAACCAGCAGCAAACCAGCCAGCAGCAGCGGCAGCGATAGATTCATCACATCGAGCAGGCCACTACTGTAAAAAATAACAGCAGTAAGCAAGCAAGGAAAAGCTAGCCAGTGAGTGCGGTGCGCCAGCTGATGCCATTTTGCCCGATCCTCCCACATAAGATAGACGGCAAATGGGATGCCCAAAAGTCCGTGGCTAAAGTACTCATGCTGGATACTGATGCTTTTGTTGAGCCAGCCATCTACCCTGTACCTAAGCATGGGCGCATACAGCACGCCGAGCTACCCAAGGATAATCCCTTCCAGTGGCAGTGGTGGTTTGGCGTTTGTTTTAGCGTCTGAGATCAGCATTTATTCAGGATTTGTGATGCAGTATTTGTAATGTAAGTCGGTGGCCAAAAAGCGATCGCTTGACAGCGTAATTAATGTTTTATCTGCGTTTATCATCCTTCATCCGTCGACAACTGCAGCCTGCGGATCAATATGCTCTATGCCTTCGCCCTTTAAAACAGCAGTGATAGTCGCAACGACTCGGTCGATTTGCGCAGTGGTCAGGCCGGGATACATCGGCAAAGAAAGAATTTCCTGACTGAGGGTTTCCGCCTGGGGAAAGTCTCCGACACTGTGTCCAAAGGATTGAAAAGCGGGCTGAAGGAGACAAGGGGTGGGGTAATGAATGCCCGACTGAATATTTTGGGCGCTGAGCTCTAGCTGTAGCAGGGTTCTATCGACAGGACACTCGGTGGTGACGCGGACCACATATAGATGATAGACATGGCCTTCACCGCTGATGTTTTTTATCGGGATTAGGCCTTTTTCTGCCAAAGGCTGGAGCGCTTGGTCGTAGTAGGCAGCCAGCGAGTTGCGATCGCGGTTCCAGTCAGCCAGGTGCGGCAGCTTGAGATTGAGCACGCCAGCTTGCAACGTATCCAGTCGGCTATTGGTACCGCCCGGATCGGTGTGAAAGTACTTACGGGTCGCGCCGTAGTTACGAAGCGATCGCACCGTTTGAGCCACCATCTCTTCGCGGGTCACCAGCATGCCGCCATCGCCCAAAGCGCCGAGGCTTTTACTGGGGGAAAAGCTAAAGGCCGCGCCCATACCAACTGACCCAGCCCGGTAGCCCTCGCGCTGCGCTAAATGCGCCTGAGCAGCATCTTCAAAAATAATGACATTGTGACGAGCGGCTAAACCTAACAGGCCCTTAGGTGACACCATTTGTCCATACAAATGAACAGGGACAATCGCCCTCGTCTTAGGCGTAATCGCTCGCTCGGCAGCGACCAAATCCAGCAACGCTGTCTCTGGGTCGCAATCGACAAATACAGGCGTCGCCCCAATTCTCACCACGCCAATCAATGTGGCGATAAATGTATTGGCTGGCAGAATTACTTCGTCGCCCGCGCAAATGCCGCAAGCGCTAAGGCCAAGTGCGATCGCATCCGTCCCACAGCCGACCCCCACGCCATACTGGACCTGACACGCCTTGGCAAAAGCCGCTTCAAACTCAGCGACGGCTCGGCCCAGCACATAGTCGCCCTTATTGAGAGTCGCTTCAACGACTGCCAAAATATCCGGCTGAAGCGGACGGTGCTGCCAAGCAAGGTCTACAAAAGGAATTTGCTGAGCAGGTAAAGGAAGGCGGTCCATAGAGTAACAGTGGAGTAGCAGTGATGGAATATCACGGTCGCGGTAGCAAACACAAGGCGAGATCAGGCGAAGCTCACAACAGCCTAACTTGATTTACAGTTTGGCTTTATTTATGGGCAGACACGCTCACAACGAATGAATTCTCTGTAAAACTTGCCTAAATTGCTTCAACAAGCTTTGATTAGATAGCTCAATAGTGCCCGCTTCGCACACAAGCATTACCGCTAAAACATAGAAATTTTCTGTAGGCGCTCTATGGGCGCTCGGCATCGATGGACTTTCAGAGCGCACGTCAGGAGCTGATCGCTCAAACCCTCCCTCAAAATGAAACAAATAATACTTTTTTGGGACGGCTAAAACAGGGCTATCCGCCGGTGCCAGGGCAGGTCACCTCACTCTTACTCGCGCTCAGAGTGCTTCAAGATGGATTGCAGCAGGATCTTGAGCTCAACCGGGAACTCGCTCATGCGCTGTTTTTGGTGGCCTACGAAAGCCGGAACCTATTTGAGTCGGGGCGCGCAGCAGGGGTTGCTTGGCCGCCACTACTCGATGATGACTTGGAAAGAATTGCGATCGCAGCCTACAAAATATTTACAGATGCGCCCGTAGAGCCGCTCTAGAAGAGCCACAAAAGGGCTGTAGAAAAACCATAAAAAATTAAGTAGCCAATCGTCACCGTTGCGACTAAAGTACAGGGGCACAATCACAAAACGTGCGTTCAGACACCGTGCGTTCAGACACAGAGCGAACTGACGAGAAACCATCGCTATCGAGTCAGTTAACAGCAGTGTCGGGCAGTAGTAGTGTCAGCAACCATGAGATTCGCAATGCCATCTCGTTCTGAACTAGAGAGTCACTCTCGCTTAATACTGGGCCTAGGCATGATGGCGCTCGGAGCCGTATGGCTATTGCGTCTGCTGTGGCCGCTTCTCCTGTTGGCCGCTTTAGGAGGACTTTTCTTTAGTGGCTACTGGCTTTTACAGCGTCAGCAAGAAGAACTGGTTCAACAGCAACGCCGCGAAGACCGCCTCGCCAGAAAATTCTACGAACTGCTGGACTATCGCCAAGGACGCATCAGCTCACTGGAGTTCGCAATGTGCACTCGAATCAATGGCCGAGAAGCACAACGATATTTGCACACCCAAGCGCAGGCCTTCGGCGGCTTCTTTGAAAGGACAATTCAAGGCGACGTTGTCTATATCTTTAATCCAGCTGTTATTTATAGCTACCCGGCTCAGCGGCCAGCAACACCCACCGAGCTAGCACAGGCCTACACGGCGCAAGCCCAGGCCTATAAAGCACAAGCGAAAAGCCAAGCTGTCTGGGCAAACGCCCTTCGTCAGCGAAATACGACAGCAGATGGCGTAACGCCCACGGTGCGAGGCCAAGCCCATCGCGCTGAGAATGTACAGACTATCGATGTTATTGCGGCAAATGAGTAGCCGCTTTAGTCGAAAAGCGATAGAAAAGCAGAACAAGGGCCAAAAAAGACTTTACAAACTGGCCTCAGTTACTGAGCATAGGAAAGGTTTCAACACGTTGTTAGGAGTTACGAGTTCGTGGAAAAGAGTTTTATTATGATCAAGCCCGATGGTGTTCAGCGGGGCTTGGTCGGCGATATCATTAGCCGGTTCGAGACCAAGGGATTTAAGCTTGTAGGCCTCAAGCAAATGGAAGTATCGCGCGAATTAGCCGAAGCTCACTACGCCGTACACAAAGAGCGTCCTTTCTTTAAAGGCCTGGTCGACTACATTATTTCTGCGCCTGTAGTTGCCATGGTGTGGGAAGGAGAAGGCGTGATTGCCTCTGCGCGCAAGCTCATCGGCGCAACGAATCCTTTGGAATCGGAGCCTGGCACTATTCGTGGTGACTACGGTATTACCATTGGCCGCAATATTATTCACGGCTCGGATGCGCCTGAAACTGCCGAGAGCGAAATTAAATTGTGGTTTGGAGATGGAGTCTGCACCTGGGAATCTGCGATGCAGCCTTGGTTGTATGAGTAAGCTGCCAATCAGCGAATAGGCAGGGTTAAACAGGCTAGAAGCCTATCTCACCGAGTTCTTGTCTCAATATTTCTATCTCAATAAAGACAAAAGCCCCTTATCAAGAAACTTTGATAAGGGGCTTTTGTTCAGGAAAGTCAAAATTTCTACTACTCCATATTGGCTCTGGCATCTTTGACAGCGGCCATAAATGAAAGCACACAGAAGGGAATGCTGAGCGCCAAAACCACGGCGGTGGGCGCGGTGCCCCAGTCTGGGTCGCCAGAGGACAGTTCAAACATGGAGCCGACTGCTGCGATCGCAGTCAAACAAGCTACACCGAGTAACGCACCGCTTTTGGGAGTCACAGATTTTTCTCCAGGAGTAAGTGAATTTGAATGGGGTCTTGAAAGAGAGAGGGAGGAAGGGGAGAAAGGGAGAGGGGGCTTCTGACTACTTCTATCTCACTTTCTTTACGTCTTTGACAGCGAAGCCGTTCTTGTCGAGCTCTTGGGTAAGCGCGATCGCATTTTCCACCCGGTCCACAAACATCACGCCGTTCAGATGATCCATCTCGTGCTGAATCACACGGGCGACGAGGTCGTTGACTTTCATTTTTTGAGGGCGGCCAGACTCATCTTTAAAGCTTACTTCCACGGCTTCAGGGCGAACCACGTCGAGGTAAACACCTGGAATGCTAAGACAGCCTTCTTGCCCAGTTGCGAGTGTGTCACCGTAGCTAATGATTTTGGGGTTCACTAGCACAAGCGGTGGCGCTGCCGCATTTTCTGGGTCTGCATCAACGACTAGCAGCTGCTTGTTGACACCGACTTGAGGAGCCGCTAGGCCAATACCGTCTTCGCTGTACATGGTTTGCAGCATTTTGCGGACCAGGTCGCGCAGTGAGTTATCCACTTTGGCCACACGCTTAGCGGGCTGACGCAGGACGCGATCACCCAAGTAGTGAATAGAAAGCGGTGGCTTCTTTAGTTTTTTCTTTTCAACTTCAATAACAGCGGCCATGTTTTTTTGCTAAGTAGAATTCTTGCTAAATAGGAGAAGAAGGCTTTCTGGAATATGCGTTCAGTTTGCCTATTGTAACAACTCACCAGGACTTCGAGGGCGGCTTCAAGGGCGGCTTCGAGAGGGACATCAGTTAAGCCAATCACATAATGCTATTCGTTTCGTCACGATTATTGGCTACATATATTGACTACATAGGGGGATTGGCTACAGCAGGATTGACTACACAGGGGGATTGACCCGATAAGGACTGTATCAATTCTTTTTGATTCGGGAATCCTAATGCCCAAATGCCCCCATCACTATCGGCGGTGCTAATGCACCGGCGCTAACTATCTTGCTCAAATCCATACTCAAAACGGATTACTTACTGCTTGAGAGCCTGCGTGGTTTGCGGCGTGGCGGCTGGATGAACTGGGCCGCAATCAGCACAATGACGGTGCTGCTCTTTTTGTTTGGTACTAGCCTTCAGGTGAGTTGGCAGGTAGAAGGCCTGCTGAATCAGTTTGGCTCTCAGCTAGTGATTTCCACCTATCTAGAAAGCGGCGTAGACGCCGGCAGCTTAGTCACGCAAGTAAATCGGCTTCCCGGCGTAGTCAGCGTCACATCTGTCAGCAAAGAGCAGGCTTGGAATCAGCTCACAGCCGATCTTGGGCTCTCCAATATCTCCAATGCGGCAGAACAGCTCAAGGGCAACCCACTTGTTGATGAGCTTAAGGTCAAAGCCAGAGACGCAGAACAAGTACCACAGCTGGCAAGAACGCTCAAAAGCATGGCAGGTGTGGACGATGTGCTGTATGTGAATGAAGTGATCAATCAGCTCAGGGAGCTGAACGCAGGGCTGAAATGGGTGAGCCTGTGTGTGGTAAGCCTGCTGAGTATGACTGCGATCGCGGTAGTAACCACTACGATTCGGTTAATTGCGATCGCCCGCCGTCAAGAAATTGAAGTTATGCAGCTTGTTGGGGCCACCCGCAGCTGGATTTATCTCCCCTTTCTACTGCAAGGCATGACCTTCGGCATCGCTGGGGCAGGCGGCTCGTGGACCTTACTATTCGGCATTCAAAAGGGGCTCAAGTCACTTTCTACCAGCGACCAGCCAGCCTTTATTGAATTCTTGATCAACGGCCTCAAGCTCACACCGCAGCAGTGGATTTTGCTTCCTATTTCGCTAATAGGCTTAGGCACAAGCCTAGGCTTGCTCGGCAGCGTTATCGCCGTCAAAAAAGTTGCGGCTCGATAGTCCAAAAACAGGAAATCTAAAACAGACAGCCCAAGAACCAGTCGCTAGGCACCTAGCTCTACACAAAAATCCCCTGCCGAGTAATGCTCGGCAGGGGATTTCTTATTCTTTTGACTGGCTTTTGAGTGGATAACTCCTTCAAAAAAAGAAGGTTCTAGTAGGCCAGACCCATGCTGCGAGTCGTTTCAGCACCTAGGTAAACGCGAATGCTCAAGAAGTCTGTAGGGCAGGCAGTTTCGCAACGCTTACAGCCAACACAGTCTTCTGTGCGAGGAGAAGCAGCGATTTGACCCGCTCTGCAACCATCCCAGGGAACCATTTCCAAAACGTCTGTAGGGCAGGCGCGGACGCACTGAGTGCAGCCAATGCACGTATCGTAGATTTTAACTGAATGAGACATGAAGTGTAGACTCCAAAATTATTATTGCAATGAGCGTCAATATGCCAGAGCGTCAATGGCCAGTGGCACATTTGCCCTTGGTACGTCGACGGCTAATTTGAAGGCTGCCCAAGCTACTGAGCGACGACAGCACGTAGAGGCCCGAAGATAATCGGACGCATCGACACCGAATCGCCATCGACAAAATAGCTAATGACTGCGAGCAAGGGTTCTCCAACCCAAGTGAAGTGTATCCTGCGCCCGCAAGGCATTCATTAACGCAGGGGGTAAAAATTTATGGAACGTAATATTGTCTCTACACAAGTCAGATAAGTCAGAAGCACCCAGCAGAAGACTCGGAGGGGTCACGCTTTCCTATAAGATAATGAAGCTTAAATTACAAAAGTTGCTCAATGCAGCAGAATTGGGTCAAATGCGTTAGGCGTTTGTACCTACGCTGTCAGAGATAGGCGCTTTGGTTTGAGCAAGTTTTTGCGCTTTTTGTCGCTGTTTGAAGGTAGGTACAGTAATGAGTGACGACATTTTAGGAAAGGTTCAGAAAATCGTTTCTGAACAGCTCGGGGTAGATGAAGCAGAAGTAAAGCCAGATGCTAACTTCGCGAACGACTTGGGTGCGGATTCTCTCGATACCGTTGAGCTAGTGATGGCTCTAGAAGAAGAATTTGATATTGAAATCCCTGACGAAGCAGCAGAAAGCATCAGCACCGTGCAGTCCGCTGTTGACTTCATCAAGTCCAAAGCAGCGTAGCTGTAGGTTTGTTGTTCTCGAGATCGCTAAAGGAGAGAGGGCGCAGGGGAGCGGAGGCGCAGGGGAGAATGCGCATAAATAGCCTCCCTCGCTCCCCTGTGACTCCGCTCCCTCTGACAGTATCGCTGCTACATAACGCTATCTTCCGTCAGCGCTTATCAATTTTGATCTCTTTTCCCACTGTTGCGACCTTTTTCGTGCGGGAAGCTCCTCCGTTGCCTCATTAAATCTATGGCTCAGTCAGAAACCCAGTCAAACCAACAATTAAAAGATAATCAAATGCTGAAAAAGCGGGTGGTGATTACCGGCTTGGGTGCCATTACACCCATTGGCAATACCCTGGATGAATACTGGCAGGGGCTCATGAGCGCCAAGAATGGCATTGGCATGGTCACCGCCTTCGATGCCTCGAAGCACGCTAGCCAAATTGCTGGCGAGGTTAAGGGCTTCGATCCGCTCGATTATATGGATAGAAAGGATGCGAAAAGGGCAGCTCGGTTTGCTCATTTTGCGATCGCAGGCAGTAAACAAGCCTTAGCCGACGCCAAGCTAGAAATCACTGGCCTCAACGCCGAGCAGATTGGCGTGATGATCGGCACGGGCGTGGGCGGAATCCAAGTGATGGAAGATCAGCAAGAGGTGTACCTCAACCGGGGCCCCAGCCGCTGTAGCCCCTTCATGGTACCCATGATGATTGCCAACATGGCCGCTGGCCTTACCGCGATCCAGACCGGTGCAAAGGGGCCAAACTCCTGCCCTGTTACCGCCTGCGCCGCTGGCTCAAACGCGATTGGTGCCTTTCGCCTCGTCCAAGGCGGCTACGCCCAAGCCATGATTTGCGGCGGCACCGAGTCAGCGGTCACGCCCCTGACCTTTGCCGGATTCTCATCGGCGCGGGCCATGTCCAGACGAAATGACGACCCTACCCATGCCAGCCGCCCCTTCGATGTAGATAGAGACGGATTCGTCTTGGGAGAAGGCACTGGCATCCTAATTTTAGAAGAGCTAGAGCACGCTCTGAGCCGAGGCGCACGAATTTACGCAGAAATGGTGGGCTATGGCATGAGCTGTGACGCCTACCACATGACGAGCCTGGCCCCCGGCGGTGAAGGCGCCATCCGCGCCATTCGCCTCGCCCTCAAAGACGGTGGCTAGGCCCCTGAAGC
>ERZ1740052.328-NODE-328-length-16483-cov-5.929693_pt1 | contig 16483 bp, 13 predicted proteins | sample MGYA00581750_ERZ1740052 | MGnify/ENA primary metagenome ERZ1740052 (study PRJEB43018, sample SAMN04849743) | marine metagenome | isolation source: floating plastic debris | place: Pacific Ocean | collected 2008-08-30 | study: EMG produced TPA metagenomics assembly...
GCTGCAAATAATGGTCATCGCTGGTGGAAATTAGAAGGAGATTTATTTAATCGAGAATATACTGTTCCAGAACTAGAAGGAACAGGGTATAAATATCTTGATTTATCTAATATGCTGGACAGGAAACCAGTAACATCTTCAGATATTTTATATACCGTTCAAGATGGACAAGCGAATTACGATAATCTAGAAACGTTTCCACATACTATTGTCGGAAATCGAGTTTTTGATATGCGTTCTGGTCAACAAGTAGACAATATTCCAGTTAGTGTTGCAGTTCCAGATGTTGTCGTAAGAGTAGGGAACTATGTGTTTTATGCACCGCAAACAGGAGCGATAAATGTATTCGATTTTGGTGATCCAAGTAATATTAAATTTTTAGGATCTTTTGGAGGAGATATCCCTCACGAACAATATAGTACAGGAATTCAATTGTGGAGAAATTACCTGATTTTTATGAGTGGAAATCAAGGTCCAGATGCTTTAGTTGGTTTTGATATTAGTGATCCAACAAATGTAACAAGAGGATTTAGTTTGCATTCCGATCAAATTACATTAGGTAGATATATGATTTTTCAAGACGAATTTGGTTTCTCTGGAAGATTTGACAGAGGTGTGAAATTCAATTTTGAAACTATGGAAATTGATCATGAATTTTTTCCTCCTTCAAGTGATGAGACGCTTCAGTTTATCGATAATCAATGGATGCCAATCGGACATATTTTAGTGGCTAGTGGAGATGATAAAACTTCAATTTTTGCACATCAAGATGGCTTAGATACAAAAGGACCTTCTGTTGGACATCATTTTCCAGTTTCAGGAGCAATTAATCAGCCAGTAACAACTACAATTGGTTTTGTAATAAATGAAACCTTGAACGATTTAACACTAAATGACCAAACTATTCAGGTAAGTCCACTTGGAGGAAATCCAATTCAAGGAGATGTCACTACAACTTCATATCAAGTAATTAATTACGCGCCTAAAAATCCATTATTACCGAATACAACTTACGAAGTAAAGTTTGTTGAAGGCGGAATTAAAGATGCAGTTGGTAATGGAATGGAAGAGTATAGTTTCTTTTTTACCACAGGTGGTGATTCTTCAAATCAATCTCCAGAAGTAACAGGAATTACAGCTAACAAACCTTCACCAGTAATTGAGAATACTCAGGTTGAATTTACAGCAAATGCGACAGATGCTGATGGAAATACATTAAGTTATCGTTGGGATTTTGGTGATGGAAATCCAAAAACAGACTGGACTACCAAAACGGTAAATCATGCCTTCGCTGAAGCAGGAAATTATAATGTGCAAGTTCAAATTTCAGATAATAACGGAGGTTTTGTTGTGGCTTCAAAAGTTATAGTTGTTTCAGAAAACTTACCAAACACTTCTCCAACACAATCTTCACCAATTACAGTTGATGCAACAAATAGAATGGTATGGTCTGTAAATCCAGATAATAATTCCGTTACATTAATTGATGCCGATGATTTTACTGTAATAAACGAAGTTTCGGTAGGAAAAGATCCTATTAGTGTGGCGTTAGATGCGCAACAAAATGCTTGGATTACTTGTAGAGATTCAGATGAGGTTTATATTTTAAATTCTCAAGGAATCGTTCAAGATCAAATTAAATTAAATCGAGGTGATCGACCTTACGGATTGGTATTTACTCCAGATCAAACTCGTGCTTTTGTTTCTGCTTTTGGTTCTGGAAAGATTATTGAAATTAATCCATCAACAAAAGTAATTGTAAATACAATTTCAATAGGAAATACACCAAGAGCTTTAGCAATTACTGGAGATGGAAATAAAATGTTAGTCACACGTTTTATTTCACCAGATGAAGAAGGTCAAGTTTGGGAAGTAAACCTAAATACGTTAACTAAAAAAACGATTGACTTAGCATTAGATGATTTCACTGTAGATAACGGAAATGCAGCTCGCGGATTACCAAATTACATTTCAGGAGTTAGTATTCATCCAAACAATAAATCAGCTTGGTCTGTAGCAAAAAAAGATAATATTTTAAGAGGATTCGCGAGAGACGGAAAAACTCTAACTTTCGATAATGCTGTTCGAACAGCTATTTCTCCGATCAATTTAACAACAGGAAAAGAAGATTTAGGAAATAGATTAGATTTTGATAATCATGGTCAGCCTTCATCGGCTTTGTATTCTCCAACAGGAAATTATTTGTTCGTTACCATGCAAGGAAACAATAGAATTATTGTAATTGATCCGAAAACTGGTATCGAAATTTTAAAAACAGATGTAGGAAAATCTCCACAAGGTTTAGCTTTTGATAAAAATACAAACAGACTTTTTGTAAAAAACTTTATGGATCGTTCGGTTACTGTTTTAAATGCTGATGCTATGGTAACAAACGGAAATCCAGTACTTGAAAATTTAGCAACTGTAAATACTGTTGGAACAGAATTATTGAGTGCTGAAGTATTAAAAGGGAAACAAATTTTTTACGATGCTTCTAATTTAAAAATGGGAACCGATGGTTACATCAGTTGTGCGAGTTGTCATGTTGATGGAACTCAAGATGGAAGAACTTGGGATTTCACCGATCGTGGAGAAGGGTTAAGAAATACGATTTCACTTGTTGGTCGTGCTGGAACTGCTCACGGAAGAGTACATTGGAGTGCGAATTTTGATGAAATTCAAGATTTTGAAAATGATATTCGTGCGCATTTTAAAGGTCAAGGTTTTTTGACTACAGATGACTTTAACGATGGAACATCAGCCTTAACACTTGGTGATACAAAAACGGGAAAGTCTACAGATTTAGATGCTTTAACAGCTTACATAGAATCGTTAGATACTTTTGAGCCGAGCCCGTATAAAAAAGCAAACGGATCGTTAACTTCAGACGGAGTTGCAGGAAAAGCTATTTTCTCGGATTTAAAATGTGCTTCTTGTCACAGTGGCGCGACATTTACAGATAGTCCTTCAGGAAAATTACACGATGTGGGTACTTTAGGAACTCAAAGTGGACAACGTCTTCAAAAAACATTATTAGGTTTAGATGTTCCTACCTTAAAAGATGTTTGGGCAACAGCCCCATATTTACATGATGGTTCAGCAAAAACAATTAAAGAAGTTTTAACAACGAAGAATATTGGAGATGCACATGGAGCAGTTTCTACTTTAAGTCAAAATCAAATTGATCAGTTAGTAGCATACATTAATCAAATTGATGGCGATGAGATTAATACTGATGTTACTCAAGTTTTAGAAATGGCATCGCCCGCAGATGGATCTAAATTAAATACATCAGAAAAAGTAAAATTAGCTGTAAATACTAATATTGAAGGTTTAACTAAAGTCGAATATTATGTAGATAACGATTTGGTTGAAGAAGTTACTACAGCACCTTTCGAAAGTTCTTGGCAACCTATTTTATGGAAAACATATACAGTAACTGCTAAAGTATTTTATAACAACGGAAAAACAGCTTCTATAACTCCAGAATCAAAAGTTACATTTAAGAATACAATCAATGTAATGTTTGTTGTTGGAGATAAGGCGAATCTTTCCAACGAAGATCAGCGTATAAAATCGAGATTAGCACAACAATTTGGCTTTTCTATTACTTTGTTTTCAGATGAAGAAGCTACGAGTCCGCAATCTGCAAATCCGTATGATTTAGTTTTAATTTCTTCTACTGTAGATCCAAGAGAACTAGGAAATGACTTAGAAGGAGCTAGAGTGCCGTTATTAACTTGGAATCCTTTTATGTACAATCGTTTAAGAATGACTTCAGGATCGTTAAATATAGGTTTTGGAATTACAAACGAAGGTTTCGATCAAGTAACAATTTCAGCTCCAAATCATCCAATGGCAGCAAATGCAGGAATAACAACTGCTTTATATGACATTACACAAAGTTTACCTTTTGGAAGTCCATCAACAGAAGCTATCGTAATTGCTAAAGCAGGTACACAACCTATTTTATTTGGTTATGAGGCAAGTGCAACTATTCCATCGAGAAGAACTGCGTTTCCATTACGAGATCAATTCATGCATTTATTAACACCTCAAGGTTTAAAAATGTTTGATGCAGCGATTTTATGGACACTTCATGGTGGTGATGCAGATACGCCAATCGGACCATTACCAGATGTGTATTTTACTTCACCAACTAACGGGCAATTAGTAAACGCTCCAATTAGTATTGAATTTGAAACTGAAGGTTGGGATTTGCCTTCACAGCAATTTCAGTTAAGATATAGAATAGACGGACAAGATAGAGGTTTAATAACTTCGGAAGGTGTACATGAAGATTTAACAAATTTGTCTGAAGGTCCACATGAATTAACACTTCAAATGGAAAGAAGTGACAATTCGTTAACGGAGCTTGGAGAAACGATAACGGTTATGGTAACCAAAGATCCAATTCCAAAAGATCCAACAGTATTAATTGAATCGCCAACAAATGGAAGTTTAGTTGGACCTAATTTTTCTATTGAATTTTCTACAATCTTGTGGGATCTTTCACCTAATGGAAGACATGTGAAGTATTCTTTAGATGGAATTGAACAGCAAGATGTGTATTCAGTTACTCCAATTCCTGTATCAAATTTAACAGAAGGTATTCATACAATTAAGTTAGAATTGGTAGAAGCGAATGGTACACTTACTGGAGAATTTAAAGAAGTGACATTTACAGTAGATGAAAGACTAGCAAATTTACCAGATACTGATTTTAGTGTTGAATATAGAGATAATAGTTCAGGAGTAAATTCATCAGAATTAAAACCGGTATTTCAAATTGTAAATGGTTCCAATGAGAATTTAGCATTGAAAGATTTTACAATTCGATATTGGTTTACACCAGATCATAATGTTCCTATGGTATTCAATATAGATTATTCTCAACCAAAAGGAATTACAGGAAAATACGAAGCATTAGGTGCAGAAAATTATTTAGAATTAGGGTTTACAACTACTTCAGGAAATATTAATGCGAACTCAAAATCAGGACAAATCGTAACAAGATTGCATCATTCTGGATTTCAATCTCACAATCAGTTGAATGATTTTTCTTATGATGCAGCTAAGAATGCTTTAAGTCCACATGTTTTAGTCACGTTATATTACAAAGGACAGTTAGTTTGGGGATTAGAACCCGATGGTTCGGTTGCTGAAAATAGAGCTCCGATTGCAGATTTCACGTCTAATATCAGTTCAGGACAAAGTCCGTTAAGTGTTCAGTTTGATGCATCAGGTTCTTACGATCCAGACGGAGATGTATTAACCTATACTTGGGATTTTGGTGATGGAAATACAGCAGTAGGAGAAATAGTTTCACATGAATTTACACAACCCGATAACTATACAATTGAACTTACAGTTAGTGATGGAGAAAAACAACGTACAAAATCTTCAGTAATTACAGTAACAGATCAACCGATAAATAATGCTCCAATAGCTAATTTTACTGCTGATGTAGTTTCAGGAAATGCGCCTTTATTAGTTCAGTTTGATGCTTCTAGTTCAACTGATTTAGATGGAGATGCATTAATCTATACTTGGGATTTTGGTGACGGAAATACTACAACAGGAGAAATAATTTCCTATGAATTCTTACAACCAAATGTATATGATGTGGAATTAACGGTCAGTGATGGTGTTTTACAGGATTCTATAAGTATTACAATCAACGTAATTGATGATTCAAATCCGAATCCTTCAGGTTGTAGTTTTGGTACGCCAATAGCCACAAGTTTAGCATCTGTAAATAAAGCTTTTGATTATGTATTTGTTTTAGGAAATGGACCTGACTTAAGTAACATTGCAAAATTCACTATAAACTGGGATGCTAATGCGAACGGTTTATGGCAGTTTTCAATTAATACAACAAATGGAGTTCCATCTTGGTGGAATAACTTAATACCAAGCATTACACATAATTTTAATCAAGTACAGCCAGAAATAACAATAACAGGTTCTGGTTTTACAGGATTAGATGGAACATATTGGGTAACCTTAGATACTGACAACTTTGTGATGGTCTCAAAAACAGAAGGATTTACTTTGTATTTCAGTACAACAAATACAGCGCCTAACTGTGGAAGTACTGTAGCATCAAGAATTCAAGATGAACAAAGTTTAGAAGCTGAAGTATTTGCAATTGGACCAAATCCAGCTTCAAATTTTATTTCAATTTCTATTCTTTCAACTCAAAATCTAGCTAAACACAAAAGCGTAGCATTATTCAATGTAGCTGGTCAACGAGTAATTTCAAAACAGTTTATTGAAAATAGTATTCAGTTAGAAATAAATGATTTACCAAAAGGTATGTATGTTTTGCAGATAAAGGACAGTGAAAAAGGAAATTTAGTAACCAAAAAAATCGCTATAAAATAGATTCATATGGGATAATTTTAAAACCGATATCGAGTAATTGATGTCGGTTTTTTGTTTTAAAATCTTAAGGCTATGTTATAATAAGTTTTAAATGCAACAAAGTTGCGATAAAATATTTATATTGCAATAGAGTCACGTTAGTGGTTTTAATCAAAAATAATTTAAAACTTATAATTAATGGTAACAAAAGAACAGGTATTAGAAGTACAGAAAAAATGGGGAGATGGTGTAGTTAAAATAGGAAGTTTAAAAGATAGTAGAACTGAATGTGAAACATTCACAAGTAATTTTATAGATGAACGCTATTCTTATCAAAATGGCCCAGTAGTATTTAAGCCTACTAAATGTGCAATAGAACAATTTAGACCAACTAAAGCTGAAGCAGTTTCTTATTTCATAGCAGGAGATGATCGTAAGTGTGATGAAGATAAAGGTTTTGCTTTACAACCTTGGACAAAAGTTAGATTTGAAAATTCAGGAATAATTTTAGAAGAAAAAAGAGCAATTGCTATGGGGAATTATTTCTTTACTGATTTAGATGGAAATGAAGCAAAAGTTGAATATACGTTTGGATATAAATTAGAAGATGGAGAGTTGAAAATAGACGTTCATCATTCATCTTTCCCTTATAGTTTAGCACCAGTATCTTAATGCATAATTGTTTGTATTTTGTATGTTTTACAGATTTCCTAGAGTCTGTTATAAATAATGAAAGGCTAACGAATTTAAACTATTATTGTACGTCTTTAGGAAATTCTGTTTGTTTTACAGAGAGTTAAATTCAATATTTCTGAAAAAATATAGAAAGGAAAGAACTTGGTTTTTAGGGAAAGATAGTTTTTTGCCTAAATTAATTAGATAAATCTTGTTTTAAAATATTAGATAGTTCTTCTTTGGTTTTGTATAACACAAAACTACCATCTTTAACATATGATATTTCTCCTGTTTCTTCAGAAACAATAACACAAACAGCATCTGTTTTTTCTGTAATTCCAATTGCAGCTCTATGGCGAAGCCCAAATCTTGAAGGGATTCTAGTATTATCTGAAACTGGTAAAATAACACGAGTTGCGATGATGTAATTATCTCTAATTATCGTTGCTCCATCATGTAATGGGCTATTCTTGTAAAAAATACTTTGAATAATTGCATCATTAATCTGTGCATTCATTTTGTCGCCAGTACTAACTAAAAAGTCAAGTTTATTTGTTCGTTCTATAACTAATAAAGCTCCAGTTTTAGTTTTCGATAAAGTACCACAAGATTTAATGATAGTATCTGTGTCTGTGTCTGTATTTATTTCAGATTGTAAAAATTTTAATTGATTTAAAAAACCTCTTTTATTAGTAAAGTTATTGGTTCCAACCATAAGTAAAAATTTTCTTATTTCTTGTTGAAAAACAATAATTAAAGCAATTACTCCACCAGAAAGTAAGTAACCTAAAATCCCACTAAGCATTTCCATATGAAGTGCTTGAGTAGCTTTCCAGATTAAGAAAATTACAGTGATTCCAATAACAATATTAATAGCTACAGTTCCTTTTAATAATTTGTATGTATAGTAAAGAAGTACTGCTACTAAAATGATATCTAATACATCTAAAAAAGAGAAATCTAAAAAATCTAGCATGTAATCATTTGCATTTGCGTAAATGTACTAATAATTTGTTTGTATTGCTCAGTCATCACTTTGATATATCATATGAAGAGTATTAACAAAACTTTAGAATAAAAGAAGCGTATATTCTGCTACAGAATTTTGTATTTTCATGGAGTATAATAAAATCAAACATTTTTAATTTAAACCTTACTATTATGAAAAATCAAATTTCAAGTTTAGGAAAAGCACTTTCTAAAAACGATCAAAAAAACATCAAAGGAGGATTTTTTGGATGTCAGCCACAATTGCTTCAATGTGATTCTCACAGAGATTGTCCTCCATGTAGTAGTGGGTGTGGAATTACTGTAGATAACAATGGAACTCCATTATTTATTTCTGGTATTTGCGCATTTTAATATCAAATAGAAATAGTTGAAAAAATAAAAACCAGTTACTTTTTGTAACTGGTTTTGTTCTTTAATAAAAATATCAATTGAAATTATTTTTGCGCCATAGTAGTTTCAATATCTCCAATTAAAAGAGGATATTTACTACGAATAAATTTAATTTTTCCAAAAATTTCTTCATTCTTTGTGCGTTTAAATTCTTCTTCCATAGCAGTAAATCTTGTGTTGTAAAGTTTTAAAGCTAGTTTATTACGAAGTTGATTATAAGCGCGGTTTACGTTGTTTAAAACCTTAATATAAGTTTCGTAAGTAGCGCTTCTGTCTGCAGTAATTGTAATTAAAGCTTTAGAAGGATGATCTGATAAATCTGTTCTTTTTTCACCATTACACCAATCGCAAACTTGACCATTAATGTCTTTACCACCGCCATTATCAATAAATTTCATGGCTAAATCGGTAATTTCATTAATGTTAACAAGATCATTTCCTATTAATATTTCATTATTCATGTTAATGTTAACATCAAAAAGATTTTTCTCATGGAGTTCAATAGGAGGTGGATTATCATTTTTTTCGGCCATTTTTCTAAAAATACCTTTATCTATATCCATGGTTGTAGTGACAAGGAAAAAAATAAGTAATAAAAATGCGATGTCTGCCATTGATCCGGCATTGATTTCAGGATTAGCTCCTCTTTTCATAATTAGTAGTTTTTAAAAATTAATAAATAGTTTAAAAGTTTGGCTACTAGGCAATTTTTGGTATGAAGAGGTATTAGCAAAAACGATGCCGAAGAATAGAATAGCTAAGAATCAGGTTAGTTTAAAATCTGGTTTTTAAATGTTTAGGTGTTAAATTTTATAAAACGTGTTCTACGATTTTTACAGCTTCTACAGCTTCTTTAACATCGTGAACACGAAGAATATTTGTACCATTTAATAAGGCTATAGTATTAGCAGCAGTTGTTGCATTTAAAGCCTCTTGCGGAGTAATATCTAAAAGTTTGTATAACATCGATTTTCTAGATACCCCTGTTAAAATAGGAACATCTAAGTTTTTAAAAAGATCAAGGTCTTTTAAAAGTTGATAGTTATGATCAATTGTTTTACCAAAACCAAAACCAACATCAATAATAACATCATTGAGTTTTAGTTGACGGAGTTCGAAAATCTTTTCAGCAAAAAAAGAAATCAAATCAGCTATGATGTTTTCATACGAAGGATTTTTCTGCATATTTTGTGGCGTACCTTGCATATGCATCAAAATGTAAGGAACTTGTAATTTGGCTACTGTACTATACATTTTGTTATCCATATTTCCTCCAGAAATATCGTTGATAAGACTAGCTCCCGCTACAATTGTTTCTTCTGCAACTTTGCTTCTAAAAGTATCAACGGAGATAGTAATTTCAGGGAAGTTTTTTAGCAACAATTCAATTATAGGAACAATACGTTTTAACTCTTCTTCTTCTGAAATATGTTGAGCTCCAGGTCTAGAAGAATATGCGCCAACATCAATAAAAGTAGCTCCATCTGTAAGCATTTTATTTATTTGGTTTAAAATACTTACATCACTTTTATATTTTCCTCCATCATAGAATGAATCTGGTGTAATATTTAAGATCCCCATCACTTTAGGAGAAGATAAATCGATAAGTGTGCCTTTGCAATTAATTGTCATTGATACCTTTTTACTGGTTACTGGTACAAATTTCTACGTAAAAATAACTGAAAACCTAATTGATTTGCTATTTTTACGTAGTTTTTTCTGAATATATAAAATGCATAATACCTCAGAGCAGTACGATTCGGTTGTAAATGAATGCCGAAACTTATTTATAAATAAGATGAAAGATTATGGTAGCGCATGGAGAATTTTACGTTTGCCATCGTTAACAGATCAAATTTTTATTAAAGCGCAACGTATTCGTCAGTTGCAAGAGAATGAAGTTAGAAAGGTAGATGAAGGTGAAAGATCTGAGTTTATCGGAATAATAAATTATTCTGTCATGGCTTTAGTTCAGTTAGATTTAGGAGTTGTAGAACAGCCAGATTTATCTACAGAAGAAGCAACTGTCTTGTACGATAAGTATGTTAAAATTACGAAGGAATTAATGGAGAAGAAAAACCATGATTATGGTGAAGCGTGGCGAGATATGCGAGTTTCTTCTTTAACAGATTTAATTTTACAAAAGTTATTACGAGTAAAACAAATAGAAGATAATAAAGGTAAAACATTAGTTTCTGAAGGAATTGATGCAAATTATCAGGATATGATAAATTATGCTGTATTTGCGATGATTCACTTTAATGAGGCGACATCATAAAATCCCTATAATCATGTTAAAAATACTTACACACATTTCAAGAGTTCTTGTTGGATTATTATTTATTTATTCTGGATTTGTAAAATTAGTAGACCCTGTAGGTTCTAAATACAAGTTCGAAGAATACTTTAGTGCAGATGTATTAAATCTTGAGTTTTTAATACCTGTTGCTTTAGCTTTTTCAATATTATTAATCATAACAGAATTAGTTTTGGGTGTAATGCTTTTAGTAGGTTATAAATCTAAAATTACTGTTTGGAGTTTATTTGGAATTAACTTAATCTTCTTGTTTTTAACATGGTATTCTTATGCGTATAACAAAGTAACAGATTGTGGTTGTTTTGGTGATGCTATTAAGTTAACACCTAAAGAAACGTTTTATAAGAATATCATTTTTATGATATTTATTGTAATCTTAATTGTAGGAGTGAAATATATAAAGCCTTTAATTTCAGATAAGATAGCTTCTTATGCTACAATTGGAGCTTTAGTGATTTCTTCATTCATAGCTTATTACGTATTACAACATTTACCAATCATAGACTTTAGAGCTTATGCTATTGGAACTAATATTCAAGAAGGAATGGCATTTGGACCTAACGGTGAAGATCCTAAAATTCATGACTTTGAAATTAGTACTTCAGAAGGAGATATGTTAGAAGAGATGCTTAGTAAAGATAAAGCAATGCTTATTCTAATGACAACTCTTGAAAAAGTTAATAAAGAAGGTTTAAAAGCTGTTTCTGAAACTGCTGCTAAAGCAAAACAAAACGGATATGAAATTTACGTATTAACTTCAGATATAATGATGGCTGATGTTATTTATGAAGATAACACTGAAAAATTAGATGCTTTTACTAAAGAATATAACTTACCTTATACTTTTGGTAGTTGTGATGAGAAAGCAATTAAAACTGCAATTAGAGCTAACCCGGGTATTATTACTGTAGAAAAAGGAGTAATAAAAAATAAGAAGAAGTGGAGAGACACAGATGAAATAAAGTTTTAATTATCAGTTTAATTCCTATATTTAGGGGCTGTTAATCAAAACCTTATACTATGAAAGTCTTAAAATACATCTTGTTACTTATACTAGCTTTGGTGTTAATTGGTTTGCTGTATGTTACAGTTCAACCATCAGATTATGATGTAAATCGATCTAAATTTATTAATCAACCAGTTAGTAAAATTTTTAATACAGTTAACGACCTTAAAACTTGGGAAAAATGGGGGCCTTGGCATGATGAAGATTCAACCATAGTAGTAACTTATGGAGAAAAAACTGTTGGAGTTGGAGCAAGTGATAGTTGGACTAGTAAAGATGGTCCAGGAAGTATGAAAACAATTGCTTTAGAGTCGAACAAATCAATTACACAAGAAATTAAGTTTGGAGATAATGAACCTGGAGAAATTCTTTGGGATTTTGAAGAAGTAAAGGATGGTACCAAGGTAACTTGGACTATGAAAGATGATAAGGCACCATTTATTTTTAAAATATTTTCTGCAATTAGTGGAGGTTGGGATAGTATGTTAGGTCCAATGTTAGAAAATGGATTAAATAACTTAGATGAAGTAGTTACATTAACACCAGATCCTTTCCGTTTAGGAGAAATCAGAACTATAGAGCATGAAGATAAATCATTCATTGGTTATCATTATAAATTGAAGATTGATCAAGATGCTATGCAAAAAGCTTTTATGGAAGCATTACCGAAAGCAGGAATGTATGCTGCTAAGTCAGGTTTAAAAGAAGGAGATTATGTTCCTGGTGGTTTATATCACAAATGGGATGAAAAAACAGGAGAAGCAGATTTTCATATTGGTTTATTATTAAATAAAGATATTCCTGCGGCTGATGGAATGGATAAAATTACAGTCTCTGGAGGGAAATATGTGACATTAACCAAATGTGGAGCTTACGGAATTGGTGATGTAGAAGCACATAATAAAATAGGAACTTACATTAAAGATAATAAGTTAACACCTAAATTTCCACTTTATGAATTGTATGTTAATGATCCTTCCAAAGTAAAAGAGCATGACATACAAACAGATATTTATTATTTGGTAGAATAAACAACATAAAATTAATAGAAGAAGAACCTCACAAAAATGTGAGGTTTTCTTATTTTCGTGATTTATGAAACAGTTATTCTTAGTATTTATTGGAGGAGGTTTTGGAAGCGTTTTACGATTTCTTTTAGGTAAAGCTTTAAATAATTCAGAAACAGGTATTCCTTTAGGTACTTTTTTAGCTAATATTTTAGGAAGCTTGCTAATAGGTTTTATTTTAGGTTTAGCTGCAAAAAATGAAGTGTTAACTCAAAATCATTCATTGTTATTAGCCACAGGTTTTTGTGGAGGATTTACAACATTTTCAACTTTCGCTTATGAAAACCACGTATTTTTAAAATCAGGAGATTTTATGTCTTTTGCACTGTATACAATAACTAGTTTTGTGTTAGGCTTTTTAGCTGTCTTTTTAGGAATTTATTTAATAAAATATATCATATGAGTAATGTAGTACACTATAGTACAGAGGAGAATTATGCAATTTTAAAGATTGCAAATGGGAAAGTAAATGCGATTTCTCACGAAGTTATCGATGAGTTAAATACTTATTTAGATAAAGCAGAACAAGAAGAAAGAGTAGTTATTATTGCGGGACAAGATGGTATTTTATCTGGTGGTTTTGATTTAAAAGTAATGACTAAATCTCCTGATGCTGCAAAAGAATTGGTAACTAAAGGATCTAAACTTTCACTTCGTTTATTGTCTTTTCCTTTTCCTGTTATTGTAGCTTGTGGAGGTCATGCAGTTGCAAAAGGAGCTTTTTTATTATTATCTGCTGATTATAGACTAGGAGCTGCTGGAGATTTTAAAATCGGGTTAAATGAAGTAATGATTGGAATGACTATGCATAATGCTGGTGTTGAAATTGCTAGAGGAAAATTAACTCCAGTATATTTCCAAAGAAGTGTAGCTAATGCAGAAATGTATAATCCGGAAGATGCTGTATCGGCTGGATTTTTAGATAAAATTGTACCACAAGAACATTTATTGCCAACTGCAACTAAAGTTGCACAGATGTTCGGGAAATTAAATAAAAAAGCACACAGAGATACGAAGCTAAAAGTGCGTAAAGAAACTTTAGAAAGATTAGAAAAAGCAATTGAAGAAGATATTGCTCAAGAATTATCTTTTGATGCTTAAAAAAACAAACCCCACTTTTTAATAAGTGGGGTTTTTATTTGTTAGTTTATCCTCTACATCCTCGAATTACTCCAAACAAGTAATCGTCAGCAGCTTCTCTGTATTCATCACCACATTCACTATCAAAAGGATCGGTACTACTTCCGTTAACGCGCCCACATCTATCATGATCTAAACAGTCTTTTGTCCACGCACTAGCAACAGTAAAAAAAGAACCACAACCAGAACCACAACGGCCAATACAACGTTCACCATTTACTAAAATAGATTCGCGAATATTTCCACGATCGTCATCGTATTCTGCAGTTACAAAAGTGTTTCTTCTAATACATGTAATTCCTTCATTTCTATTTTTTAATAACTCATTTTTATCAATGTTAGAAGTAACACGTGTTTTTTTATGTGGGTATCCTGTTGGAGATTTTGCCCAATATTCTAATAATCGTAATAATGTGAATTCAGCCATTGAAAACTGATCTGTAGTTTTTCCTTTAAATAAATATTTAGAAATCTCTTTTCCTAAATCCAATAAAGTTTCTTTTTTATCTAAAGTCAATACAGCATCTTTTCCATCAAAATCTATAGATTGATCTTGATAGTTTACAGAAGCTACTAATGTAAGATGATCGATTAATATAGTTGCAGTAAAAATAAATTCATTTGTAGCAACTACTTTATAGTTTACTAAATGCTCATTGATTGTTTTTTCGCCAGAGAAAATTTGTTCTTCTTGTTGTTCTAATCCAATAGCTTCTGCTTCTGGAGTATTATTTTCATCATTACAACTTATTATAAAAAGTGCTGATAAGATTGTAAAAGCTAAAAGTTTGAAATGTTTTTTCATGAGTATAAATTTTGAGGTTAATAGCATCAAAACTACTTTCGTAATGTGACGAAAAAACATACTGATTATTAAATAAGTATTAAGATAAATGGAGCTGTGTTGGTGAGGTTTTAAGGTGTACTCTTTTATGGGGCAGTGAATTGTTAAGGAGAATTTTAGGAAGTGTGCTTAACAATAATACGAAATATTGTTCATAGAAAAATAACGATTTGTTTATTTTAATCTTTTAATTCTTTCAAGTTGATGAATTAAAGATAAAGTAGGTGTTATAAGTTCTTGTTTATCATTGTAAAAATTCCATTTTTTAATGTCAATTTTAGAATATTTATAAGGATAAAAACAACCACCATGACCTTTAATTGTATCTGTTAAAACATCAAATGTTCCTTCGGCAACCAATTGCTTTTCTTTGTTTAAGAATTTCCAATCTCCTTTTTTATACCAGTATTTTACAGAATCAGCTTCAAATCCACAAAAAAGATAAGTGTCTTTTTTAAATTGTCCAATACCATAAAAATCTCCAAACTTTTTATATTCATGAGCTTCACTACCAGGAAAATTTAAAGAAAAAACTTCTTCGTAATGAATGTCTTTAATAAGTTTTATGTGTTTCTTTTCCTTAGTTAAATATTCAATTCCTAATTTTTCATAATTAAGACTAAGTTTAAAACTATCGCTTACAATAGTATATTGTGGTTGAAAATTAATGCTGTTAGTCGTTTTTAAACTATCTAATTCTGAAATATATTTTTCTAACTCTTTATAGCTTTTAGAGTTTTTTAGTATGATTTTATTCTCTTTTCTTCCCATTTGTTCAAGACTGAAAGAATAGAATTCTAAATTCTCTTTTGGAAGTTTTAGTTGTGTATACTCATCTTTTTTACAAGATGTTAAGAAATACAGGCAAATAAGAAAAAGTTTAAGTTGATAGATTTTCATACACTACTTTTTATAATCCATCACACCAGCTTCAATAGCAATAGCTAAAGAATTATTTCTTGGAGTAATTGGGCAAGAATACAATTTGTTGTAAGCGCAATAAGGATTGTAAGCAGTATTGAAATCTATAGTAACTGTTCCGTCTTCTTTAATATCTGTAGTTAAAACATCAATAAAGCGTCCTCCACCATAAGAACCTTTACCATTAGTTTCATCTAAAAAAGGAAGAAATAAGTGATTCTTATAATCAATTCTTGGGTTTGGATCTTTATAAATATCTAATTCAAAATCTTTTTCATCTATTGAAAATTGAATAACACCGTATTTTTTATACTTAACAGTTTCAGAAGTTGTTGTAGGAAAGTTAAAGACTTTTCCGTTTGGAGTTTTTGTTAATTTCGCTGAAACTTTAAATTTCTCATTAATAGGAAAAAAAGTTAACCCTTTAAATTTTCGTAAACCACTTTTAGTTAATGGAGAAGTTGAAGCATCTTTAAATTTAGTGTTCATTTTACGTTGAAATTCAGATTCTCCTTGAGGTTTTCTTTTTCCTGAATTACATGATAATAATAGAGATAAGAAAAGAAATACTATAACTTTCTTCATAAATAAGTTCTAAAATAAATAAGTGATTTAGTTTAATCGAAACTTTCGTTCTTCTTCAGTTAAAAAACTTAAAGATCCGCTGCTATATGTTGATCCAAATGTTCTTACACTAGAATATATTTGAGATAAAGCGTCGATTACTTGATTTTCTGATAACTCTT
>ERZ1740052.329-NODE-329-length-16481-cov-4.948801_pt1 | contig 16481 bp, 13 predicted proteins | sample MGYA00581750_ERZ1740052 | MGnify/ENA primary metagenome ERZ1740052 (study PRJEB43018, sample SAMN04849743) | marine metagenome | isolation source: floating plastic debris | place: Pacific Ocean | collected 2008-08-30 | study: EMG produced TPA metagenomics assembly...
AACGGACCCTTCGCAGAAGGCGCTGGGCTAGTCATTAGCGATGGCGAAAACCCTAAGAAAATCGCTGACGAGTACGCGATCTTCTATCTTGATGGTACGCAGAACACAGTTTCCATCTACAACTACAACGGAGCGAACAGCGCCAACAGCTATCAATCTGAGACATTCCTAGCCTCAACGACACTAGATGTCACTAACAGTGGGAACTCTCGGACATTTGAATTCTCTTTCGATGCGACAGACCTTAACGACGATATTCACGGATTGTTTGGCAGTGAGTGGAAGGGCATTACCTTCGATGAAAGCATTGGCATTTGGTTCCATGGGGCTGGCAATCTCTCCACAAGCTACGATACGGACGGTAGTCTGCTAACGTTCTCTCCTACCGCTACCGGATGGTACGACACCAAGAATAAAACAACCACTGCCGTCCCAGAACCTGCCAGCCTTGTAGCAATTGGCCTCTTCGCCGTGGGCGCAGCAACTAAGCTCCGCAAGCGGAACTAAGCGCCAATCGAGAGTTTTGAGATGTTTGTGTAAGTTGCTCCATGCAGTCAAATGCATTCACTATTAAGCCCCAATGCTGCGTTGCAGCATTGGGGCTTTTCTTCGGCTAGGTTCCCGGCGAAGAGCTTAATGTGATACGCCCCTACAACAACGCGATTTCCTAGCTCCAATCTTCTCCCTTTTTCAGCCAGGTCGGCTTAAATATCCCTTCGCCTTGTTCATGAATTTGTCGGGTCTTTTCAAAAAGTTCTGCTTCCGTCAGTCCTAGTTTTGTCAGCATTTTATCCAAATCGCTTTGAATATCGCGAGCCCCCTGAAAGCCGTCGTAGCGAATACGTAAGCGCGCGAGTTCGGCCAGAGTCAGGTCATCTGGTGGCCCGGTCATAATCGAATTGAGGGTGTCGCGGTCTTTTCGGTATTGAGGATGTAAGTAGTCTTTGGTGCTTTGGGTATCTGTCATGGGTCTTTTTGGCGCTAGTGGTCAGGCTATCGATGGTTAACTTATTTCTGGCTCGGGCAATACCACAGTCAATCACCGCATAACGCTTCAGCATGATGACGAATGTGATCTTCCATAAAAGTCGAAATGAAATAGTAACTGTGGTCGTATCCGGGCTGGTAGCGTAAGTTCAAGGCCTGTCCGTTCTCTCTACAGGCCACTGCGAACTGCTCTGGCAGCAGCTGACCGTCTGCCAAAAACTGATCGGCCTCTCCTTGATCGATCAAAATTACGCCCCAGCTTGATTAATTCAGTTGCATCATAAACGGCCCAAGTTGTTTCATCCGATCCTAAGTAACCGATAAAGGCTTTTTTGCCCCACGCACACTCAGAAGGAGCCGCAATAGGGGCAAAAGCCGAGATCGAAGCATACTTATCCGGATTGTGGAGTCCGCAGATGAGCGCACCATGGCCACCCATGGAGTGACCCATAATGCCAGCAAGATCGCCTTTAATGTCAAAGTTCTGTTGTATTAGCGCTGGCAATTCCACCGTCACATAGTCGTACATGTTGTAGTGGCTATCCCAAGGCGGTTCGATAGCATTCACATAAAAGCCGGCTCCTGTGACAAAGTCCCAGCTTTTATCTTCACCTGGAAGATTCACACCGCGCGGACTTGTATCGGGCGCAACCAGCATCAGGCCATGCTCAGCCGCATAGCGCTGGGCGTTCGCTTTCTCGGTGAAGTTTTTCTCGGTGCAGGTCAGTCCGGAGAGGTAGTAGAGCACTGGCACTGGCTTCTCCTCGGCTTGAGGCGGCACATACACAGCCAGGTTCATGTCGCAGGCACAGGCTTCAGAACGATGGCTATAAAACCGGCTGGTGCCGCCAAAGTGTTTGTTACGAGACTTCTCGGTCAGGGCCATTTGGTTTTCCAATTTTATTCAATCGGGCTTTCAGTCGAGCTTTCAATCGTACAGAACAACACTTCGAATAGATTCTCCGCGATGCATGAGCTCAAAGGCCTCGTTGATCTCTTCGAGCGGCATGGTGTGAGTAATCAGGTCGTCGATATTGATTTTGCCGTCCATGTACCAGTCCACAATTTTGGGCACATCGGTACGGCCTCTAGCCCCGCCAAAGGCGCTACCTTTCCAAACTCGGCCTGTCACCAGCTGAAAGGGTCGGGTGCTAATTTCTGCGCCCGCTTCAGCCACACCGATGATGGTGCACACACCCCAGCCTTTGTGGCAGCACTCTAGCGCCTGACGCATCACGGTCGTATTGCCAATGCACTCAAAGGAATAGTCTGCACCACCGCCGGTTAGCTCGACCAGGTGCCCCACGATATCGCCTTCTATTTCCTTGGGGTTTACGAAGTGGGTCATGCCGAATTTTTCTGCGATCGCCCGCTTCTCCGGATTAAGATCCACCCCCACAATTTTGTCCGCGCCCACCATCTTCGCGCCCTGAATCACATTCAGCCCAATACCCCCAAGGCCAAACACCACCACATTCGCCCCAGCTTCTACCTTGGCGGTAAATAGCACCGCACCAATGCCTGTTGTCACCCCACAGCCGATGTAGCAAACCTTATCGAAAGGCGCATCTGAGCGAATTTTCGCCAGCGAAATCTCTGGGACTACCGTGTAGTTAGCAAAGGTAGACGTACCCATGTAGTGATAAATCGGCTTGCCGTTGAAAGAAAATCGACTTGTGCCATCTGGCATCACCCCCTTACCTTGGGTCGCTCTTACGGCCTGGCAGAGGTTTGTCTTTTGGCTCAGGCAGTACGCACACTCTCGGCACTCCGCCGTGTACAGCGGAATCACATGGTCACCGGGCTGCAAGCTTTTTACCCCTGGCCCTATCTCGCGCACAATTCCGGCACCTTCGTGCCCCAATATCGACGGAAAAATACCTTCAGAATCCTTACCCGAAAGTGTATAAGCATCGGTATGGCAAATGCCTGTGGCTTTGATCTCAACTAATACCTCACCTGTGCGAGGACCGGCTAACTGCACAGTCTCTATACTCAAGGGCTTGTTCGCTTCAAATGCTACCGCTGCCTTAACATCCATAGATCAACGCTGCCGCTTCGTTTCAACTTGAGTATTTTATCGGTGAAGTTGGCGAGTGTGCGCCAGACTGCCCGCCTTCTAACATTAAGTAATACGCTATTTAGTCTACTTGTATGAAAACAAACGGATTTACCTCAGTATTTATACGACATTAATGAGAGATTGTATCGCATGTATCTTTCATGAGCCGTTGTCTCTTTTCTGTTTTGCTGCCTGCAACCACATCAATTTTGTTGTTTCAATTTGCCAGCAATACTATTGCACAGCAGCCGATTCCTCCGGTCCGGCAGGCGATGGACGTACTCAATGGAGATAGCTGTGATAGAGCAACAGAGCTTACCTACCAATCACGACAGCTGCAATCGCCCAGCGGCAATACCACCGTCCACTTTGAAGGCACATTGCTCAAAATCGTCAACAATCCTAGTCAAGTCATCAGCGAAAGCGGCTTTTGCCATGCCAGCAGGACGCAAACCTTAAGCAATGACATGATTGTCGCCAACCAAGGTAGCGCTCAAAGATTTAGCGAAAATCCCTACACTGACGGCTACCTGGTGGAGACCCCACTATCCTTCTCTCCTGATGAACGATACATCGCCGCAGAGATCGCCATTGTTTATAGCGGGCTGCATATTTCTAATGCGATCGCTGCTTTCGACACCACCACCGGCGAAATCATCCGCACACCCAACATCTGCGAAGACGCGGCTGCCTCAGATATGGACTCCGTGGGTTACGTCGGCTTTCTTTCCGCCACCGAAATGGTCGTAGAATGCCAGTTCGCCGGGCGTAGAAGCCCCATACCCAATCGCTTTGAAGTGGTCACCCTACCCAGCGGTAGCATTCGCACGCTGGAGGGTCTTCCCCATAACACTGCCAGCTATGGCACCTCCGTCAGCGAATTTGAAATCACTCAAGTTCAGAGGTTTTGACCCGGTCACGCTCTACCTTCATCAAATCTGTCCGAAATCGACAGCCAAACTCCAGTAGTAATAGTCACAGACGTCCGTTGGCAGCACAGTGGGAACGATACCAATGTATGCCTCGCGGCATCTAGCAAACGGGCTTAGGCATCCGTCGAAAGGACACGTCACTATGCGAAATACAACAGTCTCTGCGTTCATTTGTCTACTGACGTTGGGGTGGATGCGTCCGGCAAGTGCGCAGGTGATGCCCCCTCAGGCGATGCTCGATGCGCTCGGCGCTAATTGCGATCGCGCTGCAGAAGTCACCTATCAATCACAAATCCTCGCCGCCCCCAATGGCAACACCCTCGTCCGCGCCCAAGGGCTACTTCGCAAACGAGTTAACCCCGACAGCCAGCTCAGAACCGTCGACACAACCGATTACTGCTATCCAGACACCCGCGAAACCGTCAGCCGACAGATCATTCTCGAAACACCCAGCGGTACCCGACAGCTAGTGGACACGCCCTACGAAGAGGGCTACATCATGTATCAGCCCCGCGCTTTCTCTGCCGACAGCCGCTTTCTTGCCCTCGACATGCGCGTCGCCTACACAGATGGCAACACCGGCAGCTACGTCCTCTTTCTCGATACCACCAACGACACTATCGTCGAAGCACCGACCCTCTGCGACGGCATGGTTTTTCAAAACAACATTGGCTTCGCTGCCGACACAGAAGCTGTTGTACTTTGCCAGGGCGGGCTCCGCTTCGCAGAGCGGTTCGAGAGCGTCAACCTCCTCACGGGCGCTGTTCGCCGTCTCCCATCTCGGCCCGAAGGCGTCGCTGGCTATGGCAACATCATTAGAGCCTTTGAAGTGATCAAAGTGCAGCTATTTGAATAGCGGTCCTCCTCCAGAAGAGGCCTCACCAGCGGCCCCCATCAGCACACTCACATCACCCACGACAACAATCCGGAAAAGACTGTGCCAATGACAACTTTGGGTGAGCCTTCTAGCGACACCACCACAGCCCGATATCATTACAGAATTACCCAATAAAATCACACTGCATCTCTCCCCCCAAAGGTGCTGTAGCGCTTCAGCGAAGTCACGGTATCAAGACCCATAACATTTCAAGTATTATTCATATGTAGTGGTCAGTTGCACGATTTGTCCCGACCAGCATCCGGTTCAAAAGCAGCGTAGATAGATTAGGAGCATCAATCTACCACCTCGCAACTCACCTTAGTCATATGAGCTATGAAGAACTCGCATCGTCTGGCCGCTCTACTCAAGTCCTCCCCACTGCGGCAGGGAGCACTCGCCTTAGTCGCGGGTCTGGCCGTATTGACACAGGCAGAAGCAGCCTTTGCGGGCATATGTAGAGCTGAGCTGCCCCGCAAAATCGATGCGATCGTTAACGGCTACACCCTTGATGGTGCCAACGTCGGTATCCTGATTGAAGACGCCAACCCCGACACCCGCGTCTTGTACGCCCGCCGCGCTCAAGAAAAGTTTGTCCCCGCCTCCAACGTCAAGCTGCTCACCACCGCCGCTGCCCTTCACAACCTCGGCCCCGACTTCAGCATTCGCACCTCTGTCTACGGTCAGCCAAACTCTCCCGACCAAGACCTATTTGTTGTCGGCAGAGGTGATCCCACCTTCACCAGCTACCAAATCAACCTGCTCTCTGGCCAGCTAAAGCAACAGGGCATCCGCCGCGTCAATAGCCTCACCGCCATAGACAGCTACTTCGCAGGCCCCGCAGCCAACCCCTACTGGGATGAAGAAGACTACCGCGCAGGCTACGGCGCACCCGCCAACAGCCTTATTCTCAACCGCAACGAACTGGGATTCACCTCCATTCCAAACCGAGCCGGTCAACCGCTTAGCATCGTATGGGACCGCCCAGAATTTGTTCGTGGCTGGCGCATAGAGAACAACACTCGCACCGTCAGCGGCGGCAATGAATTAATCGATGCGAGACAAAGACCCGGACAAAAAGTGATGAACGTTCGCGGGCAGCTAATTGCTGGCACGGCTAGCGACAACAGTTCTATCGCGGTGCTCGATCCTGGCAGCTACTTTGCCGAGCAATTTCAACAAAGCCTCAATGCCTATGGCCTGCCTACCGCTCGCGCCCAGGCAACCACAGCCAGCGCACCCAACGGGCTAGTCGAACTTGCGGCCATCCAATCCCCGCCGCTACGAGCCTTTATTGATCCAACAAATCTCTACAGCGTCAATATCTACGCTGAGTCCATGCTCAAAACCCTGGGCCGCAACGTAAATCCGACTACGCAGGATGCCTATGCCTCCGGCGCAGCCGCAGTTAGCCAGGTGCTTACCGACTTGGGTGTGCGCTCCGATAGTGTCAGCATCGTCGATGGCTCCGGACTCTCTCGCCGAAACCAGGCCACCCCCGAAGCCTTTGTAGATACGCTTCAGGCCATGGCCAAAACCAGCAATGCTAGCATCTACCGCAACTCACTAGCAGTTGCTGGACGCAGCGGCACGCTGCGCAACAGAATGCGCGGGACCAACGCAGAAGGGCGATTCCAGGGGAAAACAGGCACGCTCAGCGGCACCTACACCTTGAGCGGCTATCTCAACCCGCCGAACCATCCCTCCCTGGCGCTCAGCATCCTGGTAAATGACACAGACTCCAGCGGTCGCGACGTCCGCAGCCTCATCGACCAGATTGTGACCCACGCGTCCAATCTAGACGACTGCTAGCTGTTAGCATTAGCTAGATTCTAGATTGATGTACGCTCTCGACAGATTCATACCAGGCAAGTCACTCTCGTGCACCAGCACCTGCAAGTAGCCAGCGTCGCCAAACCATAGGTCACCCGCTTTGCTAGAGTTCACACTGAGCAAATTGCACCAGCGCTGGGCATTCCTCATGTCCAGCGTTTTTCGCTTTTCGTAGTCGTATAGCCACTGAGGATTCACCTCCCGCACCACATAGGCAGCTGAGCGAGGATCGTGCCCAATTCCCGCGACGTGACCCAAGAGCTTGCCCACATAATTTCTGGAGAGTTCTCTAGCCATGTCATCTAAGGGCTCTTCGCTAATATCAAAATTGGTGCACAGCGCATTAAAGTCATCCGTCGCCCACCGTGGGATATCCGGCAACAGATCAAACGACAATGTGTGCGGCACTAGTCCCTCGTACCAGTCTGTAGCCATCTCTTCCCAGCTGGGTTGCTCCAATGGCTGAACAGAGTCTGGCTGCAGAGAGTCTGGCTGCAAAGAGTCATCTCCCTGCCAAAGGAGAATTTGTTCCGCAGAATCCTCACCCTCACCAACAAAGAGATAAAGCATGCCCTGCGACGGAAAAGGGCTATCTGTAAACCGTGGCAGCTGTGCGAAATTTATTTGCAGGATAAAACACAAATACTCTCCGCCATACTGACTTCTCGGCCAACCCATAGACGGTGGCAAATCAGGGGTACCGCCGATTCGACTTTGCCCAACGTCTCCTTTGCCCGCCTGTTCTAATCCCATATAGATAGCAGGTTCCACACTACTCAGAATTTGAGCTTGATGTTGCGACAAACCATATTTGCGAATGAGTGATATTAAGGGCTCTGTATTCATCGGCTCTGTATTCATCAGAATTAGAAACGGGACACCACCAGAAAATACAACGGCTACGGCAGCTTTTCTGACAATCTGTAATAATCAGCTATGGAAAGTAGGTCCCAAGCGATGGTACAAGCACCCACAAAGCCTCTCACGCTAGAAGATTTTTTGCAGCTGCCAGAGACCAAACCGGCCAGTGAGTACATCGATGGTCAAGTCATTCAGAAGCCAATGCCAAAGACAGCGCACAGTGGAATACAGGCAGGCCTAATTAAAGCAATTGACCCCGTACTCAACCCTGACAAAGTTGGCCGTGCTTTTCCTGAACTGCGCTGCTCTTTCAATAACCGCTCAATCGTTCCAGATTTGACGGTTCTACCTTGGTCAAAAATTCCTCGTGACGAGAAAGGAAAACTAGCTGACGAGCTTTTGGCTGCACCTGATTGGATGATTGAAATTTTGTCTCCTCAGCAGAGTCAAACAAAAGTGGTCAAAAAGATTATGCATGCGCTGTCTCATGGGACGGCGATGGGCTGGCTGGTCGATCCAGAGGAAGAATGCGTATTCGTCTATACTCCCGATTTTAAGACGACTCTTTACGAGGAAGCTGATGATTTGCTCCCAGTGCCAGCGTTTGCGATCGCATTTAAGCTAACGGTCGGTGAGCTAGTAGCCTGGCTGTACGAATAAAACGGATAAATAAAACAACAAAACGCGCCTGCGACGTGTGAAGCGCTCGCAGGCGCGCTATTCTCTCGTGTATTGGGCTTTAGCGATAGACATTATCGGAGGTAGTGAGATATTTGTGTATGCTTAGGCTCTTCTCCTATTTTTCTTTGTACTGTTCCCAATCTACGGTGAGCTAAACGGAAGTTGTGTAGTCCGCAGGCTGTTGCCATCACCTCATCGACGAGTCGTCCATGCGATTTCGAAATTTCTGCACCAAAATCTGACAGCGTTTGATACAGCCAATTTGATGCTCTACCTCGACGCGTAAAAGTGCAATAAGTTTGGCTCGCCCAGGGCAGACGCCTACCAAAAATAACCAGCAGCAAAGGCACCTACGTAAAAGTGTTTAGCACCTCCGTAATATTTATTAGTAATTGCAAGAGCCGAGTACGGATTTGGTAAAAAATCACACTCAGTATCTGCGACAAATATTTCTTTTGTGAAAACTTTGCTTTGCTTTCCTCCTGAAAACCAAGAGATTTATCTTTTTCTTGTAAAGCTAGTGAAAGAAAATATACAAGCAAAGCACCATTCAAGATAAGTTGTTTTATAGCTACTGCATCAAATAAATAAACAGAACGTATATCTATGGTTCAAGCACTTTACATGACTACGAAGAACAAAGATTAAACAAAGATAACAACTTCATACCTCCCTAACTCTCTGAGCTATATCGCTCTTAGGCTCTAGGTTTCCAGTTCATCCTATTCGTTAGGGATACTACTAAAGAACAAAGTGAAAGGCCGATTTAGAGGCAGAAAATTTGCCTTGCAATTTGTCTTGTAAAAGTAAGCGCAGAAAGCGTGTTCAGCAGCAGGTCTTCACTACATATTCTCCTCATTCTGACCCATAAGCTCTACCCATCATAGTATGAACAATTTATTGAATGGTGCGTTGCCCCTCTCTTCACAACACGCTCTAAACTTTGCTGAAAAATATTCTCTAGATAGCAATTCACGGCAAAGTCAACAGTTTCTAGATCAGAATATCGCCTTCGTTACTGCGGACTTAGCAGATGTTGAAGCCTTAATCCAGGGGCTAGAAGACATGAAGGTTGTTCTGATTGGTGAGCAGCAAAATGGCATAGACCAGATCACATCTGTACTGGCCCAGTACGATAGCCTCAACGAAGTTCATATTTTTTCTCATGGCGACAGGGGCTCCCTACAGCTAGGAAGCACTACCCTCAACAACACCAATAGACAAAAGTACGATAGTAATTTTCAGCAGTGGGGACAGGCCCTGTCTGATAAAGCAGACATCCTTTTATATGGCTGTCACTTTGCAGCAACAGACGAAGGAGTTGCCCTTGTTGATTCCATCAGCCGCTCGAGTGGCGCTGATGTAGCCGCATCTGATGACCTTACAGGGATGGGCGGAGATTGGCAGCTTGAAGTCAAACGAGGTGAAATTGAAAGTCAAGTTGCCTTAAATGCAACAACCCAAGCTAACTATAAAGGCACACTCGAAACGTCAGAAAACGGTGGACTTGAAAACAATAGCGATGTTTTCACCTATGAAGGCAATCAATACGTGCTGACGACAGCAGCAAACTGGACAGCAGCACAGGCAGAAGCAGAAAGCCTAGGCGGTAACTTAGTCACCATTAATTCGGCAGCGGAAGAGGCTTGGCTCAAGCAAACCTTTGGTGACCAAGAGCGTCTCTGGATAGGTCTCAATGACGCTACCACAGAAGGCCAGTTTGAGTGGGTCAGCGGAGAAGAGCTGGACTACATCAACTGGGCAGCCAACGAGCCCAACAACTTCAGAGGGAGTCAGCACTACGGTGTGATGAACTACTCAAGGACAAAGCAATGGGATGATGAGTTTAATCGAAGAACTTTATTCGGCATTGTTGAAATTGGCGGCTCTAACGCACCTGGCAACGAGAATCCAGACGACCCCAATGATGGAGAAAATCCGCCAGCACCTAACTATGGCTTTATTGGGCTAGCATCCAGCACCCTCAGCATAGACGAATCGGCAGACACCGTTGAAGTGACGGTGCAGCGTACGGGCGGTAGCGACGGCGACGTCACCGTCGACTATCGCACAGTCGAAAGCACAGATACAGAAAATGCTGCGATCGCAGGAGCAGACTATCAAGCACACACAGGCACCCTCACCTTTGCCGATGGCCAAACCCAAGGCTCCATTTTCATTCCTATTGTTGACGACACCTTGACAGAAGGTGCTGAAAGCTTTGGATTTGCTATCGATAACGTCACTGGAGGCGCGACTCTACTGGCTCCTCGCACTGCACGCATCACTATCAACGACAATGATAGTGACAACAACGATGGCAACGACGATAACAGCGACGGCAACGACGATGAGCTCTCGTACGAGGACAATCAGTACGTGCTCACCACAGGGGCAAAAACCTGGACAGAAGCGCAGGCAGAAGCAGAAAGCCTAGGGGGTAACTTAGTCACCATCAATTCAGCAGCGGAAGAGGCTTGGCTAAAGGAGACCTTTGGCCGCAGCAAGCGCTTCTGGATAGGACTCAATGACGTAGACACAGAAGGTCAGTTTGAATGGGTCAGCGGAGAAGAGCTGGACTACATCAACTGGGCACCCAACGAGCCCAACAACTCTAAAGGACGTCAGCACTACGGTGTGATGAACTACTCAGAGACACGGCAATGGGACGATGAGTCAGGAACCAGAAAATTTACCGGCATCATTGAGATCGGAGAATCCAACCCACCCGAAGGACCGCCCTCAGACCCCGAAGAACCGCCCTCAGACCCCAATGGCGGCAACGCTCCGATTGCAGAAACGATCATCTCCGGCTTGTCTGCACCGACAGCTGTAGAATGGCGAGCGGGTAGTAACCAAATGTTTGTTGCTGAGAAAGCTGGAAAAGTCTTCGTTTATGAGAATGAGACGCTGTTATCCACACCGTTTATCGATATCTCAGCTCAGGTCAATAGTAATCGCGATCGCGGCCTACTGGACCTAGCCCTGCATCCAGACTTTGCCAATAACCCCTATGTCTATTTGTTGTTCACCTACGATCCACCAGAGGTCAACAACTACAACAATGAAGCGGGTCCCGATGGTAGAGGCAATCGCGCCGGGCGGCTTATTCGAGTAAGCGCTGACGCTGCTAATGGCTATCGTACAGCGGTAGCAGGTAGTGAAGTCGTTCTCCTCGGGAAAAACAGCACTTGGGATAATTTCAATGGCTTTGTCAACAGCACAGTCGACTTTGACGAACCAGAAGCAGGCGTAGCCCCTGACGGCAGCTACATCCAAGACTTTCTAAATGCAGACAGTAGATCCCACACAGTTGGCGCTGTGGAGTTTGGCCCAGATGGAACCCTCTATGTCAGTAATGGCGATGGTGCCTCGTACAATAGGCCCGATCGCAGAGCGGTCAGAGTGCAAGACATTGATTCTCTGTCGGGCAAGGTTCTTAGAATAGACCCGCTCACCGGCGAGGGTCTCTCCGACAATTCCTTCTTCAACGGCGATACCGATGCAAACCGTTCCAAGGTTTATCAGCTTGGCTTGCGTAATCCCTTCCGCATGACCATCGATCCAAACAGTGGACAGCTATATATCGGAGACGTTGGCTGGACAAGATGGGAAGAAATCAACGCCGCAGGCCCAGGTGCGAACTTTGGCTGGCCTTACTACGAGGGAGGAAATGGTATCAGTAACCAAACATCACGCTATTCAGCTTTCCCAGAGGCACAGAATTTTTATGAGAGTGGGTCAGAAGTTGTGCCTTCTTTACTAGCGCTGAGCCACGCAGAAGACGGCATCAATGCGATTGTGATGGGTGATATATACAGAGGCAACGTATATGCAGATAAGTACCAGGGCGATTTGTTCTTCAATGACTTAGGTCAAGGAATTGTTCGCAATGTCAGCCTAGATGCCTCAGGAAACGTAACCGACGTAGAAACCTTTACGACGGGTGCTACCTATGTGGTGCAGATAATCGAAGGGCCAGACGGGCTGTTGTACTATGTGAACCTGCTTAGCGGAACCGTAGGCCGATGGGTGTTTGATGAAGATTGATGCTAACAGCACATCAGCGTCAATCTTCATCAAACACCTGCTGATTGGCACGCGTTCGCATCTATCATCTGCTCGCATCTATATAGACAGCGGAGTAGAATTTAGCTAATACCACGTTCTAGTTCAACAACCCCGATTCAAATCAGAAGCCTGTAGGGGCACTAGCACTGCTATGCCCTTCAATAATTCAAGGGGCAAACAATCAGGATTTGGTATAAGTCATTGTCACGAACCCTTGAGTCTGCTGTTGCTGTCTCCTGCTGTTGCTGTCTCAAGGGTTCGTGACTGTCTCGCCTTTGACAATGTTCCAAACCACCCGCCGCCGCCTCGCCCTCTGGTACACCACCGTCACCGCCGTCCTCCTCCTCTTCTTCGCCAGCGGCGTTTACATCTACGTGCGCACCACCCTCGTCGAGCGCGTCGACGACACCCTCAACCACGTCATCGAAATCGTCGAGCGATCCCTCATCATCGAGCCCAACGATCCTGCCGAGCAGCCCAGCGGCAGACCCACCATTGGCCGAATGCTCACCCCCACGGGCATCACCGCCCCCAGCCTTCACGTCAACATAGAAGCCAGCTTCCGCAACAACGACGAAGCCAGCGAAGACGATCGCATCGATCTCGAATGGTTCGACCCCGAAGGCAACCTACAGTGGACCACCTTCGCCAAATCTCACAACATTCCGCTCCATGTAAATCCCAAAGGTGAAACCGTTATCCCCACCGATGGCCTCACCCTCAGGCAAATCACCGAACGCATCACTGCCAACTCTCAGCTCCTCGGCTACCTGCGCGTTAGCCACCCCTGGTTCGAAGTCTCTAAACCCAGTCGCCAGCTCATCATCGATTTGGCCCTTGGCAGCACCGTCGCCCTCGCCGCTGTCGCCTTTATCGGCTGGCTACTTTCAGGGCTGGCGATCGCACCCGTCCTCACCTCCTACCAACAGCTAAAACAATTCACCGCCGACGCCTCCCACGAACTCCGCAACCCCATCGCCGTCATCCAAACCAACGTGCAGGTTGCCCTCACCGACCCAGACGAACAGTTCCAGCGCAGCCAGCTCGAAGTCATCGAACGCCTCACCCGCCGCCTTGGCAGACTGGTCGACGATCTGTTGTTTCTCGCCCGGCAAGAAAGTGGCTTGATCCCCATGCAAAGAGAGGATGTCGATCTCTCCGGCTTACTACAACAAGTCTTTGAAGAACAACAGGCGATCGCACAAAACAAACACCTCACCCTCCACTACACCCCATCCCCTATTCCCCATCCCCTTCAAGGTGATCCCGATCAGCTCATCCGGCTCTTCACCAACCTCATCGCCAACGCCATTCAATACACCCCCAAGGGCAGCATCGACATCGCGCTAACAACAACAGCGCAGCAAAACACCATCACCATTACCGACACCGGCATTGGCATCCCCAAAGATGACCTCACCCATATTTTCGACCGTTTCTACCGAGTAGATGCGGCTCGCAGCCGCAAAGCTGGCGGGTCAGGACTAGGGCTTGCGATCGCAAAAATCATTACCGACAACCACCAAGGCCAGCTCATACTCACCAGCCAATCAAACCCCAGCGAACCCCACCAAGGCACCACCGCCACCGTCACCCTGCCATCAAAACCCACCGCCAAAAAAGTAAGCGCCTAGCCGTCATCTCACAGCTAAGCGCCTCTCTTCAAAAACTAGCCACTCACCTGTTACTGATCAGACGCCATGCTCACATCGGGAGCAAATGTTTTCTCTTCCGGCATCCCTAGCTCACCCATGGGAGCCGCTTCAGACTGGTTGAAAGAATACATCACCCCGCCAGCATTACCCACCCGAATCGTCATCGACTGATCCGCCGCCCAAGACCGGGTCTCGCCCTGTTCCAAAATCGCCTCGAACGCCGTAGTCCCATCGGCAATTACGCGCACCCAAGATTGCCCCGTCAATACCAAATCCACCTCAATCGGCTTCTCCTGCACTTTCGGTGCCGGGGCTGGTTCGGGCACAGCTACCACCGGTTCTGCCGGTGTCGGCATCAGCTGCTCAATCGCCGCCGGATCCAAAATAGGCTGCGCGGTCATATCTGGCGCGGTTCGCTTCAGCAACACAGATAGAGACGTCACCGCACCCATAATCAACAGCACATAAGCACCGTATAAGTGCAGCGGACGGAGCTGCGCTGCTGGCGAATCCTTCCAAGATGAGCGAGGGGGATTGACCACTGGCCGGGTGAAAAACTGGCTTGCGATCGCCTCACCATCCAACCCCAGCGCATTGCTATACCGTCGCAATAGCGCCCGAATATAAATCGGCTCAGGCAGCTCAGCCAAATTCCCTTCCTCCAAAGCAGTCAGCAGCATTTGACGAATTAGCGTTAGCTTCTCAATCGCTTCCAGGGTAAGCCCCCTTTGCAAACGGGCCTGTTTTAACATACTGCCAAGTGAACGGAGTTGCTCTTGCTGTAGCTGCTGTGCGGTAGGTTCTTTCGTGCGAGCTTTCTGCTTCATGGTAAGGCGTAGTTTTGGCAGGAATTCTGGAAGAATGGCTAAGGCAATTACTCAGGAGCAACGCCTAAAAAGTAAACATAAGGCACAAAGCCTAAAAAACAGACGTAGGCAGCGATACCTAAAAAATAAACGTATGAGAACGTATGAGTTAGAGCAGAGAGAAGTAAAAATAAAGTAGAAGAAGGCGCAAATCGATATCGCTACGCAGAAGACGAACCGGCACCAAGCCTAAGCTGAGCCACTTCCGCGTCTGCAAGTAAACGATACTGGCCGCGAGGCAAACTTCCCAGCAGCAGTGAGCCAATTTGTATTCTGTGCAGGGCCGTCACAGGGTAACCCAAAGATTCCGCTACCCGGCGAATCTGACGATTGCGACCTTCGCGTAGCGTTACACGCAGCAATGTCTGGCCGGTCGGCAGCTGCTTCAGCACGCAGACATCCGCAGGATAGGTCAAACGCTCATCTAGCAAGACACCCTCTCGCCACTGCTGTAAGGCAGCAGCCGAAGGGCGACCCTTCACCCGTACCTGATATACCTTCGGCATACCATGACGAGGATGCGTCAGCTGATAGGTAAAATCGCCGTCGTTGGTCAACAGCAAAGCGCCCGTCGAGGCAGCATCTAAACGGCCTACTGGATGAATGCCAGTCCCCTTCTGAAGAGAAGGTTTTAACAAATCCAATACGGTTTGCCTGCCTCGCTCATCACGACAGGTGGAAACCACACCTTTCGGCTTGTGGAGCAAATAATAGGCGCAGCGGGGCGGCTCGCCAATCTTTACTCCATCTACACAAATGCGATCAACGCTGGCATCTGCCCGCTGACCAAGCTCAGCAACTTTGCCATTAACGGTCACTCTGCCACCTAATATCAGCTTTTCAGCTTGGCGGCGGGAAGCAATTCCCCGCTGAGATAGCAGCTTTTGCAACCGTTCGGTCATAAGTACGGACAGGAGCTATGGCGTTAAAAGAAATATTCCGTAGAAAAACCTAAGCAGCCATGGGTTTTGTGAATACACCACTATTCAAGCAGCTATCTCCAGCAATCCACAAGGGGGTAACACCACTGAGTTGAAAGAAATTCATACGTCGCTAACCGGCAAAATCTCTGTAAATACCGAACCAAACGGCAACAACCTCGGCAAAACACCTCTTTTCTTTGCGATACCCGCCTTATTTCCTAAAGAAGCAGCTCTTTTCTTCCTTACACTTTCTTAATAAATACTCGAAATTTTCTAGTGGAGACCACTACATCTCGTTACAAAGTAACCATGAAGCGATCGCACCCTACACCAGTCGCTTTCCCGGTAGCCACACCCGTAGCCAAGCGCCCCCTAGTTCAGGATGATTTTTCGCCTCGACTCGCCCTTCGTGTGCTTCCACAATCTGTCGCACGATGGCAAGGCCAAGCCCTGTTCCACTCCCCGACAACTCCGCTGTATTCGCACTTGTATTCACACTTTGCAGGCCCACCGTCTGAGCACTCGTACGTTGAAAGGCAGTCCCCTCTGCACTTTCTACTCGGCTCCGAGCCAGATCCCCACGATAAAATCGGTCAAACACATAGGGCAAATCTTTCTCGCTAAAGCCACTGCCTGCATCCATAACCTCCAGCAAAACTTGAGGCATAGAAGCATCGCTCTCGGCCAATGCTGTCACAGATTGTCTGTCCAAGTCTATAGCCACACCGTCTAT
>ERZ1740052.331-NODE-331-length-16386-cov-6.240524_pt1 | contig 16386 bp, 14 predicted proteins | sample MGYA00581750_ERZ1740052 | MGnify/ENA primary metagenome ERZ1740052 (study PRJEB43018, sample SAMN04849743) | marine metagenome | isolation source: floating plastic debris | place: Pacific Ocean | collected 2008-08-30 | study: EMG produced TPA metagenomics assembly...
ACTTTTGGAAAAGAAATTCTTTCTTTTGAAAATAACGCCACTAAAATAGACTCGGTATATTGGAATGAATTAAGAAGTGTTCCTTTAACCTTAGAGGAACAAACAGATTACTTAGTAAAAGATAGTATTAAAGTTGTTCGTAAATCTAAAAAGTATCTAGATTCTGTAGATACAAAAAGTAATAAGTTTAAAATACTATCTCCTGTTTTAGGATATACATATCGTAATAGTTATGATAAATGGTCGTTAAGTTTTAATGGTTTTATAGAAAGCATTCGATACAACACAATACAAGGATTTAATTTTAATCCAGAAATATCTTATTACAAAAGAGTAAATGATAAAGGAAATGTATGGAGTGTAAGTGGATCTGTGAATTACGGGTTTTCAGACAAAAAATTTCGTCCAGTTGTTAGCTTTTATAAAAAATGGAACAACATAGATAAACCTCGACTTTCTATCTCTGCAGGAAATAAATTAAGTCAATTTGATGAAAGAGATCCTGTGAGTAACTTAAACAATAGTTTTTACTCCTTAATGTTCAGGGAAAATTTTGCTAAGTTTTTCTCAAAATCTTTTGCATCTGTATCTTTCTCTAAAGAATTATATCCTGGAGTTCAATTATTTTCGAGTGCAGAATATGCTGATAGAAAACCAGTAGTAAACACTACAGATTATTCTTTCTTTAACCGAGATAGGACTTTTGAAACTAACAACCCTATCGATCCAACTTCTAATTCTGTTTCGTTTACAAAACATCGAATTATTAAAGCTCAAATAGCTACAACTATAAATTTTGGAAGTAAATACATTAGTTATCCGGATTCTCGATTTACAGTAAGAAGCAATAAATTCCCAACATTAACTTTAGGATACAGAAAAACATTTGGATCAGAAAATTCTGAGTTCCATTCTGATCTTCTTTTCTCAAGGTTAACGCAATATGTTTCTTTGGGTAATATTGGTGACTTTGATTACAACCTTAGAGGTGGAATATTTTTAGAGCAAAAAAACATTCCTTTTATGGATTTTTACCACCCTTTAGCAAATGAAATAGATTTAGCTCCTTCCGATCGTTTAAGCAGCTTTTTTATTATGCCTTATTATGATTTTAGCACCAACGATAGTTACGCCGAAATGCATACACAGCATAACTTTAAAGGTTTTTTACTAAATAAAATTCCTTTGATTAATAAACTAAATTTTCATACTATAATTGGAGCCAAAGGATACTTTTCTGGAGGTAGAAAACCTTATTCTGAATACTCTATTGGTTTGGATAATATTGGTTGGGGAAAATGGCGTTTTTTACGATTTGATTTTGTGCAATCTAATTTTAATGGAATAAAAGAAAATCGTTTCCTTTTCGGAATTAGTCTGTTTGATTAATAAGATTAATGAACTTCAGCTTTTTCAGTTCCATAAGTTTATTCCAATGGAAAATTATAAAAATTAGTTTTCCTATTGCTTTTCTATTTAGTTTTTCAGGATTGCACTTTGGAATTAGTTATTTACTAATTAGTGTTTTTAATCATTTCTTTACTTATGAAGTAAAATCACAAAATGAGTATTATTTCTATTTCAATAAAGGAATTGGTAAGTCAATACTTTGGTTATCTACAATACTGATTGGTTTTCTTGTATTAATCTTAAATTTAATATGGACAAACTTCATTTAGATAGCGCGATTAAAACTTTTGGTAATCATCAGATACTTAATAATGTTTTTTTAGAATGTAAAACAGGTGATATCATAGGTTTACTTGGAAGAAACGGATCTGGAAAATCAACTTTATTGAAAATAATTTTTGGTACTACAAGAGCTGATTTTAAGTTTCTAAAAGTTAATAATCATATTCTTAAGTCTTCTAAGGAAATTACTAAATTCATTAGTTATTTACCTCAAGAAACCATGCTTCCAAAAGAATATTCAATAAAAACATTACTACATATTTTCGCTGGTAAAAAAGGAATCAAAAAAGCAGAAGAAAATACTTTTTTAAAAAAGTTATTGGCCACTAAAGCTGGAAACTTATCTGGAGGAGAACAAAAAATCATTGAAGTGTTTATGGTTTTTAATTCTAATTCAAAATTCGTTTTACTAGATGAGCCTTTCAAAGGAGTATCTCCTATCAATAGAGGCTTCATTAAAGAATTAATTCAAGAAAACTCTAAAAATAAAGGTATCATTGTTACAGATCATGATTACTCTAGTATTTTAGAAATTTCTAATGAAATACAATTATTAGATAACGGAAACTTAAAAAAGATCTCTTGTAAAGAAGATTTAATTCAATATGGATATCTACCGAATTAATTCATTCATATAGTATATTAAAATACAAACGAGTCATGGATTTTCATGACTCGTTATTTTTTATTTTTAGTTATGTACTATTAACAAATTAGATATTTGTTTGCACACAACTAGAAGACTGTCCTGTTGGACATTTACGATCTGCTTTTCTTTCTGCTCTAGTTAAATTACAAGCTCTAACCTGAAAAGTATTTGTGTTATTACCACATTGACATGCAAAATAATCTCTATTAAAAAGCCCGCCACCTTTAACGTCTTGCTGACTGGTTTTGTCTAATACTTCGATTCCTTCTAATTTTAAAATGTTTTGTAACATAAGATTTGATTTATAATAGTTAATTAATTCTTGAACTTTTATAGACAATCAAGTTTTTCGTCTACTCTTCGCGAATGAGGTTTTAAATGTGTGATAAAACTATTATTTTCTGAAAGTAGAAGCACTAGGGAATCTCCCCCTAAAACACTGTTAAATTCCCTTTTTTATTACATGATATTTTCCTTTTGAAATATCAAAAACAATAAAAGTATATAGCTTAAAAAAGGCAATAGAATTAAACATCACTGTAAAACAATGTTGTTTATATTTTTGAATAAAAAATGAATTGAAATTAGAAAGTTGTATTGGTTACTTTTTTTCTTCCTTTAAATATTTTCCAACGAAAAAAGTTCCGAAAGGGATAATTGCTAAAAGACAAACTATAAGAAAATCTTTAACACTCCATTTTAGTTCAACCTTTAAAAGAGTTGCTAAAGCTAAATAACCAATAAATAATAATCCATGAGGCATTCCTAACCATTTAACATAGGTAGGATCATCGTAAATGTACTTAATTGGTGTTGCTATAAATAATAAAAGGATGTACGATAGTCCTTCTAAAAAACTTACTATTTTAAATATATTGATCATAATTAATATTAAAAATTAGCGAATAAACTCACCGAAAGATTTCTTCCAGGAGCAGAAACTCCAGACGCAAACTCACGATAGTGCTCATCAAAAATATTATCTACTCTTGCCTGTAAGCTAAAGTTATTACTCAAATTATATCTTGCAAAAGCACTTAATGTTTGCCAACTTGGAGAACCAAAATATCTTTCAGTTTCCTCTGTTGCATTTATATTTACTATTGGAGTTTGTTCGTGGTTGTCAATTCCTTCATCAATATTAAAATCAGTGATATCTTTCTTTGCATTAAAACGGAAATTAATTCCTGCTTCTACTTTTTTAGTCACGTAATTCACATCAAAATTCCCAAATAATGGAGGAATTGAAGACATTGGTTGATCTGTATCAAAAGTTTTTCCTTTTGTATAAGTGATAGAACCAGTAGTTGTCCAGTTTTTGAAAAGCTTCCCCTGATAATTTATTGTAAAACCAGTTACATAAGCATTATCTCTATTTACATTTGCTACAATATTGTTACCATCTACACCATCGAATCTAATTGTAGACTGACCATTTAAAACAAAATCATCTCGATAGATATAATTTGTTAATAAAGTGTAATAAACATTACCTCCAATTTTAAACTTCCTATCGTTAAAATACTTTTCCAGTCCTATTTCTCCACTATAAGCATGTTCTGGTCTTAAGTTCACATTTGGCACAGTTACGTTTCCTCCTTTTTCTCTTACCTTTCCAACATCATCGATATTAGGAGATCTAAACCCGGAAGAAATTACAGCATTTAATTTCCAATTTTCCGCTGGTTTATGAACATAACCTACGCTGAAGGTTACAGCTGTATTACTTAAACTGATATCATTATCTGGTAAAGTAATAAATGTATCATCTATCCATTTTGCTCTAAGTTGTGTATTGGTTAAACGAATACCTGAATTTAATGTTGACTTTTTAGATATATCTTGCCTATAATCAACGTACAAAGCAGAACTTAAATAACTACTTCCTCCATCAGCATAACGAGATTGCACTGCAAAATCACCGTTAAACCCTATAATTTCATTATTTACAACATTTAATTCCTTTCCGAAAGAATTAGAATTTACATCGTTATAGGCAACTTCGAATCCATACCCTAAATCTCTATGTTTTGCTAATGGAACAGTAAAATCACCATTTAGACTAAAAATATCTACCTCTTCTTCTCTATAAGATCTTTGTAAACTTCCAAATTTCCTTTGAATTCTACTCTCTTTAATATTTTGATAAGCCAATGTAAATATTCCACTCTTCATCCATTTTTTCTTTGGATTAATTTCTAATTGTGGAGAAATTAACAAACGGTCTTGCGGACCATAATACCATTCTGCAAATTTCAATGTAGATGGATCTGCTTCATCATTAAGTTCTGTCAATCTATCAAATCGAGGAACGTCAGAAGATGTTGAATACTGAATATTTATTTTAAGATCTGTACTTTTAGAAAGTGGCAGATAAAACTTTTGAAGAATATCTGTTTGATTATATCCTGTGTTTCTTTGAAGGTTTGGGTCTGAATTTAATGTTGGAGTTGATACGAAACGATTTCCTACATTTTCAGAGAAATATGTAATCTTTCCCCAATCTTGGAATCCATGAGATCTATTTTCTCCCATTTTTAAATTACCAAAATCACTATGTGAAACACTTGTAAAACTTCCCCATTTAGGAAAACGTAATTCTACAGAAGCTTGATTTGTAATTTCATTATTTACAGTTGAGAAGCGTGAGAAAAAATTACTTTTTACTTCTTTATTTTTAGATAGTTTCGGAGTCTTAGTATAATAATGAATTACACCACCTAAAGCATCGGAACCATAAGTAACTGAGGTTGGGCCAAAAACAACTTCTGTTCTATCTAGCATACTTGGAGCAACCGTAATTGAATTTTGTAAATGTCCTTTTCTATAAATTGCGTTATTCATTCGAACACCATCAACAACTAAAAGCACACGATTACTTTCCATACCTCTTAACACTGGGCTTCCTCCTCCAAATTGTGATCGTTGAACTCGAATTCCAGGTACATTCGCCAATACATCCGCAGAACTTTGTGCTGCTATTTTTTGTATTTCTCTGGCTTTAATTACTTCTATTTGCTCTGCAATTCTTTTAGTCTTTGCTTTGTTCTTAAATACTGAAACTACAACTTCATCTAATTGTTCTGATTCTTTAGACAAAAAAACTTCATTATTATTAAGTAAAATCACTGATTTTTTACTTGAAAATTCGGCATAAGAAACATGTGAGAAGTAAATAACTTCATTAGAAAACATCGTAAGATCTACTTTACCATTTTCGTTGGTAACACCAGATTTGCTTTTATTTTTATTAAAAACAGCAACAGCTTCAATTACCTTACCAGTTTCCGCATCATAAACGGTAACTTCTTGTGAAAACAAAGTAGTAGAAACTAATAAAAAAAGTAAAAATATCCTCCTCATGAGTTAACTAAACACTGATTCTAAAACGTCTAAAGATTTTGGTTTTTTAAAACCTTCCAAATGTAACTCAAAATATCGAATTATTAGCTTTAGTACGCTCTGTCTTTCTTTTTTATTAAATGAAATTGTATGAATTGCATCAAAATTTATGCCTAACAGCCTTTTGAATAAAATAAAATCGTTACCGCTTATCGTTGTTTTTTCATAAAGTGAATTAGTAAATCTTCCTTCCAACAAATTAAATCCTAAACTTTCTGTATGAGTAGTATCTGGATAAAACCCTAAAAAACGTGATAAATTAAGTAAAAACAATAAATGAAAGTTAGAAATTGAATCATGAGTATCTAACCAAATCAAGGCTGTTTCAATATAGTTATACAGCATTTCGTTTTTCTCTTCTTCTTGAATAATATTGGATAAAATTTCTGATATAAATAGCACTATAGTTTGCTTCACAACCGACATATATATCGTTTCATACATTGGTAAAACCTGTGCTTCTTTAATAGAGTTTAAATTCCCTTTACTATTATGGCTTGCAGTTAATTGCAGTAAAGTTAATGGTTGAAAATATGCTGCTTTTAGTTTACCTTTTTTTGACTTTAAAACACCTCTTATCATGTAAGTTTTAACTCCATCTTCTTCTGTAAAACATTTTACAATTAAACTAGAGTCTCCGTATTTTATAGCGCTAAAAACAATTGCTTTTGTAGAAACTACTGCCATTAGTTTACAATTGCAATTTTGGTTGTAGCAGATTCTTCTCCTTCTTCGGTAGTTAACAATACGATGTAAATTCCAGAAGCAACTTTTTGTCCTGCCAAATTTCTTTTATTCCAAACTACTTTCCCCCCTTCTACTTGTTGCCCCTCAACAACGTTTGTTTCATACACTAAATTTCCAGAAGCATCTAATATTTTCACATTAGTTCCTTTAGGAATATTAGTTCCATTTCTACCAGCTATAGTTACTTGGTCATTATTACTTAAAACAGGGTTCGGATATGCATATACCTCACTTAACTCATCACCAAAAGGAGCAACATTACTATTATAAGCAACTATACCTTTGTCTGTAGCAAAAAACACCTTTCCTGTAAATTCATCTACAGCAATTTTTAAAATTTTATTTGAAGGTAGCGGTGAGTTGTCTTTATTAAAATTTGCTAAAGTATTTTGACCATTAGGATTTGTATATAAAACACCTCCATTATCTGTTCCAAACCACTTATTATTAGCTCCATCGACTTTTATAGCATTTATGGTTTGATCTCCCAATAATTTTTTAGCAATACCATCATCTAAAATAATAATTGGCTCTGCATCGAAAACATTTGCATCAAAAATAGAAGCCGGATTATTATATACTACTAAACCAGATAAAGTACCAATCCACAACCTATTATTATTATCGATAGCAATAGTTCTTGTATTTCTATTTGGTAAACTTCCTCTTGTTGGCTCTGTAGTTAATGCTCTTTTTCTATCCCCATTTTCATTATAGGCAAACAATCCATTACTTCTGGTAGTAATCCACACCGTATTTGTATTGTCGATTGCTATTTCTCCCATACCAGGCCTATTTTGAACATATAATTCATTAATATTAAAACTTGTCCAATTTCCAGCAGGTGATAACTTCTTTAATCTACTATTTGAGATTAAATTTGTAACCCAAAGATTCCCTTCTCTATCAAATGCTGTTCCACTAACCCTAACTGTAACTCTTGAAGGATTTGTTGGGACAATATCTTCTAAAGGACTATTTAAATGATTATAAAAATTTGAAATATTATCATCTACAACTTCAAATAAACCACCAGTTAATGGCGTATTTACAGCTCCAGTATCTCCAAAGGAACTTATAAAAACCCTATTATCGCTATTTTTGTCAATCGTAATACTTACTAAATCTCCAAATGGATTCGTTGGATTAAATGGTGTATTTAACCAAGTTTCACCGTTGAATTTTGAATAACCTTGACGTATCTGAGAAGGTGTAAATGTTACATCGTATCCTCCATACAATACCCAGAGATTATTATTAAAAGCATCAATAGAAAAAACTTGATTAGATAATGGTCCATCTGGGTGAATCTCTGTGTAAGATTGTGACCCTAAAGGAGCATTTAATAAACCAAACTCTGATGTTCCTAGTAAAATTGAACTGTTATTAACAACAGCAGTATTTAATGTAAAATCAAAACTACTAGATGTTGTATTAGTGCTTTGTAATGCTAGTGAAGTATTATAAACATTAGCTGAACTTGATAGTGACACTACTAAATTCGTAGCAGAACTTTTTACATCCTTAATGTTTTCAGGAAAAGTAAGTACATTTTGTTTTGTTGTTCCGTTTAACCTAACTAAATTACGATTAGACACTGCATAAATATTTCCAGAAAAAGATGTGATTTTTTGAAAAACCCCTGTGAATCTTTGTTCCCAATTTGCAGCATCGATTAAATTAGGATTTGTAATATCTGCCACAAATATTCCATTATCTGTAGCAGCGTAAATTTCATTATTTAAAACAGTGATTTGGTTTACATTTACACTAGTAGATCCTACGCCAATAAAATAAGTATCACCAAACTCTAAACGTTCAATATCATATAAAACAATTGCAAATGAAGTTGCTATGAATAATTGTCCGTTATGCTCAAAAACATCATTAATTCTCTTTAAACCAGACTGGTTAAAGTTCACTATATCAGGAGAAACTGTAACTGTACCATCATCACTTATTACTTCTACCAAACCTGTTTCGTATCCGATAACAATTCTATCAAAAGCTTCATTATAGTGAATTGCTGAAGTCGTTTCACCAGATAAACCATTAACAGAAGATAATTTTATTAATTCCTCTGTAGTTGTATTGTATGAAAAAACTGCATTATCTGTTAATGCAAAAACATTTTCACCGTTAATAACAAAGTCTCTTACATTATTATATGAAAAGAAATCTTCCCAACGATCACTAAAATCATTTTGCGCATTAGATAACAACAAAAAACATAAGGCTATTAGTGTACAGATTTTCTTCATAATTGCTTCAAAGATATTTAATAATAACGATAAAAGCGATACATTCGTACAAAATAGAACTTGATCTTATGAGTGTTGAAATAGAACGCAAATTCTTAGTAAAAGATAATAGATTTATAAACGAAGCTTCGAAAAAAGTGTATATCAAACAAGGATTTTTAAATTCTGATAAAGATCGTGTGGTTAGAGTTCGTTTAAAAGATGATCAAGGCTTTTTAACTATTAAAGGAAAATCAAATGCTTCTGGAACAACAAGATTTGAATGGGAAAAAGAAATACCTAAAACAGAAGCTGAGGATTTATTCAATTTATGTGAAAAAGGAATTATTGAAAAACACAGATATCTTGTTGTAATAGATAATCACACTTATGAAGTTGATGAATTTTTAGGTGATAACTTAGGTTTGATTGTTGCTGAAATAGAACTTTCAAGTGAAGACGAAAACTTTATAAAACCAGATTGGTTAGATAAAGAAGTTACTGGTGAAACTAAATATTACAATTCTAACATTAGTAAATTACCTTACAAAGATTGGTAGTTATAGGTTATAAATGACCCAAAAGTGACAAAGACTTCCTAACAATACAAAAACATGAAAAATAGCGTGGTTAAAAGGTATTTTCTTTATTGAATACAAAATAGCTCCAATAGTATAAAAAACTCCACCGCCGATTAAATAATTAGTTCCTTCTGTAGATAAATTTTCCATTAATGGTTGAATAAAAAACACTACTAACCATCCCATTAATACATACATTACTGTAGATACATGTTTTAACTTCCCTGTAAAAAACAATTTGAAAATTATTCCTACCAAGGCGAAAGTCCAAACAATTAGAAACATTCGTAAACCTAAATCAGATTTTAAAGCAACCAAACAAAAAGGAGTGTAACTTCCTGCAATAAGCATAAAAATTGCTGCATGATCGAAAACTTTTAGTCGTTTCCTTTTAACTGGATCTCTTGCTTTATGATAAAATGTAGATGCTGCGTATAGTGTTATTAAACTTATTCCGTAAATAATAAAACTTATTTGGTACCAAACGTTAACATAGCAACACGCTTTAAGTATCAAAAAAGGAAATGCAATACAACTTGCGAATAAACCAATTGCATGCGTGAGTACATTTAAATACTCTTCTTCTTTACTATACTCACTTACTTTGTTTCTGCTTTGCATGTAATACTTTATTCGTGTCTTTCATATATTGTTTATCATTCGCTAATGCGTTATACATCAAATCAAAAACTTCTTCTTTTAATTGACGACGATCTTCAATTTGTAGTAAACTCGTTGGTATAAATTTATATTGTTTTACACGTAATTTCGTTGGACCACCTTTAAAAATATCCCAAGAGAAAGAACGCTTACAATCAAAATATACTTGTGGAACAATAGGAATTTTAAATTCTATAGCTAAACTAAAAGCTCCATTCTTAAAAGGAGCTAACACTACCTCTTCTTCTGGTACTAAACCTTCTGGGTAAATTGCCACACTCGTTCCATCACTCAATCGTTGTTTAGCTAAACCATAAACCTTTCTTCTACTTTCAGCATTTCCTCTATCAACCATAATCACCACTCTTTTGTAAAAAAAACCAAAAACAGGAATCTTAACCAATTCTTTTTTTCCAACAAAAACAATCGGGTTTTTGCTCATAATAATCATCAGCCAAATGTCAAAAAATGAAGTATGATTTGCACAAAACACATAACTTTTATTTCTATCAATTTCTTCTTCTCGTTCAATTTCAAGACGAAATCCCATCGCAAAAACTAAGAAATAGGAAAAGTAACGCGCTACCTTCCAGAAATACGGATATAGTTTTTCACTTGAAGATAATATAATTAGTAATGGCGATAATAAAACAATACCTACAAACATCAATACATAAAACCATGCACGCCATAATAGTAGAAAGGGAATCTTTATGTATTTCATATTTGCTAATGTAGTAATTTCTTTCGTTTGATAGATTTAAAGCTTACTTTTGTTCACCTGAGAAAACATTTGTAATTATTTATAATTGTTTTTCTGAATAATTTAAAAAGAAACAAAATAAAATGTCTAGAATTTTAACTGGTGTACAAAGTACTGGTACGCCACATTTAGGAAATTTATTAGGTGCAATTTTACCAGCAATTGAAATGGCAAATCAGCCAGAAAACGAGTCGTTTTTATTTATTGCAGATATGCACTCATTAACTCAAATTAAAGACGGAAATCAATTACGTGAAAACACATATAGCACAGCTGCTACTTGGTTAGCTTGTGGTATTGATGTGAATAAAACTGTATTTTATCGTCAAAGTGATATTCCTGAAGTAACTGAGTTAACTTGGTATTTAAATTGTTTCTTTCCATACAACAGATTAAAACTTGCGCATAGTTTTAAAGATAAAGCAGATCGTTTAGAAGATGTTAATGCTGGATTATTTACTTATCCGATGTTAATGGCTGCTGATATCTTATTATATGATGCTGAGATTGTTCCTGTAGGAAAAGATCAATTACAGCATTTAGAAATGACAAGAGATGTTGCAGAAAGACTAAATAATATTGTCGGAGAAACTTTAGTTCCGCCTCAGGCAAAAATTCAAGAACATACACAATTAGTTCCTGGAGTTGATGGTGAAAAAATGAGTAAATCTCGTGATAACGTCATTAATATCTTTTTACCAGACAAAAAGTTACGTAAGCAAATCATGAAAATCCAAACAGACAGTACTCCTTTAGAAGAACCTAAAAACCCTGATGGAGATAATGTTTTTGCTTTGTATAAATTATTAGCTTCTGATGAGCAAATTGCTGAAATGCGTGCAAATTATGAAGGTGGAAATTATGGTTATGGACATGCAAAACAGGCTTTATACGAATTGATTATCGATAAATTTGCTGATGTGCGTTCAAAATACAATCACTACATGGAGAACAAAAATGAAATTGACGAAGCATTAGCAATTGGTGCTGAAAAAGCTAGAAAAGTAGCTCAAGATGTTTTACAACGTGTACGTGCTAAAGTAGGTTACTAACCACAACCATATTTAACATATAAGTTTAGTTTTTTTCGTAATTAAAAGTATACTTTTGTCTGCTATTAATTACGAAAAAAACTATGAAAAAATTATTCATTGCGTGCTTCACGCTAATGTGCTTAAATGCATTTAAACTTACCTCTCAAAACACATTCAAAAAAGGTTATTTTGTAACAAACTCTAACAAAAGAGTAGAGTGTTTGATTAAAGACGAAGGTTGGCAAAACAACCCAAAATCATTTAAATACAAACAAAATAATACTGAAAACATAAATACTTCTGACAACGCTAAAGAATTTGGTATTTACAACCATGTTACATATATAAAATCATCAGTAGAAATAGATAGATCAAGCAATAAAGTTAATCTTCTAACAGAAGAACGTTTTCCTAAATTTAAAGAAGAGACTTTATATTTAAAAGTCTTACAGAAAGGTAAAGCTAACTTATTCCAATTTCAAGATGGTACTTTAGTTCGTTACTTCTACAATTTAAATAACACTACTCCAAAACAACTTGTATATAAGAAATATAAGATTGGTAGTGATAAAATAAGAGAAAATCAGAGTTACAAACAAGAGTTATTTACTAAATTAAAATGTAAAGGAATAACCCTAAAAAAAGTAGAATCTATAAAATACAATGAAAGTGATTTAACAGCATTTTTTAGTGAATATAACCTATGTAATGGAAGCAAACCAGAATATAAAGTTAAGAAAGAAAAAAAACCTGGTAAATTTAATGTATCAGTAAAAGCAGGTGCTAGTTTTTCTTCTTTAAATATTGAAAATAATATACTTCCTATAAAAAATGTAGAATTTGGTAGCATATCTAATTTTCGTCCTGGTTTAGAATTTGAATACATTCTACCAATTAACAATAACAAATGGGGGCTTTTTTTAAAAACAACATATCAATCTTTTACTGAAAAAAGTGAAGAAAACTCTTCGCAAGGTATAATTGTTAATACTATTAATACTGAAATTGATTATTCTTCTATAGAAATACCTATTGGAGTAAAACATTATATGTACTTAAATAAAAGATCTAAATTATTTATAGGAGCTGGATATTTAATTGATTTTCCTTTAGATTCTAAATTAAACTTTTCATTTGAGAGTACTTTAAATGGATCTGTAACGAGTACTAGATCTGGAGAATTGAATTTAGAAGATAGTTCGACAGCTTTCCATTTAAACTTTGGGTATAAGTATGATAAGTTTAGTATAGAATTTGAACATTATACTAATAGAAACTTTATGAAAAATATCCCTTTCTGGAATTCTTCTTCGTCGACAACCGCTATTACATTAGGATACACTTTGTTTTAGTCTCCTTATAATTTAATGATATAGTAAAGCTTCTGAGAATATTTCTTAGAAGCTTTTGCTTTTTATAATTGTATGTTAGAAGCAATCATTCTGTTCAGATACAATAATTTACTATTGGGGAAATAATTCAATTCCTCTATTTAAAAATTCATAATTTGATTTTTAAAGAATAGTATTCAATAAAAATTTAGTGTAACAACTATATATTTTAAATGTCTTTTTAAGACAACTGAAAAATCAAATATGAAAAACTTACTTACACTTTCACTACTACTTTTAACATATCTATCTTTTGCTCAAGAACAATGTAAATGTTCTAAAGATTTAGATTTTGTAATTAGTTATTATGAAAACAATCTTCCCGGATTTAAAGACAATGTTACTTCCAAAACAAAAGCAACATACGCCTCCTTAAAAACCAATTTAATTGAAGAAGCAAATAAAGTCAGTACGAAAAACGATTGTTATAAATTAACATTACAATATGTAGAGTTTTTTAGAGATAATCATTCTTCAATTTATATGAGAAGTCAAAATATTGATGAAAACAATGAAGAAGAATTGCAACAATTTTTAACTTCAGAAACTTACACATCAAGAGAAACAATTCCATTAGAAAAAGTAGATCAAAAACAATATCCTATAGATAATATTCTTGGAATTTATGAGATTAAAAATGCATATACCGTTGCTGTAATTCCTAGCAAAACTAAATTGAGAGATTATGTTGGTGTAATTTTAGATGCGAAAACAAAACTTTGGAAAAAAGGACAAGTAAAATTTGAGCTAAAAAAAACAGCCACTCCAAATGAGTTTTTGGCAATTAGTTATTTAAAAAATCATGCTGTAAAATACGAAAGCCGGTTCTCTTTAAAAAAAGGTGTACTAGGAGATTATTGGTTTAAAACCTCTTTAAATTCTTATGTGAACCATGCAATTGATATTCCATCTACTTACGATTTTAAAACAATTAACGATAGTATTTCTTATTTACGAATTCCTACTTTTTCTGGTAAAAGAACTGCAAAAATCGATTCGCTATACAAAGCTTCTTTCGATAAAATTAAAAAGCAACCTTATTTAATTATTGATGTTCGTAATAATGGTGGTGGAAGTGACTCCAATGTAACTCCACTTTTAGAATTTATCTACACAAATAAAATTAAAACCGATAAAGTTGATTTATATATTACTAAAGACAATATTAAAATTTGGGAAAGCTGGTACGAAGATGCAAAAAGTGATACTGTAAACTTTGATAAAGATCGAGTAAAATGGTTTGAAAAAAGAGTAGAACGAATGAAAAAAGCAAAGTTGAATTCCTATATTTCTGTATCGAAAGGAGGACGAATGAGTAGGAGATTTAAACCTAATGCTGTAAAAAAGGTCGCTATTATATATAATAAAAATTGTGCTAGTTCTTGTGAAACCCTTTTATTTTGGGCAAAACAAAGTAAGAAAACAATTTTAGTTGGAGAAAATTCTGGTGGTTATGTTGGTTATGGTGAAGTTGGTGCTGTAAGAACTCCTTGTTACAATTTCACATTAACATGTACCTCAAGTCGATACAAAAAACAACGTGCTTATGAAGTGATTGGTATTGCTCCTGATTTCTATTTGAACAATCAAAAAAGTTGGATAGATCAAACTATTGATCTTCTCAAAGAATAAACTGAAAAAAGCTGTTTAAAATTAGCGTAGTGAGATTCTGAAATAAATTCAGAATGATATTGTTTTTTAAACAGCTACTTTTAATCTTTAGTATACTTTAGAATTTCATTGGCGTGCTCGATACTTAACTGTGGAAAAGTAGGTTGATGTTTTTTAGAGCTCAAATACTCATGTAAAGAAAGTGAGTCAAACTTTACACCTCTTAAAGCCGGGCCTGTAATATGTTTATCTAACCTATGGCTAGAAGCACAATTTGCATTAAAAAGCTTTCTTCCAGCTCTCTTTTCTTCAGTAATTGTATCTACAGTTCCACAAAAAAATCTTGGCTCTTCTTCTGCTGTTTCAGAAAATAACACAGAAGAAAAAAGCATCATACATGATCGTAATGAATACGACCATGTATGATGCAAATATTTTGTTCTTTAAACTCAATTATTGAATATAATTATTGAAATATTTCCAGTATTTATCTTTATACATCTCGTAATCTACTTCTAATTTCCCTTTATAATTTTCAATTATTTGATCTGTGACTTTACATGGTTTTTTATAATCTTTACATGCAAAATATACTTCTCTAAGATTATCTCCCGTTTCTCTTCCAATATTTAAATATCCTTCTTCATCTTTTAAAGATAGCATTAATTCATCTTCAAAATCATTTAGTAATTGGTATATATCTTTATTCGGAAAACCGTTATTTTCAGCACCATCGTAAGGTATTTTCAAACGTAAGATCCAAGCATGAGAAGCTTTTGCATCCCAATTTAAAAGATCTGTATTCATGATGGCCATAAAAGGACTTCCGTTTTTCAGCGTAGTTTCAAAACTACCGTAATTATCGTTTTCAGTATCTCTTCTTAAGCCTTCATATTTTTCTACAAACTCTTTTTCTCTCCAAGTTAAAAAACTATCAAGTTTGTCTAAACTTATCAATTCTTGTGTCGCTTCTTCTTTCGTTTTAAAATGAACTACATCTATTAATGTTGCAAATTTTAGTTCTCCCAAATAATTATCTAAAAAGATATAGCACCCGTTGATTATTTCAGATTTATTTTCTTCCGATAAATCATCATGAACTATTGTTATCGAAATTTCATCTGGATATTCTTGATCGTTCTCAGCATAGAAATACATGTTTTCTGTACTGAATTTATAATTATACATTTCTATCCCAGAATCATTAAAACCAAAATTTGGTTTAAATGCTTGAAATTTCCAATTAGGTAGATTAGGGCTTTCAGCTACTAATTCTTCCACCAAATAAAAGTTTTTTAAGTTTCCATCTGGTGTAAGAATTAGATCTGCAGTAGTATCATTTAGCATTCCTGATAAATAGAAAACTCCTTTTTTAATTTGGTCTAGTTTTGGTCCAATAACATCAAAGAACTCATTGCTAAGTCTATTAGAATCTCCACTAGCAACTACTTTATGAAACGTCTTTTCATGAAGTAAAAACCAATTCCAAAAATCTTCATACGATGTTATTGTTAGTTCTTTTTCTTTTTTTGAAAACAATTTTTTAAATAAACTCATAATTTAAGGCGCTGGATTCGGCATTGCTGCGTGTACTGCTTCTACTTCTTTTAGAATTT
>ERZ1740052.336-NODE-336-length-16343-cov-16.173318_pt1 | contig 16343 bp, 12 predicted proteins | sample MGYA00581750_ERZ1740052 | MGnify/ENA primary metagenome ERZ1740052 (study PRJEB43018, sample SAMN04849743) | marine metagenome | isolation source: floating plastic debris | place: Pacific Ocean | collected 2008-08-30 | study: EMG produced TPA metagenomics...
CTAGAACTTACCGGAGTTGGGTCAGATTAAAAATTAAGGAAGATAGACAAACTGAAATTATTTTGTCTTTCCACGGATTAGGTTTTGAATTCTTTGGCATTATGGCAGCATCTGCCTTCATTGAGTACCGAGATAAAACTGAAGAACAAGAAGTCCTGGTCGATGCACCTCGCGTTTTGTGTAACGAAGTCTTCCAATTCTCTTATACCGAGCAATTCAATTCTATTGTACAAAGGTTCACCCCTTGGCTGGAAAACATTCTCCTAGTAGGGTTAGACCAATGGAGGAAGCAGCTTTAAGGAATGATACTTTTTACGAAACTTTACTTCATGTCCTATTTTACAGATATCTCGGTGGGCATCGCTTCTTATCCGGCGATGACTAAACAATTGTCAATTCGCAATTCGCAATTCGCAATTCGCAATTCGCAATTGATAATAATAATTACGAAAGAAATTGAATAATTACCTAATTATTGGGTTTCAAGCCCCCACTGAAATAAAATTCAGTGGTCTGCATTCAAACGTTCGCCCGTAAGGGCGCGGCTCAGGAAGGTGGCTCATCAGTGGCGGCTTGGTGCCCCTACTGATTCTAATTGCGTAGCTTGCGTCACCCTCCGGGTGATATTGCGAATTGGTAATTGCGAATTGTTTTGACTACCAATCAAAATTTATTGATACCGAGGAGCAGTAACACCAATCAAAAATTATTGATGCCGAGGAGCGGCAACAACTACTAATCAAAAATTATTGATGCCGAGGAGCGGCAACAACTACTAATCAAAAATTATTGATGCCGAGGAGCAGTAACACTAATCAAAATTTATTGATATTTCAATCAAGATTTTGTACACATAGAATCATCACAATTGCAAATATGACTGTGCCAGTTTACAGATGTAATATTGTAGTACGTCAAGATTTAAGAAAAAAGTAAGAATAGCATCTGGCACATCTTGTAATATTGAATCTGTATAATCTAGCGTACACAGGATATAGAGGATTTTATATCCTAACCGTTACCGCGCATCCCACTCCGTGCACAGTTTTACTGAAATGTCGGCTGAAACGTGCTTAAATCAAGGTATTAATCCAGTTGTAGTATATCATGGTGATTTTGCGATAGCAACGGTTTAACTATTCTTTAGTGGTCGTAAAATTTATTGGGCTATTATTATTTATCCTGAATATCCATACTTAAATTTTCATTACAAATATATTATTTATCTTGAATATTCATAATTAAATGTTCAGTACAAAAATATTATTTGTATTTTCTATTCATACTTAAATACTTAGTATGCGTATATTAAATATATAAATTGTTTGTTAGTAAAGATTTTAGTTATTCCCGTTACGGATAAGATACATTGACACGAACGCGGATGCTGACGTTTTTATGAAAACCGCTTCACTTGTAGCAACCTTCCGTTTCAAAATCTAACAAGAAATTTTAGAATTTAAATAAGTTCATAAAACTTCTAGCTGAGATATTAATGATTGAAAAAATAGCTCAATTGTGAAGAACCATAACTAAATTTACGATCTGAATAAACTGGCAGGCGCTCCAAAAGTAATAAGAAATACTCTTAGTACCTAATTAATATATTTTTTTATACATGTTTGGTAGTGTAAAAATCAGTGTAGATGTGTATTATATATTCGTATATTATCTTACTTGGCTAGCAAATAAACATCTGTTATTCACTTAAGAGTATATTTTCTCTTGTGCATATACAGATTTGAATAATTTTTGTGGCACTACGAAAAAGTAAGCAAAGTTATCTTCTATGTATTTTTTCTTAAAAAAATAGTAGTTTTAATCATGCAATCAAGAATGTTGGATTAGTCTTGTCATTCGCAAATTCTCTCGATTAGTTTTGGAACATCAAAGGCTGTGGTGATTCGTGACACACTCGCTACTTTTAACCCAGCAATAGGGTTTTTACCCCTTTATATTTACAATCGTGGAGAAAAGAATTAAATGGCTATTTCAACTATCCTGAAAAAATTATCAACAACTATTGCTGGAGCAGTATTAATTCTGGGAGTAGGGGGGGCAGCGCAGGCAGCAACCATGATTGATACGACTCCGAGTTGGAACGGGCAAGACTCTATTAGTATCTTTGGCGAATCCAATACAGCTACTTACGGACAAACTTTTACTGTAGGTACTGACAATGTTCTGAATGACTTTACTTTTTGGTTAGATGACTTTAATTCCTACAATGATGTAGTAGATTTTGCTGGTTATGTAATGGAATGGGATGGTACTAAGGCAGTAGGCGATGTTCTATACCAAAGTGAAGAGCGCTCAACAACCAAAGCCGATGGATTCGAGCAGTTTACATTTAATACAGGGGGGATTAATCTAACTTCAGGCAAGAAATATGTATCATTTTTAAGTGCTTCAAACTTCTTTGATGGAGTCAGTGGACTTTCGAGGATGGGATCTACTCGTTTTCAAGGTGGCGATGTCTATTCTGGAGGAGACTTTGTATACAACAATAATGGGTCTAACTTCAATTCTCTAACAGCAAATAATTGGGTTTCTGGCAGATTTGGCGATGCTGCCTTCAAAGCTTCATTTTCTTCTCAATCCGTTCCTGAACCTGCTTCAATACTGGGTATGCTAGCCTTTGGTGCAGTGGGTGCTACTTCAGCCCTGAAGCGCAAACAGAAAAATAACAAAGCTTAATAACAAGGTTGAGTTTGACACGAGGATAATTTCGTTGGTAATTAGAATTATTCAATCCTGTCGTAACCCAATATTTCAGAACAAATCTTTGATAATCATTGATTACGTGCGGTCACTCGCAAAACCCTGGATAATGTCAAACTAAAATCTGATATCAAATTTTAACCAAAACTAGATACAGCAAGACTTACCAGCCCATATGGCAGGATTTTACACCCATTTCGACTTGGTATAGGAAATAAGCTGTCGTGCATTAAAAATGCACAACAGCAAGGAAGAAGGGACAAAAGTTATAGCCATTTACCAATGTCAAATGAATATATAAATTAAATGCGTAGCAGTTTAAAACACCCCTTCGACATCCAAATCGGAGGGGACTTTTTCGCCATATCATGGTGCTTCATCTACTCAACCAAAAAATAGCACAAAACCGCAGGATTCTTGTAAACCTCTGTCGAGCAGGAACGGTGCTGAGTTACAGTTATTGAAAGTCTTGACTCTGATTGCATCTGGGTATAAAGTTCCATATGAGAACTTGTTTTTTTCTTACACCTGTGAATAGCACCCGTGAAAAACGTGCGTTGTGATGGAAGCGTTTATCGCTCCCCGTCTGAACGAAGCATTAGCTGCTCGAACGCTTCCATCACCGCTCGTTTTAGTGCAGCGGTCATGGGTGCTTCCCCGTTAATACGGAGAGATATAGGAGTTCCTGAAGGTGGTATTAAAACTCAGAAGGTGCATGAATTTATAACAACACTACAGTTCCAAACCTTTATTATTCGCTTTCTTCTCTTGTTTAGCTTCACGTTCCATTACTTGAAGAGAGCGTATCCGACGCAACAACTGCTGATTCCAATCCTTTTCTATGGGCTGTATTATAGTAGTCTGTGGCAGTAAATTTTGAATATCCTGTGCTATTTGATTACCCGCTTCATCCTTATCATAAGCTGCTATCACCTCGGGGATATCTTTTAACAAGGTTACTGGTAGATTTCTAGTACTATCTAATGCTAAATAAATTGTCCCCTTAATAGACGCTTTTTTTGCTGCCATCTGTTCTAAAGTTAAGTAGGACAATGCATCAATTGGAGATTTGCACAATACTAATCTTTGAATTTCATCCCCTACTTGCCCACCCAAATCAACATAAAAGCTGCCTTGACTGCGTTTTGTTCCAACTGCATATCCCATAAACGAATTATTTTCTCCTCTTGTCCCCCGCAGAAATGCACCAACCGTTGGAGCAGGGATTTTTTTTACACTTTGCAACTGCGAGACTTTATCCACTCCAGAAAACGAATGCATCGCAAACACGGCATTTTGATGAGAGTCTGCATAAACAATTCCTTTTTCGTGAAGAGAATCCACTATATTTTCTGGTAGTCCCCGTTTTATCGTAAGGTAGTTGTACACTGCATCCCACTGATTTTCCGACTCTCGTGGTTGTATAAATCTCTGTGCTGGTTCTTTTTCAACAATTTCACTAGCTCGTATCTTGGCACGGTGGGTAACAGTTCGCTGCATTCCCTCTTCCCCAAATCTGTCATTTAACCACGCAATAGCTTGTTTAAAATTGCAGCCGTTGACGTGCATTACTAAATCAATCGCTCCACCACCACCCTTATTTTTACCTGGGGCAAAGTCATGAAACTTGGAATCATCAATATTAATAATGCAATCGTGTCCCTTCCATCTACCACTACCTTTCTTATCGTGAATTAACCCCAGGTGCCATGCTACATCATCTAATGGTAAATCTCGCAATTGGTCAACAGTTCGATTTAGTTGATAACGTAATTGTTGGTTTTGCGTTTCTAACTGCTGAATTCGTTGTTCCAATGCTTCATTGTCCCTTGCCAACCGTTTAGCAGTTGCTTCCATCTCCGATTTCTTTTTTTCCGCTCTTTCGCGATCGACAGCTTTAGCTTTTAATTGAGCTTGATTTAACCGATTGACCTCTAAATCTTTTCCTTCTTCTACAATCCGATAAAAATCCTTGATATCCTGGTGCTTTGCTAAACTGCCCTTGATACCGCGTTCTAACCCCAGGTGTTCTACCGCATCATGATACGAATCCTGGAAAGCCCTCATTTTCTGTCGCCCATTAAAGAAATGATTGCAGCGTAATTGTCCCTTCTCATCCAACGGTACAAAGTAAGCGTGGATGTGAGGAGTCATTTCATCCAGGTGTAATTCTGCTCGAACAACGCGGTCATCATATTGAGAGTTCAACCATTTTTTAGAAGCTTTGAGCCAAGATTGAAGTTGTTCTTCTTCATAGTATCCCCCATTAGTTGGGTCTTGTGGACGAAAATATTCTGGAGATGCAGTGAGCAGAATTTCCACACAATAAACTGCGTCGGTGCGAATCTTGCGCTTTTGTTTGTGCTGCCCAATTTTATTAAGTACCAGTTGCTCTAAATTCTCCTTCGAGTCAACATCACCAATGAACCGAACATTTTGTTTGGTGGAGTCAGCATTGGGGGTATCTTTAGAGCGGGAAGTATGTGCCCCACTACCGACCATATTAGCTTTTTTGAGTTTAGCTACTCTAGCAATAGCATAAGCCATGTGATTTTTCGTCAATCTACGTTGCCCTCATGGGCGATTAGACTCCTAACTACATCAATCTACGTTGCCCGCATGGGCAACAATACCCTCAACTACACCAATCAATTGGCGGCATCATCCCCCCCTCCGGGGGCGAACGCAGCTTATTTGTTCCGAGCGCTAGCGAGGAATTGCCACAGGCAACCCACGGGGCAAATAAGCGTAGTGAGTACTACTATTTTATACGACACAACCAGAAATTGCCTTTGCGGTAGTCCGGGGTGCTGCTGTGGTGCTATATGAGTGCAATCTAGGCACAGCCTGGTTTTGACTATATGAGATGCTTTTCTGAGTGATAGTGTGGGACGAGTGCATTCTACGTGAATATTGGGATGCAGTTTGTGATAATAACGTGCCAAGATTGTGCTGTATATATTAGCACTTTTTTATACTTATGGCTGATATCTATCTTAGTGTGGACGTTGGTGGGTCTTTAACCAAGGTTATTTACAAACTGAAAGATTCAAAAGATGCCAATTATTTAGTAATGTCTCCTGCGATCGAGAAGATTACTCAGACTGACCTTGATGATTATATGGCACGTTTGATGTGGGCTGGTAATCCCCATCCTAGTAAACAATTGTGGGTAAAGTGTGACGGACGTGTGATGGTTTTGGGAGATTTTGCTGCCAAATTTGACCCCCAAGACAAGTTGATGGAGTTGAAATACGAGAATGCTTTGTGGAAAGTATTGGGAATTATTGGGCTGATTGTAGAAACGGAACAAATCATTTTACCTAAAAAGAAACCACTCAGCATTGATTTAGCTATTCTTTTACCTTGGGATGAATATACCGATCGCAAACGATTTAAAGAAAAGTTAGAAAAAATGCTGGCTGACTTTGAGGTCAGAAATAATCGCTGTAAAGTAAAGTTGGGCAAATATTTATGTCGTCCGGAAGGTGGAGGATTAGCACTACTACAACTAAGTAAAGAGGGTGATGACTGGTTGCAAAAGCAACAGGTGGGGATACTGATGTTTGGTCACAGAAATACGACATCGCTTTATTTTGACCAAGGGGAGTTAAAGAAAGATTCGAGTTCTAGCCCGCTGTTGGGATTTTCTCAAATGCTGGACATGGTAATTGAAGCGAAGAGCGGCTTAAACCGAGAAAAACTAGCGGATGCCATATTCAAAGCACGTTATGAAAAACGTAAAGAAATATATCAGGTTGGATATCGTGAAGCTGAAACTACTCATCCCAAATGGTTTCATTGCAACGCCCTGCGGGCTTTAGCTACTGCCAAAGACTCGGAATTAAGAAGTGATGAAATCAAGACTATTGCCACAGCTATTACTGAATCTACCGAGCGTTATTGGAAAAAAATAGAACGTTGGTTGAATAAAGTTTTTCCAACCCCACTTTCTAAAGTAGTTATTGGTGGGGGTGCTGCTTATCATATACAGCCGGAATTAGAAAATTATTTTAATTGCGAACCAGAAACCGCGAGAGAAAAATATGATAGCCCTCTATACAGAACTGGTGAGTATATCTGTAGAAATCGGGACAAACATTTTACGCCCATTATATGGGGTGCTGGTTTTGAATCCAAAGTTGAAGAAGTTTTCGATTTTTCAGATCAAAAAGATACGGAACAATGTTTATCTGCTCGTTTTGTAGATTGCTATGGGCTATACAACGCTTTGGTTGGGTTTAAGGAGAAGGAATCATCAGGAGAAGAGTAATGACTAGAATCAAAAAGAAGCGTTATTCTCTGAGCTTGCGTCTCCAACCCTACGAAGGTGATCTGATGGCTGAGGTGGTTGACTATCTCAACGGTTTGCCCTCATGTGAAATGAACCGCAAGGTGGCAGATATTTTGGTGGCAGCTTTGTTACCTTTGGCGCGGTATGAAAGTGGGAATTATACCCAAGAACAATTGCGGTTTGCTTGTTGGGAATCCCAAGATTGTTTAAATAAACATGGTAGTAATATGCGCTTGGCTTTGGGTGTGGAACAACCACAATTTGTACTACCGTCGCATACCGTTCATGGAGGGGTACAGCATCAAAAAAATAATAATATGAATGTTAGTAATGGTAAACGGAACGAACAGCATGAAGTTTCCTCCTCAGAAGAAGAGGAAGAAACTGTTGATAATAAACCGAATTATTTAGTTGAAAGTAAAGCTTCTCAAGCGTCTATGGACAATCTTTTTGGGGATTAGTCATCCTTAGTTGCAGCTTCGGGTGTTATTTCCTTGGCTTCTACGAGCGTAACGGGTTATTCAATTCAATTGGCTGCTTAATTGTTTTCGTACCAGTTTTGGGCGCTCTACCGTGTATACAGGTAAATTCAGCTTTGAGTGCTTCTAAATTAGCCGTGGGAATACCATCTAAGATGATATTTTCGATTCGGGATAAATCATTTGATCCCCTCGAATCTACAAACCACTGGTACTTACCATCAAATTTCTTAAACGTAATAACTTCGGATTTTTCCCCTTTTTCCTCACATTGCTTGGTAATTTCGGCAATTAGACGATTACCGCGTTTTTGTTCAAAGTACCGCACCTACTGCCATACGCCCAAGTCCCGCAACTTGAATTATTCTAAATTTTCCTGCTTTTGCTCAAGAAGCCTACACTTAAATATTTGGGTGTGGGGAATATTCAGCAATTGGGCTAATTCGATTTCCCTTCCAGTTGCAGAGACGGAAAATGTTTTTAGACGCACTGGCTGCTATTTCTGCTAATCGGTTGTTAGGAGTAGTAATTGTTAGGTTACAGTTTGCAGCACTAATATATCCAATCTTATCACCATATAATACGGATATTAGCGGGAAAATCCATTGTTTCAACACTGTTTTATCGACTTTATCGGCGGTTTTGCCATCCCGAGAAAGGAATTTTTTCCTTACACAAGAAGTATGGAGGCAATATCTACACCATATTCTTCAGTTGGGTTAAGTGCCCCTAAGTCGGGTGCCCAAACTAACTACACCAAACGTTTTTCCAGACCAGCCGACACGAAGAAGCCGATTGCTAGTTAGATTTCGATTTTGTCCATTTTATTTAAGTTATCCCGTGCAACCTCATCCCGAATTGATTGTATATATCAGATGGTAGATATCTCAGGAATGCTATAAGCAATTTGGCTTTATATTCAGTTGGAATGGCGCTTAAAGTGGCTTCTAGCCGTTCGGGCGGGATTTGAGTGATGATAAGTTCTACTGCTTCGGCTTGTTCTTCATCGCTTCCGTTCAGAAGTAGGGGTAAATATTTTTGAGCAAACCACAACTCATCATCATCTAAATTGTCCGAATCAAAAAGTTTAATATCCCTATATAAAGCTTTTAATAGACTTATTAAACTTTTTAGGAACCGCTTGGAGCCACCAAACTCAGCACATATTTGAGAGATTCGGGATTTGTGGCAGCCGATAGAATTGGCAATATTAACAGCGGTAATTTTCTTCCCTTCATCATGTAGTTTGCGAGCTGCTTCCAAAATATTCCACTTCAAGCGCTGCACTCTATCGCCCGCTTGTGGGGTAATTTCAAAAGCGGTAGTGGTTTTGATTGTGCAGCCGGGATAAGCTTGCTGTAAGTAAGAAAGGTCGCTATCAGTTGCGATATACACCGTTATTGGCTCGTCGCGGTTGTATGGGCGCGTTCTCCCCACACCTTGAATTACTTCCGAAGCTACATCAGCAGCAATGAACGATTGGAATTTTTCTCCGGTCAAAGCTTGTTCTATATATTGGCGGGAATCCAAACCAAGGGCTTTAACTCCCCCGGCATTTGTCGCTACCTCTGGGTATTCATTCATTGCGCGGATTGATTCTAAAATTGTAAAGTGAGCCTTCATTGCCCCGATATCTTTGTATGGGTCGCCCACCAACAAAAGCCCATCACAGAATTTATATTCATTGCTTCCCCGATTATCTAAGCCCCAATGACCCTCGCCTTCATTTTTGCAAGCTTTTATATCAATGCTGCCAAATTGCTCGTGACGGGTTGCAAGTTCGGCTTTTAGCGCATTTATACGGGCAATCTTATCATCGGAGCGCTGCTTTCCTAGATGTCCCATTCCCCTTACTTGAACGATGGTTAAGTTGGTTAGTTGGGGTAATTCTTGACGAAGCGCAAAACAATCAATATGTCTGGCTCCAAGCTTCCGAACTACATCGTTAATTGTTGCCGTTGCATCAAGAATAATTATCTTATCAGCAGATTCCATCAATGCCCGTACATGGCTGTCGGGTTTGGTGATCTCCAATTCCCCATGCTTAATTCTTAGATAATTTAATGAATGCCCCTCGCGTAAAGCTTTAATAGCAGTCGCCAGCCAGTTAGGAATCATATCTTCTAAGTGGTTTCGCAATTTCTTTAACTGCTCAGATGCTAATTGTTTGTTAGCGGTGCGGAGTATTGCACGGTATTTTTTGCGCTCAGAATGCCCCATCTTACTAACATCAATTCTGTCCGCTTCTGATACATGAAGCAATTCCTCTAGGAGGTTTACATTAAGCTCAGAAGCAGCTCCTAGCATTCCCAAGTACTCCGAGTCAGATATTTGGTCAAGCGCTATATGGTTACATATCTCATCATGGTCTAGTCCGTATCTAGATGTATCATTCATCAACTCTCGTAACTGCCCGACCCACTTAAATTGCTCATATATGCCAGCTTTGGCGAGTTTAGCAATAGTCAAATCTACCTCTTTTTTGGTAATATTCTGAACCTCTACCCCAGTTATTTGGGATAATTCATCAATTACCAAAATATTTTCATAAGTTGTTGATGGTTGTTCTGTTTCCTCCTTCTCAAACGGTGCAAGACTTTCAATTGAAGTGCGGATTAATGGGGCCGAATGTGCCAATTTGCGGTCCCTTAAAAAAGTATTGTTATCTATTCGCTTGGTTGGTGTCCCGTCAAGAGTAGTTCCTCTACAATTCCAAAAAACCGGGCAAGTTTTACAAATCGGGTTGACGCTTGCTGTTTGTCTTACCTCCTCGTTATAACCTTTCCGCGCTAGTTCATGAAATATTGGGGTACGGGTACAATTACCGGGTAAATTGGGTATTTCTCCCTTCTGCGCCCAACGGATATTACCTTTTTCATCTTTATATAAGCCATTGTTCCGAACGGGTAAATCGGTGTAACGCGCTGCTACCTCTGGTGTGGTTGGATTCCGGTGAGTGGGGCTTAAGTAGTAAATGTTTTTCGCGTTTAAATCTTCTGGGTTCAGTTTACCAATAAATGTACTTTTCCCAAAACCAACTTGATCCCCCAATAATACAAATTTGTGATGTGACAAAGCTTCTAACAAAGCTTCTAACCTCTCACCTGCCTTATATTCGGCTTGAATAGGCTTGGTTGGTGGGGTTAGCTCACGCTTATTGCTATTGCGTGGTTTCGGTGTAAATAGATTTTTTGCAAATCCCAGGAATGATTTATAAATACTCCAATTCCGAGCATACTTATATAATTCGTGGAATTTCTCGCCCCCGTGGTTAACGATAAAATCATCAGCCCCTACCTTATCCCCATTACTAGGAAGGCTAATAAATTTAGCGTCACAGCCAGCGGAATCAAACGCTTGGAGCATCACTTTAGATGCTTTGGCTACATATGCCCTTGTAGATGCTTTCTTGTCGGTATCAAAGCAGCTAAACACAGATCGGTTAGGTGTGGCGAAGTGTTGCAGGTCGGGGACAAGTTCGCGGCTATCCCCCTCCTCAATTTTACGAGTCGCGTTGTAGACTCCGCTAACCGCTACAGCGATTACTCCAATGGTTAATGCTGCCGCTGCTTTTTTCGCACCTTCCATAACTGTTATAGGAAGATTATTTTTAATTACCCACCCCCAGAAGTGTTCTGAAGAATCAATTGGGCAATTGTATTTCTGAGAAATTAATTCCCAAATATGGCGGGGAATTTCCAAGAAAAATACGCGAGTTGGCACACCATCGGGCGCTTCGTATTTTATTGGTTTATTTTTCTTGATATCGACGCGGGGTGAATTTGGCTTGAATTGCCCCCACTGCATCCGCTTTCCAGTAATCGGATCAACTCCCGCTACCCACCATCCGCCGTCGTTGGCTGCTAACTCGTAGCGCTTCAGTAAATTACTTGCCAATCTACCAGTATTTAAGCGCTTGGAGTTCTCCGAGGTGAGGTATTCGTAAACCTCATCCCCGATTAGCGCTTTAACATTTAATTCTACTATCGCGGGGTCAACGCCCGACCCAATTACCCATTCTTGGTAAATTTTGGCTTGGGTAAGTTTTTCTTCGTGATTTTGGATGTCAAACGGTTCTCGGTCAAATAAATGTAGATTTTGCACTGCTCAACTCCATTTCGGTGAATGTGGCGAGCAGTCTTGCAATTAGAGCGTGAATTGATGAAACGTAGTGAGAGAAGTGATTTAGAGTATAAATTTCGGGTTCTTTACCGATGGATAAATATAAATTTAAACTACAGTATATTGAATGACTTCCCTTTAACCTGAAATTTTTGATATAAATTAAGTGGTTTTGTTTGGTTCAGTCTTGTCGGTGGATAACAAGAAATTAATCAAAAATTTGTTTATGTTTCACCAGTGCATTGCAACGATGCAAGACGCATATATGCAAGACTGCTCCAATTTTCTTCCCAGACATCAAACCATGTAAAGCATCAACCATAATCAATATATTTACAGGTACGAATATCTGCGATAGAAAACTGACAGCTATATCGTATTACAGCAAATGCCAATTGAATAGCTTGACTATCTCTTCAAATTGGTATATGTGCGGCGGCTGGCTGCTTTTCTGTCCGTTTATTAATGCACGTATCAAAACAACCGCGTAGAAAGTAAGAATAAGCATTAATAGCATTTACAGCGGAAAGCCTTTATTTACCGCTGTTTTGCGCTATTTCTTAAAAGTAAGATGATGGATTTAAGCTAATTCTCTCAAAAACATGATGGTGAAGAATATCGCTAACCGTTACAATCGCATCTTAGTTGCTCGGCATCACTTCTATTTTTGACATTAAATTAAGAGTTTTCACTGTTATTTCTCGTTAGCTGTAAAAGTATTGCTTCTAAACTCTGTAAAGCAGCATTTGTAGTTCTTTGATGTTCTTCAAAGTTACGCTGGTGCTGTTCTTGGCTTTGTTTCAATTCAACAGTTAATATTTCTTGACGTTCTTGACTTTCTCGTAATTCTGGAATTATGTCGTTCATGACTGAACTACGAGCTAAAACCCAAGCTACATCATCAGTCAGTTGATTAACAACATCAGTTAACTGCACTATTTGTTGACCGCTTATTACGGGGGCGTTCTGCTAAATTGGCTAGCTGTTGCTGTGTTCCCTCCAACTGTCTTTGTGTGGTTAGTTGGCTTCATCGTTATTGTAAGCAGCAATCCTCGGATATCATCAAAGAGGGGCGTTAGTCATTTACATACTCCAAAATATCATTTGTAGTGCAGTTGAAGAACTTGCATAATCTATCCAGCGTTTCTATAGTGATTGACTTAGTATGCCCGTTCTCAAGTTTTCTATAGTTTCCTTCTGCTATACCAAGATAATCCCCTAATGCTCTTTGGCTTGGGGTGTTTGGATGTTTTTCTCTTAACTCCTTTAATCTAATTATCACTGCCATATACTTAATTCACAGCTTCATAATACCTATCGAAATACGTTAGTACGTGAAAGATAAGCAATTCTGATACAGAATAATCGTACTAACAAATTTTATCCGCATTCGTGGCAAACGGTTCCATGTATTTTACGAAGCGTTTCTATATATTGTTATTCCTTATTTTGTTCGTTAGTACGAAATTCGTACTGTATATTGAAACTGAGTTACAGGTAAATAACAATATTTTCACAAAGACTTAAATATGAATAGACGAGAGTTACAGCAATCCCTTAAAACCTTTAGAGAGCAAGGGCTAACAACTATTAAATTAACTGCTAAGACTATTGAATTGCAGGCAGAATTTGACAGAGTATCATCTTGCCCCGCTGCCCTTAGTCCAATTCCCTCACCAACAGTAACGGAAGAACTGGAAACTGTCGAAACTATCCACCCAGAAGTAGCAGAGATAAATGAACCAGTAAAAGAAACATTTATTTCTCGATCCTCAGCAAGCTTAGACAGAGCCGGGGTTTGGGATGAGGTAAATAGAGAGCAAATAATTCCCAAACATAAGGAATTTGAACCGATTAGAACGTTTACTCAATTAAAACCTCGACAAATCGAGCAAGAATTTAATTCTAGAACATTAGCAAATTGTGGATATGCCCGCATAAACGGGCATGGTTCGTATCTACCGCCGCAAACAGTAGAACATCATTATTTTACCAACATGGATACACAATCATTGTTTGAGTTAGAAACGATTGAGCAGCGGCTTAATGATTTGATTGCAGAAGCACGCCTCCATAACTATTAAAGGCAGATTAAATAACGCTCTTGAACAAATTTAAACTACATTAAATGAGGTGTTTAAAGATGCTTGAAGAGTTGATTAATAAACGCTCAAAGCTATATAAAAGAACGAATAATAAGAGAGCGTATTGCATCAATAAGTACGATTACTACATTGATAGGTTTGGGTGCCGTGCTTGGTTCATTTCCCCATAGCAATCGATGTTCTAAAAGCGTGTTTCATTTTAGCGCATTTGCTTCCCTTTCTTCGGCTGCTATTACGCTAATTTCTACAAACCTATACAACAAAGCTGACAAAGAATTAGATGCGATGTTTTGGGAGATTGAGGAGGTAAGAAACACTAATTATAGCTGCTCTTGTTGCATCTATTCAAGCGGGGATAAGTTGTTACCTTGTGCAATTCATCCAATAGAACAGAATGAAGATTGCCCCGATAAGACCTTTACCAATCAAGGAGAATAATTGACATGATTGCCGAACTTTTAAAAGCACATCAACGCCACATCAAAACACTAATTGACGTGTTGAATGAGTTAAAAGACTTAGCAACTGAAGAGTATGATACTGATAGATTACTGGACAATATACGAGGCAGTTTGAATTATATTGTTAGTGAAGTGGAGTTATCAAATGTATTAGCAATGGCAATGATTCAAGATGCTTCAAGTATGAGGCTGCTGTATCGACCAATCCGAATTTTTAATCAATGCAGCATCGGCAATTCTTAACAAAATTAATGCTGATATGGAAGCAGCAATACCACAGCAAACCAAGTAACGATGTTTACAGTTTTTCATTACACGTCCGGGAAAATAGGCTCAAATTTAGCTCAAAAAGTGCTATTCACGCGGGTGTATTGAAAAGTGTCTAATAAAATCCAAATCGCTGAAAGAGTAAGCATTACGTAGGGTCTCAGCATTTTGTCTAATAAAAAGAGCGTCTGCTTAAAAATATTTTCTAAGGGTATTGATACAGTGCATTCATTAGGCTCTATTCCCTGAGTTAGACACAGTGATTAGGCTCTATCAAATGCATTAGATTCTACGGAGCCTGTGCTTAAAATACAACTACTCACTTAATAAATAGGAGGATATGTGCCAAGTAAAAGCTATTGCCTTAAGTACAGAATGCTTAAGCGTATTTATGAAAGCGAGATAGGAAAGGAGGTTTCTGATATTACTTGGAGGCGTGTAACAAGCATTTTGAAGCGAGAATTCGACTTCAAGGTAGAAGGGTCTAACGCTGCAAGTTTAGTAGTAATGATTGGTGAATTTAGAAGAAAATGTGGAACATTTAATTTAAAAAGCGAAGACCACAAAGAACGATGGGAGGCTTTTAAACACTTCCACGAAATGAACAAAGAGTTTAGCGGTAAGGGATTTTTAAATGCTCTCGCGAATTATCTAAAAATAGAATTAAAAGATGTTCCCCGTTCTACTAAGTATTACTGGTTTAACAAGGCTGGTATTAGTTACCAATCAAATCAAATGTACGGAAATAAGGATTTAGCATTGGTTGCGTTTATTGCTTGCAAATGGGCAATTAATAAGCGTCCCGTTGTGATGAAATCAGCAAACCCAGAAGCATACAAATTAACCATCGGGAGGAGTAATAATAATGGTTGATAAGTTTACAAATATTGTTCGTAGCCGACTTTATAAAAAAGGCTATCTAGGCTTCACAAAGCAGCAATATATTGACTGCGCTATCGCTCTTGAAGTTGAAGATATTAATAACCCCAGCAAGGAGGAATTGGTCAAAGCTGTTGATTATTTGATTGATAAGCAATCTTCTAACTTATCTTCATTTGAAAAAGACGAACTACTGATTGATGAAACTTCTCAGCAACTGGAAGAAGCAGCATTAACTATTACTGAAAAACAGGAGTTAGTACAACATCAATCCGAGGCAATGGGAATTACTTTGAGTGAACAAGATGTAATTGCAATTGCTTCCAATTCTGATGAACAAATAGTTTCGGGGGTAGCTTTTTTACAGGAAGCGAAAGAGTTAATTACGCAATATTTAGCTAATCAAGTTAACAATTACCTAAGACAATCCAATCAGTTATTAGGCGATATAAACGGCGCTGTTAACAATGCTCAAAGCCAAATATCTCAGATTGACAAGGGAATTAATCAAGGCTTAACCCAAATACTTGGAGGTGTAGCGTCAACTGCCGAAAGCAGGAAAAGCGCCAACAAAGCCACTCTCGCAAGGTTACGGGCTGCTCTTAATTCTGGTAATTAGCTTCATTCTTCTGTGGATTTGGATTATTCCTTCTTTACAATTTGCAACATACAGACAACAACGAGAAAAGTTGATCGATAACGGATTTATTTGTAAAGGTTATTGTACCGATGAGTAAAAAAGCAAAGTACATTAGAGATAGAGTAAGCACTTATGCCCCTGACTTGAGAAAGTCAACCCGTAAGGAATTCGGGATAACTAAAGCTCTTATTGTTAAAGCAATCGAAGGCGATAATAAAGCCTTAGAACAAATTGGGGATATGGGTAATACGGGTTATCGGATATTAACTGTGATGCCCAAAATAAGACAGGATTTAACTGATTACGTTAACGGCATAACTGAGTACAACCAATCAGTTGCCGACATCTTAAAAGCAGGTGGTAAAGGTGCTACAG
>ERZ1740052.338-NODE-338-length-16325-cov-5.313891_pt1 | contig 16325 bp, 17 predicted proteins | sample MGYA00581750_ERZ1740052 | MGnify/ENA primary metagenome ERZ1740052 (study PRJEB43018, sample SAMN04849743) | marine metagenome | isolation source: floating plastic debris | place: Pacific Ocean | collected 2008-08-30 | study: EMG produced TPA metagenomics assembly...
GGTAAGACCAACTCGAGATAAAGTTGCATTGGTTTCATCTAAATCTTATGAAACTTATCCGGAAAGTGAATTGAATGCAAAACTAGCATTCAATCCATTTACTTTTTTACATGTTGTAAACCCTGGATATAAATATCATATACAAGATGTTACTGGTGAAAAACGCTTTAAATTAGTTCATAATAGATATTTAGAATTTAAAGAAGCTCACGTTTTTACTCAAGACGAAACATCATCTTTATACGTATATCAAAAAATATCTTCAGGAAAATCATTTAGTGGAATAATCGCTGCCACATCTACTGAAGATTACCACAATAATGTGATCAAAATTCATGAACGAACGTTAAGAAAAAGAGAATTACTATTTGAAAATTATTTAAAAAACACAGGATTTAATGCTGAACCAGTGCTCCTCACCTATCCTGACAATGATCAGATAGAAGCAATTATAAAAAAATATCAAAAGGAAAGAGCTGAATATGAATTTACGACGTCTGATAAAGATCTTCATTTATTGTGGCTAATAAATTCTCCATCAGATATTGAAAGTTTAACTGAAGCTTTTAAAAACATAGAAACTCTTTATATTGCTGACGGACATCATCGCACAACATCATCTTGTATTTTAGCTAAGAACTTAGCAAAAGAAAATCCTAATCACACAGGTGAAGAAGATTACAACTTCTTTATGAGTTATTTACTACCTGAAAGTCAACTCAGCATATATGAATTCAATAGATTCATTAAAGATTTAAATGGTTTAACATCAGATGAATTTCTAATTGAGTTAGATACCTATTTCAGAATAGAAAAAAGAGGTCAGGAATTATACAAACCAAAAGAAAAGCATCACTTCAGTATGTATTTAAAAGGTGAATTTTATGCGCTGTACTTACGTAAATCTGCTCATGAATTTACTGATGAGTTAAGTGAATTAGATGCTGAGATTTTGTTTCGAACAGTTTTAAAACCTATTCTTGGAATTGAAGATATTAGAGACGATTCTAAAATTATTTATTCTCAAGATAAATCAGATAGTTTAGAACTTAAAACAAAAGTAGATAACGGACAATTTGTAGTTTCCTTTGGGATGATGCCAACTTCTATTGGAGAAATAAAAACCATAGTAGACAAAGGTTTAGTTATGCCGCCTAAAACGACTTATATAGAACCAAAACTAAGAAGTGCTTTAACAATTTATGAAATCTTATAATGATAAAAGATAACCTTAATCAAATAAAAAGTAAACTTCCAAAAGAAGTTACATTAGTTGCAGTATCTAAAACCAAACCATCTTCAGATATTGTAGAAGCTTATGAAGCTGGTCAGCGAATTTTTGGTGAAAATAAGATTCAAGAAATGGTTGCAAAATACGATGAGCTACCAAAAGATATTCAATGGCACATGATTGGTCATTTGCAAAGAAACAAAGTGAAATACATGGCTCACTTTGTAGATTTGATTCATGGAGTAGATAGTTTTAAGACACTTTTAGAGATAGATAAACAAGCTAAAAAGCACAATAGAGTTATTAACTGTTTATTACAAGCTCGTATAGCAAAAGAGGAAACTAAGTTCGGATTACCGTTCGATGAAATCAAAAATATACTTAATTCAAAAGAATTTAGTAACTTAAACAGCGTAAAAGTTGTTGGTCTAATGGGAATGGCTACTTTTACCGATAATCAAGATCAATTGACAGAAGAATTTTCGTCATTACACGAATTGTATAGTGAATTAAAAGAAAAAAAACCTAATTTTTCTATATTATCGATGGGAATGAGCGGCGACTATAAGTTAGCCATAGAATGCGGTAGTACAATGGTTCGTATTGGTAGCTCTATTTTTGGAGCTAGAAATTACAACATTTAACCTCTATTTAAAATACTAAACTGGTTTTCTTATATTTGCCTTTAATAATTCCTTAATATTACTAAACTTTTAACGGGAGAGATGTTTGCATGTATGTAATTTTAGATATTGAAACCACTGGTGGAAAATTTAACGAAGAAGGAATTACCGAAATAGCGGTATATAAGTTCGGTGGTCATTCTATAGTTGATCAATTTATAACTTTAGTAAATCCTGAAAAGGAAATACAAGAGTTTGTTGTTAGTTTAACAGGAATCAACAATAAAATGCTTCGTAACGCACCCAAATTCCATGAAATAGCCAAACGTATTGTAGAAATAACTGAGAACTGTATCATAGTTGCTCATAATGCTGCTTTCGATTACAGAATGTTAAAAACTGAATTTAATCGTTTAGGATATGATTACTTCAGAAATACATTATGCACAGTTTCATTAAGTAAAAAATTAATTCCAGAACAACCGTCATACAGTTTAGGAAAATTATGTAGAAATTTAGGAATTCCTGTTACAGATAGGCATAGAGCAAATGGTGATGCTTTAGCTACTGTAAAATTATTTCAACTTCTTTTAGAAAAAGATAAAGAAAAAAAAATACTACAACACACTATTAAATATGTAGATAATAGAAATCATAAATTAAAGATAAAAAGCATCTTAGATGATTTACCAGAAGAAGAAGGTATTTATTATGTACATAATGAAGAAGGAAATGTAATTTTTATTGGTAGAGGAAAAAATATTCGTTTTGAAGCCAACAAGTTATTCTTAAAGCAATCAAAACGTGCCTTAAAAATAAAAGACAAAGTAGATTCTATCACCTATGAAAACACAGGAAATGAATTATTTACACGTTTAAAGTATTATTTACAATTAGATACTTTAAAACCTAAATATAACATTATTCGTAAAAGAAAAATGACTGAGAAAAATTTTGGTCATGATCATTTTATTATCATTTCCAAAGGACGAATTCCTGAAGAAAGTGCTGTAATTTTAATTGAAAATAATGAAGTTATTGGTCATGCTTACACCAATTTATCTTATCAAACAAATAAAATTGAAATACTTAAAAATATTTTAACTCCAGTTAAAAATAAAATGTTAGCTAAAACAATTATCAAAAATTATTTAACCACTAATAATGCTGATAAAATTGTACGATACGAACTAGAAAATAATTTGTAATATTGCTCAAATAATAACTGCTTTGAGTACTCAAAAAACTAAAAGAAATTGGAAACAAAAGCTTCATGAAATTATTTATGAAGCAGATACACCTGAAGGAAAACTTTTTGATGTAATTCTCTTAATTGCAATTCTTTTTAGTATAGCTATAGTTATGCTAGAAAGTGTAAACACTATTAATGATAAGTACAGCAATGTATTAAATATTGCAGAATGGATTATTACAATTCTTTTTACAATAGAGTATATTTTAAGAATTATTTCAATAAAAAAACCTTCAAAATATATTTTTAGTTTTTATGGTATTATCGATTTTTCATCTACTATTCCTAAATATCTTTCCGTAATTTTTGTAGGTACGAACACTTTAGTTGCTTTAAGAGCATTGAGACTATTACGTGTATTTAGAATTTTAAAATTAGCACGATTTATAGGAGAATCTAATCATTTAGCAAAAGCAATAAGAGCTAGTTTAGCTAGAATTTCAGTTTTTTTATTTTTTGTATTAATCATCTGTATCATTTTAGGGTCATTAATGTATTTAATTGAAGGGGCTGAAAATGGTTTTACAAGTATACCTAGAAGTGTATATTGGGCCATAGTAACACTTACAACAGTTGGTTATGGTGATATTGCTCCTGGAACTCCTTTAGGACAATTTATAGCTAGTGCAATTATGATTTTGGGTTATGCTATAATTGCTATTCCTACAGGAATTGTTTCTTCAGAAATCGTAAAGAAAACTGAATTAGATTTAAATACACAATCTTGCCCTCATTGCGCCACAGAAGGTCATGATGATGATGCTATTTACTGTTATCATTGTGGAAATAAGCTACACGAATAATGAATACATTAATCACTATAGTAGGACCAACAGCAATTGGTAAAACTGCACTAAGTATAAAATTAGCAAAACACTTTAATTGTGATATTTTATCATGTGATTCTAGACAGTTTTATAAAGAAATGACTATAGGAACTGCTGTTCCTGAACCTTTTGAATTAGAAGCTGCTCAACATCACTTTATCCAAAATAGAAGTGTTTTTGAAGATTATAATGTTGGTAGTTTTGAAAAAGATGCCATTAAAAAACTTAATCAATTGTTCACTGAAAATCCAACTCAAATTATGGTTGGAGGAAGTGGATTATACGTTAATGCTGTTTTAAAAGGTTTAGACTATTTTCCTGATGTAGATTCAAAAATCAGAAAAAATTTATCTAAAGAACTTCAAGAAAACGGTATTGAAACTTTACAAGAGAAGTTAAAAGAATTAGATTATAAATCTTATGAAAAAGTAGCAATTGATAATCCACATAGACTTATTCGTGCCTTAGAAATATGTATTGGAGCCAATAAACCTTACTCCTATTTCATCAATAAAGAAAAAGAACCTAGAAATTTTAAATCTATTAAAGTTGGATTAATAGCTGATCGTGAAATTATTTACGATCGAATAAATCAAAGAGTAGATATTATGATAGAAAATGGTTTGTTAGAAGAAGCTAAAGCTTTATATCCTCATAAAGATTTAAATGCGTTACAAACTGTTGGATATCGTGAACTTTTTGAATATTTTGATGGAAACTGGGATTTAGATTTTGCAATTTCTGAAATTAAAAAGAATACAAGACGATTTGCAAAAAGACAATTAACTTGGTTTAGAAGAGATACAGAAACTCTTTGGTTTGATTTTAAAGATGATCACATACAGATCATTAACAAAATAGAAGATCTTCAAAGAGAAAATTTGAATTCAAAGTCATAAATAAGATACTTTTCAAATTCTTTCACTCAATATAATATCACTTTTACTCGATAAGTAATCGTATTCACTCAATACAGATTGTACAAACATGACTATTATTATACATTTGAATTGAGAAAGAAAAACAACGTAATCTTTTGAAAAAGAAAAGTAAAATTGAAATGAATTGAAAAACAAAAAAATTGCTAGAAAAGAAAGAAATTTGCTAAAGAAAAATGAATCTAAAAACAAAAAATTAGAAAAATGAAAATGTAATTTCTGTTTCTTTAAAACTTATAAACCCCATCAAAAAGCTATGATTTGATGGGGTTTATTTTATTTTTAAAATTACACTACAGTCCCATCCAAGAATTGAAAGCAGAAGTATTACTTTGACTAGTTTTTAACACATGTGATTTTATATGAATAGCTATAGTATTTTTATTGTATCTACTTATTTTATCAATAAAAATCCTATTAATTATTTCACTTCTATTAATCTTAAAAAATTCAGTAGGATTTAACAATTCTTCTAGTTCCTTTAAAGTTCCTTGGTTTAATAAATGTTTTTTATTTCTTTCATCGACAGCAAATACAACGCCATAATCTGATTGTAAAAACATGATATCAGCTACCTTTAAAAAGTATATTTCGTTATTATTAGATTTAACCGATATATAGTCTTTATATGCTGGTTTTACATTTACTTTAGCCTGATAGTAAGCGTCTAATTTCTTAAATATATCATTATGATTAACTTCTTTTTTATTGATCAGAGCAAGATATTTTTTCCATGCTTTTTCAAAACGTGAATAAGAATAGGGTTTTAATAGATATTCTATTCCACTAGTTTCAAAAGCATTCATCCAAAACTGATCGTAAGCAGTAGCAAAAATGATAGGAAAATCTACATTAATTTGATTATAAACATCAAAAACATTTCCATCTCTTAACTCAATGTCAGAAAAAATTACATCAATATCTGGTGAAGTTTTTAAAAACGCTTCTGTTTCATAAACAGTTTCAATCTCTTTAACAACATCTACAACTTCATCTAACTTTTCTAAATATCTTTTTAACTTTTTTCTAGCTGGAGCTTCATCTTCAATAATTACTACTTTAATCATGGCTATTTATTTTAATAAATGGTAAGGTAACAGTAAAATCACTTTCTGTTTCAATAACATTAATAGTTGTATTTGTTAAAAGTTCAAATTGTTTATTTAAGTTTTTTAAAGCAACTCCATTTCCCTTTCTCTTATGTTTCAATTCAATTTTATTATTGCTTACTTTAACTCCATCTTCTACTAAATCAACATGAATATTAACAGGGCTACTTGTAGTTCCTAAATTATGTAGAATTGCATTTTCAATTAATACTTGTAAACAAAAAGGAGGAACTATAATATTCGATTTTTTGATTGTATCTGTTATATACAACTTATAATATCCTTCATATTTTTGATTCATTAAATCAAAGTAATTTTGAGCAAACCTTAATTCATCATCAATTGAAATTAATTCATGTTCAGCACTATTTAATGAATAACGATAAAGTTCAGAAAAACTACTTAAGAAATCGGAAGCTTTATCTTGATCTTCTTCTATTAATTGGTCTAAAACATTAAGGTTATTAAAAAGAAAATGTGGATTAAGTTGTGATTTAAGTTGTTGAATTTTACTTTTTGAATTGGCTATTTCATATGCATTTAATCGTTTCCTGTACGCATTATTTTCTTTAGAATATAAATACGCCAAAGAAATACCTCCAAAAATGATAAAATCTATAGCCTGATTAAAAAGCTTATATGTTATCATAAAAGAATTTCCGAAATTTCTTGAAAACGTATCGAAAGCAAACGAAATTAAGAGACCAAATAGGTTTTTTGCAATCATATAAAGAACAAAACTTATTAAAAAGAATTTAAAATATTTCTTTACAGAAGAAGCTTTATTTAGTTTATAATCGTAAAATTTTTGCTTAATAAAGTTTGTCAATAAAAAAATAAGTACTCCTTGAATAAATATCCAAATAGGTGCATCTAAATGAAAAACAAAATCCTCCCATGAATTTGCGTTTCCAATACTATTTTTTAGAACAAACACCCAACAGAAAAAAAATAAAAAAAGAAGAAATCCTTTATTTTCTTTAAAAAAATACAATGTTTTCATGCTTGGTAAATATAGGAATTTGCAAACAAGAATTTATTTCCCTGTTTGCAAAACACCCAAATATTAAACTGATTTATTTTGGCCAAGAATTTATTACTTCACCTTTGTCGTTATAAACTTCTAACTTAACATTATTCGTTTCATCTATTGCAAACTTTGCTTTTGGTCTTCCTTTATCATCATATAAAAATAATCCATTTTGTCTCCCTGGAGTTTGTCCTAAAGCCACTCTTTTAACTGAACCTATCATTCCTTTTTTCCAATATTCTTTAAATTTTTTCCTACGTTCTTTTGGGTCTTTAATAGCCTCTAACTCCTCATTGATTTTGTTGGTATTTGCATGAGTTTCATAATCCCCACGATCATTAAAAACTAATGATCCAGATTTAAAACGCTTATCTCCTACTTTATTGTCTGTGGTCATCAATTGCATTACTTGATCTCCATCATACTGATCGTAAGTTAAAGAAAGTCCAGAACTATGCCCTTTTTCTGTTTTATTTCCATCATAAATAAATCCACCACATTCTTTACCATCTTCTGTATAAAATAACATTCCTGCTCTTTTTGTACGTTTATGATAAACTATTCCGTTTACTTCATCTCCTTTACTCGGAAAATGATTTGCGTTGGTAATAACCATTTTTACTGTTCCATCATTTTCTACAATATTAATTCGTTCAACATCTATAGTACCAAATTTTTTATTGGTAGCAAACTGTTTAAAAGCTAACGAAGCAAATGTTATAATTCCTAAAGCTGTTGTAATTGCAAATGTTCTTAAAAAGATTAGTTCTTTATTTGTATTTCTCATTGTGTTTAGTTTTTATTAATGACTCCTCAAAACTACTTGGATCATAAAGTTTGAGAAATGACTTTCTAATGAATACAGGAAAATTTTAAAAGAACTAAGGAAAAATGCAAAAAAACAAAAATCACTAAGCGTTATAATTCAATAATACTCATAGTTCCTTTTATACCAATAGAGTTATTTTTCACTAATTATTCAATATCATTTACTCAATAAAAAGCTCTTTTCACTCAATATAGATTGTAAAAACTATACCTGTAAACTACATTTGAATCGAGAAAGAAAATAATTAGTTGATTAAAAAAAATGAATTAGAAATCAAAAAAATTGCTAGAAAAGGAAAATGTAATTTTAAGTTTGTTTAGGGATTGTATAAAACTCACCAAAGTGCTATGATTTTGGTGAGTTTTTATTTTATTTCAAATAGAGTAAACTCTTCAAAGCTTCTATAGTTATTTGTTTTCTTGTTTTTGGAAATAAACTCATATTAAATCCTAATAAAGGTTCAACATTTGTAGCAAAATAAATCACATTATCATTCTGTTCTACAAAACCTACAAACCATCCGTTACTCTTTTCATCTACGATAGACCAACCTGTTTTACCACTTAATTTATAAACTTCATTATCATTTATAACCATCATTCTTTTCATAATAGTATTAGTTCTCTTATTTATTGGTAATTCAACATTGTAGAAACGACGTAAGAAATCAATTTGTTGAAATTGTGTAATTTTTGAGTTTCCTTGAAGCCAAAAATCATCGATTGTAGTTGAATCTAATTCTATACTACCATAATCTAGCTTAGCCACATAATCTCGCATTCTTTGTACTCCTATTTTCCTAGCAATTTCTTGATAGCACGGTACGCATGAATAGTGAAATGCCCTTTTAAAGGTTAAGTCTTGTTCCCATAATTTTAATCTTCTCGACTCACCACTCCATTTTAAAAGCGTACTATCATTATTTACAATCCCTAATTCTAAAGCAATTATTGAATTTGGAATTTTATAAGTAGATGCTGGTAATTTCCCTGTTTTTGCCCAATCAAAATCATTGGAGTAATAAGTTTTCTTCTGAGTATCATAAACAAGAATTGAACCTTTTAATTTTTCTCTATCTAGTATTTTCTGGATAGAAACCACTAAACTATCTTTTTGAGACTCATTTTTAAGCACGCCTGCTTTTATATTGTGTTTTTTTGTCTCTTTACACGAAACAATAAGTAATAAAATCAAAAGAAGTTTAAATAATTTCATAGTCAAATTTAAAAGAAAATAGCTCAGTGTAATACCGAGCTATTTAAAATTTTATGTAGATGAGTTTATATTCCTCTAATATAATTTGCTAAAGGGTCGTTAAATTGAAAACCAGTTGTAAAACGCTCTTTATTTAAAATTTTATATTCAGACAAAGCCCATAGAATAAATTCTTTTAAGAAATATAAATCTTCTCCAGGAAATTCTGGTTGATATTTACTTATTAAACCATCTAGAGGCGTTATGCTATCTAATTGTTCTTTAAAGTAAGCATCATCCATATCATCTAACAATTCAATTGCATCTTTTGAATAAAACCACTGAGAAATTCCATCATAAGGAGTTTCCTCATCTTCTCTCTTTAGCTTTTTGATTTCTGGGAAAAGTTCAACAAAAATTGTTTTTACAGCATTACTAATTAAAGATTGCGCTACAACATCTGCTCCTTCTTGATCACCTTCGTATACCAATTCAATTTTTCCTGTAATTGCAGGAATTGTACCAAAGAAATCTAATAATCGAATTGATGTTTTGTCATCTTCTGTTAACAAACTTCTGCGTTCAGCTGTACTCAATAAATTTTCAAATATAGAAATACTCATACGAGCACTTACGCCACTTTTTACATCTACATATTCACTTTCTCTGGCTTCAAAACTAATTTGTTCAACTAATCGTTTAGCTAATTTAGGTACGTAAACAGTGTCTTTTTGTCCTTGTAAAATTTTAGCTTCTTGTTCTGTAATTTTCTCTGCAATATCTACTGATTTCGGATAATGAGTTAAAATCTGCGATCCAATTCTATCTTTTAATGGCGTAACAATACTACCTCTATTTGTATAGTCTTCTGGGTTTGCTGTAAAAATAAACTGAATATCTAGCGGTAAACGCAATTTAAAGCCTCGTATTTGAATATCTCCTTCTTGAAGTATATTGAATAGAGAGACTTGAATTCGAGCTTGTAAATCGGGAATTTCGTTAATTACAAAAATACAACGATTTGCTCTTGGAATCATTCCGAAGTGAATTACACGGTCATCTGCATAATTCAATTTTAAATTCATGGCTTTGATAGGATCAATATCCCCAATTAAATCTGCTACAGTTACATCTGGAGTTGCTAACTTTTCAAAGAAACGTTCATCTCTATGTAACCAAGTAATTGGCGTATTGTCTCCGCGCTCAGCTATTAATTCTTTTGCAAAACGAGATAAAGGATTGAAAGGATCGTCATTAATTTCTGAACCTCCAACAACGGGAACGTATTCGTCTAATAAAGTAACCATTAAACGAGCTAATCTCGTTTTAGCCTGCCCTCTTAATCCTAAGAGATTAATATTATGTTTAGATAGAATTGCTGTTTCTAGCTCTGGAATTACTGAGTTTTCGTAACCCCAAACACCTTCAAAAACAGTTTCTTGATTTTTTAGTTTTTTAATTAAGTTATTTCTTAACTCATCTTTAATAGAAATCGATTTATAACCTGCTTCTTTTAAAGCGCCTAATGTTTTTATTTCGGTATACTTCATAATTTATATTCCTCGTATTCTTTTTTTTCTGTTTTGTTCATAATCTTCAAAAATCATTTCCCCTAAACCTTTAAGCCCTGTGTAAAATGCTTTTCCTTGATTTGCTTGTGTAAAATGACGGATAAATTGCATCAAGTATGGATCTTGAGCAATCATAAATGTGGTAATTGGAATGTGTAACTTTCTTGCCTGAGAAGCCATGTTATAACACTTCTCTACAATGTATTTATCTAAACCATTACTATTTTTATAATATGTTCCATCTGGCAAACGTAAACAACTAGGTTTACCATCGGTAATCATAAAAATTTGTTTATTGGTATTACGCTTTCTTCGTAAAATATCCATAGCCAATTGTAAACCTGCTACAGTATTTGTGTGATACGGACCTACTTTTAAATACGGGAGTTCTTTAACAGAAATTGGCCAAGCATCATTTCCAAAAACTAAAATATCGATAGTATCTTTTGGGTAACGTGTTTTTATCAATTCCGTTAAAGCCATGGCAACCTTTTTTGCTGGTGTTATTCTATCTTCACCGTATAAGATCATACTATGACTGATATCTATCATTAAAACCGTACTCATTTGAGCTTTAAAATTGGTTTCTTCTACTACTAAATCTTGTTCAGTAAGTGAAAAATTACCTATTCCGTTATTGATTTGAGCATTTTTAATGCTCTCTGTCATAGAAATTCGATCTAAAGCATCACCAAAATGAAAGTTTCTGAGTTCTCCTGTGTGCTCATCACCTTGTCCAGTGGTTTTCGTTTTATGGTTACCTAAACGGCTTTTTTTAAGTTTACCGAAAATTTGATCTAACGCATTCTGACGAATAGCTTGTTCTGTTTTAGAAGTGATTTTTAATTTCCCATCACCATTTCCCGTTCCATCTTTTGGATCATCAAACTCTTCTCTGATATAACCTTTATTTTTTAAGTCTTCAAGGAAATCATCTAAAGTATATTCAGGCGTGGTTAATTTATATTCTTTGTCTAATTGTTTTAACCATTCGAAAGCTTCATCGAAATCACCAGAAGTGTATGTGATCAATTCTTTGAAAATATCAAAAAGTTTGTCGAATGGCGGAATCTGCTTTTCTTGAAATTTTTCAAAACGCAGTCCTTTTTTAAACTGATTAATCATACTATAAAAATACGGCTATTTGTATTTTTACACCAAGTTTGAAAATCATAAGTATTATTATTTAGAATTATTTTAACATTAATGCACTTTAAAAACAAAGAAATACAATTACAATATCAAGGTTATTTACAAACTAACACTCTATGGACTAACACTTTAGGTAAGCTAACTCAATTTACTGATTATCAATATAATTACACTATTTTATTTAAACTTAAAATTGATAATAATCCTAGGCTAGGATAATTATTTGAACAATTTGTATTTAATTAACTTAATGAAAATGAATCTCTTAGTATTATAACTGAAAATCTACAAATACAAAATGATAAAATAACTGTAGGAGAACTTGATTGTATACTTTTACAAAACAATATACCTCATCATTTAGAAATCATTTACAAGTTTTATTTATATGATTCTTCTGTGGGAAATTCTGAGATTGAACATTGGATTGGCCCCAACAGAAATGATAGCTTTTATCAGAAATATGAAAAATTAATTCATAAACAACTTCCATTATTGTATCATGATAAAACTATTGAAGCCTTAAAAAAATATAATTTAAATGTAAAAGATATTTATCAGAAAGTACTTTTTAAAGCTCAATTATTTCCTCATATAAATGATTTAGAAAAAGATTTTCCTGTTATTAATAACGAATGTATTGAAGGATTTTATATTTATGAAAAAGAGTTAATTTCATTTGAAGATTGTAAGTTTTTTATCCCAACAAAACACAATTGGTTAGTAAAACCACACTACAATGTAGATTGGTTATCATTTAAAGATTTTAAAGAAAAATTAGCACTGTTTTTAAATAAAAAAAGCTCACCATTATCCTGGTTGAAAAAAAATAATGGTGTGCTATACAAAGTTTTCATAGTCTGGTGGTAACCCCACCTACAAAGCAATTGGAATATATACTTTTATATAATTGGTAAATCTTTAAAGTGTTTCACCATTAAAAAAAATGCTCCCCATAATACTGTAACCGTAATTGCAGTATACATTGCATAATTCAAAACTTTTTTCGTGTTCATATCAATAAAAAAATTTAGTGGATTATATATATACTACAACTCACTTTTAAAAATCCCTACCTCACACGAAATATTTTAACTTAAATCGAAAAATTTTTTTGTTATGTTTTCTGAGATGGACGCACTTTTTGTTTGGTAATTCTTTTTCTTGAAGTAATAAAATATACTCCTGTTAATAAAACACAAGAAGCTATTATTGACTGATTCGTAAGCTTTTCTCCTAAAAAGTACCAACCTAGTAACAAAGCGATGACTGGATTTACATATGCTGAAGTAGATACTTTCTCTGGTGATACAACTTTCAATAAATAATTAAATGAAGTAAACGCTATGATACTTCCAAAAACGATTAACATTACTATCGACCATTGCACTTTATTACTTATTGAATAAATTGTATTGATATCTTCTCCAAAAATCTGGCTCCAAAAAATTAATAAAATACTTCCTATTGTCATTTGATAACCAGTACTAACGAAGAAGTTCTTAGGAAGATCTGCTTTAGAAACAAATACACTACCGTAACTCCAACTTAATACACAAGAAAGAATCATAAAAATTCCTAAAATCATACCTTCTGAAGTAGCAATTGCTTTCTGACTTACTAAAAGATACATTCCTACAATACCTAAACAAACACCAATAATAGATTTTCGCTGCATTTTTTGTCCATCAATTAAACGTAGTAAGAATAAAACAAATAATGGTTGTGTAGAAGCTAATAATGCCGCAAAACCACTATCTACGTACTTTAACGCCCAAACAAAAACACCGTTTCCGTATACTAGGAATAAAAATCCGGCTATTGTTAAGTTTAATAATTGTCTCTTAGTAACTTTTAATGACTTTTTTAAAAGTTTAGCTATAATTAAAATCAATATTCCAGCTACTCCAAAACGAATAGACGCTAAAAATAAAGGTGGTAATTCTGCTACTGCAATTTTATTTAATAAATAGGTGGAACCCCAGATAAAATAAATTGAAAAAAAAGATAATAGAATAAGTAGTTGTTGTCTGTTCATTAATCAAAATTAATAATTTATCTTCTTTTAATACATAAAAAGTTTAACTATATTTACAGTAAAAGATTAAACAATGAGTGATAAAAAATCTAGAAATAATCAATCTAATAATTCTAATAAATCTTCTTCGAATTCAGGTTATAATTCTAGTAAAGAAAGATCTGGTGCAGAATCTACAAAAGGATCAAGAACAGGAACTAGACCTAAAAGAGGGAAAGATTAAAAAATGTCAAACAAACTAAACCTAAGAACATAAATGCAATAGATAAATAGTTTAAAAAACTAGTAATTTGATTAAACTTTTCTATCCTTTTTTCTAAGCTATTCTGAACTTCTTTTTCTATTTCTTCACCTTCCATAATAGAAAGTTCATTTTGAATTAATTCTTCTTCTAAACTATTAGCTTTATAGCCTGTTATTTGAGAAATAAAATTTGAACCTATTGCTACTAAAAATAAGATACCCGGTATAAACAAATATCTTGGATTTTCTATAGTTATGCGAGAAATTTTAATTTCTTTGACTATTTGAAAAATTAAATATAAACCTCCACCAGAAATAGAAATAATTAATAATTCCATTCTTTGAACTGAATAATTAGTTTTCTTTCTAGTATCTTCTAAATAAGTTTTCCATTTATCATATTTATATTCTTCTCTCTTATCCATATTCTAAAATTACTTAACTTTTTTCAATAAACTGATAATAGCCACATTTTAAATATGCACCTTCTGGAAAACCTATTGGATGATCAATATCGTGATAAGTTTTAGCATCTATTTTAAATCTTCTTTTTGAAGCTTTTAATGTTTCTTCGTTAATACTAAAAAAAGTCTCAGCAACAACTCTAGATGAACAAGAAGCCAAAACTAGTAATCCGTTTTTAGCAGTTAGTTGTACACCTAATTTCGCTAATTGTTTATATTTTTTCTCTGCAAGATCAATTTCTGAAGCTTGTTTCGCAAAACTTGGTGGATCAATAACAACAACATCAAACTTTACTTTCTGTTGAATCAACTTTCGTAATTCTTCAAAAGCATCCCCTGCAATAGTTTTATGTACTCCTGAATAATTATTCAATTTTCCGTTTTCAACAGCAATTTGTAAAGCTTGTTTACTAATATCTAAACTAGTTACTTCTTTTGCTTGATTGTATAACGCGTGAACCGAAAATCCGCCAGCATAAGAAAACACATCTAAAACATGTTTTCCTTTACTCAACTCTCCTACTCGTTTTCTATTTGCTCTGTGATCTAAAAAATATCCCGTTTTGTGTCCTTTAATCACATTTGCAGAAAAATTCACGTTGTGCTCTACAAATTGTACCACTTCATCTTCTAAAATTCCGTAAACTACTTCTCCATCTTTTAAATTATGGTTGGTAGATTTTTCAACATTTCTACTTAAACGAATCACCACAGTTTTCGCTTTAGAAACTTGCTGTAAACTTTGTAATATGTCTTGCAAAAAAGGCAACCAAATTTCAGAATATAGTTTTACTACCAAAACACTAGCATATACATCAGCAATTAAAGATGGAAATCCATCATTTTCACCAAAAATGAGTCGATAACTATTGGTATTCGTTTCTAATAATTTTTGGCGTTTATTGTAAGCTGTTTCAATTTTAGTCTGAAAAAACTCAGCATTTATAGTAGCTTTTTCATTTTCATTATGAATAACTTTTATTCGAATTGGCGAATCTGCATCATACAAACCAATGCCAACAACCTTATTTCTTTTCTTACTAAAAATAATAGCTAAATCACCAGTTTTAGGTTCATTGCTAATCTTTTCAATACTGTTTGAAAATACCCAAGGATGCTTTTTTATCACATGCTGCTCTCCTTTGCTAGAAAGTTTTACAGCAAGATTTTTTGGTTTATAGTTAGATACGATGTGTTCACTAAACTTCATAAATCATTCACTAAAAAATGAACTGCAAAAATAGGTATTCATGAAAACTAATCTTAAAACTTTTTCATTTTATATCTAAGTAATTTAGATGTATTAAGTATTTTTAAGAACTAAGTAAATTACATACTATTTTAATCGACCCAATGACTACACTACAAGATCAACTTACACTTCCTAACGTAACCATATTAGCTAATAGAATCGCTAAATCTGCAATGAGTGAAAACTTATCTAATAAAACTCACGAACCAACACCAGTTTTAATAAACGCTTATAAAAAATGGGCAAAAAGCGGTTCAGGATTATTAATTACGGGTAATGTAATGATTGACAGTAAAGCTCTTGGTGAACCTATGAATGTAGTTGTAGAAGATAAACGCCACTTCGAAAAATTACAAGAATGGGCTAATTCTGTACAAGGAACAAACACTCAGCTTTGGGTACAAATTAATCATCCTGGACGACAAGCGATGGATCAAATTAATAGTGTTTTAAAAGCTCCGTCTGCAATTCCTTTAAAATCTAAAGGAAGAAAAAAAGCGACAACTAAGATTCCAGAAGCTTTAACGCATGAAGAGATTGAAGATATTATTAAACGTTTCGGAACAACAGCT
>ERZ1740052.339-NODE-339-length-16314-cov-4.607663_pt1 | contig 16314 bp, 12 predicted proteins | sample MGYA00581750_ERZ1740052 | MGnify/ENA primary metagenome ERZ1740052 (study PRJEB43018, sample SAMN04849743) | marine metagenome | isolation source: floating plastic debris | place: Pacific Ocean | collected 2008-08-30 | study: EMG produced TPA metagenomics assembly...
GTTAACACGACAACCTTCTGTCGTTTGTCGTCTAGCACACTTGACATCTAACACTCAATGCCAATCTGCCTTTGGGGAATGCCCGCCGGGTCACCGATAGCGCTACCCAGGCGGTCAATCCCGAGTTTGTAAATAATCAATTGCTCATTGACGAGCAGCAGGTTGACCAAATCGAAGCAGCGCTGACGACAGTTTCTCTCGATGGTGGCCTAGAGCTATTTGACTTTGGCGGCGGCAGCAGCCTTTGGGGTCGAGGCGGCGTTTACTTCTTGGGTGGAGAAGCCTCTGACGATAGCTTGGGCTTCCGTGCTTCGCTAGACTACCGGGCTACGAACAACTTACGCTTGGGCGCAGGGGTCCAAAATGACGGTGTCTTTGGCACCAATGCGTTCTTTTCTGTGAATGCATCTTTAGGGGGGCGGCCCCGGCGATCTTATGACGCTGACGAGAATTCTACAGATACGCGGGCTGAACTATGGGCGAGAGCGGCAGAGCCTATTAACCGTACCAATACCGTACTGATTGAGAATCAAACAGACATCGCAATTGTTCAGACCGATGTCACGGCCATTAACCCAGATACTGGCAATCCTTTTGTTTTGCGTCATGTGGGTCGTGCAGGCGGAGCCGATGCCATTGCCAATGACGCCGCTAATGGTGTCGCCAACGCTATTTTGGTAGAAGAGATTATTCGCGACGGAACTGTTGAAAATCCGTTTAGAACCATCGCTCAGGCTGCTGCGGCTTCTGAGGCCAATGCCGATAACGTTATCTTTGTGCAAGCAGGTAACGCAGGTGGCGGATTTACCCTGCCAGACGGCGTGCAGGTGCGCTCTGTAGGGCCCGTTCAACAGTTAAATACTCAGTTTGGCGCAGCTACCTTGCCAGGTTCGGGTAGCGGTAACCTGCCTACGGTTACTGGCCAAGTCACTGTTGGCAGCAACTCGCTCGTCTCTGGATTGGAAATTGATCCATCAGCGCGCCAGGTTGAGGAGATAGCAGTTGCTGAGCTAGCGGCAGTCCGCAGAGTTGTTAATGGCATTGTGGCGCAAGGAGAGAATATTGTCCTTGAAGATAATGTGATTCGCAATGTTGATACAGGCATTAGTCTGCCTGACATTAATGGCACGGTATCTGTCGTTCGCAATCAAATCTCCAATACGCTGAACGATGGTATTTCCTTTGGAGATATCAATGAAACAGACAATACAACTATCACCGTCGCAAATAATACCTTGGAGAATATTGGTAACGCTGAGGGTGACTCAGGGATTGAATTTGGATTGATTGAAGGAGATGCGATCGCAAATATCACCATCGCAAACAACCAACTCACCGATGTTCAATTCGACAATATCTTCTTTGATGACATCCAAGGAAACGCAGTGGCCAACATTGCCGTTGAAGGAAATATCATCAATGCAGAGAATGTAGATGCCGAAGAATTTGGAGGAGACGGCATCGAATTGGACTTCATTGAAGACAATGCCAATGTCACGATTACCATTAATGACAACCAAATCTCTAATGTGGGCGAAGGTGGAATTGACATTAATGACTTTGAAGATGAAACCATCGCTAACATTACCGTCACCAACAACACCATTCTGAATACAGGTGATGAAGGTATTGAATTTGAAGACATTGAAAACAATGCCATTGCCACGATTACCGTTAGTGAAAACCAAATTACTAATGTTGGCCTTGACGGTATTGAATTTGATGACATTGAAAACGACACCATTGCCAACATTACCGTCGCCAACAACAGCATCCTTGGCGCAGGCACACAAGGCATTGAATTTGACCTCATCGAAAACAATGCTAATGCCACGATCAATATCCTCAATAATCAAATTGAGAACGCAGGCAATGAAGGCATTCAATTTGATGACATTGAAGACGATACTGTTTCCAACATTACCATCGCCAATAACAATATTCTTGGTGCAGGCACACAGGGCATTGAATTTGACTTGATTGAAGATAGTGCCAACGCCACTATTAACATTCTCAATAACCAAATCTCAGATGTCGGCGAAGAAGGCATTCTCTTTAATGACATTCAAGAGACGACTACAGCAGTCATCACGGTAGATGGCAACACCATCACCGATGCAGGCGATGATGGCATTGACTTCAACCTGATTGAAGACGAGGCCAACGTCACCGCAACGATCACTAACAACACGATTGTTAATCCTGGCACTACAACCACATCGGGGACTAATCCTGGTGATTTCCCATCCATCGTGATTGACTCACCCAATAGCGGTGATGACGAGCCAGACGACGAGCTAGACGAGGACGACTTGGAAGAGCTTTCCGCCACTGTCAATGCCGTTGTCAATGTCACCGAAGTCGAAGCGGCACTTGAGCCAGCTGAGCCAGACGGCGATGGCGTCCGCATTAACCACACGGCTGATACTGATATGTGCCTAGTGCTAGATAACAATACCGTTATCAACCCAGCCAGCGATGGCTTTGACCTTATCAGCAATGGCGCGGGTCAGTTCCAAGTGGTTGACTTGGCCAATGTCACGGCCCGCAATGTTGGCACCTTTAACCCTGCCAACATTGAGACTAATGATGACTTTGCAGCAGGAACAGTGGGTGAGGAGCCTTGTCTCTAGCCCGTGACAGCCACAACGGGCGGTATTCTGATACGAGCAGCCAACAAAGCGTTAAATGAAGCAGAAGCGGCAACATAGCACACCTATCCAATAACCCAATGATGCCGCCAGGTTCTAACCGACCTGGTGGTTTTCTTTTAGAAGCTGACCTGGATACTTGCTGTAAAAGACAGCCATAAGTCAGCTTTTCCTAGCTCTTAACGTAGCCTTCTGCCTTGTCTAATAGAGATATAGAGCAATCGACGGATGCATTTGTCGATTGCTAGTTGAGTTAGCTGTTGATACTAAGCGGTTTCACTGATCACTAATGTCCTAACTAACTCGACAGAAACTATAGAGCAACGCACAAGCGCTCTACAGCTCGAACAACACAAACGTAAGGTATTACTATGCAACGCTTCATCCTTTCTGCTTTCACCGTATTGCTCGCAACGGCGGCAAGCGCACCCGAGGCCTTGGCCTTGAAGCCAGTTGATGCTGATTTCAACCTCCAGTCACAGCGATTGGCAGAACTAGACGCTCGTAACAAAGGTGCCATTTCGCCTACATTCAAACTTCACTCGCAGCGACTAGCTGAGTTAGATGCTCGTAATAAAGGTGCCATTTCACCTACATTCAAACTTCACTCGCAGCGATTGGCAGAACTAGATGCCCGCAACAAATCTGCAGACAATTCCCAGCCCTATTACTCACAACCTTCCACACAGGCCTCACCACAAACCGTCAGTACTGAGCAAGAAAGCACACCAGCACCTGAACCCACTGTTTGGGAAACACCAGAAACCCCAGTAGAAGACGCTTCTCCAGCGCTGTCAGTAACAGAACGACGCCAGCAATCACTCGATCGCAATTAGATCGCTACGGATCAAGCCCTTTAAAAACCACGACAGACAAATCATGACAAGCACACTAATCCAGAAAAGGCATCGCCCCTCTTTCAAGGCCTTTCTAAGGGAGACTACGCTTCCCCTTATTTTAGGCCATCGGGGTGTGCCGGAAGAGCACCAAGAGAATACGATGGCGGGCTTCAAGCGTGCTGTAGAGCTAGGCATTGACGGCGTTGAACTCGATGTCTTCCTTACCAAAGATAAACAACTCGTTGTTTTCCACGATCTAGATACTCAGCGTCTAACCGGTGTCCCTGGTATCATCACCGAAATGACTTGGCCAGAGATCCAACAGCTCACGATTAAGCAAGTCATTGATGTAGGCGATAAAACCATCGACTATGGCCGCACAGAAAAGATTGAACTGCTAGAAAATGTGCTTGAGGAACTGCGAGGAAAGCTCCTGGTGAATATTGAAATCAAGGCCTATGGGCTCGACTTTGGCCAGCGCCATACGGGCACAGCAGTCGCCAACTTGGTTCGTCGCATGGGCCTTGAGTCTGATGTGTTTGTTACGTCGTTCAACTTTTGGCCACTCATTGGGCTGGAGAGGATTCATTCTGACATCGAATCAGGGTTCACTTATGCGCCACAAATTATCAGAAACGGCGCACTACAATGGATTATGGAGTCCAGTCTTGTAGGAAAGCTCGTGGGCTCTACACTCACGAATATGAGTCTGAATTTGTTTGACGATGACACAGTAGAAAAGGTACATAAGCGTGGGCTCGTTGTAGGCGCTTGGACTGCGTTGTCGCATGATTCTAAATGGCGAGTGGATGTAATCTCGCCTGAACAAGAGCTGAATTATATTCACTCACTCACCGCTCGTGGCATTGACTACTTTATTACAGACGATCCGGTTCGACTGCGGCAAGTGCTCAACTCATAAGCCAGCTATAAGCCAGCTTTTCCTAGTTCCTAACAGCGAGTTTTCTATGAAATCTATTCGTATGCTATCTCCTGTTGAAGCAGGATTTGAAGCCTTTAATCAAATTGCTAGCTCACTAAATGTTGTGACCATCAGCAAGATCAAAGGCGCTATGAGCCAAGAAGCACTTGAACAGGCCATAAAGATTGTTGAACAACGCCACCCTCAGCTCCAATGCTGCATTAGTGGCGTGACCGGCATGTTTGGGTTTAGCAAAAGAGCTGAAAGGCACCTTCCCATTCAAGTCATCAAAACTGGCGACGACGATACTTGGCAGCAAGTTGCTCTCAATGAGCTGAATCAATCACTCAACAGCAGCCAGTACCTCTGGCGAATAGCACTTATTTGTCATGCTGAGCATGACGTGTGTCACCTCATTACAACAACACATCATGCGATTAGTGATGGGATATCAACTATTTCACTACATTCAGAGATACTTAACCACTGCGGAAAGATACAAAGCGGAAAGATACAAAGCGGAAGTGCTGTGCCCTCACACACTTCAGCCCTACCTTTTCTGCCGTCCCCCGAAGCGATGTTTCCCCGTAGATATCAGGGCCATAGAGGAAAAGTCTTGGGCCTGTTGTGGCTAGCGAGAACGGCACTTAAGCAGCTGTATTTCAGACCTAAAACGCTTAGCTTTGAACAACTTGTGCCTGTAAAAGAGCGCACCTGTAATGTGATTTATAGACACATAGAACCTGTGCCCAGCAGAGCCCTGTTAGAGCGATGTCGAGCTGAAAAAACAACTGTTCAGGGTGCTTTGTGTGCTGCAATGTTGCTGGCAGTTGCTAATAACCTGAAAAAGACAGGTATGAAGAATCTATCTTTGGGCTGTCGTTCTTTCGTTGATTTAAGAAGGCGTCTATCACCGATTGTTGGAAATGAACAGTTGGGGAGCTTGGCCTCTGGGGTGGCTACATTTCACACCATCACAGAGTGTACTGACTTTTGGCAGTTAGCTAGAGATGTTAAGCAGGCGATTAAACAAAGCCTTGATCGGGGTGAGATGTTTAGCATTATGACACTCTTTAAAGCGCTGTTTAACGATTTACTCATTGATCCGGATAACTCCCCTCTAACGAATAAAGCGCCTCTAGCTGTTGAAGTTTCTAACGTTGGAGAAATCGATATTCCTACGGAGTATGGCCCATTAGAACTCGAAGAAATCCGTTTTATGCCCTCTCAAGGAATATTTGGGGGTGAGTTTTTTGCCACAGTAGCGACTTTTAGACGCAGAATGACTTTTAATTTTGTGTTCTCTGAACCCTCTATCAGTCGTGCCACTGTAGAGGGCCTGATAGAGGATACCTTTTCTTATCTTGAGGGCAGCTACTAGATCGGGATTTTCCTAAAGAGCATCAAGAAAATGCAATGACCTTGGAGAGCGGACCATCCGGTTCGACTATGGCAAAGCCCCTCTTAGAGAGGATCGCAGCCTTCCCCGCCTCAGTCTGCGCCATCTCGGCAAAAGGCGATCGCAAGCCTACAAACCCAACACCATGAGGCCCAACAAAATCTTGAAAATAGGCATCAGTCGCCAATGTTGCCTCAAAACCCGCCTGCTGTAAGCCTTTCGCCAGCGCTACATACGGCTGAACATCGCCCCGCGAACCCGTCGTCAGAATCAAAACGCGCTTGCTCATATCTTTTGCCTACTCGTCAACTATTCGTCAAGAATGGTGTCAGCTGCACAGGTCAGTTGCACCGGTCAGTTTCTAAAGAGGTCGCTCTGCTACGATTTCTTTTATACTGCCATTAGTGAATAGTGCTGTGGGTCCGTGTGATTTTGCCGGTTCCGGGAACTATTTTAAAGTGAAGCATCAATCAAAATTAATCTAATAAAGGTTGAAGTGCATTTCTGTCATCTGAAGCGAGCGACATGAAGTATTGGGAATTTCTGATTCAGAAAGAAGGCGATGAGACCTGGCTACCGCTGGAGACCCAGCAGGTAGAGATTCTAGAAGGTCGCTATCGCGTGGTTGCCCATACCGACCGCGTCAACACCCCAATGGAAATTCGGGTGAGCCAGCTCATGACCGAAGAAATGCCCCCTCGCAAGCGGGTCCGCAAGCGCCAAGGCGAAACCAACGACGCTGGCCTGGTAGTGGTGATGCCCTACGTTCACCTCAAGCCGGGACAATGGGAAGTTACCTGTAGCAGCCTCAACCTCATGGACGACTTCATGGGTGAAGGCTGGCGATATCAGGTACAGCTTCAGGTATTTCCCCCCACTGAAGAAGACTGGTCGTCTGAATGGCCTGTCCCTAATGATGCTGCCACTCTTCAAACCGGAGGGCAAAACGGTGGACCCAGTGGTGTACAGAGCACACTGATTGAGAATCCAGCGGGCGCAGATGCGATCGCAACTCAGGAAGCTGCCCCGCTCATTCAGGCCCAGGCCCAGCTGAAAGACAACCTGCAGCGACAGGGCCACGTTCCCGACGCTGCCGATACGCCCATTGACTTGAGCTACCGCATTTCGTTACAGCAGCAGGCTTTCTTGGCCCGTCGCAACCAGTCGATGACGATTACTGGGCAAGTACAGGCTCTCGTCGATGCGCCGCAGATGCAAGGGGCTAGCCAGCTGTGGCTACGCCTGCAAAATCCTGAAACGGCTCAGGTGATTATGGAAGCCCACCGGCCACTGAGCCTAGATCGCTTACCTGCCGATTTCAAGGTAAAGATCCAGCTGCCTACCAACGTTAGAACCCGTGTCGTCTTGGGTGAAGTCTCTTTGCGCTCTGCCTCTGTAGATGGCAACGAACCTGCCAAAATTCTCAGCTCTACGGCCTTTACCATTACGGCTGGTATTGCTCTATTGCTAGACGATATCGCCAACCGAGACCTCGGCGAATTTGAAGAAGAAGTCTCGGTTGTTTTTGGTGAGGCTGACGATGCGATCGCCCCCACCCACAGCAGCGAACCCAACTTAGTCTCCCCCGTCCTCGATCCCACGCACAAAAACGTGGTGCCTGCGGTCGGCGTTGTGCTGCCTCCCAAGCTTGATCGCAACGGCCACCTCCCTGCCGAACCCGCTTACTCAGAGCCGCCAGAATTGCCTTCGTTTCCCGCTGCGAAGAACCCGCCTCTGATTGTGAGCGATGCCCCTGCGGCCAATCGCGATATTGCTGGCGACGCTTCGTTTGAAGATACTCAAACAGTGACTGATACAAACCAGCCGCCAAACGAGTCGCTTTCGATGCCTGCGGCGGATGCGTCCCGTAGCCGCCAGCCGATGGTGGCGCAGCCCGCTCAGTTTATGGGCACCAGCATTGAAGCCGACGATTTGGAAACCTCTCAAATCGCTGCACTGCTAGATGATATTGATGGCGACCTAGCTTCGCAGGCGCCTACGATGGGCGATTTAGAGCCGCCAGGGGTAGAAGGCTCCCTGCCCGAGAGCCGAACGCCTCATCAGCGCGATCGCTCCCATACTCGCTCGGCCCAAACCGAGCGCACATTGCTTCAGCCATCGGCTCAGGATGATGACGAGGCCACTGCCGAACCACCCGTACTTTTAACGCGAGCAGAGCAGCAGCGGCAGGCCAGAATCCAGCGGCAGGCAGAAGCCAACGTCGCTTTCAAATCGCTAAAGCTCAAAGATCACTTTTGGCAGCGACTGTCCAACCTCAACCGTGAAAGCCATCAGGAAGCCTCTCAACTTTCGCAAAACATGAAGGCAGCAGGTGTGAGTCCTACGGCCTCACGCTCTATCGAGCCTGCTGTACCAGGTATCTCTCAGCCATTTCAGCCGACTCAGCCAGACGAATTTTCGCCCAACAGCGAAGTCGTCATTTACGACGATTCTCCGGCAGCTGCACCTGCTACGGATGTACGTGTTAATACGCCTGAAGAATCTGCTGCGTTGCCAATAGTCGCTTCTCCCGATTCACTCACGCCTGCTTCGTTCGATTCCCCAGCGTTCGATGCCTCCAAAAACAGAGAGAATCCTTCAGCTGCTACGAACGGCGTGTTTTCTCGCTCAGTGCCTGACGAAGAGCTGCCGGAGATGGCCCTGCCGGTGATTAGTGTGCCGGTGGGTGACTTGGTCGCAGGCGATATGGTGACCATTACGGTGCGATCGCAGCCCTCTCTCTACAAGCCTTTCATTAAGCTCTGGATGATTGACCGCCAAAGTCGCACCCTTGTTGGCGAGCCCAAACTCCTGACCAACCTCAAACCCGATGCCCTGGGTTATTTGGAAACGAGCGCCGACTTGCGAGTACCTATGGGGTGTTTGGATGTGCAAATTGCTGCGATCGCAGTCGACATGGCCACACAGCAAGAGAGCAACAAAGCCATCGTCAACCGCCACGTGGTGCCCTCTCGTCAGTCGCCCTCAGGGTTGCGAAATTTTTGATGGGGTCTGCAATTTTTTGCTTAAAGCCTCTCCAACTGCTTCCTAAGCTGTCGCTGCGCCAGCCAATAGCCGACCCCAATCCCGACCAGGCTGCACACCATATCTAGCCCATCGAGCGTTCGGTTGGCCGAGAGCCCCTGGCTGAGCTCCTCCGCAATGGTAAACAGTGCAAAGAGACTGGGAAAAATAGGCAGATGCCAGATGCTGAAATGCTTGTGTCGGCACAGCACATGACCCAAATAGCTAGGAATAAAATAGAGAATGAGGTGGCCTACCTTATCGGCATTGTGAAATCGGGTGATCCCGCCGATAGGTAAGCGGCCGTAGTAGGCAAGTACCAACATCACTAAAAAGAAAAGGCCGTAGCCAGCCGATAGAACAACAATCTTTTTGGAAGGTTGGGTTGGATGAGACGTTTGGCTTGAGGGAATAGAAGGCATGGCGCTTTAACTGAAAAGACGGTTTTCAGTCAGGGACTACAGCTGCGATCGCCTCTATTCCTTATCTTTCACCTATAACCAGCGCAGGAAGATGCCACCCAGTTCATAGCGCTATAATTTCTGCGAATTTGCCCATCCTCTCCAGATAGAACGCCATGGAAGTTAAAGCTGCTCACACCCGACTGTTCGTTGCCGATGTTGGTGCCTGTGCGCGATTCTATCGAGACATTCTCAAGTTTGAGCCCGTCACCATTCAAATCGAAAAAGGCTACGCCGAATTCAAAATGGCCGGCCTTCACCTTTCCATCTTTAGCCAGCAGGAAATGGCCGAAATTTTGCGCACCAGTAGCAGGCCTGCCGCCAGCAACAGCCAAGACAATGTCGGCCTCATTCTCCATGTAGACAATCTCGACGATATCTATCACGAGCTGCGACACGCCAACGTCGACTTTGCCGAACCCCCCACCCAGAACAAAGAGTTCGCACTCAAGGTCGCCTATTTCAGAGCCCCTGCCGGTACGTTGATCGGTCTTTTTGAGGCCATGATGTAAGTGCCGGCTGTCGGGTTCTATTTCCCGTAGGCGCTCACCCACTCCACTAACATCCTGACGCCGTAACCCGTCGCGCCAGGATTGTTGTAGCCGTTCTCCTTATCCGTCCACACCGGACCCGCTAAGTCAAGATGCGCCCAGGGTGTGTCCTATACAACCTGCTTCAAAAAGAGTGCAGCCGTAATCGAGCCGCCTGCCCGAGGGCCCGTGTTCTTCATATCGGCGACGACCGACTTTAACCCTTCAAAATACCGATCTTCCATGGGCATCTGCCAAACTTTTTCGCCCGATAGGGTCGATGCCGATGCAATGGACTGAGCCAGCTCTTCGTCTTCGCTAAAGAGCGCGGCGATGTCATCACCTAGGGCCACCACGCAGGCCCCTGTGAGCGTCGCCAAATCTACTATCGTATCTACGCCTAGCTTGTCCGCATATACCAGTGCGTCGGCCAGGGTTAATCTGCCTTCTGCGTCTGTGTTGTTCACTTCAATGGTTTTGCCGTTGGACGCGGTGAGAATGTCACCGGGGCGCATGGCATGGCCGCTCACCATGTTCTCGGTGGCGGCGCTGATGAAGTGCACCTCTACGTTGGGCTTTATTTGGCCAATGGCTTTGGCTGCGCCAAGTACCGCTGCCGCCCCGCCCATGTCAATTTTCATCATCTCAATGCCCGATCCGCTGGGCTTGAGGTTGAGTCCGCCAGAGTCAAAGGTGAGACCCTTGCCGATGATGGCGATTTTCCGCTTGGGCGGACCGTCGGGTGTGTAGGTGAGGTGAATGAATTTGGGCGGCAGGTCCGAGGCCTTGGCTACGCCTAGGTATGCGCCCATGCCAAACTGTTCGCACTGCGCGCGTTCTTGGACGTCTAGCTTGAGGCCGTGGGCTTGGGCAATGTCAGCGGCGGTGTCGGCGAGCTTTTCGGGGGTGACCACGTTGGGCGGGGCAGCGACTAGCTCCCGCGCTAAAATAACGCCATCGCACACCTGCTGAGCGATTTCAATTGCCGCATCCTCGCCTTGCAGAGAGAGCAGCGCGACGTTGCTGAGTTCAACGGTTGATTTTTCGGGGTCAGATTTGAATCGGCTGTCTTGATTGGTCGCGAGGATGATGCCTTCGGCTAGGGCTTGTGCGGTGAGCGCTGGGCTGTTGTTCCAGGTGGGGAAGCTGATGCCTAGGGAGCTGCCCTTGGCCTTTTTGGTGAGTCTAGCTGCGATCGCAGCCCCTTTCCGCAATGTTTCCAAACTCATCGCGTCAGAACTGCCCAAGCCCACGACGCCAATTTTTTTGACCGATGAGTCTGGTCCTAGTCGGGTCATGGCGGTTGCGCCGCTTTTACCCGTAAACGCTTCTTCGTCTATCAGCGTTTGTAGGAGGCCATTTACTTTGTCATTCACATCCGACAAAATTCCTGTGAGTGGTAAAGACTCTTCTAAAAGGCCAATCACCAAGCAGTCGCCCTGCCAGCTAAGACAAGATTGATCTGACGCTATAAAATCCATTCCCTATTCGCTGATCGCTTACTTTATTTATTTCATTCCCGTTCTATAGTATCTACTGATTTCGCCGTTTTTCGTGCCGGGTCTCAGTCAACTTTCGCAGTAACTCTTCCCTACGCACGCTTTACCTGCACATTTGATTGTGAAGAACCCGCATATTCCTCAGCAACATTCGCCCACCTATCTGGTACAACCTCTCAAGGACGCCCGTAAATCCGCCCGTCTCCGCCCCACCCGTGCAAACTCCACACGTCCTCCCAACTGTCTCCTAGACCTATGCTGAAAACGCTGAAAAATAAGTGGCCCATCATCGCTTTGGCGGGGGTAAGCGCGCTGTCTATCGTCTTTGTGGTGACATTCCTCAAGACGACCGATGCCTTTAAGCCCTCGGAACAGGTTGAAACAGAATCGATTATTAAAGCGGCTGCTAACTCGCCGGTTTTGAGCCTGGCTAATCAGTCTGCGGCGCAGAGAGAGGCCGCTCTCGGTGACTTGGCTCAGCGCTTGAGCGGGTTGGAAGGCGCTCGTGCCCGCTATATGCTCGCCACCGACTACATCAATCAAGCCCAAAGCGACAAAGCGCTGCCGCTGTTAGAAGGGCTAGAGGGCAGCTACAAAGATCTCGCTGGCTATGTACTGCTGCGCCGGGCTCAGGCCCAGTCGGCTATAGGGCAATCAGAAGCTGCGATCGCTACCCTGAACCAGCTCACCCAAAGCTATCCCGACAGCACTGCTACCGCCGAAGCGCTCTATAAGCTAGGCTTGCCCACTGCCGGTCTGCCCGCTAACAGCGCCCTGCCCGATTCTCAACCAGTGGCTTTACCCGATGCTTGGGCCCAGTTACTACAGGCGTTTCCCAGCCATCCGCTCAGTGTCAACATCGCCTTTCGACAGGCCGCTTCGCTCAAACCTAACGACGATGCGGCACTTCCCCTGCTGAGGCAGGTGGCCTATCACGGCCTTGAGCATCCGCAATATACTCAGGCGCTCAATCGTCTTACGAGCCAGTACAGCAGCGCGCTTACCCCTGAAGATTGGGAAGCCATTGGCTTTGGCTACTGGGAAACGCAAAACTACGCCCAGGCTGGTGAGGCTTATATAAAGGCTCCTGGCTCACCGCGCACACAGTATCGGGCCGCTAGAGGCAAAGAGCGAGGCGGTAAGGGGAGGGAGGCTGTGCGGGTGTATCAGCTGCTGGATAAAACGTTCCCAGAGCATCCCGAAACGGCTTCAGGGCTGCTGAACTTGGCTGATTTGCAAGATGATGCGGCTGCGATCGCTACGCTCGATAGCATCATTGAGCGATTTCCCGATCGCGCCGCCGATGCCTTAGTCAAGCGCGCCGAAATTCTAGACGAGCTCAAAAGTCCTGACTCTGCTAAGCAGGCCAGAGCCTCTATCCTTTCTCAATATCCGGCGTCAGCCGCTGCCGCCAACATCCGTTTGAAGCAGGCAAACGCTAACGCCAAAAACGGAGACTACACCGCTGCTATCAGTTGGGCCCGTCAGCTAGTTGAAGCCGCACCTCAAGACGAGCTTGCCGCCGAGGCTGGCTTTTGGCTTGGTAAGTGGTCCCTTAGGCAAAACCAGCCCGACGAAGCGCGAAAAGCCTTTGAGCAAGTTGTGCGCAATCATCCCGAGTCCTATTATTCTTGGCGCTCAGCGATTTATCTCGACTGGAATGTCGGTAACTTCGACACCGTGCGTTCCTTCCAGCCCGAGCTTGCGCTGCCAGCCCGCCGCACACCATTGCCCACAGGCTCTTTTGCCCTGCAAGAGCTGTACCTTCATGGTCGCTAGCCTCTCCTGGCGAGAGCTACCCGAAGAAATTGCCGAGTATGAAGCTCTAAGGCAAACCCCTGCTTTTTGGCAGGCGATCTATCCATTTCCCTATGCCGACCTCATCCTCGGCTGGGCCGAGGAGCGCCAGCTCAATCCTATGCTGGTAACAGCCCTCGTCCGGCAAGAATCTCGATTTCAGGCCAATATCCGCTCTGTTGTGGGTGCAGTCGGCCTCATGCAAGTGATGCCCGAAACCGGCGCGTGGATTAGCGACCAAATCGCTGAAGAAAACTATTCTCTGAGCCAGCCAGCCGACAATGTGAAGTTTGGCACCTGGTATCTCGACTTCACCCATCGTCAATATGGCGACAACTCTCTATTTGCTGTCGCTAGCTACAACGCCGGTCCGGGAGCGGTTTCTGCCTGGATAGAAGAAAAGGAGTTTGCCAATGCCGACGAGTTTGTCGAGCAAATCCCCTATCCCGAAACCAAAGGCTACGTAGAGTCTGTCTTTGGCGGCTACTGGAACTACCTGCGACTGTACGATCCTGCGATCGCCGCTAAAATCAACGCGCTGTAACCTCTAAAAACGTCTGAATCATTGATACGATAGGTAAACCTACGGAGTAAACGTCGGGCGCATCCGTTCGTTTACGATTACAGCAGCTATAGTCGTTAGGTTCGTGGAGTATCGTGACAAAATTTAGTGCCTCGCAGCAGAGTCAACTGGCGCAGATTGGCGCTTTCTTACGGGAACACCGAGAACAGCAAGGTAAGTCTTTAGAAGACATTGCTATTCGGACTTACATTCGTCCACAGCTGCTTAGCGGCATCGAAACGGGCGATCCAGACATGCTGCCAGAGCCTATTTTTGTGCAGGGCTTCATTCGTCGCTACGCCGAAACCCTGGGCTTGCAGGGCACAAAAATTTCTCAGCAGTTCACAGTCACCTCTATTCCATCTACGCCTAGGCCGGCTCGTCGTGTAGAGGAGTCAAACAGTTCTACTACAAGGCTGACGAGTCGGGCTTCTACAGCGTCTCGTCCGCAGCAAGACGCCAATGGTGATGTCGCCGCCAGCAGCGCTGCTGTAGGTGCGTCTAACAGTTCACTGTTTAATGCAGGTAGCCTCTCGCCTCTGGGTGAGCCATTTCCAAACAGCAATGCTGAGAGCCAATCCAATAGCCAGTCTGGCAGTTCGCCCGAAGAAACAGTCCTACAAGATATTACTCAACCTCCTGAAATCCCACTCATTGTTGATGATGCAGTGGCTGATTTGCCAAGCCAATCTGTGATTACCTCTGAGTCGGATGCCAGTGAGTCGGATGCTGGTGCAATTGTGCCACCAAGCCTGGCTGCCGACACCATCGAGCCGACGGCCGAGCCAGAGATTCCCACCCCAGAAGATCTAACGCTTAACTTATCCACCGCTGAGCCCAGTAGTGATTTTTCAGACAAAATCTCCGCCTTCGACCTGGAAAACCTAGGAACCACACCACCAGACGTTCCTCAATTCAATGGCGGCGAACTCAATAGCGAACTCGACGGCGAGGTTAGTAGCGAACTGCAGAGTGAACTCAATGGTGAACTCAATGGTGAACTCAACGGCGATCTGAATAGCGAACTCAATCTCAACAGTAGTAATCTAGGTGATGAGCTGCCATCCACCTTCACCACAGAGGTCACCACTACAGCGCCTGGTACAGCTGCCAGACCGGTCTATTCAGATGAGCCGGTCGGCGTTGAAATTGGCAACGATGGGCCAAACCTTAAGCCATTTGCTATTGGAGCCATAGTGATTGCTGCGCTAACAGCAGGCATCGTGCTGCTGACCAACGCACTTGGCGGTAGCGATCGCCCTTCCGTCGCTGACAATAGCCCAGCGCCCGATGTAGAACAGCTCGAAGACCCCGCAGTACCCGAACCAGAGCTGCCGCCCGTCCCAACACCAGCGCCACCAGCAGTGAGTGACGAGCCTGTATATGTAGAAGCTACGGCTACTTCAGAGGCCTGGGTCAGCATCATTGCTGACGGCACCAATATCTTTGAAGGCACCTTACAGCCGGGCGATACCGAACTCTGGGAAGCAAAAGAAGAGATTAATGTATACTCTGGCGATGCTGGTGCTTTACAGCTAGCTGCAAACGGAGGTGAGTCTGAGGTTATGGGAGACAACGGCCAGCCTCAAGAAGCAATATTTACTGCCCCCTAGTTCTTCCCCTACCCGAGATCTAGCTAGCCCGATACAATAGACAAAAAAGCGACCTTACTAGCTCTCGACTCCGCTTATGACGCCTCCTTCTGACCTTGAGACAGCACCTTCTGGGAATCTCTCCGTTCTAGATAAGCAGCCAGATGAGAAGCCAGATGAGCCAGCTCGCGAGGCCTTTTTAGACGAACTCCCTGACGACGTCGAGATGTCTTTGTTCGATCATCTCGATGAGCTCAGACAGCGTATTTTCTACGCGCTGATTGCGGTGCTAGTAGGTGTGGTTGGCTGCTTCGCGGGCGTCCGTCAAATCGTTGAGCTGCTCGAAATTCCGGCCCAGGGTGCTAAGTTTCTTCAGCTCTCACCGGGCGAATACTTCTTCGTTTCGATTAAGGTCGCAGGCTACAGCGGCATCCTCATCGCTAGCCCGTTTATCCTCTACCAAATTATTCAGTTTGTATTGCCAGGGCTCACTCGCCGCGAGCGCCGGCTGATTGGCCCTGTGGTGCTTGGGTCGAGCGTCTTATTTTTTGCTGGGCTGGCGTTTGCCTACATTGCATTGGTGCCAGCTGCGCTCAATTTCTTTATCAACTACGGCGCTGATGTGGTTGAGCAAATGTGGTCAATCGATCGATATTTTGAGTTCGTTTTGCTGTTGCTCTTCAGTACAGGTTTGGCGTTTCAAATTCCGGTGGTACAGCTGCTGCTAGGACTGCTGGGCATTGTTGGGTCTAAGCAGATGCTTGCAGGTTGGCGCTATGTGCTGCTGGGGGCGGCGATTTTGGGCGCAGTGCTGACGCCTTCTACCGACCCGATTACGCAAAGCTTATTGGGCGGAGCCGTTTTGTTTCTCTACTTTGGCGGCATTGGTTTAGTAAAAGCGATTGGCAAGTAATCACGACCATAGCGCTTGTCACTTGGCTGAGGTACGGGTATGTCAGCTGAAACCGTTTAGTAACAACAGGCGGCTCTCCCGGAATTAGTATGCTGAAGTAGCAATGCGATACCAGTGAACGATGG
>ERZ1740052.341-NODE-341-length-16228-cov-12.036852_pt1 | contig 16228 bp, 18 predicted proteins | sample MGYA00581750_ERZ1740052 | MGnify/ENA primary metagenome ERZ1740052 (study PRJEB43018, sample SAMN04849743) | marine metagenome | isolation source: floating plastic debris | place: Pacific Ocean | collected 2008-08-30 | study: EMG produced TPA metagenomics...
GTTAATGATACAGATATAATTATTGCTGCTTGTAAGTATCATTATGAATAATCAACTTTTATTTTATATAATAAATATTTTGGTGCGTCACGGCATTTTCAATATTGTAATTTAACATTTAACATATTCATGCCGTGGCAGCACCCTACTAATATTTTAAATCAAGATTTTTTTAGACTCAGAAATTGGTTGATAGATGTAGTTACTTTCCTACTAGCATACAAAGTTGAACTGTCTAGGTTTAGACGAATTTTTCTACCCGAAACTAATACTAATTCTGTATCATAATTATTGTTTTCACTGTCTACTTCCTCTACCCTTGCTCTGTTAATTGTATCTAATGTACAATCTATAGTTTCTCGTCCGAGAATACCATATCGTCTCAAGTACATTCGACCCGATTGTTTATCTAAAATGCATATTGTTGTTATTTTTTCCTTAATAAAATAGATAATCAATGGACTACAAATCAAAAATATGAATACTCCGATTATGTACATAAACCAGTTATGACCGTTTTCAATTATCAGGGAATTCTGTGATGGATTATTGATAAAATTATTGATTTTGCTTGCTTCTTTACGTATTCTTTCTTCGTCGGAAGTACTATAGTCAGTTAAAGGAATATTAATATTATCTTCCTCTGTTAGTACAACTACTCTGTAACTACCTCCATCACTATCTAAATCTACTTCGACTGTAGCACCTTCGAGTCTTCTAATTGAAGTAGTTTCTTCTCCTAAAAAAGTATGTGATGTAAATTTACAACTTATTTGAGTTGGCTCAACTCTGTTACATTTGAGAGTTGTTGGACTACCGGAATAAAACAAAAGTAACCCCATAGAAAGAAAAACAGTACCAGATATTATTAAACCAAACAAACCAGCATAGCTACGAATAAGAGAAAATTTACTCTTTTGCAGCTTTAGTAATGTAGGTGTCTGCTCAACTATCTTCATATATAAATTATTTTAGTTTTTGATTTTAACTACAAATATCAATCTATAATTACGAAAATCAAATACTCATTTATAAGATAATTTTGGTAATTTGTATTCCGCAATAACTCTATTATTCTTCTATGAAAAGATTAATCAACGAAAAGTAAGTTAGAAAACAATAATGATAAAATTGCAGTAGAGGAAAGCGAACAAGTATAAATCTTGTCCGCGTATTATCAGATGCACCTCTTGTGATTACCAAGAACATCTTACATGATGTCGCAGTACTTATGTACTACATAAATGACGTATAAGTTAATTTTACGCGATCGCTCATATTGCAATAAATTAAACTTATGCGTTCCCCATTTTTAGAGGTAGATTTAGGGAATTAGAATTGGTACTTGGTGAAGAGAAAATAACTGCTTTCTCGGGAACTTTGATGAGCGTACCGGAGAATACACCCCACGGTTTTCATAATCGTAGTAAGAAGCAATCAAAGTTTTTGATTATGTTTTGTCCCGCAGATTCGTGAGAACAATATTTTATTGGATTATCAGAATTAAGAAAAAATGGACGCAAACCTAATCGGGAAGAACTGTTAGAATTAGCAGCAAAATTTGACCAGTATCCAGCCGTTTAGATTTTTATAAGATTATCTTTGGGGGTTTATTCTAGTATCTCAAAACTTGTTAACTTGAAAGGATGGGCAGCCAAACGTTCGTAAGAGGATGTTTTAAAAGTATCTGGCGGTTAAAACCGCTACTACACAGGCTAAGTCCGGCGACCTGGACTAGTTATTTTTAACCCAGGTCGCCGGGTTTTGCTTGTGTAGCCGCGACTTACAGTCGCCAGGTAAAGTATTAAATCTGACTTTTAAAACATCCTCTAAGGATAAATTTCTTTAAGTTCTCCGCTGTAAATAATCATCAACCCATCCTTTTTAAATTCTTCAGGTAAGTTACCAGCACCAACTCTTTGATAAGTCTGATTATCTTTATTTTCTATTACATAAAAGTCGTTCATTATTAATAAAATTCTACCAGTTTGATTTTTTAGCTATCCTATAGTCTTTCTCTCTTTACAATCATGTTTTTGACGATTTTGATTTTCCCTGGTCATATTCATATATTTAGTTGGCTTTAAATAATTAAAAATTCTCCGAATATAATTAACCATAAACTACCTCGTCATTATTTTTATTTATTAGGAATTTATATTTTATATAATTTTATTGATGAACCGCACCCTCTGGGTGATAATTGATAATTGTTTATTGATTATTGATTAATGAAAAATCTTCTCCCAACTATACTTAAAATCAGCGGAGTTAGTCTAGGGCTGGTAATATTCGCGGTAGTTGTCTTCTATTTCTGGGCTAGTTCAAATGCTTATCCCCAGGAAAAGTATGCAGAAGTTGTCGATTACCCAGGTTCAACACCAACGACGAATAAAAATGAATTTACGGTTATTACTTACAATATCGGTTATCTTTCTGGCTTAACTAACAATCAAGCCGTTGATAGGGAAAAAAAGCTTTTCGATGACAACTTAAAAACTGTTATTGATGCTCTCAAGCCGTTAAATGCCGATTTTATCGGTTTTCAAGAAATTGATTTGGGTTCCAAACGTTCCTTTAAAGTAAATCAAGTTTCGGAATTAGCCAAAGCACTTTCATTTAACCAAGCTGGAATAGCAATTAATTGGGATAAAACATACGTACCATTTCCCTACTGGCCATTTTCCGCTCACTTCGGTAGAATTTTATCGGCACAAGCTGTATTCAGTCGCTATCCTATTACAAATAATAAACGCATAGTATTAGATAAAGTAGCCAGCAAACCTTTTTTCTACAATGCTTTTTACATAGATAGAGTCGCACAAGTAAGCGAAATTAAAATTGATAATCGTTCGCTTATTTTAATTAACGTACATTTAGAAGCATTCGACGCACCAACCCGAAAGAAACAAACCGAATATATCCAAAAGCTGCTCTCGGAATACGTTGATAAATATCCGGTATTGTTAATAGGTGATTTTAATAGTACAGTTCCTCCTATACCCGAAAACCCACAACCAACCGTTGATATTTTATTAAAGACTGCTTCAATTAAATCGGCTTTACCACCAGAAGCATTAAATAATCCCGAAATTGCTACTTTTCCCTCAGATAAACCTGAAGTTAAACTTGATTATGTTTTTTATACTCCTGACAATATACAAGTAGTTGAATGGAGAATCGTGAATGAAGTTAAACAAGCTTCCGATCATTTACCCGTGATGGTGAAATTTAAATTTAAAGATTAGGGAATTGGGAATTGGGGATTGGGGATGGGGCATTGGACATTGTTAATATCAATATTAATATCAATCTATTTTCAAAAATCTTATAGCGTTCCTACAGCAACTGAGGTACAGTTTGGTTCTTTCCCCTCTCCGCTAACTTGGAGAGGGGTTAGGGGTGAGGTTTCTAGGTGTACTTCAATAGACTGAGAAACGCTATATTTCTGTAACCCAATCGCAATAACTGTAAAAATAAAAAGTTAATGATTAACTCCAGCCCGTGCAGACGGGCTTCGTAATTGTAGCCCCAGCCTTCGAGGCTGGGGGTGTTATAAACCAATGCCCAATCCCCCATTCCCCATGCCCAACTTAAAAAAACTACTAAATACTCAAGATTCAAAGTTAGCTTGGTTACTGCGGTTAAGATTACTAGGATTACGAACCGAGTTACAAGAAGCTTTGAAAACTGAAGTTTCCGACTCCGGAAGCGATGCTTGTCGGCAACTTTTGCAAGAATTAGATCTAATTTTAGAATCTCATAATCAAAGTAATAATACAGAAGAAATTCCGACTTGGGAAGATGTTTTTGAACCAGTTTCAAACCAAGTTGATACCCAGCCTAAATTAAAACCAATTACTCAAACTTTACTTTCTCGCAAAGAATTATCGCAATACATCGGCGAATATCAATTTCACGGTACCGATGATGCCCAACTATGGAACGAAATGCAACGATTGCTTTTACGTATACCTGAAAAACAAGCTTTACTAGTGCGATCGCAAATTCTCCACCAAGCAATTACATTAGGTGCAACGGAAGACAAAGCTTCTTTACAGCAACTTCCTTTTCCTACTTCCGAACATATCTACCCCGGTTTAAAAGGTAATATTCAAGCTTCGGGATTATGCTTTTCCAATAGAGTTAATTTCGATGAGCGACTGCAAACTCAAACAAGCGGTACCGAACTTGATATACTTGCTTCCGTTGTTTCTATATGTCTCAAATTTATCGAAATAGAACCGCATTTACACCATGCTTTAAGAAGCATTGATAGATTCGGCGTTCGTTCGTTAAATTCAACAGATAAGCCTAAGTACATCGCCGCACTAATAGAACGTTTTAACAAAGTAAAAGTAACTTTTAATACTAATAATCTAATAGCATTGCGTGCCAGACTTGACTTAGATGAAGCCATACATTCATTAGTTTATTTACCATGTGTTGACCGCTTTTCCTGGTGGGGAAAACTGCAACAAGAAGCGCGTCGTACCTTAGAAACAGCAGCACAACAAACACGTCAAGCTGGAATAACCGTACAGATTCGTCCTTTGTGGGGAACCTACGCTGATGTTTACCCCTTTTCCAAAGAAGACTTACAAATAGATACGGTCGGCATACCCGGAGAAGTATCCGCTTGTCTGCGAGTCTACGCCAAAATTAACGACGAAATTCTCCCTGGAAGAGTATTATTTCGTTCGTCATAAAAGATAATTTTATATACAAAATCCTGATAAGTAAGTCGGCACAAATAAACCGAGCTATGTAACAAGATGTAAATTACCCTCAAACCCTTATTGCTACTTGCTACTTGCTACTCGCTACTCTCTTGCCCTAATTACGATTTTCAACGCCCACCTACTTACTCCCTTCCCGCTTTAAAATTACCGATACCTCTTTCTTTTCTTTCTCTGCGCCCTCTGCGTCTCTGCGGTTTTTTTAATCGGTAATAGTAGAGCCGGGAGTAAGAAATTAAATAAAAATAGCCCACCTTAAAGGTGGGCTTTGCAGTATTAGCCCCACTCTTACAGAGTAAGGGCTTCCAGCATCCTACTCAGTAATCACACTGAGATAACTCATCATAACTTCAAACAATTATGCATAGTTATTGATAGAAAATTTGCTGTCAGTTTAACTACTGAGTGAGGAAATCACTTATCACTGATATGGAGAGATAAATCTAATTAACTTATTCACCGTATCGGAGAGAAAAACAGGATGCTAAATTTAAAGAAATTATCAATTATGTCAGTAGGAACTTCTATTGCTGTACTAGGCAGTTTCGGAAACTCCGCACAAGCAGCAAACATGAAAAATGAATATATAGAAGTTCAGAAAGATGTGGTTGTTGATTTCGACGAAAACGTTGGTGTTGGTAAAAATCCTCTCAAAAGAAATCCCAATAAAAGAGGTCCTAAATTAGATAACCTTTGGGCTGATTATGGCTTACAAATGAAATCAAGCGTTAAGGAATTGTGGCTGTACGACAGTAACTGTAGGCCACAAGCTGATGGTAAACGCAAAGGTGTATCAGCAGAGAATAAATTTACCAATATTTGTACTGGAGACGATCCAGATTTAGCAACCGGAAAAGGTAAATATCGAGCTACAAATGGTGAATTGATTAAATACGATTCTCCCGAACAAAGTAAAGTCTTGATAATTCAAGAAAATAATAAAGCACCAGACGATTTGGGCAAAGGAGGTGTGATTACATTCGAGTTCACCGATGATAAAGGCGTTGATTTTAGCAACATAGGTTTACTTGATTTTGATGAACCCGGTATACCAACCTTTAATTTCACCTTCCTTGATAATACTACTCAAGAGTTTAAGTTTGCAGAAGATGCTGATGAAAATGACCCAATGGTTAATTTATTGAGTAAAGATTGGAACGGTAATGCTCTCAAAGGCGATAATTCTTTAAGAGAATACAATTTTGATTTCTCACAAAATATTAAACAGCTTGATATCACTTTACCTGGAAGTGGAGCGGTGACTTACTTAGACTACGAACGCACAATTAAGAGAAAAGTACCTGAACCAACTTCTATTGTAAGCTTACTCTTCGGAACCGTTGCTGTAGCTTCAATTAAACGCAAGCGCTCAGCTTAGAGAACTGTTAAAACATCGAAGAAATTTATAACAACACCTTTTTAATAAAATCGCTTTTTTAATCTCTCTCCTGCCCCCGATAAAGGGGCTTTTTCTTTGATAGAGAAATTTTGAATAACTGATATCACTTAGAAAATATTACCTATTAGCTCAATTAAACTTAAATACTTAGGTAAATCTGTTTATATAAACTTTAATATTAGTGATTAAACGCAGCACCTTTACTTTAGCTTCGATTAAAATATCTTCAATATTGAGAGAGTATTTATTTATCGATAACCTATTTATTTCTCAAATCTCTTACAACTGATATAGCAACAAATAAGTATCTACATTTAAGAGAACAAGGGAATGAGAATTAATAAATTATTTACTAGATTGAGTATTGGTACATTCTTCGCTACTGCTGTTACGGTTGCTGCAAATCCGGCTCAGGCATCTGATGAATATATAGATGTTCAAAAATGGGTAACTGAAGATAAAGAAGTAAATATTAATTTTGATGAAAAGGTTTTTGAAAAGAATAATGGGGACAAAGTTAAAGTTAGGCTGGGCAATAATAGCAACCCATTCTTAAGGGCTAGAAACGAAATCGATAAACTTTGGAAAGATGATTATGGTTTTGAAATGTCCAGTGATAGGAAAAAATTATGGCTGTACAACAGTAACTGTAAGCCAGGGCAAAATTGTACTGGTGGTGACCCAGATTTAGCTACTGGAAAAGGTGAATATAACAAAAAAATAAAGGGGGTCGATCATACAATTAAATACAACACTGATAGACAAGGTAGAACTCTAATAATTCAAGAAAATCAAACCGGAGGACCAGATGATAATATTGGCGGTATAATATCATTCGATTTCACCGATGACGTTGGGGTTTTATTCAATAGCATTGGGCTGTTAGACCTCGATGAGGATAAACTACCACAATTCCAAGTAAAGTTTTTTGGTGATGAGAATCTAACCGACTGGTTTAAATTTGATGAAAGGAATTCAGATTTCTCAACAACTTCGTCAGGCAATACTGAAACGTTGAAACTTGAAAATCCCAAACATATCACTGAAATGACGCGTCAGAGGGGCACAATCACAAATACAAAGACAAATGTGACAAAGGCAACAGATGAAAACTCATTGAGAGAATACAAATTCGATTTCGGCGATCAAAGAGTTGAAGAATTTCACGTTAAGTTATCTGGAAGCGGCGCGATTTCTGGATTCAATTACGCTCGGCAAGAGAAGAACTTAAAGTGGGTAAAGAAAAAAGTACCTGAGCCAACTTCTATCTTAGGCTTAGCTGCTATCAGTGGTTTAGCTGCTTCTTCCTTAAAGCGTAAACGCAAACCTTCAAATGTCTAATTAATTTCACAAAATACTTTCTTATTACAAACATTCTAATCATCTATTAAATTTTCTCCCTCTAACCAAGGGAGATTTTTTTATGGTTCGTAGTAAGGACTTTAGTCCTCAAATGTAGAAATAAATTCCTTACTAATTACATCTTGCAACATTCGAGAGCAACCGCCTTGGAATAAATTCCCAGGCTCAAATACAAAGTCGTCTAAAGGCGACTAAACAAGATTTTCAGTGCGTTTTAACGTACTTTGTGTATCAGCCTTGAAATTGATTTCAAGGCTGGTGTCGTGGCTTATTGAGAATACTGTAAGGTATCAGCGCCCTACAAAGGAAAGGTCAAAGGTTAAAGGTCAAAGGTATTAAATCCCCTAGCAACAAATGGGACTTACATATTTTGATTCAACATCTCAAATCTTTACTGGGGAAGGGTTTGAAAATATGCAAGATATCAGTTACTACAAATTTAATTATCTAACCGCAGCCACTTCCCTACCTAAATCTTGAAACATCGGTGTACTTAAATATCTTTCCCCAAAGGAAGGCTGAATCATCACAATCAAACGTCCTTTGTTTTCCGGGCGCTTGCCGATTTCAATCGCCGCACATAATGCCGCACCGGAGGAAATACCAGATAATATTCCTTCTTCTTTAGCCAAACGTCTTCCCATCGCCATTGATTCTTCATCGGTGACGGTAACTATTTCATCAATCAAGTCTTTACGTAGAACGTCTGGGATAAATCCGGCACCTATACCTTGAATTTTATGGGGCCCCGCTTGCCCACCACCTAATACGGGACTATTTTTAGGTTCTACTGCAACTACCTGAAAACTAGGCTTTCGTTCCTTAATTGCTTCAGCAATTCCGGTAATTGTTCCACCAGTACCAACACCAGCAATTAGAAAATCAACTTCTCCATCAGTGTCTTCCCAAATCTCTTCTGCGGTGGTTTCGCGATGAATTTGGGGATTTGCTGGATTTTGGAATTGCTGCAACATATAGGCATTTTCCGTATTCGCTACAATTTCTTCGGCTTTAGAAATTGCTCCGCGCATTCCTCCTTGGGCTGGGGTTAATTCCAAACTGGCACCATAAGCTTTGAGCATGGCTCGTCTTTCCAAACTCATGCTTTCTGGCATTGTCAAAATTAAGCGATAGCCAAGGGCAGCCGCCACCATAGCCAATCCAATTCCCGTATTTCCAGATGTCGGCTCTACTAAAATACTTTTTCCTGGTTCGATTAAACCTTGTTCTTGTGCCGTCTTAACCATATTTGCAGCAATACGATCTTTTACCGAAGCTGCTGGGTTCATTCCTTCCAACTTCACCACAATCCTGGCGACACATCCTGCTTCTTGAGGAATCTTGTTAAGTTCAACTAAGGGAGTTCTACCTATAAGTTGAGTTACATCTTTTGCTATTTGCATATTTTTCTACCTTCGTTTTTATTAATCATAAAATATTTATCTTTTTTATGAATTATAAAAATTAATAAAAATAAAAATAAATAACATTTAAGAAGATGTTTTAAAAGTATTATGTTTTACTTCGACCACCTAAAAACCTAATCCCCCTGCCCCCATTCCCTCCTAGGGAAGGGAGGTAATAAGCCTCTCTCCTTGAAGGAGAAAGAGTCAAATATTTTTTGTCTCATAATTACCAATTACCAAATACCAAATACCAAATACCAAATACCAAATACCATCCGAGTGAGTACAAAAATGCTAGAACCTTACTTTATGAGTACCAGCACCCCTACCTTAAAATACCAGAACCCGTACCCAAAAAAAATCTAGAATGCTTATCATGATTAAATTACAGGTATTTGAGTACAGCGTAATTAATTTAATAAATTCAAGGGCGATCGCCGCTTGTCTTGAGTTGTTTGCCGACTGATATAACTTGTACAGGATTTACGCAGAGATTCCCCTCTACCCCCCCGTTAATTCGGGGGGGCTTCTTAAAATCCTCTATTTAAAGCCAGATACTATACTATATTGCCGATTGCCTTTACCCTGGATAACCTCAGACGGCAATTATCTAAATTAAATTCCTTGTTTTATATGCATTCTACAAATTATAGCTATAAGCATACTTTTCACTGGCTTCGTCTGATGTAAGAAATAAGAGCCATGATGAATTCAAAGCTTGTCAATGTATTTGCTGTTTGTCTAATTACTTTAGTCTTAATTTTTCCTAGCCTAACAGTATTTGGTCTGGTATGGGAAAGACATTTAGAGTTTGTCACAACACGTGAGAATATTTCAAATTACAACCAAAGTATCGGTAACGAATGTTCTGCGTCTTTGCTACAAAGTAATTCCCTTATAAATAATGATTACTCTAAGTTATATACATCAAATGAAACAAACATTGAAAAAAACCATTACTTATCAGATAAATATCAAATTCGTAATTTAGGTCGATGGATTTTTTTATTTGTACCATTTTGTATCGGAACTGCGATTTATCTTTACGATAGATATTTAGTTTATCGCGCTAATATTTTTCAACAACAAGTAGAAATGTTGGAAAAATTATGGCAGCAAAGTCTTGAAAATTAGTAAATCTAAAGTAAATCTAAAAACAATATGTCTCCAGAAGAACGTCAGAATCAATATTATAGTTTAATTGAGCAATTACTCAGATGTGAAAATGGGAAAGAACCCGAAATTATAGAAGCTAATTCTGAATTAGTAGATGCGGATTTTATCAAATCAATCATGCAGGTTGCTACATCATTTGCACATAACGGAAATGAAGAAGGCGCAAAATTTTTAATACACATTGCCAAAGAATTATCTAAACAATTAGGATTTTACCCTGAAGTCGCAAATAAGGAGTAAAAATGCAATTGACGGCGAATGAGGCACAGCAAATTGCTGTAAAATTTATTCTTAACGAATGGAACATAGCAGACGAATATAAAGACTGGTTTACAGTCGTTGATTGTCGCCTCATTGGTCAAAGTTGGTATATTGTCGAAATTGCTGTATCTGGTTTTCCCGATCGGTGGTACCTTCAAGTTTATGATACCGCAGAATGCGACCCTAACTATACATTTATATCCCCTATTCGCGGCTGTGAAGGATATACCGATCTTACCGATTTACCAGAATTAATTGCAGAAGTTTTAGTTTGCGAACGCAATACTCGATAATATTATTCAACGAATATATTCTATCTATGCTATTCCACAATACACTAAATAATAATTAAAAATCTACACTCTTCTTGGAATGTGAATGTAGTTTTTTATTGATTTTATTTTTTAAATTTGCACGTTCACTATGGTTTTCTTCCAGTAAGAAAGCCATTTTTTATAAGTAAATAATTAAGAAAATTCATTATTGAGGATAGTTACTGGGAACAGAGAAGTGATGAAAAATATAAACAATATTAGTTAGTAGGGTGCGTTATGGCTTCAGCCTAACGCACGGTATAATGGTGCGTTGCACTCCGTGACAACACACCCTACATTTTTGATGTATTTCGTTATTGTTACCTAACTCCTATTCTAATAGCCGTTTTTATAAAGCCTTTTTAATAAATATAAAAAACACTATTCAACGTTTATAAAACAATAAAAAATAAATATAAATCAATCAATAGTAGTATTTTTAAAAAAGCGATATATGTTATATTAATAATGCCTTAAAGTATACATATATTTGTTAACAGATGATTAGCGAAGACACTCTTGCCCAAGAATTTATTCGAGTCATCAGCGAGTATTATCCGAAAGTAGGAGAGGTGCTTGATGGCTGTTATGTTAAAGTTGTCACAAACTACTGGGGAAATCCTTGTAAAAGTTTCCAACATATAGTAATTTATTGTCCCGAGGAAATCATTTCTTATGTAGAAAGTCACAAAAATAAACTTACGGATGTTGCCGAAAATATGGGGCTAATTCAGGTCATATTTCGTAATGCTTCGCGTTTGTTAAGAGATCCAAAATCGAGAATAAAGCAATCGGACCCGCGTATGTGGTTGGATTTGCAGTGGGTTTCAAAGTAGTGCAATTATTTAAATTTACAACGAAAGCGAAAATTAAATTTGCTTGCAAATTTATTAGGTAGAAATTATATTTAGCACGAACAAAGCCGATTTGTTTGTGGTGAATAATAACGGGGCATTTTACTTAAAAATTTGTAGCAACGCCGGCTAAATTTATTGTGGCAGTATTACTAGCGATTAAATTGAGCCTACAGGGTTAATGAAACCTGCATCACTTTCGCTTTGCATTGCTGTAATAATTATCTCTCCAACTTAATATTGTTTTGGGCAAATCCAGGTAATTTATCTATCTTGCCTGAAAAATGGAATCGCTATAGGTTATTGCCCAATTAACCGGCGCTAAGCTTAGACATAGAGGGCTTATATAATTATGAATAAATCTTTCCTTCATGCGGATGATTTACCACCGACAGAAGTGACAAAAGGCGACAAAATGTTGCTGTTAGAACTAGAAAGAACTACTGGAAAATGTTTCTTCCTTTCTTGTGACGCTATCACCCAAGCATTGATATCAAGTTGTTTTTGGTATCTTACTATTGACGCTGAATATTTGACGTTAGTTATTCACGCTCCCGATATAGTCACTTACTGGCATATAGTCAGCAATATTGTCCAAATAGGCGTGAAACTCGAACCTCTTGCTTCGAGTGCTAGAATCGTGGTAAATGCACCTCCTGGTAAAGGAACATCCTTTACAATTGGTGTCGATGAAGTATCAGCTTTTCGCGACTGGCTGTGAGTAAAGGCTATTTATTCACTTTTTGGCTTACAGGTAATTGGTGTTCCTCCTGAAGCCTTATCGACTAATTCTTCTAAACGAGATTGTCCGAAACGTTCAATAGCTAACAAATTCTCCGACTCTCCAGCAAATTTTTCATCCGCATCATCCATAGCCAAAGCTGCTATATATCCAGCTTCGGAGACTAATTTTCTTACTCGTGCATCATTTTTACCAGTCGGATAAGTAAAGTAGCGAATTGATTCACCCAAGTTTTTCTCAAGTATTTCTTTGGATTTTACTACTTCCGAAATTAGTTCTTCGTCAGACAACTTAGTTAAATCTGGTGGGTGACTTTGACTATGACCAGCTATAGTTACTAAAGAATCCGCAGCCATTGTTTTAAGTTGCTCCCATGTAACGTGGGAGCGACCTGTATTAATACCCATATTTTTAACATAAACTGAGAAAACAGCCGGATATTTATACTTTTTTAGTAAAGGGTAAACGTATTCATAATGTCCGCCATAACCATCGTCAAAAGTTAGTAAAATTGGCTTTTCTGGTAATGGGCTTCCGGTACGTAGATGAATCATCAATTGATCTAAACTAATCGGAGTAGCACCTTTAGATTTAATTAATTCAAAATCAGCTTCTAATTCTTCCGGAGTAACATCAAAAAATACTTCTTTTTTAGATAAAATATCGTGATACATCATCACGGGTACTTTTGCTTTTCTAGCTTCAGCCTTTATCTCCGGTAAAGTTACAGCATCCAAAGAAAAAGGAAGATTAGGATAAGCTTGAGTTTTTACCAGCACTTCGTCTTTAGATAAACTTTCCTCATTCCAAGGCTGTAAATTTCTTCCTGTAGTTTGATATTGTTGACAAAATTGCTCTAAACTAAGAATTACAGGTTCTGGTTTAATCAAAGCTAAAGAATTATTGCTTTTTTCGCCTTTAGCAAAATAATTTAAAGCGAATAAAATACTACCAATAGCAATAATACCGCCGAATAGAGGAATAAATTTAAGTAAATTGTTTGCTTTGGGTTGCATAAGATTAAATATAAGGTTTTTGGCTTATCTGGTAGTTGATATGCACCCATCTGGTGGTTGAAACCGTTGCTAAAAAAACAAAACCCGCCAGCGCGGGTTTAAGAAGTTTATTATTAGCTCAATACAAAAACCTTAAATATATAACTAATTCAATGCAAGCCTAAAAAATACAAATATCAAGGTTCAAGGTCACAAGTTAGGAGTTAAGAGTGAGGAGTTAGGAATTAGAAGTTGAAGAATTTTCTTTGTCTTTCTTACCTATGCCCAATGCTCGATGCCCAATCCCCAATTCACGGATACAATCTATCCCCACTAACCGAATCAAATAAAAATAATTTTTGCAAATCTAATTGTAAATTCAATTTATCGCCGGGACGTAAACGTATATTTCCACCTGTTTGTACGTTTAATATTGTCCTGCTACCTATTACAGCTACGCGAATCAATGTTTCTCTTCCCAAAGGCTCGACTAAATTCACTTCTACCTGCAAATCAGCTTGAGATGCTTCACTAATTTGTATGTCTTCTGGACGAATTCCCAAATCAATATTTTGTCCCCTAGCTAGCTGTAATTTATTTTTGATATTTTCAGGAATAGTTAATAATTGACCATCAACATCAAAACCAGCAGCAGTATACCTTGCCGGTATAATATTCATCGCCGGGTTTCCTAAGAAAGTTGCTACCATCCGGTTTGCGGGAAGAGCGTAGATACCTTGCGGTTCGCCAATTTGCTGAATGCGTCCTTCACTCAGCACCACAATCTTATCAGCTAAAGTCATAGCTTCTACTTGGTCGTGAGTGACATATACAGTAGTAATACCAATACTTTGGTGTAGCTGCTTTAACTCAGCCCGCGTATCGTCTCGCAACTGTGCATCCAAATTTGATAACGGCTCATCCAGCAGAAACACCTGTGGCTGTCGGGCGATCGCCCTTCCCAAAGCTACCCGTTGTTGCTGTCCCCCAGAAAGTTGTTTGGGTTTGCGTTCGAGTAAATTCTCTAAGGAAAGTGAATGGGCTACAGTTTCCACTCTTTCCCGAATAACTTTCGAGTCAACCTTTCGCATTTTCAACCCAAAAGCAATATTATCCGCCACGCTCATGTGAGGATACAGCGCATAATTTTGGAACACCATCGCCACATCTCGCGCTCTTGCAGGGACATTATTCATCAACTTGTCCCCAATAAAAAGTTTGCCGGAAGTAGCGGATTCTAAACCCGCAATAGTTCGTAAAATAGTAGACTTACCGCATCCAGAAGGCCCCACCAAAACCCAAAACTCACCATCTGGAATAGCAAAAGTAATGTCATCTATGGCGGTGACGTTGTTAAATTTACGCTTGATGCTTTCTAAAGTAACGTTAGCCATGTCGAATTAGGTAGTTGGTAGTTGGTAGTTGGTAGTTGGTGAAGCAGCCCGCAGAAGGGGGTCTCCCCCACTCGCTGTTGCTGTAAGCGTTCACGAAGTGAGTCGTTAGACTAAGCTTTCTCGTTAGCGTTCACGCGAAAGCGTGCGGCGGCTAGCGAAGCGTACCGTAGGTATTGCGCGTCTCCCGGAGGGAGATAGAGTACCCGAAGGGTAGTTGGGGATTGGGGATTGGGCATAGGAAAAGCTTTTAGATTAATTCTATAAACTCATCCCTAGAAATTTCAGCATCCCGTAATATTTTACTTAATAAGTAGGTCGGCGTTGAAAATCGTAGTTAAGAGCAGGGAGTAGCAAGTAGCAAGTAGCAAGTAGCGTGCTTGGGTTTGGGGGTGATTTACATCTTGTTACATAGCTATGTTTATTTGTGCCGACTTACTTAAACCTTTTCCAATAGTTTTACCAGCATGAATTGGAATAGTTACGACTCGTCCATCAGAATGTTGCATACGCACATGACTACCTTTTTGTCGTACCGCTTCAAATCCAATTTTTTCTAAGTTTTTAATAACAGCATCTCCCGTTAAAGCTGGTAGTTTTGACATTAAATTACTACCTTTTGAATACCTACGAATTCTGATACTGTTTCATCATTTTTATCTTCCAAACACATTTCTATAACTTCTTTAATGTTTTCCATTAATTCATCAATTGTTTCTCCGAACCGAATAACAAGCTTTCAGTTGCGGAACTTCCCCAACATAGTATCCATCTTCGTCGCGTTCAATAACTACATAGAATTCTTGTTTACTTGCATTTATCATCGTATTTTTGTCTAAATAAAATATTTTTTACTCCTAACTCCTAACTCCCAACTCCTAACTCTCAACTCCTAACTCCTAACTCCTAACTTTCTTTTTCCCAAGCCGGATGAGAGAGCAAAGAGGAAATAGTTCTGACTCCGCGTAGCTGATTTGATAAAGGTAAATGACCTCTAGGTGCATCTAAATTCCAAATGAATTCGTTGGGGTAGCGCGTCCAATTATTGCCTTTTTTCCAACCAATTTTTACCCAAAGACTTTCCCAATTTTTTCTTAAACCAATCCACATTTCTCGCTGTACGGAAAAGCCAAATTTGCCTTCAGAATGAATTAACCAGAGCTTATCAATTGTTTGTAAATCGGTGATGGGAAAGTTTTGCACTTCGGAAAAATATAGCCATTTTCTTTTTAGTGCTTCTTCACCGGAAATTTCACACATTTTTTGTAGCGTCAAACGGTCTGCTTCTTCAAATTCTTGATTTGCTAAGAGCTTTTGCAAATGGGAATAATCAATATTGCAGTCGGATTTAAGCGGTACAATTCCTTGAGGAAACTTACTATTTAAAAATTCTTTAGCTTCGGGAAAATCCGACTGATAAAGAACTTGATAGGCTTTACCATCAACTATATTTGCTGGGATATCCCGCCGCTTTAATAAAAACTCCATTAACACCTTTAATCCTTCCATACCAGAAGTCGCCAGTTTTTCCACCAACTGCTTTTGGTTTTTTTCAGACCCTTCGGTTAACTGGAGACTAAGGGATTCAA
>ERZ1740052.344-NODE-344-length-16172-cov-4.856735_pt1 | contig 16172 bp, 11 predicted proteins | sample MGYA00581750_ERZ1740052 | MGnify/ENA primary metagenome ERZ1740052 (study PRJEB43018, sample SAMN04849743) | marine metagenome | isolation source: floating plastic debris | place: Pacific Ocean | collected 2008-08-30 | study: EMG produced TPA metagenomics assembly...
GGTGGCATCGTCGCTGTTTTCCATCTCAATCAGCATCGCTTCTAGAGGTAAAACACCAACGCTAATAGCGGCAGATGAAAACTTTTATACCGACATTGACGGGATTGAAATCGCTCGTGTCAACGCTGGAAAACCCACCGACGAACCTGCACCACTCGCTGTACTAGAACCCGCACCACTCGACCCGATTGACCTGATCGAAGCGCCTGTCGAGCCGGTGAGTCCACCGGTTGAGCTACCTGAGCCAGTAGTTCCTGAGCCCGTAGATCCTGAGCCTGTGGATCCTGAGCCTGTCGTTCCTGAGCCAGTAGATCCTGAGACGATTGCACAGGGGAATGAGTCTGGTGGCATGTGCACATACGCTCCGGTTACGAGTCAATATTCGGTCGGCATTGAGTCTGGAGTGGGCAGCACGCCATCGTCTCCGCAGCTGGGCGGGTTTTTCCCGCTGGCGCAAGTGCCTGGGAAGAACTTGACTTACCTCAATGCGGTAGGCCGCTTGGATGACTTTAGCGATCCGGGTGCCAATGTGGTGGTGGGCCATCGTTTTTACAATGGAGCGGGCGATCGCATTCACGGCGGCTACATTGCCTACGACCTAGGCAACACCGGAGACTCAACCTTCAACCAAGTGGGCATTGGCGCAGAGACCCTAGGAGAAGTCTGGGATGGCCGAGTCAACGCCTACATCCCCCTAGAAGATAGCCAAGAAGTAGAATCGGACAATCCAGCTGAGATCGCTTACGAAAATCCCCTCACCACTGTGGAAGCGGAAGTCGGAGCCAAACTCTACAGCTTTAACAATGGTGGCGAAGTTCGCGCTTATGCGGGGCCTTACTACTACACAGAAACCGGCACCATCGGCGGCAGAGTTGGCCTCAGCGTTGAACCTATCGATGGTGTCACCGTCGGCGCTAGCGTTCAGTCCGACGACGTCTTCGATACGCAAGTAGGTTTTAGCCTGAACTATCAATTCGGCGGAAGGCGCTCTACAAACCAAACCATTATCGAAGGCCGTGATGTGGTGGCGCTTGACAACGGCAATACAGCATGTGGTCGCCTGAACCGTATTGATACTCCCATCCGCCGGACCACGCCTGTGCGCGTAGAAACGCAAACAGAAGAAGCACCCCTTACCCTCATCACCTCTGATAGAACCCTCAAGGAAAATATTACATTCCTAGAAGAAACAGCCGTTGGCCATAGACTCTACGCCTTCGACTACATCGAAAGTTCCGCTCTGCCCACAGGCCGGTTTGTCGGTGTCATGGCTCAGGACTTGCTGCAAAACTATCCAGAAGCTGTGTTCGTCACAGCCGATGGCACCTACGCTGTCAACTACACAGCACTTGGACTAAAGATGTCGACTTACAGAGAATGGCAGCAGCAAGGCATGAACGCAGTACAAGCTGAATAGGCAAACCCTGAATAGGCAAACCATGTTGAGACCACGCAGGATACTTTTCCAGGTATCTACAGCGCCTCTGTTACTCAAGTTCACATTACTCAAGTTCACAAAGAAAAACTTTAAAAGAAAAAAGGAGAGCCTCGAAATCAGTTCGGCGGCTCTCCCTACCATCAGGGTGCATCTACATGCATACATTATGGCATATAGGGGTGGGGGGCGAAACCCCCTTCTTGTTCGGATTATAGAACGATTTCGTCTGTATTCTAGAACTGGAGCGCTTTCTAGGCATATTTCGCAGGATAGCCGCCCAATTTTACACTAAGTATTAGCCTTTGAGCTTTTTTCCTAGCAATTGATTCGTGAGCTTAGGATCGGCCCTGCCGCCTGTGCGCTTCATCACCTGACCGACAAAGAAGCCTTTCAGCTTTGTCTTACCCGCTCGGAACTTGGCGAGCTCATCAGGATGCGCAGCTAAGACCTCGTCAATCATCGATTCGATCTCAGCGGGGTCAGAAATCTGGCTAAGTCCTTCTTTCTCCACAATTTCTTTGGGTGATCCGCCATTTTTTAGTAGTTTCGGCAAAATATCTTTGCCGATTTTATTGCTGATGGTGCCGTCCTCAATCAGCTTCACCATTTCAGCCAAGGCTTCAGGGGTTAGCTTAATCTCGGTGATGCTTAGCTTTTCAGCATTAAGGTACCCAGCAATGTCGCTCATAATCCAGTTGGCAACAAGTTTGCTAGATGCGCCGGTTGCGATCGCACGCTCAAAAAACTCCGCCACCGCCCGGTCATCAATCATCACCATCGTGTCGTAAGCCGACAGCCCAATATCTTCCTGATAGCGCTTCCGCTTCTCGGCAGGCAGCTCCGGTAGCTCACCTTTCCAGCTATTAAGCTGATCGACAGACACTTCAATCGGCGGCAGATCTGGCTCGGGGAAATAGCGATAGTCGCTAGAGCCTTCCTTCATCCGCATACTCTTCGTGCGCTGCGGCCCTTCTTCCCACAGGCGAGTTTCCTGATAGATTGGCTCACCGGCTTCTACAGCTGCAATTTGGCGATCTATTTCGTAGTCAATAGCTTTTGCGATCGCGCTAAAGCTATTCATGTTCTTAATCTCAACCTTTGTACCAAACGCCTCCCGGCCCACCGGTCGTACCGAGATATTCACGTCGCAGCGCAGCGACCCTTCCTGCATATTGCCATCGCCCACCCCCAGGTAGCGAATAATGCGGCGAATTTCCTCCGCGTAGGCCGCCGCCTCTTCGCCCGAGCGAATATCCGGCTCAGACACAATCTCGACCAGCGGCACACCCGCTCGGTTGTAGTCCACCAGCGAGTAGGAAGCTGCTGCCAGATCACCACCGCCACCGTGCACTAGCTTGCCTGCGTCTTCCTCCATATGTAAGCGTGTTACCCCAATCCGCTTACGCACCGGCTCACCGTCTTTGATAATTTCGATTTCGAGCCAGCCATGCTCCGCGATTGGCAAATCAAACTGAGAGATCTGATAGTTCTTTGGCAGGTCAGGATAGAAGTACTGCTTACGGTCAAACTTACTGTAGGGGGCAATTTGACAGTTCAGCGCTAGCCCTGCTTTCACCGCATATTCCAACACCTTTTCATTTAGCACTGGCAATACACCGGGTAAGCCCATCGTTACCGGGTCTACGTGGGTATTGGGGTCAGCGCCAAAAGCAGCGGAGCTAGTGGAGAAGATTTTGGTATCTGTACTCAGCTGACAGTGGGTTTCTAGACCAATAACGGCTTCATACTTGTTTCCCAGAGGTGTCTTTGCGGGCGTGGCAGCAGTCATAAATGCTTCGACCTAGTGAATGAATGGTTTTTACAGCGTGGTTATTACAGGGCAATTGTATCGCTAACATCAGCGTTTAGAGAGGGCAAAGCGGCACGCTAGCTGACGGATACCAAGAAATCGCAGAAGTCGTTTAGTTGCTGAGTCACTCTTCTATGGCAGTCTTCTAACTGCTGAAAGTTAGCAGCAATCCTTTCTGGGTCAAGACGGTAAGTATAGTTACTGCGAATCACGTGTCGAAAAGACAAGTATTCATCGAGACATAAACGTGTTTTTTCATCAATGACAGGTGGGCGGGCACCTAGCACATCCAGCATCACTTGATCTAGTAAATCCTTGTGCCATTGTCCCGTTTTGGGACTCATCAATCCTCCATCGACAGTATCTACAATTATCTTAAATATCTTCTCTAGGCCTGTGTAATAGCCATGCATACTCAACCCGACTGCGGTCCAGTAAACGGCTTGTTTCGTTTCTTCAGCTAACCCAGCCTGTTCTTTAGCATAGTTGTATTCCTGCTCAACGTCAGACAGCGTTCGGCGAATTCTACTAATCAAGGCGGCGTACTTTGACACTGGGGAACCTTCAAGAATATATTCGTCGCTTTGCGGAATTTTATCGCCTAGCGTTAACCCTTCCCTAAGCACGTAAGATTCAAGGCTGGGCGGCGCTTCTTCGATCCGAACAAGGTCAACGCCAAAAGAGCCTGAATGTCGCATCAGCTCAGTGAGTGCGCTTATATAATCCCCACACGGTAAATCCCATACGGCTAGGTCAACATCTGACTCCATATGAATGTAATTCACGTAGAGCTTAGAGCCTATCTGGGCTACTTTTGTTACTCCATAGTCTTTTTTAAGGATGTCGGAAAGCGCTTTGGCGGTCTTGAGTCCGTCTTCATGACGCTGTTTTAGGCGCGATCGCTTCTCCGCCTTACGCTGCTGCCAATGCGCCACATAAGCCTGATACTTTTCTGGGACGGTTGCCGAAGTCTGTAAGCTACTCATACCGTGAAGTATATCAACCAAACCAAAAGGATGAGATCACAAATCACACTTGCTAAAGCGAAGTCGTTATGAGTATACTTAAGAAGTTCTAAATAAAGGGAATGAGTTTCGCGACAAATCTAACCAAGGGTTAATGTGCATCTGCATTGCATGATTTAACCTTTACGATGATTATGCGATCTTCCTATTGGAAGGGCTTCGCCATCGCACTTTACCCTTCGGAGGCTACTATGGTTGCAACCACGTCTAAATCTGCGTTCTACCCTACTCGCATCGCTCTCCCGCTCGACACTCGTAAATCTGTTGTAGATATGTTGAACGGCACGCTAGCCGCCACCACTGACCTACGTACACAAACCAAGCAAGCCCACTGGAACGTAAAGGGCAAAGACTTCTATCAGCTACACCTTCTCTTCGACGAGATGGCAGGCGAACTAGAAGAGTTTGCTGATATGGTTGCTGAGCGCGTGACAGCGCTTGCAGGCACAGCAATGGGCACAGTGCGTATGGCTGCTAGCAATTCCATCTTACCCGAGTACGACTTCGACGCCGTCGGTGGCATGGAGCACGTGGCCGCACTAGCCGATCGCTACGCCGCGTACGCCAAGCACCTACGCGAAGGCATCGCGAGTGCAGATGACCTCGGCGACATGGACACTAGCGACCTATACACAGAAATCTCTCGAACCATCGACAAGCGTCTCTGGTTCTTGGAAGCTCACTTGGTCGGTTAATAGCTGACCGACTGACACCACAAAAATTGACAAAAAAAAGGATGCTTTCACGTGAGAGCATCCTTTTTTTTGTCGTTATGCGAACCAAACTTACTAGCTCAGACGGTAGCGGATGGAATAGACCATGCCTGCATCGAATATTGCGTGTAGAACAACTACAGACCAAAAGTCTTGATAGCCAAAGTAGAGCCAACCCCATATTGAGCTGACGGCGACTAATCCAATAATCCAAATTCTACGGATGTTTTTAACTGCGGGGCTTTTATCCAGGTGAGGGGGCAGAATTTTGAGCCAAAAGAGGGCGTGGATTGCGCCGGAGTAAGCAAAGAAGGTAACGGTGCCTGCGAGGAATAGCCACAGTGGTTGAGTGGTGAAGGGAGCGGCTAGGGCTGTCCCGAGCTTAAAGCTAGCGAGGAATAAAATGGTTTCACAGAGACCGTTTAGAAGGGGAAAGGCGACGAGTGTGGGCAAGTGGAGCGATCGTCCGCCTCCCATCGAAACCCGGTCGTAGGCCACCATCGTTACCAGTGTCGCGAGCAATCCAACCCCAATAGAAATCACATGCCCAGTGCTAAAGCCAGTCGCAACCTGTGCAATATCTGCACGAAGGACAAAGAGACCTACTACCAAACCTATCACACAGTAAATGATCAGCGGCTTGAGTGATGACTGTGAGGAACTCAGGCGAGACGCAATAGAAGAAGGTGCCATAGGCCGTAATCACTTGTGTGCTTCGAGTTGTACGACCAGTCTCGACTGGCCGCACCGTCTATACGATACTCAAAGCTATCTATTGCTGCCTGGCATCTACGATATTCGTCACAAATATCAGCAAACGCGGATGTGTTTTTCTATGCAGACCGTTCGTCTGCCTTGTAAGGAAACTGTCTATTCAGAAAACTGTTTATGTATCAGCAGCAGGCGTATCGTCAACAGGAACGTTATTAGTCGGCGCGTCGTTGCTGGGCAACAGTAATTCTTCAATGGAGCCGTTGTCTTCTAGCTCTCGAATGATGGTGGGTGCTTGAGTGTCTGGTTCACTGAAGATAGCTTGCAAGCTCTCTTCTAACGTTCGAGCCATTACGATCTTGTTTTTGTAGGCCACGATTACCCGCGCCAAAATAGGTAGCTCGTTTGTTTCTGCCTCTAGATATAAGGGCTCAACGTATAGCAAAGATTGTTCAATCGGAATGACCAACAGATTTCCTTGGTTGGCGCGTGATCCCTGTGTGTTCCAAAGAGAGATTCGCTGAGAAATGTCGGGCTCTTGATTGATTCGCGCCTCTATTTGCTCTGGGCCAAAGACTAGCTCTTGCTTGGGGAATTGATACAGCAGCTGACGCCCATACTGTTCTCCGTCTGAGCGCGCCGCTAGCCAGGCGACAAGGTTGTTTCTTCTCGCTGGCGTAAAAGGCCGCAGTAGAACAAATTCGCTATCGTCTTCTCCGGGCAATTCCATAATCAAGTAGTAAGGCTCTACCACTTGCTCTTCATTGGCGTAGATTTCGTTGGGGGCGCGCCATTGGTCTTCCCGGTTGTAGAAGACCTGTGGGTCGGTCATGTGGTAGGCCAGAAGCTGATCGGACTGGATGGCAGAGAAGTCTTGTGGGTAGCGGATGTGGGCTCGGAGCGCTTCGGGCATGGCCGAGAGCGGCTCAAACATGTCTGGGAAAGTTTCGCTCCAGGTACGGATGATGGGGTCGCGATCATCGGCGACGTAAAAGTGAACAGAACCGTTGTAGGCGTCGACGACTGTTTTTACAGAATTGCGAATGTAGTTGAAGGGATTGGTGCCGGGGTCAGAATAGGGGTAGCGATCGCTCGTCGTATAGGCATCAATCATCCAGTACATGTAGTTGGTGCCAGACTCCTCACCGACAGGAGAAAAGTCACTGCCTGCATCTGCCACTACTAAATATGGGTCGCCATCAAACTGTAGGAAGGGAGCCACACGGCGTACGCGGTCCTTGATATTGCGACGAAACATTAGCTTTGTTTCGGGCGTAAAGTTGTCTGTGAGCAGCATCTTCCAGTCGCCGAGATGCTTGGCAAACAGCAGCCGACGCTGAAGAGAGCCAATATTAATACCGCCGCGCCCGTCGTAGCGGTTATAGGCATTCTCACCCTCATCTTCATTGGCACTGGGGTAGTCAAGTTCAGGTGAGCGAGCCCCCGTCATCACGTAGGTATCGGTCAGCTCGCCGTAGTAAATTCGAGGCTTGCCTACCGGAATAGAGCGCTCTATCACAGGTGAGCTTGGCGTTTGCGCAATGTCTTTCATGAAGTATTCAGGCAGTCCACAGGGGCCCGCTGTATTCACCGGTCTCATGGTAAAGCCATAGCCATGAGTGTAGATCAAGTGCTCATTTACCCAGGTTTTGGCAACGTCTGGCACCAGCGTGTAGTCCAGCTCACGCGCTGAGATTAAGACCTGCCGGCGATTAACAGATTGACTGCCATCTTCGTTGTTCTCAGCGAGGCTATATCTATCGACATCTGCATCAAAGAATTCGTAGTAGGGACGAATCTGCTGAAGCTGGCGGTTTGAAACCAGCAGCGGACGCGTGTCCCACAGGCGAATGTTGCTAATCGTCAGCTCGTTCTCTTCTAGATTTTGTGTGGTTAGCGTACCTTGCGGATTGAATTGCTTGGTTTCAATTTGGTCTAGGGCGAAAGCGTTGCGGGTGAAGTCGATGGTGCGGGTGAGGTAGGGCAGCTCCCTTTGTAGCTCGTTTGGCTGGACGGCGAGGCGCTGTACCAGCCAAGGAGCGAGGGTATTACCGATAAGGGCAAAGAGAAGGTAGAGGGCGATCGCACCCACAACAGGCCGCGCCGCCAGCACGTTACCGCCTAACCGCCGATTAGTCGATCGCCTGCCTAACGCCCGCCACAGCAGCGTAAGCGATAGTCCTAATGAAATGTAGCTCAGCGCAATATTGACAGGGAGATCGACAAAAGTATCGGTAAAACTCGCACCATAGCTAACGCCCTGTTTTGAGTAGAGCAGTTCGTACCGGCCCAGCCAATGAGTGAGCGCGGTGACAGCCAGTAGACCGGAAGCAAGCGCACTCAAATGTCGCTGCTGTCCTGATGAAAATCCGGCAAACCGTCCCTGGCTCAGCGTATTGCCCGCCAGCAAATACTCCAGCGTCACCGCCGTGAGCACAAATAGCAAAAGCCCCGACAGCCAAAACTCCACCAGCTCCAGCAGGGGCAGCCGAAAAATATAAAAGCTTAAATCTCGCCCAAATACCGGGTCTATTTGAGCGAATGGCGTTGGGTGCAGTGCGGGCAACACCCGAGACCATTCTTCTGTAAGGATAATGCCGAGACTGGCGCTGAGAATTATCGCGCTCAATCGTAGGATGGGCATCGTGGCAATAATGAGTGCGATCGCGCCACCAGCCACCAGCCCTAACCATATCGGAATCGCAGCGAATCGCTCCCCAAAGACCGCACCTAGCCAGGGCGGAGCCGTCACTAATCGCTGAAATAGCGCCCAATTCGCCTTAAAGCTTAGGCCTATTGGGGTAGGAATGGGGGCTCTGATCATTTGCAGCTCAGTGACAGCGAGCTGAATGTGATGGAACAGTCCAGCGCCAATGACCGCGCCGATTAGCAACAGAACAGGCAAAAGCGATTTAAGCCCTAAGCCTACGCTGAGGTTTGCTTGGTTTGGCAAAATGCAGTTGCGGTTGAACTGAAGGCGCTTGGCGACGCTGAAGTTGAAAAAGGTGAAGCCGAGGCTAGCAAGAAAGGTAACGAGGCCTAGGATGATTTGGGCGCGCGATCGCAGCACAAACTCACTCAAAAAACCCAGTTCTTCAAACCACAGGCCTTCTGCCCAATAGTAGGTAATGATATATGCGATCGCCGCTAGCAGCAGCGCACCCACGCCTATTACTGGGCTCAGCCAATTGAACGCCCGACGCTTTCTCATTCGTCCAGCGCTTAGTTCATCTACACCTGGCGCATACCTATCCGAGGCTCGTGCCATTGCCTACCGACTCCATCAATCTACTGGGATAAAGGTCTACTAGTATGTACAACATTCAGTGTATGCGGCGTTAAGGAAGTCCCTGGTCTTTAAAGTGTGTGTTCCCCTGGCATCAGAATTAGTGGCCCCAAAAATCAATCGCCCGATAGCCTAGCTCCGCCATCATATTTCGCAATAGCGGAATACTCAGCCCCACCACATTAGTGTGGCAACCCTCAATCTTCTCCACAAACATACTCCCCTTACCATCGGTTGCAAACGCGCCCGCGCAGTGCATCGGCTCACCCGTATCGATGTAGGCCTCAATCTCCTCGTCGGTAATCTTCGCAAAAAATACCCTCGTCATTCGGTAACGCACTAGCGGCTCCTTACCCGGTGCTAGCAGCGCATAACCCGTCAGTAGCTCACCAGAACCACCCCGCATCGCTCGCCAGCGATCAATCGCCTCCTGCCGGCTCTCCGGCTTACCATAGATCACATTATCAATCGACAGCACTGAATCGCAGCCCAAAATCAGCGCACTGCTAAACTGCGGCGCGACATCTTGCGCCTTACCCAGCGCCAACACCTGCACCAGCTCACGCGGATCGCTCATCACCACCGCGTCTTCATCAAAATTGCTAGGACAAACAAAAGGCTGAATCCCAGCATCTAACAGCAGATTTCGACGAGCAACAGAAGCAGACGCTAGCACGAATTGAATATCGGCCATAGGGAGGAGTCGGGGATGTATGTGAGAAAACCAGCGTAACAAGAAACCAACGTAAAAAGGCGCACCCTTGTCGATAGAGTGCGCCTTTTTACAGTCGATGCTTTGAGCCGTGTGCTGCGAATTGAAGGTGTGGAACCTTAGTAAACAGAGAAAGACGCCACCGTCTGTTTCATAGCGTCTTTCATATTCTCCCAACGATTCTCTGGGAGAGAAGCACTGAACGTGTACAGCTGACCACGCCTCACAATCACACTCGCCAAATCGTGGCGAACCCGACCAGAGGGCAAATTAGCAACGTATTCCAAGATGTAGTAGAGCTTGTCACCCGCCTCAAACGACTGCGCACTCAATAGCTCTACATTGCGGTCATCCGGGGCAAGGGAGGTGATGCTCTTGGAGAGCTTGTAGCCGACTTCAGTAGGTGTGCCCAAGTCTGGCAAGGTTTTGCCACCCGAAACAGGGCTGACGACAACACTCACGTTTTCGTCGTTATTGATGATGTCGTGAAACACGGTGTCTGGTCCGCCTTCTACTTGAGCTGGCACCCAGCCAGTGGGGTACTTAAACTCGTAGCCTTCGTAGCTGTCGTTGTAAGATTGCAGGCTCACTCCTGAGGAGCAGCTCTGCAAGCCCAAGGCAAGCACAAGCACAAACATTACGGCTAGCCGCTTCAGCATCTTAAAGGTGTCTTTCATAGGTTTTGCGTTCTTGATCCACTGGGCCATTCAACTGAGCCTTTCAACTGGGCTACTTAATTGTGCCATGACAAGGGAGAAGCGCAAAAGTGGTTAGGCATTAACGGCTCAAGGCGTGGATAGGTAGCGGGTGGCGATGTGAGTGAGTGCAAGGGTTTTGACATAGGGCGATCGCATCCGCTCAGCCATACTCACTGCCCCCGGAAAATACCTTTCATTCACCAGTGATAACACCCGCTGCATTAGCAAACTATCCGGGACGGGCAAGGCTGAGTCGGCCTCAAGAAAAGCGATCGCCTCTTTTGCTGTCAGCAAATCACGCACCGACGCATAGCGCAGCCAGTCACTTTCAATGGTTTTGGCGAGTTCTATGCCAAGGGCACTGACCTCTTCAGTCGAGAGCATATCGTAGGAAATAGAAGATAATCCTGGACGATAGAGATTCAACACCCACTCTACCCGCGAAATCCGTTCTTCTTGAACAGAAAAGATCTCCGTCCCCCAAAGGCCGCGGCCACCCGCTGCCGCTTCTGCTGCCAAATCAACGCTCAGAGCTTCATCGAGCAATTGCGTCGTTAGCTCAAACGCCTCATCTAGCATATCTTTACCCTGATAGGCCGAAACCATCTCACGGCCTGCAACCAAGCGATCGGCACTGACTTCAAACGCCGCTCGTAGCTCGTCAGCCAGTTCATATTCACCGACGGCTACAAACTGAGCAGGCAGCTTCCTCGTAAAGAGCAAATCTTCTTTTCTGATTTCAGCCAGTGTGATCGCCTGCTCATATTCACCAATCGAGAGTAAAAATTCAGAATACTGCTCAGGCATTACCGAATAGTCCCCTGGCGCTATCTCAGCAATCACTGCCTCAAACGCAGTCTCAACAGATGGCGCGAGCTGACGGGCCGACGATAGTTCTTCTAGCACAAGGTACTCTTCAGCAATCTCCGTCCACGTCTCAAGCTGTACTGCTTTATCTGCTATCTGCGGTGCTAACGCCTCAGCTTCAGCCAACAGCGTCAGGCGGAGCTCATCAGGCGGAGCATAGGTTGGCGAGCTTACCCAATCAGCAAACCGGGTGCGAAACCGAATGGACCGATCTAGCGAAATATCTTGTTGTGCTTCCATCGTCTGCACCAGTTGAAATGCCTGATCGTATTGCTCCGTTCGCACCAGCGCCTTTACCATGCTGGCTTGAACATTTCGGCGGTACGAGTCTTCTGTTACATCCCATAGTCAATTTCCGGCTAAAGACGTGGCGCTGACCCTCTCACTTCACAGTTGCAGCGACTCTTCAAGCAGCAGTAACGCCCGCTCAGGATGACCAAAATAAGACAGCGCCTCTGCCAGAACGGGGTAAGCCATCGTTTGCGGCAAGGGCTCCAAGCGCTGAGCAATCAGCTCTTTTTGCTCAGCAATAAACGCCTCTATTTCACTATCAGACATTTCGCTCAGTTGCTCTACGCCCGTATCTCTGAGCTGACTACGATAGTCATACTCAGGATTTCTCTGGCGTTGAGTTGTTAGCAGCGTTGAAGTGTCTGCGGCTAACGCGACGATGTTAAAGTCTGAAAATAGCTGTGCGATCGCCGCTCTATCAGCAAAGGAGGCAACTTGCAGCAAAGACGGCGCAGCTTCTGTCACCACATCTTCGCGCACATAGTCAACGTCAATATCGTCAATCAACTGACGCAATCGCTGATGCTGACCAAACTTTGCATATAATCGCGCCGACGTCTCTAACGCGGGATAGAAGTAAGTTGCACCCTCCTCTTCAGTCTCAATTTCGACAGTCGCCACAACATCTGAGATGATCTTGTTCATCTGTTCGATATTGCCCATCTCTCCGTAAAGCTCAGCGATCGCTAATGTCAGCTCGCTCTGTCCATACCTCGAATCCAGCATGGCCTCTATGTTTGCCAGAAGAGCCAGCGCTGGCTCAGACTCACCTAGAAGCTGGCTATAAATTTTGGCCAGTTCTAACAGTCTGTATCGCTGATTAAAAACAAAGCCCGGTGGCGCAGATTCGTCAGAGTAGTCTGTTTCCACAGAAAGCGCCTGCTCTAGCCAACGCCTTGCAGATGCAGCTTGGCCAATGCAGGCATAGCTTTTAGCAATTTGAGGAAAGGCGCTTGCTTGTTGCTCAATATCCTCTATCTGCTGCGCTTCTTCTGCCGCCAGCGATAGCACAGAGCGGATAAACTCAAGATCTGAGTTAGAAGGTGTCGTCACCACGTCACACTCTGTCGTCAAGCTATACAGGCGACTTTGGCTTTCTTTCTCAGAAATTTCTTCAATGCGCTCGATGGCAGAGAGTTCTGAGAGTTGTGCGATTGCTGGTGAACCTGAAAAGCAACAGCCCACACCCAAGCTCAATGCTAATAGCTGTTTTGAAAATTTCATGTTGTCACTCACTTTTTGAGTTGGGTAAAAATCGTTTTATGCGTTAAACATCAGGGCAGCGATAGCGAACAACGCCTGTTTCTGTATGGGTGATACTAGAATAATTTTCAGAAAGCTGGAAAGTATAGGTATTCGTATAGATCTCGCCTTCCCCAGACATCTCAGCCGATGCGGTGACTTCATAGTCTCCTCGAGAGGTTACTTCAGTCACCGGGCCTGAAGACTCATAGAAACTGAGCTGATCACCTTGAATCTGTAACCGTCCTTGACTGTAAGGAATAGAGCACTCATCAGGAGAAAAATTCCATAGACCTCGGAACTGAATAGGGATATAGGTGTGCTGTTGCGCGCTTGCGCTGCCTGTAGTGTTTGCCTGAGCGGCCACTGGCTGAGAATTGTTTTCTAGCAACGGCGGTGGCCCTTCGACAAAGTTCGACCCCCAGCCTGAAACTTCCACCTGCGAGCCGCCCACCGTTGTGACCCCAAAGCGTATATGACCGTTGGGCCGACTGCTATCTAACTTATAAAAGCTAAAGGCGCAGTATCCTACCCCTGTTCCAGAGCAAGCGGTCACCTCTCTCACACCCAGATCGTACATTTGTCTTTCTACGCCGTAAGGACCGGGTTCAGGCTGCTCTAACGGGATCCAACCCTGCTGAATCAAGATTGTTCTCGCCTCAATGTAAGGCATTCCTTCGGCAAGCCCCAGTGTCGGTGGATTTTCGACCACATTATTATTACTAACTTGAGCCACTGCTGAGCCATTGCTGGCCTGATTCGAGGAAACAAGCGCATTCACCTCAGGGACATCACCTTGAGAAGAAGGCACTTTGGCCGCCGCCTCTTCAGTATTTTTACTAGCATCAGCGGCTTCAACAACAGCCGTTTCTGTTGCATCAGGCACATCAACGCTATCGGGATACGTATCTTCAGAGGAGCCACTAGAACAACTCATTAGCGCAGCTAATCCTAAACAGGCCAATACACGTATGCTCGATCGCTTAGCAGTCGTAAAGTTAGTCATTGTCATAAACTGAAACTTTTTTCTCCAATAACACCTTCCTACAAAACCTTCAGTGCGTCTTCCTTAAATCCTGAAAGATTAATTGCAGATTAACCCAAACATTCAAGAAGTATGCCCAAAATCTTCTCTTGCGTTTTGTCTCTTTCGCTTTGGGCACAAGGCAAAAAACGCCAACGCAAACAAAGTAATCGTACTGAGGCTATCTATACAATTCGCTCGATAGCTTGTAACGGGGGTTGACGCCTGAAAGCAGATGAAAAAGCCTGTAAAAGTACGGAGAGTTTTTGTCAGATTAGGCGCTGCGCTCGCTCTCAACACAGTCACCACACAACTTATTGCCAGCAGTCTCTCTAAGCACAATTCTTCTCATACCGTGGGTCTTACAGACTGACAAGCCAGTATGCCCACACGCAGACATTGCACTATTCATACCGCTGTTGAATTTGTGCCAAAGTTGCAGCCGTAGCCACGTCCAAACCAGTTGTGCTGTAAGCATGGCATGTGGCAATGGTGAGCAGCGTACGAGACTGCTGAACGGGGGATTCGATCAGTGCGATCGCATCAATGGCCTCTGCAAACTGGGCCTCCCTCGCAGCATCTGTAGCCACACTGCTCCAGTAGCTATCATCCTGTACCACGCTATCCCCCGCCGAATCCGATAGCGAAGCCTCACTTACATTTGTATCTTCTGCATTTATATCTTCAGGGAAGAACGTTAAAAGCAAATCCATTCGCAACGGTTCATCTTCCACAAGCTGAATCAACCTACGCTGATTTTCAGGAGAGTCCTGCAAATAAATAGCCTCTGAGAATAGAGATATATAGGCACTGCGCAGCAAAGCATTGCGTTGTTCTTCACGCCGTTCCTCAGAAAATGATTCCAAATAGTCTCCATAAAGAGCCTCAAAATATGCCGCTTCGTCAAATGCATCTGATTGCGCTATATCCAGTACGCGCACTGAGAGATCAAAGGCAGCATCGGGCTGTTCCCACACCTGATACACCTCAGCCATGTTACGAATAGCGAGCATTTGATCGAGGGGTGAAGTCATCTTCTCAACAACCGCCCAAGCAACTTCCAACTGTTCTTCACGTAGCAATTGCGCTGGGAGATAACGAAAAGAAGCGCTATCAGCAGCCAGGTCTAACAACGCCAAACCATCTTCGTAACTCCCGACAGCAAACAACACGCCGGTTAAGTAATCCAGAAAATCACTATCGGTCCGGGCCTCTTCGCCGTAGGTTTCTAATACTTCACGCGCCAGCGTACGTGCATTCTCTACTTCATTAGCCTGAAAATACACAACCGCAACTTGAAGTAAAAATTGCCGAGGATTGTCGCTCACCCGTACCGTTTGTTCAGTATCTGCGATGAGCCCCACTAGCTGAGCTTGCAAACGTTCATCTGAGGGAAGCAGTTGAGTCACTTGGCTCAGGCTCCACAGCTTTGAGAACAACTGATCAACAGCCTCCATTTCCTGAAGAAAAGCAAAGCTACGGTCGAAGTCCCCGGCTTGTGCAAATGCTATGCTCAACCGACTATTTAGAGAAAGCCCCAAAGCGTAGGCTTCTACCTCAGCTGAGACCGATACAGCATCTGATGTCATCATCTTCTCGGCAGCTGCCTCCAATAGAGAGATCGCTCGCGCAGTATAATCACTGGCAGATAAGTACTCACTGAGCTGAATGTAAGCCATCACCTGATTTCCTTGCTCAGGTAGTGCCTCAATCTTTACGACTTGCGCTGCAATCAACGCATCAACAGACGCTAAGTCATCCGCTTGATGAAGGGCCCGGACAAACTCGTGCAGCTGATATTGCCATGATTGCCAAGGGGTAAAATCATCATCATCTGGAGAAGTAGAAGATAACAGAGATTCTAGCTCTGGAAAAATCGCTAGAATCTCTTGCAGCTCTTCTGTCGATACACTCTCTTGAATAAAAAACAGGCCTGAATGTATAAGCTGAGAACGAGTAAACTCATCGTCAACAATATCCACCACCACTCGTATCTATCGATAATCGCCAGCCCGGCTGTATAGGCGAACAATATCACCGACGAGTGAAGATTGACGGCTCGAATCCTGTGAAAGCATTTCTGCAAGTGCGATCGCATCTACCAACAGCTCATCCATCCGCGCCGTATCGCCGATGTGTTCACCATAAGCAGCTGCCAGCGTGACGAGCAAATCACCTTTCACCGCAGCCGCTTCAATCTGTTCAATGAAGGGTAGGGTTTCTTGTGCGATCGCATCTGCCAATTCCACCTGACCTAGGCAAGCGTAGGCCTCACTCAGCTCTGCTAGCGTTCCTGCCCTCTCTTCTCCCGTATCTGCTGCACTAGCTGTTTCAGCAGCAGTATCCAATCACGCC
>ERZ1740052.345-NODE-345-length-16160-cov-4.687116_pt1 | contig 16160 bp, 8 predicted proteins | sample MGYA00581750_ERZ1740052 | MGnify/ENA primary metagenome ERZ1740052 (study PRJEB43018, sample SAMN04849743) | marine metagenome | isolation source: floating plastic debris | place: Pacific Ocean | collected 2008-08-30 | study: EMG produced TPA metagenomics assembly...
AGGCGTTGAAGTCAAGATTTTTGCCACAGATATCGATCCGATTGCCTTGGCCAAAGCCTCTAGCGGCGTCTTTCCAGAAGCCACGCTACGCAACCTAAGCAACGAGCAAGTAGAGCGTTTTTTTACGCCAAAAGACGGCAACTTTGAGGTCACCAAGGCACTCAGAGAGATGATTATTTTTGCCAATCACAACCTCACAAAAGACGCTGGATTTACCCAAATAGACTTGGCCAGCTGCCGCAATGTGCTGATTTACATGCAGCCTGATTTGCAGCAGCAGGTGCTTCGTAGTCTGCATTTTTCTCTGAAGAAAGATAGTTACCTGTTCCTAGGAGAGTCCGAGAACTTGGGCGAACTCCAACAAGAATTTACGACCAAGCAACAGACCTGGAAAATCTATCAAAAGCTGAGAGATATTCGCCTACCGCTGCTCAACAACCATCTACTGCAAGCCAAGGCCAACAGAATTCGCCTACAGGCCAACCTGCCAGCACCAAAAACACCTAAGTTTGACCCACTGCTAGCAGACGCTTTTAAGGCAATGCTACGAGGACGCCAAGCAACCTGTTTTTTGGTCGACCGAGACAATACGCTGCTGCACCTGTGTGGCGATACTTTACAGCTACTGCGGCTGTCGGATGGGAAGGCGTCTCAAGATGTGCTGCGACTGCTGCCACCGTCCTTGCAGCTACCCCTCAATACCGCGCTGCATCGAGCCCGCAACCAGGAGGGTGTCGTTCGCTACAGCCGCTGCCCCGTAGAAGACAGTGACTACAAAATCAATAGCGTTTCTATGGAGGTGAGCCAGCAGAGAAGCACTCAGGCAGGGCTGTTTTTGATGGTGATCATAGAGGCCGAAAAAAACATTGAGCCTTCTACTTTCATTGAAAAGAAATTCACGGCGGATGAAGATACAGCGCAATACATTGTGCAGCTGCAGCAAGAATTGCAGACCAACCGAGAGAACTTGCAGGCAACGGTGGAAGAACTAGAGACCACCAATGAAGAGCAGCAGGCAACCAACGAAGAGCTGATTGCCTCGAACGAAGAGCTGCAAAGTACCAACGAAGAGCTGCACTCTGTCAACGAAGAGCTGTACACCGTTAATGCGGAGTATCAGTCTAAGATTATGGAGCTAACTGAACTCTATAACGACCTCGACAACCTGCTGAAGAATATTGAGATCGGGGTCATTTATCTCGATGACCAGCTGCAAATTCGCAAATTCACCCCTTCTGCGACCCTTGCCTTTAATCTTGTTAATGCAGATATTGGCCGGCCCCTCGAACATCTCTCCCACAATCTGGAGAATGTAGATATCAGCGAAATGCTAGCGCAAGCACTGACGTCTCCCTCAAGTGTGCAGCACGAGGTCAGGCTAAAAAAAGACGGGCCGCATATGCTGATGCAAATTGCCCAGTATAAAAACGAAAACAAAGTCGTCGATGGCCTAGTTGTGACACTCGTGAATGTTAACGACATTCAGCAGGCACAGCAAAAGCTAGCCGAAACCACCGAACAGCTGCATCAGGCCAACGAACAGCTAGAGACAGAAGTTCGCATCCGCACCGCCGAACTCCACGACAGCCAGCAGCTACTGCAATCAATTACCGAATCAACCCCGAATGGCATCTATGTCTATGACCTGGTAGAGAACCGCAATGTCTATGCCAACACCTTCCTAGAGCGCATACTAGGCCATACCCATGATGAGCTGATGGCCCTAGGCGACGGATTTAACAAATATATTTTTCACCCTGAAGACCTGCTAAGAATCGCTGAACATCACGAGATCATCGTCAACTCGTCAGTGCCCGATACTCATGTCTTTGAGCTGGAGTATCGGGCACGCGATCGCAAGGGACACTGGCACACACTGTACTGCCAGGACACTATTTTTAGCCGCGACAAAAAGGGGCAACCTACACAGATATTGGGCGCGGTGATTGATATTAGCGATCGCAAAGCCAGCTCTATAGAACTCCAGCAAAGCGAAGCTCGCTACCGCCAGCTCTATCACAACGCCCCTGTAATGATGTATTCCGTTGACTCTACAGGGCATATATTGAGCGTGAGCCAGCGACTGCTCGATCGCTTAGGCTATGCCCCTGAAGAAGTCATCGGTCAGCCCATTACCCACTTCCTAAACACACCCGACGAACCAGTCACAACAACAGAAAACGCTGACTCAGCAAGCACCGCAGCAAGAACCGCAAGGCAGAAAGGTCGCTAGATGCACTACCGTAGTTTGTAAAAATGGTGACATCATCGACGTAGAACTCTCCGCTGTTTTCCAAAAGAATCCGGCCGACCAAAGAGATCAGCTGCTCACCGTTTTGATTGATATTACTGAGAGAAACAAAGTAGAAAAAGAACTCTCTCGCTACCGAGAACACTTAGAAGAGCTGGTCGCCAACCGCGCTGCCGAGATTCAGAGTGCCAATAAACAGCTCACCAAAGAAGTTACCGAACGGATAGAGGCGCAAAGGGCTCTAGATGAAAGGGCTCAATCTCTAGAGCGTTCCAACGCTGACTTGGAACAGTTTGCCTACGTTATCTCTCACGACCTGCAAGAACCGCTGAGAGCAATGACTGTATTCTCACAGTTGCTAAAGCAACGCTACTACCCTGAGCTTGACGAGACCGCAGGCGGCTACATTAAGCACATTGTAGAAGGTGGCATTCGGATGCAGGCCTTAATCGATGGAATTCTCGACTTTTCTCGAGTCACGCATCGCAGTCAAAGCCTTAAGGAAGTCTCGCTTGAGGCTATTGTAAAAACCGTTCTCTCTAGCCTGAGTACGCTGCTCAATGAAAACGACGTCAAGATTACCATTGACCCCATGCCAAGCCTGGCCTGCGATGCCAATCAAATCACTCAGCTCTTTCAAAATCTTATTAGCAACGCTATCAAGTTTAGAAACGGTTCTGCGCCAGTTATCCATATCAGCGCAGAACCGCAGCCTTCGGCAGAAGATTTACAGCACTGGCTATTTGGCGTACAGGACAATGGCATTGGCATAAACAATTCAAACGATCAGCAGTCCAGAATTTTCTCTTTGTTCCAGCGCTTACACACTCGCCAAGAACTAGAAGGCTACGGCATTGGGCTCGCCATTTGCAAGAAAATTGTAGAGCGACACAGTGGCCGCATTTGGGTCGAGTCGGCACCCAAAAAGGGCTCGACTTTTTACTTCACCTTGGCAGTACAGAAAAACGCAGAGATGCATTCATCGACCGTACTCAAAAGTGCCCAACCTATAGAAAGTTAAATCTTTTTCGTCAGTCAGTCATTTTTTACATACAATTCACATATCAACAAAACATGGTACGTTGATGCGATAGAAAAAGCTTTCAAATCCATAGTTGATTAAGATAGTTGATTAGGTTCTCCAAAGCTTTTGGCAATTTGCGCTAGATAGCCTAGTTTTTATTGATGAGTAGACTCAGACAATGCAAGCTATGGGCTTAGTATTCTCTAAGCATGCAGCCGCCGACAAGTAGCTTCCAAGCAGCTATGCGTCACACTAGCGAGTAAAACAAAGCTAGCGAAGCGAAACTAGAGCGAAGAATTCTCATCTTAGAAAACCGTCTCTAACCCCCTTTAGCTTACGAAACCTAAAGTAAGGTCATAAACGGAACCCGTTAACAGATCACTTACAAAACAACGCTCCATTAAGCGTCTTCACTAAGGTATTCGAAATATGAGCTATGACATTTTACTCGTGGAGGACTCTCCAACAGATGCAGCTATCCTTGTGGCTGCATTTGAAGGAATTGGCTACAAGGGCAGCATTCAGGTCGCACAAAATGGCGTAGAAGCCATTGATATTCTCTGTAATATTGAAGGCGACGGCCAAAAAAGATGGCCAAGCCTGATTCTTCTAGATCTCAACTTACCTCGAAAGAACGGGCTAGAAGTTCTAGAAGATATCAAATCGAACCCTCAGTGGAAGATCATTCCGACGGTTGTGCTCTCTAGCTCGTCATCTGCAAACGATGTTAGCCGTAGCTATCAGCACCATGCCAATGCCTATGTTGCCAAGCCTCGCGAGCTATCGCAGTATGAGCGGGTTGCACAGCAGCTACACAGCTTTTGGCTCAAGTCAGCGGAGTTACCCCTATCCGCAGTGGTATAGTCAGCACTTAAAGCTCCAGCAAGTAATGCACAGATTCCAACAGTTGCTCCGCTGAAAGGGGCTTGTATAGGGCCATATCTATACCCATATTTTCAGCGATTTCTAAAGCAGTTGACTTGAGATAGATATTGGGTTTCATCCCACTTACGCCGAGTATACGAAGACGTTTTGGGCCCAGCATTTGTAGCTTGCTAATGAGGGTTAATCCACCTTCTGGCCGTGTGGCCTCGCCAGACTTAATCAGCATGTCTGCAATGACGAGATCTGGCTTCATGGTCTCTACAATTGCTAATGCTGCGGCTACCGAGTCACAGCACTGCACGCTGTGCGCTTGCGATTCGAGCAGTCTTTGCCAATACAGTGAGAGATCTATATTGTCTTCAAAAATGAGAATTTTCGCCATTCAACTCTAAATACAATGTTGCTCTCTTTTGGCCAGTCTCTTCTGAGATAAAGAGAGATGAAACAAGAGAACGCATTAAGTTTTATTATTTTACTACGCTTACAAATTTATCAGATTTTGAATAGTATTTTCGAGTACAGCTGTGTCGATTGGCTTTTGCAGTCGGGGACTTAAGTTGATAGGGACTTCCAGGTGCTTGGAATCGTAGCCAGTGACAAAAACAATCGGTATTTTGTGGGTTTGCAGTGCAATCGCCACTTCAAAACTCGTTTCCTTCTTCAAATCGATATCCAACACGCCCACCCGATAAGGGCACTGGTCACGAATTCGCTGGTCGAGCAGTGCCATCGCCCTAGACACACTAGGGGCCGACTCAATCTGTGAAAAGCCCAGCCGACCCAAAGCGCGCTCCATCTCTATTGCCAGCAGCATGTTGTCTTCTACCACAAGCACCACGCCTTGCTTGTGGTCTGGCGGGGCAACAGCACCAACTTCTATACCGCTTTGCGACGGCTCTGCTACCGAAGCCAACTGCCAACGAACCAACGTGCTAGGTAGCCAGAACTTGGCATACACACCGTCTGGCTCAAACACCAGCGTCGACTCGCCCTCAAACTCATAGGCAATTGAGCGCTCAATTAAGTCAAGGCCAAAGCCCCGCCGCTGAGGGGCTGCCACTGGCGGCCCGTTGGTTTCCTTCCAGTGAAGGCTCAGTCCACCATCTAGCTCGTACCAGTGCACGCTCAGCCGCCCTTCTGACGTCGACAGCGCACCGTACTTGGCTGCATTGGACGCCAGCTCATGCAGTACCAGCACAAAGCTTGGCACAAAGCTCGCCTTGAAGCCAACGTCGGGCCCGGCGAGGGTAACGCGAGGCACCGTATCGGCCAGATACGGCTGTAGCTCTATTGTGAGCAAGCGCTGGACCGCTGGCCACTCTAGCTCGTGTCCAGAAACAAAGTCGTGGGCAGTTGCCAGGGCTGAAATTCGCTGCTCTAGCGCCTGCGTATAAGCCGTGATAGACGTAGCCGACTCGCCAGTTTGGCGGGCAATAGAGCGAATCAACGCCAAAATATTTCGCACCCGGTGGTTGAGTTCAGATATCAGCAGACTTTGCTGGCGCTGCTGAAATAGCTGCATTTGGTTTTCACTCAGACGACACAGCTCTGAGCGAATCTCTAGCGCGATCGCAACATCGTGACGATCCCAGGGTATGCACCGGCCAATCACCGTTTCTTTATAGGCAGTAAAAGAAGCCCGAGGAACCAAGCGCGGACCAAAGGAGCCATAGTGCACATCTTTCTTTTCGGGATTGCCACCCCACTTCACTTCGGTAGCCACCTCTCGGCGGAAAAAGACCAGATACAGCGGCTGCTCGGCATTGAGCGCAATCAGCAGAGCACCTGCCAGCTCGTTCCACGCATCTACACTTGCTAGGTCAAGTTCTTCCAGGCTTTCGAGGGTAACGATATCGATTTTGAGCGGTGCCTCGCTGTGCGCGGTGAGAGTGCAAATGCTATCGGCGGGAGGAACACTGCCACAGGATGAGAGGACATTGCCTTCGTGCACCATCGCAACGCCGCAGGCTGTGAGCAGCTTGGCCAGCTGGGGCAAAGCATCGGCAATCGTGAGCTTCCAGTCGGTATCTGGCAGCTGCGAGGTGACTATTCTATTGAGGCTAGAGGCGGTGCGCTTGCGATCACGAAACTGCTCTTCGGCTAGCACCTGCTGAAACCGCAGCGAAAACAGCTGAGAAAACAGCTCTACCATAGAGCGAAAATCAGGCCTGAGTAGCCTGGGCTGACGGTGGTGCAGCGCAAAGAGTCCCCACAGCTTACCCTCCACCACAATCGCTAGGGTCATGGTCGCCATCACTCCCATGTTGGTGAGGTACTCGATATGAATAGGAGAGGGTCGGCGGGTAATGGCCAGCGACAGATCTAGCGCCGGGGCAAATTTGTCTAGGGCGACGATGGGCACCTCAGGCATCGATACGTTGTCGATTACCCGTAGGGTCGTTTTCAGCGCCAGTGCTTTTGCTTGATCTGGAATGTCGGAGGCCGGATAGCGCAAGCCCAAGAAAGGCTCCATGATGCCATCTCGCGCTTCGGCCACGACCTCGCCCGAGCCATCATGGCCAAACTGATAGGCCATAACCCGGTCAAAGCCAGTGCGGGCCCGCAGTTCTTGTACGGCCATAGACAGCATCTCTTTTGCATCCGCGTGGTGCTCCAGCATTGACTGCACCTTTAAGGCAAAAGCACTGGCACGCGATCGCACAGCAGGTAAGCGTTCAAACTCAATCACCACGCTCGTGCTGTGGCAGTACACGCTCACTTCTAGTGGCTGGCCATTCACCTCGTAAGTGCCCACGCGTTCACGCGCAGATAGCGTACTTGGCAGCCCGCAAGCATTGCACAAATCGTGAAGCAGCTCCGCTGGTAACACCGCAGAGACATCTTGACCTAGCAGATCACGAAACTGACCGTTAGCGAGATGGTGATCGGCTGGATGATTGTCGGCTGGATGATTGTCGCCCTGATCGCGTAGGAACAGCAGAATATTTTCAGAAACATGAGTGATGGTATTGAGCGCGCGATCGCAGCCAATCAAAGCGCCAAAAGATTGCAGCGCCCCTGGAATATGAATGGGTTCTTTAGAACAGTTAGAAAGTGCTAATTCATACAAAGAATCCGAGTTCTTCAGCATAGGTTACCTAACACTCACCAATTACAAACACACCACTCAATATGCTACGCGCAGAATATGCCGACAAACATGCAGCTCATAGACAAAACAGAAGCTACCGAAAGATGAGCAATTTCAATTAATAGAGCAACAATTACTCTCAAATCGGAGGTATTTTCAGTATTTTTTCTATTTTCCACCAGCCAAGATCACTTTAACCTAATAAAACAAGTTTTTTTGTTTTATGTTTACAGCCCTCTCTTTTCACTTGCGCACATTTCACTTGTGCACACGCTCCACCTACACAGTCAGATTTGTTTCTCAATGAGACAGATCACATATTGTTGTCCCCTCAATTGACTAGGCTCACACAAACAAAGAGACTTCCCAACAACTCCCTTTTTAAGAAGTGTTGTCCAGGACTAGACCCTAAGGAACCGCTGAATGAAACCCGGTATAGATGCGCTGCTCATCGAAGATAATCCATCCGATGCCTTGCTGTTTGAGGCGCTCATTAGCTCATCTGAATTCAGTCAACTAAAGCTTCACCATACTGAGCGGTTCAACGATGCGCTGACTGCACTCCAAGAAAACACATTCGATGTCATCCTACTAGATCTGTGCCTACCCGATGGGCGAGGCATTGATTTGGTAAAGCAGCTCAAAGAGCGCATTCCTCAAATTCCTATCGTAGTGATGACCGGCATTCAAGATGAGAGCATGGCGGTTGCGGCCTTGCAGGAAGGCGCACAGGACTACCTAGTCAAATCTGATACCTTTTCCCCACAAAGGCTCGAAAAGCTAGGCTATGTCGACATCGGCAACCTGCTCGTCAAAACGCTGCGCTATGCCATAGAACGCGCAGAGCTAACTCAGCAGCTAGAAACCAGCCAAGAACGCTATGCACTCGCGGTAGAAGGTGCCCGCGACGGCATTTGGGATTGGGATCTTAAAGCCAACCGAGTATATTACTCTTCTCGCTGGCAGTCACTGCTGGGCCTCGCGATTCAAGACAGAGACAGCGCTAGCCCCAACAAGTGGCTAGCGCGGATTCATCCCGACGATAAGCCCGCATTTGACAAAAAGCTTGAAGCTCACCTTGAGCACCCGCAAGATCAACAGTTTCATCATGAGTACCGTTTGCTGCATGCCGACGGCAACTATCGGTGGGTACTCACTCGCGGCATGGCCCTGTGGGATGAACAAGGCGTCGCCTACCGATTTGCCGGCTCGCAAACAGACATGACCCTGCGAAAGTCTCTAGAAAATGAGCTGCATAACGAAAAGGAACTGGCTCAAATTACGCTGCACTCTATTGGAGACGCGGTCATCACCACCGATGACCAAGGCTACATCAAAGACTTTAACCCAGTTGCTGAACGGCTCACTGGCTGGAACGCAGCTGAGGCCAGGCAAAAGTCAATCGCAGACGTGTGTCAGCTGGTCGATGGCAGCAGCAAAAAAAGGCTCAGCAACCCAGCGATTCGAGCGATTCAAGAAGGCAAAGCCACCAGCTTAAGCAATCACCCCACCCTGATTTCTAAAACCGGCGAAGAGTTTGCCATTGGCGACTCGGCTGCGCCCATTCGCTCTAGCACGGGCGATATTATCGGTACGGTGCTGGTTTTTCACGATGTGACCGAAGAGCGCGGCCGCGCCAGACAGCTGGCTTGGCAAGCTGCCCACGATCCGCTCACTCGCCTGTTCAACCGGCAAAAGTTTATTCAGTCGATTGACCAGGTGATTCAAGAAGCCCAAACGCAGCAAACCCACCACGTGCTGTGCTGCATGGACCTAGACCATTTCAAGGCCGTTAACGATACCTGTGGCCACGCCGCTGGTGACCAGCTGCTGCGGCAGGTTGCCGACCTGTGGCGCAGCAAAATTCGCTCGTCCGACAGTTTGGCACGCCTAGGTGGCGATGAGTTTGGCCTGCTGCTGTACGATTGCGACCTCGATCGCGCCATTGACATCGCCAACGACTTCTGCCAGAGCATTCAAGAATTTCGCTTTGCCTACAAGGATAAAATGTTCGGCATTGGGGTCAGTATTGGCCTGGTGCCGGTCACCGAAAACAGTATCAACACCAAGCAGGTGATGCAGCTAGCCGATAGCGCCTGCTACAAAGCCAAGCACAAAGGCCGCAATCGGGTTCAGGTTTACTACCAAAACGACCAGGAAGCCGCGCAGCAGTCGACAGATAGTCAGTGGTTTTCTCGCATTACCCACGCACTAGACAATGACCTATTTGTACTGTACGAACAGGCTATTACCACCGCCCAAACAGACTCTACCGATATTGAGCTGTGCGAAATCTTGCTGCGACTACCCACCGACAACACCATCAAAGAAGATCCGCTAGAGGCGATTATGCCGATGGCATTTCTACCAACCGCAGAACGATACGACCTGATGCCCAAGATCGATCGCTGGGTGGTAAATCGCTGCCTGACACACATCGCCCGGCAGCCCAAGCCGCTGAATAAGCTCTACAGCATCAATCTCTCGGGCAGCAGCCTCAATGATGAAAGCTTTATCGACTTTCTGAAACAGCAGCTAGAGCGCTATCCGGGCCAGGCAAAGTCACTCTGCTTTGAAATTACAGAAACGGTGGCTATCTCCAATTTACAAAAGATTGCTAGCTTCATTTTGGAGCTAAAAAAGCTGGGCTGTCACTTTGCACTCGATGACTTTGGCAGCGGTATGTCGTCGTTTACTTACCTAAAGCATTTGCCAGTAGACTTCTTAAAAATCGACGGGAATTTCGTAAAAGAGGCCCCTGTAGATGAAATTGTGTGTGCCATGCTAGAGGCGATCAATCAGGTGGGCCATGTGATGGGTCTCAAAACGATTGCTGAATATGTAGAAAGCCAGCCGATTTTACAAAAAGTAAGAGAGCTTGGCATTGACTATGTGCAGGGCTACGAAATTCAGCGGCCGCAAGTTCTAATGTAAGAAAAGGTCTTTTTTGCGTTGTTGTAACAACAGAGAAATAAATCAGAAAAACAGACGTACACAACTACATACAACACCTTTAAAGGCCGCGTGCAAAATTGCATGCGGCTTTTCGTATTACTTTCTTATCGTTATCTTTTCCATAGCCTCTACTTATTCTTCCATCAGCAGAAAACTGACTTGGAATAAGGTTGCTCAAAGCGTTTACCAGCAGGGTTCTATGCCTGTTGCGATAAACACTTCAGTTTCTCTGCACTCTTACGTGTTTTCCCTGTATTAAAGTGCTTAACAAGGTTTTAAGATTTATATCAAATATAGTTGAAATATTTCAGCGAAGTGATGATTTCGCGCGCTTGGGTAAGTCTCTTTTTCACCTCCAGTTCACCTCTAGTTCGTAGAGCAAACGTTATCTTTCAACAGCTATTTCAAATCTTGTATCTCGAAGCTTACTAAATGCCGCCGCCATTATCATTGCCTTAATGCCTGCCACCGATGTCCGCCACCGATGTAACGAGTTGTTCTTTGTAGAAGAACGCTTCAGCTTTCCACACATTTTCGTCTCATTCTATAGCCCCCACATTTAAGGAACTCTTGCAGATGACATCTGGTATTGAGGCGCTTCTGATAGATAGTAATTTAGTAGATGCCCAGCTGTTTGAACGGCTGATTAACTCGTCAGAACTGGCCAAGCCAACGTTGCATCACAACCATCAATTTCACGACGCGATCGCAACCCTAGAAACCACCCCGATCGATGTCGTTTTACTCGATTTGGGCTTACCAAGCGATCGCGCTGGCATTCAAGGCACTGAGCTGGTCAAGTACCTACGGGAAAGGTCACCCGAAACACCTATCGTGGCGCTCAATAGTGTGTGCGATCGCGCGATCGCCGCTGCAGCTTTTCAAGCTGGCGTACAGGACTACTTGATCAAGCCCGACATGTTCTCGCCCGAACGCCTACAAAAGCTAGGCTATGTCGATGTCGGCAATTTGCTGGTCACCGCCATTCAAAATGCTATTCGGCGGGCCGAGCTTACCCAGCAGCTCGCCGTTAGCAAAGAGCGCTATGAGCTGGCTGTAAAAGGGTCAAACGACGGCATCTGGGACTGGGATCTCTCCCGGCAGCGCATCTACTATTCCGATAAATGGCAGTCAATGATTGGCCTGCAAGAAGACACGCTCCGCCCCCATCCCAAAGAGTGGTTTTCGCGCATTCATCCCGACGATATTAAGCGCTTTAAAACGGAGCTAAAAGAGCACCTCACAGGACGGCGATCGCAGTTCAAATGCGAGTATCGGCTACGGCATAGCGATAGTACCTACCGCTGGTTTTTGACCCGAGGCAACTCCGTATGGGATGAAGCAGGCAATGCCTACCGCATCGCCGGATCACAAACAGATATCACCGCGCGTAAGTCACTAGAAAACTCACTCCACCAAGAGAAGAAACTAGCCCAAATTACACTGCACTCCATTGGCGATGCGGTCATCACCACCGACCGCAAAGGCTACATCGAAAACTTCAACCCTATTGCCGAACAAATCACCGGATGGAGAGCCGATGAAGCCAAGCATCAATCCATTACAGACGTGTGTCATCTGATCAATGGCGATACGCGTGAAGCCTTGCGTAACCCGGCTTTACAGGCAATCGAAGAAGGTCAATCCATCACCCTTAGTGACCAGACGACTATTCTCTCTAAAGCAGGCAAAGAATTCGCCATCAGCGATTCTGCCGCGCCCATTCGCTCTAGCGACGGCGATATCATCGGCACCGTACTCGTCTTTCGCGATGTGACCGAAGAACGTAGCCGGGTCACAGAGCTGGCTTGGAAAGCAACCCACGATCCGCTCACGCATCTGCGCAATCGCACCAGCTTTGTGGCATCGCTTTCAGAAGCGCTAAAAAAACAACAGCATCCGCAGCCGCACCACGTGATGTGCTATCTCGATCTCGATAACTTTAAGGTGGTGAACGACACCTGTGGTCACGTCGCAGGCGACCAGCTACTGAAGCAAATTGCCGACCTATGGCGCAGCCGCATCCGGGCTTCAGACGTGCTCGCTCGGCTTGGCGGGGATGAATTTGGGCTGTGGCTTTACAACTGCGACAACGAGCGGGCCACACTCATTGCCCAAGACTTTTGCGATAGCATTCAATCTTTTCGATTTACCTACAATGGCAAAGTCTTTAAGGTTGGGGTGAGTATCGGCGTTGTGCCGATTGACCCTCACAGTAAGGCTACCGATTCTGTCCAGGCGATTTTTGGCCTGGCAGATAACGCCTGCTATCAGGCCAAGCAGCAAGGCCGAAACCGCATACAGCTGCACCAGCACAACAACCCCTGCTTGGCGACAGAGTCCAGCGGCAGCCAGCTGAGATCGCGCCTTAACACCGCGCTGGAAACCAACCTATTTTGCCTCCACCAGCAGCCCATCTCCCCTACCAAACCCCACCTACAGCAAACTGAGTTTTGCGAAGTGTTGCTCAGGCTTGACGAACAGAAACCCAGCGAAAGTAAAACCGGCAAACAAGGCACCCGGCTCATGCCACCCATGGGCTTTTTGCCCTCCGCAGAGCGCTATCATCTCATGCCCAAAATCGACCGGTGGGTCGTAGACACCGTACTTTGGCATATCGCCCAAAGGCCCTGTCAGGAGAGTCTTACGTTCAGCATTAATCTATCGGCGGCCAGCCTGGCAGATAGCAGCTTTCCACAGTTTCTGCAGCAGCGATTGTCCTGTTACGACATTCGGCCCCATGTTCTGTGCTTCGAGATTTCCGAGAAGGTGGCGATCGCCAATTTACAACAGACAATTCACTTCACCCGAGAGCTCAAACAGCTGGGCTGTCAAATCGCTTTAGATGACTTTGGCAGCGGGCTATCATCACTCACCTACCTGAAAAAGATTCCGGTAGACTACCTCAAGCTAGATGGCGACTTTGTAAGAGAGGTGGCCAACGATCCGCTGATTTACGCAATGCTCCAAGCGATCAATCAGGTGAGCCAATTCATGGGCATCAAAACCATTGCCAAGTCTGTCGAAAATATTGCCATTCTTCAAGAGATCCGCAGTATCGGCATCGACTATATTCAGGGCTATCACAACAGTAAACCCCAGCCACTCTCACCCGTAGAATCGTCTAGAGAGGCGTCACCCGCGTCCACAGCGCCAGTCCCCCCCCTTTTCCGCGCGCCGCAATATAGTGCGGCTGCACCGCAAAAAACGTAAAAAAGGCCTGGTCTTTGAGCCCGGCATCGACAAATGCTTTCGCCCGCGCCACGCCACCGCGCACCGGGCCGTCGTACAGGGTCACCGGGCCAATGCCTCCCTGCAAGTACACAAAGTCAAACCCGAGGGTGTTGGTGTTTGGCCAATAGCGAGTAGGACCACTCAGCTGTAAAGACACGCCGCCTAAACCCACTCGGTTGACAACAGCGCCCGAGTCATTGCTCACAGCACTGATCTGCTGATCGCTAGCTTCCTCTGTGAGCAAAGCTAGGCTGAGCAGCGCCTGCGGGGAGCCATAGGTAATTGTAATGTCTATCCACCGAGGCAAAAATCGACCTTTACCGGGCTGCTTCAAAGGCTGAGCACCTGGGCGCGAGGCTGGCACCTTGCGAGTGCCCGAGACAAATCCTAGCTGCCATGAGCCGACTAAGTCCTCATATGCGTAGCGCTGTTTTGCTTTTTTGCTCTGTTTTTCAGCCAGGGCCAAGGCTGCAACCACCTCACTAGGATCGGGGCGGCTGCTTTGTGCTGTCGCGTCTCCGCTGGGATAGCGAAGATAGTTGACTGCGTCGGTGACCGTTGCCGGGCTCATTCCCTGATTCATTCCCTGGTTCATTGGAGGCTCATTCCTAAAGTTTTCAGGCCATTCTCACATGCGCTCTGGCCTCAGTTGATAAGGTAATGGCTCATTGTTGATACTGCTGATTCGGGATTTTGGGACTATGTCTACGGCCTACCGCCTAGAGCGCATTCATTTGGAAGTCACCAATGTGTGCAACTTCAAATGTGAGTTTTGCCCAGATGCCATTATGGAACGAAAGCGGGGGCATATGGACAAAGCCCTGCTAACGAAGGCGCTCGATGAGATTGCAGAGCACCGGCTGGCGAAGATTGTGGCTTTTCACCTGATGGGTGAGCCGCTGATTTATCCGCATATTTTTGAGGCGATCGCAATGGCGTGCGATCGCCAGCTCAACCTTCACCTCACCACCAACGGCAGCACATTCCACATTCGCCCAGAGCATATAGAAAAGCTCGTAGACTCCGGCATCCCCAAAGTTACCATCTCCCTGCAAACGCCAGATCCAGACACATTCATCATTCGCGGCGCACCCCCCAAGCTTGCCCCCGAGCAGTATTTTGACGGCATTACGCAATACGTACATGCCAATCTCCTATCTGAGTCTTCTACTCGCGTGCATCTCAAATTTTTGGATACCACGCCGCATCCTTTTTTGGTGCCGCACAAGGCTATGCACGTGGTAGAAGGCAAAGAACAGATGCAAACCCAGCTGAGAGAATGGTGCGATCGCCTCCTAGCAGCGCTCCCTGCCAATCATCCTGACCGCCCAACAGAAACAGAAATCGAGCGCCGCCTTGTCAGCCACAAACCCGGTCGGTGGCAGGTGATAGAACTCACTCCAAAACTCGCCTTAGAAACCTTTCCGCTAGACAGCTGGGGCAATGTAGAAAGCGCCACAGTTACCCCAGCAAGCTTTGGCTACTGCAACGGCACTACCGACCAAGCTGGGATCCTCTACGATGGCACCGTTGTTCCCTGTTGCAAAGACTATGACGGTAAAATCCCGCTCGGTAATATCAACAACAACGCTCTCTCAACAGTTCTCGATCACCAGCCGCCTGCCTGCTCGTTACGTCAAGGATTCGATCGCTTTCAGGTGACCCATCCTGTATGTAAACGCTGTATGGGCGCAGATACACCACAGAAATCTTTACTTCGTCAAGTCGGATCGGTTGTTTACTTTAAGCTATATAACCCGGTTATGAAGCGTATTAATCCGGGTTGGGGCGAAATTTAAAGTTGATTTAAATCTAAAAAGTTCAGTATCTACCACGACTAAGCTATCAATCTTTCTTGATTCTGACTGGGCACACTTGGGGAGCCAAAGGGTAATCCACAATCGAGTCCATCACATCAAGAGTATGAGTCCTAATATCGAAGTGCTGCTAGTCGAAGATAGCTTTTCAGATGCCAAAATGGTGGAAGCCATTGTTAGCTCGTCAGACCTAGCAAAGCCAAGGCTTCATCATGCAGGCAGATTTAAAGAAGCGCTCAGCATGCTGAAAGAGAACGCGTATGACCTCGTCTTGCTAGATCTGCATCTCCCAGACGGCGAGGGGCTAGGACTCATCAAACAGCTAAAGCAAGAGGTTCCCGAAACACCTGTTGTCGTTTTAACCGGCACTCAAGATGACTCACTCGCAGTAGCAGCCATCAAAGAAGGCGCACAGGACTATGTCTTAAAATCAGACACATTCTCTCCTACTAGGCTCTTGCAGCTAGGCCACACCGACCTAGGCAACTGGCTAGTACGCCGCATTCAGTATGCGGTAAAGCGGGCCGAGCTAGCCAAACAAGTCGCCCAACAGCAACCGGGAAGCCCTACGCTAAAACCCTCAGCCAACCAGGCAAATCGTGAAGGAATTTGGGATTGGGACATCAAGCACGACAGCCTTTATTTTTCGCCCTACTGGCAATCTTTGCTCGGGGTCAAAGGCTCCATCAGTGACGCTTCTACAGATAGCGGCATAAAACAGTGGCTGTCGCTCATTCATCCACAGGATCGCGCTCGGTTTAACCGTACACTGCAAGACTACTTGAGTCGACAGCAGCAGCAGTTTTACTGCGAATATCGTATTCGGCAGGCCAATGGAGACTATATTTGGGCACTGGCAAAAGGAGAAGCCCTATGGGACGCGGCAGGCGTTGCCTACCGAAT